>Ga0114953_1001055_pt1 | contig 19772 bp, 10 predicted proteins | sample SidtaG_FD_87298 | JGI IMG/M metagenome (GOLD analysis project Ga0114953, IMG submission 87298) | Marine algal microbial communities from Sidmouth, United Kingdom - Sidmouth_Male2 metaG | ecosystem: Host-associated > Algae > Red algae > Unclassified | place: Sidmouth, United Kingdom | collected...
CCCCCCCCCCCCCCCCCCCCCCCCCGCTTCCCCGCCGGCGGTGCGGGGGCAGACACGCACGCCGCTTCGCCCTTGCGCGCGCGTCGCGGCAGACACGCACAAAATCCCGTCGACGCCCGCCCGCCGGCGGCGAGCCGCGGGGGCCCCGGCGAGCGGGGATCCACACGCGGGCGGGGTGCCCCCCGCGGCGAGCGACGCGGAGCGCGCGCCGCGCGGCGGCGCGAGCGACGTACCCACGCGCGGCAACCACTCTAAGGAGGGCCCGACGGGACACGTGCGTCCACGGGAGTGGCGGCCCGCCCCGCCGTCCAGTCGTGCTCGGAGCCGCTGTGGTGGCGGCCCAGGCGGTGGTGGGGCCCGCTTGTGGTTTCGTCGGCCTCGTGCTGCCCCAGCCCCCGAGAAAACAAGGGCACGGCCGCGCAACGGCCGAGGCAGCCGCTGACAGCAACCATGGCGCCGGGGCCGCACGGATGGGGACGGCGGTTCCCGTGGGGCCGACTGGGAGGCACCGCGGAGTGCCGTCACTGGTCCTCCCAATGCACACGCCGGGGCGTGTCGGATGATGACTCCCCACTCGTGCCCGTGTGGACGCCACAAGTGGCGCACACGCCTGCCGGCGTGGGAGCGGCACCTGATGGCTGCTACCGCCATCGTGCTCACCGCCGCGTGCACGGGCAGAGCACCTGCTGATGAGCCGGCGACGCATATCCGGATTCCAGTCTGTCTCACTGTAAAAATTAGTCGAGGGAGCGTTTTTTTTGGTGGGCTTAACGTCACTAGTTGCTGAAGTCTCGTCATCATGGTGGTTGTATTTGTGTTGACACGACCATTTTGAGAAATTAGGCGGCAGGCGCAGCCACATCACGGCGTCGTGTTCTTGGACGCGATTTTTTGGGGGATTTTTCTGGTCTCAGGATCATGCTCGGGATCAATCCAAGCCATAGATCGTATCCCGTCATACCCGACGACGGCGACAGACCTCTGGTGTGGGGCTTGCGGCGCCGCACAGCAGACGACGTCCGACTCCGCGTCGCCCTGTTGCTTGCCGCGGTGCAGCACCGGCACGACGCTCGGCAGCGACCCAGGGGGCGATGGGGAGGGCATCTACGCATCGGCCGCAACGAATCGGGCGCGCAGGTAGCCATGCCCGCCACTCTCCCTGGGCGCCGCTCCGGCTCGCCCTTCCTGACACCGATGCGGCGGTGCGTGCTCCGCACCGCCGCTAGAGATCCCCTGGAGGTCAGTCTCGTGCGTGCCCCCCGCGGTGCCTGTGCTGAGCCGTGCCCCCCCGGGGACCACCCACCGGCTGTGACAGGCACCGGGCGCACGCGGCTGAAGTGCCCACCCGCGCGCCTGGGACTGGCGGTTGTGGTCAAGAACCAAACATCACCGACGGTAGGTACGAGACCCAGAGACATGTGCATCTCGCCCACTGCAGCTCCCGTTCTGCCTCGTCGCCTCTTCGGCCGTCCCCACACGCACGCACACCCAATGGCCGCACAACATGGCCCCCCGCTCCTTCCGACCCGTCAAGGCGCTGGCCGTCGCCGTCTTGGCCGCTGCCGCAACCGCCATTGCCGCGCCGGTGGCCGCCCAAGATGCCGGCCCCCTCGCCGACCTCTTCCCCACCGCCTCGGCCCTGCGGTCGCGCTTCCCCGACTCAGCGTTTGCCATCAATCCGTCCTCGCTGCCCGCATTGAAAACCGACGCGGGCAGCATCCTCCCCGTCCTCCGTGCCAACACCCCCGTCCTCGGGCTGCCCGACATCCAAATGGAGTACCTGTCCTACACCCTCATCCCCGGCGGCCACAACCTGCCCCACATCCACCCGCGGGGGACGGAGAGCATCTTCGTCACGGAGGGCACCCTCACCGTGTACATTGTCGACGAGTTTGGTCCCGTGCCCCGCACGATTGTCAACACGGTGGTGGCGGGGGGGATTGCTTTCTTTCCGAGGGGGCTCGTCCACGGCCAGTACTGCGCGACCGGCGGCGGGCACTGCAGGTTTAGCGCATTCACCAACTCGGCGGATGTGGGCTTTGTCCCAGTGACAGGCAGCTTGTGCGGTGCGCCGATCAAGGCCGTGGCCGCGTCGATTGGGGGCAGCACGGAGGCGACCGCCGCGGAGATGTGCTCGCGGGTGAGCGCCAACCCGGCGCCGCCCGCGCCGATGGCTTGATGCACTTGACGGGAGGGTGGACCGCTGCAGTTGAGTGATTGAGTGGAAAGCGTAGGGGGGGGGTGAGTGGAGGGCAAAGGCAACCAATGTTGAGCGTCAAACCATTACTGTACCACTGCTGCTGGTCTTCGAGTCACCCAGGGGAGAAAGGGATGCGCAGAGCCGGGAAGACGCACTCACAAATTGACTCGGTTCGGAAATTTGTTCCAGAATACATCCATCAGCTGGACATCGGCTGGTGCGTGCCCCGTGATCGATGCGACCGACGTCAGCATCGCGGGTTGAGTCCTCTCCACGCTCAAACTTGATCCCAGTCGGACAGGCGGTGGCGACCGCGGCGCCATCTTCTCTCCTGCTGTACACCACTCTCCGGCCGCTGTGTGCTCACCGCGACCACCTCGGCGGACGCGAAACCCCCACATCTGCGGCACTATGGACTCTTCTGCGGCTGCCGAAAAGGCGGCCATGGATGCCATGACCGAGGAGGAGCGCGTTGCTTACAAGGAGCAGAAGAAGCTGGCCAAGGACAAGGAGAAGGCCGCCAAGAAGGCGGAGAAGGAGGCCCGCAAGGCCGCCGCCGCCGCCGCCGCGGCAGCTGCCTCTGCCCCCCTCGAGCCAGTGACGTACCGCGGCGGGGACGAGCCGGCGCCGACACAGATGTATGGCGACTATGCGGTGATCCAATCCAACACCCCGCCGGGCGGCTCGGGCCGCACCTTTGTCCGCATCGACGAGCTGCGTATGGAGGCGGTCGACGAGGAGGGCATGGTGTGGGTGCGGGGCCGCGTCCACACCCTGCGGGCCGTCGGTCGCAATGTCTTTTTGGTCCTCCGCCAGTCCACATCAACGGTGCAGGCGGTCCTCGCCGAGGGCGGTGGCACGAGCAAGGCGTTTGTCAAGTGGGCGTCCAAGGAGCTCCCCGTCGAAACGATTGTGGACGTCCACGCCCGCCTCTCCCCTGCCGAGGTGAAGAGCTGCACGCAGGGCGACGTGGAGCTGTCCGTGGTGCGCATGTACGTCGTCTCCCGCGCGGCGCCGACGCCCTTCTCGCTCGAAGATGCGGCGCGCGGGGAGCCGACCACCGCCGACGATGTGCTGCCGCGCGTCGGCCGCGACACGCGCCTGGACGGGCGGGTGGTGGACCTGCGCGTGCCGCCGCACCAGGCGCTCCTGCGCGTGCAGTCGGCCGTGTCGGGGCTCTTCCGCGAGTTCCTGACCGCTCGCGGCTTTGTGGAGATCCACTCGCCCAAGCTCATTGGGGGCGCCAGCGAGGGCGGCGCGGACGTCTTTACGCTCGACTACTTTGGGCGCCCCGCGTGTCTCGCCCAGTCCCCGCAGCTGTACAAGCAGATGGCCATTTGCGGGGATATGGGGCGGGTGTTTGAGGTCGGCCCGGTCTTTCGGGCGGAGAACTCTCAAACGCACCGGCACCTCTGCGAGTTTACGGGCCTCGACTTTGAGATGCAGATCACGGAGCACTACTCAGAGGTGCTCGACTGCCTCGACGCGCTCTTCGTATCCATTTTTGACGGCATCAACGCGCGCTGCACCAAGGAGCTGGAGGTCATTGGCGGCAAGTCGCCGTTTGAGCCGTTTGTGTACTCCCCGGCGGGCACCAACCTGCGCCTCGAGTATCCAACGGCGGTGGCCATGCTCCGCGAGGCGGGGGTGGAACAGGGCGACTTTGACGACCTGTCCACAGAGGTTGAGCGCAAGCTCGGGGAGCTCGTCAAGGCCAAGTACAACACCGACTTTTTTATCTTGACCCGCTTTCCATCTGCGGTGCGGCCCTTTTATACAATGCCCGAGGCGGACGACGACCGCTACAGCAACTCCTTTGACGTCTTTATGCGCGGGGAGGAGATTGTGTCTGGCGCGCAGCGCGTGCACGACGTGGACATGCTGGCGCAGCTGGCCGAGGGCAAGGGCATCGACGTGGCGTCGCTCAAGTCATACCTGGACGCCTTCCGCTATGGGGCGCCGCCGCACGGCGGGGCGGGCATTGGCCTCGAGCGCGTCGTCATGCTCTTTCTCGCGGCTGGGAATGTGCGCGAGTGCTCGTTGTTCCCTCGTGACCCGAAGCGGTTGTCCCCTTGATTGGTTGGCGAGCATCTGGGGAGGGGTCTGGATGGACTGTTTTTTTTTTTCTCCTTTCCTTAAAGCACAAAACCGCACACCTGATGTACAGCCAAAAAACAAGGACCAACGTAATGGACGCCCACGTGCACGATGCCCGTCGTCGTTGACCAACCGTCCCACACTACCACGAGGCATCACCAGCCGAGATGCGCGCGAGCCAACGACGGGGTAGATGGAGGGTGATGCTCGCGCCATTGACGGAAAAGGGGAGGTGATGGACACACACGACGACGGGGGCTGGGAACGACGGGCACGCAAACGACCGAGCGGAGGTGTGGTCGACGCGCACGGCGGCGCCGACAGTTTGGGGGCGACCGCCCCGCCAACGACAGGGAAGGCACGACGCGCTCGTCAACGCCAGGGAAGTGCAACGACCGACGCCATCCGTCATCAAGCATCGCCGCCGGAGAGAGAAAAAAAAAAACGAAGAGCAGGAGGATCCAGAAATCAATCAACCAAAGCAGCCAGGCGCGGCGTGTCCGCCCTTCCAGATAAAACATGCCCCCCACAGGGTAACTCAGACAAAGCAACAACCCCCGCCCCAGCGTGGTAACAGCAGCATCGACAGGAACGGACAGCCAGTGCGGCACACCTGCCGCTGACCTCCAGCCAAACGATACAATCATGTTGGCACGAGAAAGCAATAGCATGATAAATGGGCACCAACAAGAGGAACAGATCGGAAGCAACAGCAAAACGTAACCAGCACACCGCAGAGCGACCAAACAACGCGACAAGATCCTGTGGCATGCAGCCTTGGCTTGGTCCGAGGCACGCCTTGACAGCCCGTGACAGCATCAGCCCCAGGCGAGGACCAGATACCAACAACCACCAGCAGGATGTTCCTCCCGAAGGAGACCCTTAGTCGCGACGGGAGCCTGCGTGAAATGCAACCAAGACGAAAGCCGACGAGAAAAAATCAGAAACAGGAAGTGCACGGGTTAGAAAAGAGTCCGCGAGTCCCAAACGCTCGGCAGCACGCCGAGGCCGCGGCAGAGAAAAAGCAACTCCAGCCGCACACCCCACACATCCGCAATAAAAACAAGCACGTACGCTTTGGGGAGCGAGACAGGGACCGGCGCGGCGACCGGTGGTGCCGCGGCGACCGATCCCGCGGCGACAGATCCCGCGGCGACCGATCGCGCGGCGAGTGGTCGCGCGGCGACCGTTCCCGCTCGCGGGGCGAGCGCGAGAGCGAGCGCTTCCGCGGCGACCGCTCACGGCGGCCGCCGCGGCCATTTGGCGACCCGACCGGCGAGCGGCTGCCGCTGCGGCCGCGGCCGACCGCCACGCCACCGCGCGGGGAGGGCGACTCCCCGCCGCCCTGCGGCGACGTCAGGGCCGGCGGGGGCGCCTCTGCGCCCGCCCCGTCGGCGCGGGCGGGGGAGCCGCCGCCGCCGCTGCCGCCGCCGCCCGCCGCCGGGCCAGGGGAGCCGACCGGCGAGCGCCTCGACGCCCCGTCTGCCGGCACCGCCGCCCCGTCGGCGGTGCCGCCGCCGGGTGAACCCGGCGGCAGCGACGAATCCCGCCGCGGCGAGCGGCTGCGCGCCGGCGGCGAATTGCGGCGGCCGCCGTCGCGGCCCCGCTCCCGACTGTCGCGGACGTCGCGGCCGTTGCGCCCAGAGTCGCGGTAGCCGTCACGGTAGCCGTCCCGGTCGCGGCTGCCCCCGTCGCGGCGGTGGCCGCCGTCGCGGTGGCCGTCCACCCCGCCGCGGCCGCTCTCCCGATAGCCCCCGCCGTCGCGATAGCCGCCGTCGCGGTAGCCGCCGCCGCCGCGGCCGTCGCCGTCGCGATAGCCGCCGCCGCCGCCGCCGCCGCCGCCGCCGCCGCCGCCGCCGCCATAGGCGGCGCGGGGGGGGGGGGGGCGCACGGGGCTGCCGGGCATGCGGCGCGCGGGAGCATCCAGCGGCAGCACCGATGAGGACGTGCAATCCCGCTGGGTGTGGCCCTTGTCGCCGCACCGCCAGCAGCGGTCCGCCCAGTTCCCGTTGGGGCACTCGCGGGAAAAGTGCCCGGGCTGCCCACAGTTGTAGCAGCGCAGATCCGGTTCATTGGGCCCGCCGCCGCCGCCGCCGCCAGGAGCACCACCACCATACGGGCCGTAGCCGCCATAGCCGCCCATCCCCGGGGGGCCGCGGAAGCCTCCCGCCATCGGCCCCATCGGCGGGCCGTCCATGCCGCGGCGGCCGGCGGAGCGGGCAAACTCCACCGTTATGCGGTCCCCATCAATCCGACGACCGTGCAGCTGGTACACCGCTTCATCCGCATCGCGCGGGTCGGACATCTCCACAAACGCAAAGTCCGTCTTGACGTCAACATCGACCACACGGCCATAGCGGCGGAACAAGTCCTCCAGCTCCCGCAACCGCATTTGGCGAGGCAGGTTGCCCACAAAGATGCGGGTACCACCCATGGTGAGTGTGGGGGGGGGACAAGCGTTAAGGTACAGGAGAGGGGGGGGGAGTGAGTGCACACCAAACAAACCGGCCGGAAACCACTGGCGCGCCTCCTCCGCGCCCCACAACTGAGTCGCTTACGCAAGGGACGGTGTGGGCGGACAAACGTTGTGGGCCAAGCACCACGGATCGCCTCGGTCGCGGTCGGGGAGGCGTGTGCACGATAAAAGTACTGTAGAAGGAGATACGAGCAGTCAAGCAGCGCGCGTGGCGGACCAACCCACGACCCTATTTAGTCTCCGCCAACGCCCCACACCGATCCACTATCCGCCGGCCTGCGCACCGCGCCCGCGTCGGCGCTGCTCACGCCGCGGCTCTGCTGATCGCCCCGCCGGCCGGGAGCGCCGCCAAGTCGCGCACGCCGACGTCGTCAGAGCGCCGCCGCCCGCCCGCAGCAGTTTGTCGGGCGCACCACGTCGAGCCGCCCGTCCGACCGTCCGACCGACCGTCCCGCCCGACCGCCCGACCGACGCGGGCCGCGCAACGGGCGTCGCACGCGCACACGACGACGAGAAAGAGGCACGCGCGTCTGCGCGGGGTCGACGGAGCCGCCTGGGCGCGCGCGCGCGGGCGGTTCCGCTGCGGAGACCAATCAAAGCGTGGGCAGACTAATCGATGTCGTCCAACCCCCTCAAAACGTCAGCACAACGAGGGGGGTGGCGCAAAAGTGTGCCGCGTCCACCCGCGCCGCCGTCGGGGGTGCACCTGACTGCGGGGCGCCCGCGCCGGCGAGACACGTTGAACAGCGGACCTCGGGGGCGACGGCGGTGACACGCCCACTACGACCAAAACAGTCGGCAGATGCTGACAGAAGGCCCCTGGAGGCGATCCAAGGCACTGTCACAGAAAAACCCGAATTGTGCTGTAAATATTTTCGTGTTTGTCCGCCCTCCTGCAACCTGTCTTCGTTGTGCGTGTCCCCGGGGACAGGGGCCCCTCCGTCACGGAATGAGAAACGTCCACGAAGTCCTCTGCATGTTATCTGTGGGGCGCAGTCATAGTAGAAGGGTATAAAAAAAGAGCTCAAGGAGCACAACGGCGGCCGTGCGCAAGGGGCGCCAAACATGAAGGACCAAGTACCGCCCACACCCGCCTCAGAACGACTTGCGGCGGCGCAGCGTCCCGTCCAAGCTCAACGGGTTGACGTCCGACCGAACAAGTGTGAAGAGCCCCGACATGATGGACAGCGTCTGTACGCACTCGAAGCGCATTACGTCACGGGTGTAGGCCGCGTACGCTGAGTCACCCATCACGGACCAAAAGGGCGTCGCGGCGACCGACGAGATGGCGAACACCCCCATCAGTGCCATCGCGGCCTGGCGGGTGCGGAAGCCGAGCGCGACGGCGGCGACCAGTGGGAGCGTCAGCAGGCCGCCGCGAAAGCCGAGCGTCACAAACGCCTCGAGGCCGAGTGCTGCCAGCAGTATCCGGCTGCCGAGGGAGATGCGCGCCGCCCACTTGACCGCTGCACCGGCGGTCGGGGCGGGCAGGCCGGGCAGCGGGCTGCGCCCGCTAGCCAACCGCTTGGTGGCGGGGATGAGCGCCAGCGCCGCCGCCAGACACGCATTGCGCAGCAGGAAGCCGACATTGCCGCTCGTCACTGGCGCGTGCCGTCCGTAGGCCAGCTGCTGGTAAAATACCAAGCCGAGGAGCACCCCGACGGCGCCATCCTCGGTGACGGGCGCGAGCAGCGCGGCCGCGCCAAACAAGCCAGCCGTGGTCGCCAAGCCGATGAGCGCCGTCGCCACACTCGGGGGCACGCCGAGCTCCGACTGGTAGAAGTAGAGCTGCGCGTCCGCCTGGAAGAGCGTCCGCACCGCGTCCTCCACAAACGTTGCGCCGAGGAGCGCCTTGGTCAGCAGCGGCACATGCTGCCGGACGACCCGCCGGGTGTGCTCCAGTCGTCGCACGACCAGCGAGCTCGTGTGGGATGAGGGGTAGTCACAGGAGGCGGCGCGCTTGAAGAGCGCAGCCGCATCCATGCTCCCCGAGACCTGCGGACGACCGGAGTGGGCCGTTTGCACGAGAGGGGGAGGAGGGTGGGGTGGTGCGGAGATAGGGTGAGAGTGCTGTGCGGAGCCGGAAGGCGGAGTGCAAGATGTGCGGTAGGCGGTGGGAAGCAAGGATGGCGAAGGCACGTGCCTGAGGTGGTGCGTTGAAGGTGGTGATGGGAGGCGGCAGAAAATAACTCTGACCACGACCTAGCCGTCGCTCATAAGCTCACCCACCGTCTTGCGTTGCCATTCCTCATCGAAGCGGCACGCACCGTCCGGGCACGGTGCACCCGGGGCACCCACCCCCCCGTCAGCAGCAAGCAGCGCACCGTGGGTGCCCCATTGCTCCCTGCGACACTGTGCTCGGCAGAAAGGCGGATGAGACATGGCACCTGAACACACAAGCGGAAACAGCTGGCAGCCACCACCGGGCCAAAATGCGAGGCGGCACCTGCGGGTGACCAGCCGTGGCTGCAATGAACCACACGTGCACTGCACCCGGCCATGCCAGTGGCCGAGGGCGACACGGAAGGAGGACCAAAAGTCACAGCCATGGGAAGACAGGAGATGCACGAAAATACGGAGGAGGTAAGGGCGAAGTACCAACTCTGCCACGCCGCGAGGAGCACCGTCACGCGACCACACGGGCCCCACCGTTGCGTTACTGCATGCGGCTTCGACGACCGGGACCGCCGGCAGATAGACAAGCAATAAGGTCCGGCAATGAGCGGCCGCGCCAGGACGGGAGTGCCGCTGCGCCGCCTGCACGCGGGACACGCAAGGGGTGGCCGAGTCCGCCGTGGGGTGGCCGAGGGATCCAAACGAGCAAGAAAAAGACAAGCGAGTCAGGTCTTGTGTCGGGACGTGTGACAGACACGCCTCCGCAGTGACATGAGATTTACTCCGAGCTTTTCATGGACGCGCCAGAGCACCAAGATCGCTGCGCTTTACAGAAAACAGAAAACTGCGGAAAAAAAAACGAGTCAAGCATTCGCGGGAAGATTTTATTAAGGCAAAAACAGTCATCGTGTACGCAGCTCTGGAGAAGCATGGCACCAGGCGGGTCTGTGGCAAGAGACACATGACGCAATCGCACAAGATAGAGCACGTGCTTCTTCATACCTAGCTTCGCCAGCAATAAGGACGATGTAGAAAACGGAAGAAAGGAGAAGCGTCATTGCAAAACGACCGTAGGGAGAAAGTGTCTAGGGTGCTAATGGAGGGAGGAATGGTAGTCGAGACAAGCACTGACGCGGTCGCGAAGACACGAACGTGAGTCGTTCAGCTCGAAAAAGAAAGGACCGCGACCGCACGCAGACAAAAACCCGCACAAAGAGAACAGCGAAAAAAACGCACCCCTAGCCACCCACCACGGGAGGAGGCAGCTGACTTTTCCGCGTGTAGAAGAGCAAATATGCTTGCCGCCGCAGCACAGAGGCCGGCTGTACATCCGCCACAATGTTGTCATCACAGGTGGCCCAGGCGTCGGCCGGGGGGCGGGGCGGCAACACAGAGTCACTCGAACCGCCGCTGCCGCCAGCGTGTGCCGCCCCACGCGGGGACCCACCCGTGGACATGGAAGCTGCCCTGACGCCAGCCCCCAGCGGGGAGGACGCGACGATGCCCGCGTGGACCTCCGCGGCGCTGCTCCGCCGCACGTCGACAATGTAGTGCCCGCCGGCCGTCTCCCGCCCGACATGCGTGACGACGCCCGTCAAGGCATAGGAGCGGTGGTCGGTGGCAGGCGCGACAGATATGGAGCTGAGGAGTCCCGGCTCAACGTAGAGCGTCTCCGGATACTCAACGGAGCGGCTTATTTTGGTCAGCGCCCCCGTCGCCGCGTTGTGGGCAAAGCGCTTGAGGTGGAGGATGAGCACCTGCGGCAGCCGGTCGAGAGTCACGTGCTTGCGTGCCTCCACCGCCTGGCGGGTCGACTCGGAGGTGAAGCCCTCTAGCGCTTCGGGTTCAAAGTAGAGTCTCAACGCATCGCGAAGACCCCGCACCAGCCCACCCCCGTCCACATCCAGCTGCAAGCAGAGGAACGGCTCACGGGTTACCGACGATGCGCCATCCCGGCGGCACAGCTCGGAGCGCAGAGTGCCACCAAAGATGGACGTGACCACCGACTGCGCAAACTCCCCGGCTGACCGCACAACGACGGCGGTGCGGCCGCCGCGGCCAACCTCGGACCATCCTACGTCCGAACCGCCGGCATCGCTGCCGCTGCCCGACTTTGTCAATGCCCCCGTGGTGGTCGTGTCGCCGTCGGGGGCGCGAGGGGTGGCGATCAGCGCCACCAGCTCCTCATGCAGCGCGTTGAGAACGTGTGTCAGAAACTCTTGAGCATCCTCTTGGGAGCCGCGGGCCATCAGATCACGCACCGCCGCGCCCTCATCCCGTATTCTCGATGCCAAGCGGCCCTGCGGGCCGCCCAATCCGCCGCCGTCAGCGCCCGACGAAGGGCCGGTGGCCGGCAGCGCGTCGTACAAATAGTCCGGGAGGAGCGGCTCGCACGGGATGACGCGGCGCTGGGAGTGGGAGGCGGAAGGTTTCGCAGCCGGTGCCGCGGCGGACCCCGCCGGCTTGCCTTTGGCCTGCTTCATGGGGGGCGTTCGGGGTGGCGCCGTCACCGCCAGGGCCGCATCGGCAGGACCTCCTTGGCCCCCGCTGCTTGCCCAGCCCGACGGCGGCGGCGGAAGGGACGCCGGAGACGGGCTCCGTGTCGAGGTCCGTGATTTACCGGGGCCGGAATCACCACCTTCCTGACCACCTTTGCCGGCGCTGGCAACGCTGGTTGGTGAGCCGTCCTTCGGTGATCCCGCCAACGGTCCGTTAGACGTCTTGTGCGCCAACGACGACAGCTCAGCAGACGATGACGGGTGCGTCCCCTTCACCATCTCGTCCTCGCCCTCCCCGTCGTCATCATCGTCGGCACTGAGATACCGGCCGCTCGGCCGGTACGCGACGCCGCCGCTCGACGCCGAGTCCATCGACGACGGCCCTCCGCGGCGGGGTGCCCCAAATGTATGCGCTTTGAGCTTCCCCGCATTGTTCATCTCCGCAGCAAGCCGCACGAACCGGGACAACAGCGGTGCGGTCGTCGGCGGGAGGACCACCTCAGGCGTATCCAGCGCGCGCAAAAAGATGCGGAAAGGAGCGCACGCCATCAGCGCTTGGAGGACCACGTTGGTAAAGCACGCGTTACCGACATTGACGAGACCACGGGGGAGCCACGGCTCCGCCGCGGCCGCCGCCAGCGCGGACCGGCTGATACGCAGAGCCGCCAGTTGAGCACGCACCGCGGCGGCGGCAGTGCGGCCGCCAAAGAGCACCGTCTCGGCGGCAGAGGCGGCGGCCTCGTCCGCCACCACCAGCGGCCGGCCGCTGGTCCATGCGGACGTGGGCGGGAGGCCGCCGGGCGACGGCTGGCGGAGTCGCAAGGACGGGCTGCGGGACGCCGCGGCCGCTGGCGTGGCAGTGGGGGAAGAAGACGCCGGCATTGATGCAGCGGCCGCCGCCGTTGCCGCCGCGGCCACGCCGTTGGACGCGGCAATGGCCGCCCACGAGCGCGGGGCAGCCGTCACCTGCTTGGGCGTGCTCGGTGCGGCAGCGGCGACGGGGGGCGCCGGTATTGGCACGCTAATCGACGGAGACAGTGCCACACCGGCCGGCGGGGCGGCGCCCGCCGGCGTCGACGGCGCCGCTGGCACGGGGGTGGAAGGAGGGTTATGGGAAGAAGTGGCGCTGCTTGTGCTGCTCGCGTACGCCGCCCCATTGGGCGTTGCCAGATCGATGGGCGCCACCGGGTGCACGCCGTTGGGTACGGCGCCGTTGCGGGTGGCAGCTCGCCAAGGGGATGATGGCGGGGGGTAGGCGGGGTCCGTCGCCAGTGGTCTAGGCGGCGGGTGAGACTTTTGGGGGTGGGGTCGTGGCGGTGCAGACGCAGGGGGGGTCGAGGGGACGGCGGTGGGAGATCTTGGGTGGGCAGACGACGCCCCATGGGGCGGTCGCCGATGAGGGGACGGGGCCGAGGGGGGGGTGACGGGGGAGGCACCACCGAGTAATGAGCGCCATTGGGAGACGGTGTAGGAGCCAAAGACGAGGTTACTACATGCAGGTGGGGACGCCAACGGAGCCCCGCCGCCGGCGGGTCTTGGTGGTCCACCACCTCCACTTCGTGGACGATGCGCCATGGTGGGCGACAGCTGCAGACGGGGACAGACACCAGGCGCTCCAACGAAATAGGGGGTGACCACCAGGTAAGAGACGATGACGTCAGACGCAGTAGGGATGGACGACCCACGACCGGACAGGGAGTGAACCAAACGATGAAAACACGGGTGGTGCAGCTGCGCGGCGGAGCAATCCGCAGACGGGGGGTATCAAGTCTTCACCGTAGGGCGATGAGTGCACAAGAAAAAAACGTGCGTAGGATGGCACGCGTGCGGTGGGGGACGGGCCAGCGGGAGCGGGCGGGACGCGATGAGAGCCGCGTACCGTGGCCAAGCATGTGACGTCGTAGGGGTAGCGGCACGGTCGGGACAGCGACGGTCGTCCGCTCCGCCTGGGGCGACGGGCGCGGGCATGGCCAAGGAGGCCGTCGACGCACGTGAAAATGGCTTCTGGGAACAAGTAGCACCTGCCTTGAGTCTCACGGCGTGATTGGCCGACTTCTTGAGCGCATCGCTTCGCGGCGCATCGCGGCGACGTGACAGCCTCCATACACCTAGGAATCTGAGTTGCCCAAAAGTCAGAAGAATTCGAAGGTCCAACAAGCACTTGAATAACGAGGTTTTCGTCCCAATTTCTACACAGGGAGTTGGCACTGCGTCTCGGCCGACTCGGCCGCAGTCGTCGAGGAAGACACACTACCTCGTTCGTGCGACCACTTGCCCATTTTGAGCGAAGAGACGCTCGTCTAGCGCTCCTCATCACTGGCCGCGCACGTCCTCTCCCCCACCCGGCACTCTCTTTCGACCGCACCGCAGCGTCTCTCCTCCCTTTTCCGCGCTCCCGCCACTGCCCCAGGCGCCAGACTCAACTTTTTGTCAGGGATGGGGGCGGGTGCCGCTGGTGCTGGCGAGAGCTTTTTCTTTTCCTTTTTCATGACTGTTCGCGATCCATTTTAGGCCATCATGTACAGTATACTGCTTTGTTTTTCTTGCATGAAAGGCCATGGTTCCCTGCGCAGGTCCATGGACCTCTTCCGGCTTGCCACCAGCAGCCGTCGAGCGCTCACCCAGTCATCACTGAGGTCGAAAGTCCCCCCCGCGCAAGAAGCACATGTGCACACGTTGGATCGGCAACGCGCAAGGACAAACACAAAAACAAGAACCTCGTGAACGCAACCGGGCACGTGGCCATCTGCCACGCCACACCGCGGGCCGCCCGCCCGCCGCGCCACCTTAACACGCCACCCGCACACGGAGTGTGGACATCTCTTTGGACTCCATATCCTCCGCGCCCACCGTTGCCCAGCCCGTTCCGCACGGGGGCGCGTCGTCCCAACCGTGCACCACGTCTCCATCGTTGCCCGCGAGCATGTACGGCGGGTAGTGCTCGACTTGCACCGCGCTGCCGTCGACGCGGAACTCCACGGGCACGCCGCCGTCGGTCCCGTCGCGGCGGTCGGCGCGGAGGGACCACGCCGCAGGGAGATCCGCGGCTTGCAGCGTGACGGGCGACTCGAGTGCTCCACCAACATCAGCGCCCGTGTCCGTGTCGACGAGGTAAAAGCGGAACGGACCGCCGTTTTCCTTTCCCTGGGGGGGACGCTCCATCTCGGGTTCCTTGCTTGGCTCCGGCTGGTTCGACGGATCGGCAATATCCCCGAGCTCCGGCCCGGGTGGTGGCGACTCGGTCGGTTCGGGCTGCGCCGACGGCTCATCTTCGCGTCCGGGCTCCTCGGATGGGGACTCTTGAGCCGGCGTCGGCTCCATGCCGGGCCCGCAGTCCATTTCGGGCGTTGGCTGCTCGGTCGGTTCGGGCTGCGCCGACGGCTCGTCTTCGCGTCCGGGCTCCTCGGATGGGGACTCTTGAGCCGGCGTCGGCTCCATTCCGGGCCCGCAGTCCACTTCGGGCGTCGGCGGCTCGGTCGGGTCCGGCGTGGACGACGGGGGGCCTGGGGTTGGGGTGGAATCCATCTCGGGCTCGCAGTCCATTTCGCCCGCGTCGCGCACAGTTGTCATGGTAGCCGCGGGCCGTGCCACGACGGCCGCGGTGGTGGAGGTGGCGGCGAACACGGCGACGGCGGAGGCAGTTACCACGGCAGCGGCGGCAACGACCAGCCGGGATCGCCCGGCGAGAACCATGCCAATAGGGAAGGGTGAAGGCTAGTGGGGTGTGGGCCGGAGAAGACAGACGTCGATGACGAGCGTGCGCGTGCGAGTGGTGGTTGTTCGACGGTTGCACTGGCAAGGTGCGTGGTGGTCCACTCTAGCTCTTTCCTCGTACACTGCGAAGCGGGGGCGCGGACCTTTATATACTCTCTAGAAACAGGACCCCACACCGCCTCGCCGGCGCCCGCCTGCCACCGCACAGCCCGCCCCGTGCGCAGCCAGCGGGTACGGCAGGGTGTTGCGGCCACGTCGGCGGCTGTTCCCAACCCGAGTGGAGGCATGCCACCCCTGGTTGAGTCAAGCCCATCCTGGCGCGAGCAGTGGAAACAACCCGGCCAGGCGGTGGGGCAAATGGTGAGCCCTCGCGATTGTGGGGGGTTGCACCAGCGGACGCGTCACGGTACGTTTCCATGACGGAAGCGTACTGTTCCATCGACGTGGCAGAATTACTGTACAGCGAGGCGGTCCACACCACCTGCTTCGTGTGCGGCAAAAAGTAGCCTCCTTCAATCATTAATAGTCCTAGCTTCAGCTTCGGGGTCATTGGTTTTCCATTGATACAATTACTAAGGAGAAGATCTTCTTGTGGTCAACGAGTACGTGGTCCCATGGGACCACGTTTGTTTGTGCCACGCCCGCACATCTAAATTTAGCTGTGTCCGAACAGAAGGAACGCCAACAAGCACTACGTGTTGCGTGCTGCGGGATGAGACGTACTCGCAAATAGAAGTTGATACGAAGAGTGTGCATCGACAAGAAGAACACGTGTTCTCGGAGGAAAGAACAGCGAAGCAAGTGTACGCCGAGCGTGTCCGGCCTAAGAAATAGGCGTCGTCACGTCGAGGAGCGTTGAGGACTGAACCATCTCTGTATCTTGCGTCTTGATCATACTGATGTCTTCCTTCACGCTCGATACGGTACGCATGGATGTGACCTGGACAAAGTACTCGACGGAGGCGGCGGAGAGGCCAGACTCTAGGCGTTCCACGGGCAGGGACCAAGATGTGAAGAGCGTACCTTGCGGGGGCATTTCCGAGGAGGTGAGGATCTCGCTTGCGTGGTCGGTGCCCGTGTCGATGACGAAAGAGAGTAAGGGGCACGCACCATCCGCGCCCCTTTTGGTCTCCGGCACCTCACTCCACTCTGGCTTATTTGACGGTTCGGGGTCTGCCCGGCCCACGATCGTTGGTGCTTGAGACGGCGTGTCCTCGTCCCCACTCTCGCAATGCATCACCACCGATGCCCCTGCTGCGGCCGACGCCACATGGTGCATGGTGGACGTGGCGGCGGGAGGCGCCACGATGGCGGCGACGGCAGCGGTCGCGACCACTGCGGCAGCGACACTGGCGGCAATTGCAACAAATGTGGAAGCGGTGACCTGGGACGGTGTTCCAATGGCAACGGTGGCGGATTTGGGGCGGCACCGCGATAGACATCCCGGGGGGGGGTTGTGCTTGCGATCGTCGACGGTGCGTTTCTCCCGCAGGATAAGTGCCCTTTTGGTGACTGGTAGGCTGAGCGCGTGGCAGGAGCGCGTGTGTAGGCTTGTTCCGACTCTGCTATCCATGCCTGCGAACGATACGTTTCACAAAGGCTGCAAGACGGAGGGAACCCACCGCCCAAGCGGCGCTCGCTCGCCGCAGCGCCTGCTCGCCCGCCAAGCGGGTCGCCAGCAGAGGAGGATCGCGTTGCAGCCCGTCGAGAACACAACCCGGCGCGTTTCAGACACATGATCTAAGGGGCCCCCAGCGCCGGAAGTACCGGTAGCAAACGTGGGCAGCGAACCGTGACCAGGGCCCAGCGGTCCGCGTCGCATCTGCACCTGGTAGCGCTCCCCTCTGAGTGGACAAACGTGTTCCGCCGCGTCAGGCGGCATCACAGTAATCGCCATCTTCATGCTTTCGAATAAACGGATGAGATGGCGAGCTTTCCGCCCCTTCTCCTGCGGTCACTGCCGTTTCGTGACCGAGACCACCCTCTCTTCTTTGCTACGTAGCGGCCGCCGCAATTTCGGCCATCTGTGCACAGCAAATCACGTCAGGGGATATCGTCGCCGGGCTGGCGCGAGCCACTCATGGGTGCACGGGGCCTCGCTGGAACGCCACGGCTCGTGCTCGGCCGTCCACGCGTGAGTTCAGCGGTGTATGGGGGAGTGTGATTCTGTGAGTTTGACGTGTGACGTTGTGATTGCGGTGCCGCACCAGACCAGCGACGATCCGTGAGGTGTTCCTGCTATGGCACCTGTGGCGCGCTCGCAGGCCCATGGTGGAACGATTTCGTGCAGTGTTCAGGGCGGGACTCGAAAGGCATATCAGCGAGAGTGCTAGGGAAAGGACAGGGCGGACCCCCCGCTCGGTAAGCCCCGGTCTCACCGCCCCCCTGCGGCTGCAGAGCCCCCGCAGCCGGCGCCCCCCCCACCCGCCGCCGCACCATGCTCCTCTTTTGGCGTGTGCCGCAAGTCCCCGCCGCCCACCGGCGATGGACGCACGACGTCCCCCGGTGGGGCCGCCTCCTCATCGTCGCCGCCGTCGTTGGCGTCATCTTTGCGGCGTCGCCCGCTCAGCAAGAGGCGGTCTTTGGCAAAGCGTGGACGTCCCTGGACTTGTGCCAAGACCGGGGACCCAAACTCGAAGCCGTCGCCGCGCGGCTCGACAACCTCACCGAAATCGACGCCGCGGCGGCGTACGTGGCCGACAAGGCCAAAGTCGCGGCGCGCATGGAGGCCCTCGCGGCGGCCTTTTACAAGCCCCCGGCGCAGCTGAAGTGGCCCAACGGCTGTACCGCCCAGGCGGCGGCCGTTTCGTCGGCCAGAATTTGCAAGCAAGTACCCGTCTGCCGCCGTGTCCTCTTTTTCTGCCTCCCCGGTGAAAAGACGCTGTGCATCGACACCAAGGTGGCCGACAACCGCGCGCAGGCGGAGCTGGTCAAGATTGACAAGGAGAAGGAGCGCCTGGCGCGCCTGCGTCAGCGTGCCACCTCGTCCGAGCCCGGGGGCCCCCGCAGCGTCCTGGCAGATGCCCAAGCGGTCGGCCACCGCACCGCCGACAAGGTCGCGTGGGCGCTCGGCAGCACCCTCACCGCCCACGCTTACTACATGGCGCTCGGCCTCTACTTTCGGGCGCCGCTCCGCTCCTTCCGCCACCGCCAGTGGCGGCACGCGCCCGGCCTCCTCTTTTCCTTTTCCAAAACCAAGTTTGTCATCGCCGGCAGCGTCGCCCTCCTCGCCGCCCGCCCGCTCGGCGACGTCCTCCGCAACGCCGACTGGTGGTTTTATTTGAACAGCTTCACCACCGACCCGTGCCTTGTCGACCCGGCGTTTGTGCGCGACCGCAGCGCGCTCGCCGTCGCCGCCGCCGCCAACTGGTCGGCGGTCGCCAACGTGTCGGTGGCGCACGACGCGCGGATGGCCGACGTGTACACGGGCGCGCGGCGGATGGCGTTGTGTGAAAACGGGGCGGGCGCCAAGGTGCCCCACCCGCGCGTCGGCGATATGAACCGCACGCTTTCGTACTACCAAACGCACCCCATGCCGGGCACGTCCAACGTGACGGCGCTCGTCGAGTCGCTCGCCGCCGTCGACGAGCGGCCGCGGGCGGCGACGCTGCTGCTCGCGCTCGGGCGCGACCGGATGCTCGCGCGGGTGCTCTTCCGCACCTTTTTGATCTCGGTCCTCCAGTCGCTCTTTGTGCTCGTGTGGCCGGCGCTCGGCTACAGCGGCGTGGCGGCCGTCCCGGCAGAGACGGAAGGCGGGCTGCCGACGACGGTCGGGCCCGGGGGCGACACGGCCGCGGCGAACGTGGCCAAAAACGTCGACGACGACAGTGACGGGGAGGCCGCCCAGGCCCGCTGGGCCGCCTGGTTTGGCCGCCGCCGCGACTCGCAGCTCGCCGCCCCGACCAACGCGCACGGCGACGGCAAGGCGGCCAGGCCGTGGTGGCTCCCCTTCTGCTTTGGGGGGCGGCGTGCGCCCGCCCTACCACCGGGGGCCGCCGACGCGGACAGCCTCTCGTCGACCACGACCGACGGGTCAGCCGTGAAGGCGACGGCCGCGGACCCCCCGCCGCCACGCAGGTGGCTGCCCGCGTGCCTCGCGCCAAGCGGGGGTCCCCCCCCCAAAACCGCCGCCGCGTCAGACGTGGAGGCAGCGGCCGCCGACCCCCCCCCACCACGCAAGTGGCCGCCCGCGTGCCTCGCGCCGAGCGGGGGCTCCCCCCCCAAAGGCGACGCCGCCTCCGAGGAGCGCCGCCGCGCGAGCCGCTGGGCCCACCCGTCGACGCGCCCGACGGCAACGACGCCGGTGGGGGGCGTCGGCCTCAGCGGCCGCTGGTTGTACGAGGATTGGTGCCTCGCCGCCATCCGCCGCGCGCGCTGGCGCGTCGCCGTCATCCAAGTCACCCTGCTCGTCGTGGCCGTCGGGTGGCTCGCCTACTCTGAGGTGTGGGCGCGGGGCGCGGGACGCGCGACCGCCGCGGCGGTGAATGCGACGGCGCCCGTGGTGCCGCCGCCGGTCGGCGAGTGCCCGGCCGCCATCCGGTTGTGTTCACGCTAAACAGGAGGGGGGGGGGGGGGGAACTTTGGGCGGTTGGGGGGGCCGCCGGGGGGGGGGGGGGGGGGGGGGGGGGGCGCCGCGGTGGGGGGGGGGGGGGCCCTTGGGGAAAGCGAGGGG
>Ga0114953_1001074_pt1 | contig 19609 bp, 29 predicted proteins | sample SidtaG_FD_87298 | JGI IMG/M metagenome (GOLD analysis project Ga0114953, IMG submission 87298) | Marine algal microbial communities from Sidmouth, United Kingdom - Sidmouth_Male2 metaG | ecosystem: Host-associated > Algae > Red algae > Unclassified | place: Sidmouth, United Kingdom | collected...
CCCGCCTCCTCCCGCCTCCCTCCTCGCCGACTCGCCCATGGGTGCCCCGGCTCTACTCTTATAGTTTTCAGGCATGCGCACGCACGAGATCTCTTTTGACGTGAACGGTGCAGTGCACTGCGCGGGTCACGGTTGGCACCTGAGCGTCCTAGGCATTGCGCCTCTTTCGCGTGTGTTCCTCCTATTTGTGCGTAAGTGACATACGAGACTACCATAAACTGCCTGCGCTCATGTGGTTCACTTCCTTAGAATACCGTGCGCTGCCGACAGAGAGAGTGCTGACCGATTCTCCTTTTCCCTGCTCCTCTCGTGCCTGCCTTGGATTTTGTGATCGCCTCTCGTCTGCTTGTCCTGTGTCACTCTGATCTGCTGCCTGATGTCATGTTATTTCTCGAGTTGGTGGTGGCTTGGGGGGCCTGCTTATTATCGTATTCGCGTTCCGCCTCTGCTCTCTGCCCTCTGCTCTGGTTGTTACTTCTTTTTTCCTGCATGTTGTCCGTTTTCTTGGCGTCCTGGGTGTTGCGCAGGTGTATGCATGCCTTCAATAGTGGTAGTCTCGGCGTGTATGTGGTTGTGGGAAGTAGAGTTGATGAAGCGTAAGAAAAAAACAGCCCGGACGCAGTGTCAGCAATCCTCTAGAACGACTGCCGGCAGGACCGAAGCGTAGCGCCCACAAATTCGGCAGGACGAATCTCTGCGAGACACGTACCGCTGTCGGCGCGCAATACGTTTCAATGGAATGGTCGGCTACGCTTCAAGTCCTGTGCATTTGCATTCAGTCTGGACAGGGCCCCCACGGAGCCCTTGAGGGGGGGGTGTATGATAACCACCACCCCTCCCAGGGGCATCATTGGCCAGTGTCACAGTACATGCACGTCTTAAAACGCGAATAATGGCTGGTGTACTAGTTTGGAAGAACACTGTGGGAAAACGAGGCCAGTACACCCGCGAATATGTGTACTGGGCCTATTTCATCTCAATCTGAAATGCGACGCTCTGTACTGGCCAGTACGCCCAGGTACAGTGGTACACTTTCCCGACGATGCGCGAGCATCGTTGCTTATCTCGCTACCTTGGTTAACCTTCATGCCTGAGAAGTGTTGTGCGTCTTCTTTGCCGCCCGTCAGCTGCCGCGCGCGACAAAAAACGAAAAATCTCCGAGTTTGCGGATCACCTTCGCCGTCGACAATGTGCCCTGATTTGGCTCACTGCTACCCAGCATGTGTCATACATATTACTGCGTGTCTCGCGCCGGCTTCGAGCGTTCGGAGCCGCCTGGCGCGTCAATTTACCTGAGGTAGTGGGATGCCCTCGTTTGACGACTGGGAAGTCGTTGTACTTTCGTTGATCCGCTTCAGAGCCATTAAAATGTCGGTGCCATTCAGATAAGAGTACGCATAATCGGGCTTGCTTTTCCGGAATTTGAGTATATCCGAGTATATCTAACCATTATATGAGAGTGCTATTTATTCACGTAAGCCCCTGCTCAACAAGGGCCACCGCTGTCAAACCGCACGCGGCCTGGCCGTCGTCGTCCCGGGGCAACGCTTCAGCGTTGAAGTCACGAACCTCAGCGACGAACCGGTCTGCCTCCGCAAGGGAACTGTTATCGCCACCGTCAGCCCAGTCGACGATGTCGATTGCCTGCTCAGCACTGACGACGCGGCATCGCCCGCCGCAGCCGCAGAGGTGGTGCTTGACCAGGTCGATCTCTCCGGCGTACCTGATCGGCTGCTCCCGGATGTCCAGGCACTCATCCGCCGGCATGCATATATGCTGGACGGGACGCTCGGGTCCATCGACGCCACCGTCCACCGTGTGGAGATTCATCCGGGACCAGACCGATACGGCTGCAGCCGTACCGCGCGGGCCACCAAGCCTGTGACATGATCTGTAACGAAGTCAACCGGATGCTGGAAGCCAAGGTCGTCCGACCAAGCACCAGTGAATGGGCCAGCCCTGTCGTTGTCATCCTCAAGACAGACGTGTCGCCACGCTGTTGCGTTGACTACCGTCGTCTCAATGCGGTGACCAAAAAGGACTCCTATCCCATCCCGCGGATGGAGGATTGCATCGACTCGCTGGGAGATGCCCGTGTCTTCTCAGCGCTCGACTGCAATGCCGGGTATGGGCAGATACCCATGGACCCGGACGACATCGACAAGACCGCCTTCACCTGCCACATGGGCACGTACGAGTACCTGAAGATGGCCTACGGCCTCACAAATGCCCCCGCGACCTTCCAACGCGCTCTGGACATCATCCTTTCCGGGATGACCTGGCCAACGTGCCTTGTGTACCTCGACGATGTCATCGTCTTCTCCGACACCACGGAGAACCACGTGAGGGCGCTCGACGAAGCCCTGACCCGATTGGGTCGGGCCGGCGTCACTCTGAAGGCCAAGAAGTGCCAGTTCTTCCAGACATCCGTCGAATACCTCGGGCACATCATATCCCCCGGGGAGATGCGCGTTCACAACAAGAACCTGGAAGCGCTCGCGAAGGTGGGTCACCCGCGGAAGAAGACGCAATTGCGTAGCTTCCTCGGCATGTGCAACGTGTACCAACGCTTCGTCGCAAACTACGCACGAATCGCAGCTCCCTTGAACCAGCTGACGACCAAGGCGTACGGCGACACGCTCCCGTAGTTCACCGCGGCGCGCCCTTCATCATCGACGTCGCTGCGTGCGAAACCCAATTGCGGTGCGCCCTGCTTCAGGAGCAGCCGGACAGCCAGCTGAAACCCGTGGGATTCTACAGCCGCGCCTTGCATCCCGAGCAACGCAACTATTCGGCCACCCAGAAGGAGTGCCTGGGCCTCGTCTGGGCCGTCCTTCACCTCCGCCACTGTGTGGAGGGCTCTCGGTTCACGGTACATACCGACCACGAATGCATCAGCTGGATCTACCGGCTGACGACAGCCACTGGTCGCCTGCTCCGTTGGAGCCTCCGCTTGGCGGATTTCGACTTCGAGGTGAATTACAAGAAGAGGGCGAACCACCACCTCCCCGATGCCCTGTCCAGAATCCCCACGACGGGTCTGGACCAGAAGGAGCTGGATGACGACATCCCGTGCTTCCTGCTGTCCCAGGCTGCACGGGGCATGGACGCCAACAACTTCTCGGCGCATGTGCCGCCTCGCCCAATCACCGCGGAGGAGCTCCTCCGCGCACAAGGCGCGGATGGCCGTTGCAAGCAGGTCCGCTCCGTGATCGACTCGGGAAAACCGACGCGGTTCGTCCTCGATGAGGAAGGCCGCCTCGTGAATCACCATCCGACGACGGACGTGATGCAGGTGTATATCCCCGAGGCCCTACGCGGCCGCGTAATGGGCCTCGAGCACTACCCGACGTCCAAAGGTCACCCTGGCGAGCAGCGTATGCACGCTGCCATGAAGCGTTGCTTCTATGGGGAGTAGATGATTGTCGACCTGTACGACTTCGTCCGGCAATGCCCGCCGTGCGCGAAAAACCGGCTGCAGGAGCGACGTCATACGTCCCCCATGACCTTGTTCCCGCCAGTGGAACCGCTGACCGAGGTTAGCATCGACATCCTCGGCCCGCTGCTCAACACGGTTAACGGCAACCGGTATGTGCTCGTCATGTCCGACCGCTTCTCAAAGCAAACCCGTACGGTTGCGCTCCGTCGTATCACTGCCGTCACGGTCGCGTCCGAGTTCCTGACCGCATGGGTCGCGGCCTCCGGGCCCCCCGACTGAGTCCTATCGGATCAGGGTCGGCAGATGGACAACTCGTTCTTCCGTGCCGTCATGAAGATGCATGGCACGATGTGCAAGTACACGACGCCCTACCACCCGCAGACCAACCGTCAGGTGGAACGATATAACCGTACGCTGCTGAATCAGATCCAGGCTTTCTGTGAGGAGCACCCGCGACAGTGGGACCGCCTCCTCCCCGCCCTGAGCCTGGCCTACAACACCTGCCCGCATAGGGCCATCGGTATGGCGCCATTCGACCTCCTGATCCCCCGCCGCATGCCCAACCTCACGGTTTAGGGCCTCGCGGGCTCGTCACCGCTAACATCCGCCGATGGCTCCCCACTCATGGTGAAGCGCGCCATCATTCAGGGCTTGAAGAAGCTCATCCCGACTGTGCGCGCCTCCCTCGACAAGTACCAAGCTCGCTAGAAGTGAAAATGGGACAGCCGGGTGCGGCCGAAGAACAAAGACCTGGCGGTCGGAGACTTCGTCTACCTCCCCTCCCACAGCGGCGGGCACAAGCTGCTGCCCAAGGCCCTTGGTCCGTTCGAGATTCTCGATACGGACGGCACCGACTTCGCCATCGACCAAGGCGACGGCGAAGGACGGGTCAACAGTAATGACGTCACACCGGCACCGCGCCCGGTGTCGGGACCGGAGTTCCAGCCGCATCGGCTTACACAAGCCCCACTCCCCGACTTGAACTCCTCTGATGAGGACCCGACCTGGGAAATCGACGGGCTGTTCGCTATTCGCCATGACGCCGATAACGGCATCGTGGCGAAAGTCCGGTGGGCCACATATTGTCGGGGAGATGACTCGTGGGAACCCATTTCGGGTTTGCCGAAGCATCTCGTCATCCGCTTGGCAAAGCAGAAGAAGTTTACGCTACCCGACGATGCCTTCCCGACGACTCCGGTCGTCCTCGCGCCGTGCCCGCAGCAACCCGATTGGGTGTGCGTCGCGGTCCAGCAGCACACCGACGAGACGGGCGCCGTGCTTGTCGCTGTCCGCTGGACGTCCGCGACAACCAGCCACGAGGAGACTGTCCCTGCCCTTTGGGCATCCTCCCTTCTCTCGGAGTTCCCCGATGACCCACCACCTGGCCACTGGGCACTGGGACGGCCCGCCTGCGAGAAACTCGATGCGGCCTGGGGCCCCCATACGGTCGCCCTGTTCACCACCGCCGCGGCAACCCAGCTGCCCCTGTTCCTGCCCGTTACCCCCGAGGACGCCGCCCGCGGCTGTGCCGCGGAGTTCTATGTCGACTGGGCAGTGGAGAACGGGTGGGCCAAACCCCCCTTCTATTTTTTACCACAGGTCGTCGCCCGCGTCACCTCCTACCCTTGTGACGTCACCCTCGTCGCCCCGCGCTGGCAACTCCAGTCCTGGTGGGCGCTTGCCACGCGCTACTGCGACGCGCGGGTGCAACTTAACCCTCCCTATCCTACATTGACGGTGGCCGGCCGCACGGCCTCCTCCCTGCCGCCTGTGTGGCGCGTGGTGATCTTCCGCTTCGAGAACGCTCACGTCGCCCGGGTCAGCGCCGGCGCCGCCGCTTAGCGGTGCCGCCGCCGCGGGACAGCGGGCCAGCTGGCCCCCGACTCGTCGCTGTCGTCATAGACGAACCGCTCATCGGCGGACGCCACCCGATCAGCCGCCCGCACCGCTTTCAGGATACCACCAATGTCGTCCTCCACGTGCGTCGCGCGGCGCAGCTCCTTGACGACATTGAAGACCCCGTCCATCGCCTCCCCCACCGTGCGGTAGCTGGCCGTCCGCAGGGACGCATGCAACCGGTCCACGCCACTGCGTAGAACCCTGCTGATGGCCAGCCCCACGGCGCCCGCCGGCGCACCGCCTGCTGCGGCCAGGTGATTCACCGCCGCCGCCGACAGATGCGCCCGGAGCGCGTCGCCTTCCGGAGCGATGGAGCCCACACGGTACCACTTGTGGTACGCTGCGTACGGCGGCTCCACCTCCTGCGCCTCGGACGGCAGCGGGCGTTTCCCCCGCGTGGCCCCCCCGCTCCGCCGCGACCCGAATGCCCCCGCCGTCGACCGATGCGCGCCGTCGGTGCCGTCCGGCGTCCGGCTGCGCCGCGCGTCGCCCTATTTCGGCGCCGCCGTTCCGCCTTCCGTCCTCCATGACGCCCCCGCGTTCGCCGGCGGCTTCCGCCAAAGTGCCGACGCCGTTGGCGGCGACCACGACCGCTGGCTGCCCCCCGCCGATTTTCCCTTGGACGCCTCGCCGCTCCGTTGCGACGGCTCCGGCGGCGGCGTTGCTCGACACAGCGTCGGGACCCGACGAGGACGTGGCGTCCCGCGCCTCGGCGGAGGCGCCCGCCCGTTTGCGGCGGGGGCGTCGAAGACCGCCGTCACAGTGGCGAGGGCGATCGACGCGGCGACGCCGACCGACGCGGTGACGTCGACGGACGCGGCGACGCCGACCGACGCGGCGACGCCTTCCGACGCGGTGATGCGGACCGCCCTGGCGTCCCCCGTCCGGGCGTCCGCGTCCGCGTCCGCGTTGTGGACGCCTCCGCCGGCGGTGTCCACGACGGCGACCGCCGGGCTTCTGCCCGGCCACGTCCCCCCGGTGACGACCGCGTCGGCGACGCAGCCTTCCATGACGGGGACTCCGAGCGTGCCGCCGCCTCGCACTGTGGGGCGTCATCGCTGCCTCCGCCCCGAGTGTGCCCCGTCCCCGCGCCTCCGGCCGCCCCCGGCGGCGTCCGCGCCGTCGCGCTCCTCGTCGTCACGCGTTCGGCCCGACTCGGCACGTCGACGTTCTCGGCGTCCAACGCTAGTCAAAACCCGTATGGGCTCGCCGTGTCGTCCCCCTCCGCCAGCAACGGCGTCTGCCCGACCGGCAAGCCCGTGGCCTCCACCACGTCTCCCCATTTGGGGAGCAACACCGCCAGGCCGTGTAATAGCCGCTGCAGCAGGGCATGCTCGCCCGCAGTCCCCGCTGCCATGTCATGCAATGGGAGACGATCGAACTGATGGAGTATTGAAAATGAGATGCGGTGAATGAGCCTGCCGGAGAGGTCCGCCAGCAGCGTGATGCCGGTGAGCTGCACCCGCTCCACCACGTACATGTCCCAGAGGCAGCTCTGGTCGTCCCCCTTCATGCGGTCATAATAATACAACAGCACGGTGGGGTACGCCACGTGCAACCCCCGCGGCAGCTCCAAGTCGTCCAGCGCCTCTGCACGCGCCGCCAGCCGGCGCCGTTCACCCCCTTGGCGTGGTGGCCGGCCATCATGAGGTATGAAACGTCATGGCCCTTGCGCACCCGGACCTCCACCTCCTTCCGCGCTTGGTTGACCGCCACGCAGTCCCCCTCCGCCAGGAGGAGCGTCAGATCCCGCTCAACCCGATCGGGTCTCGGCCAGGAGCTGATGTCCGGCCGCTCATACGGCGGGCCTGGCCGCGGCGCCGCCCCCGCGCCCGCCGGGCGAGCGTTCTTGTCCGCCGCCTCCCCGTAGTAGTACGCCGCCACGTCCAACGCGTCCCGGTGCTGTGCCTCGCCGGCCTGCATGTACTCGAGGTCCGCCGCCGTCCGTACATACGGAAGGGACAACTCCGAATGGTCCTCCGCCAGTGGCGTCACTGCGTCCGGCATGAGCCTCATGAGCCGGCCCCAGCAGAGCGCCACCCACGGCACCCACTTGCGGAGGTCCCCGTCGTCCCCGTCCGTCCTCACGAACGTGAACGCATTCCGGAAGAACCACGATGGCAACGCCGACCCGAAGCGCGCCACCTCCCGGCTGAAGCGGACGGCCAACTCGCCGTCGCACCGCTGCGAGTGCACCTCGTAGACGCCGCCGTGCCAACACGCCATGCGTACGCCGGCCCGCATGCGGTCGACCACCGGCTGGTTCCGCGGGTCGGGCCCCGGCACCTGCGCTTGCTCCGGCACCTGGTCGTGGTCCGCCAGTACGCCTTCGGAGTACCGCCTCAAGCCCGTCTTCAGCGCGTCCCGTGAGGGAGGCGCGATGTAGGCCACCGCCGCCGCTTCCACGGCCCCCGCCATCCGCCAGCGCCAGCGACACGCCCACGCCGTTGGCGTCCGCGCGTGCCGCCTCCGCTGCCGCCGTCCTCGTCGTCGCCGGCCGCCGCAAGGCGGGGAGTCCGCCCCGACGTCGCGTGCTGCCCGCGCGCGCGCCCCAAGTGATCCGCGTCGCTCGGGCGACCCCGCCCGGCGCCCGCGCGCTGGCGACCCGTCACGGTTGCTCGGCACACGCGGCCCGCCATCCGTCCTTGCTGGCGGGTGACCGCCAGGGCTTGGCCCGGTGGGAATGCTGCAATTGGCACGGGATAAGTCCAGTACTTATGCCCCTGATGAGACTTGCACCCGCATCTCCATACTTCGGATTGCGGGCTATGGGACGGCTGTCCGTCCCGAAGTAGCCCGCCCCCTATTCGGGCCCGGGATTACTCTGTCGTCTCTCTTTTTCGTCTGTTTGCGTCTTGTTCTTTTGACGCCGGCCACGGCCCGCGCCGCCCCGTCTTGCTTGCCATCTATATCTTGGCTTCTCTCTCGAGTCCTAGCCTTTGCGCGCCTTTGCGCCTTCTAGGTCCTCTCGGGAGGTCGACCCTTTGGGTCCTTCTCCTCTGTATTGTCAGTGTTGCCACGGGGTAGTTGCTCGCGCCTTCTTTGTTGCCACAACGATTATCCCTCCCCATGTCCTGTCTCTGTTCCGGTCCCTGCGACCACGGCGCCAAGGACGGGGCCCCGCCGCGCGCGCCGCTCTCTATGCAGCTGCGCTTTCCGTCCCACCTTGAATCTAGCAGCCCTCTATAAGGGCTGCGGGAAAGTCGGCCGCTCTTGGACGGCGACCGACCTTCCAGAAAATACCGATGTTTTCGTCCATCGCTACAAGACGAGTGCACGAGCGTCACGGCGATCTGCTCTCCCTTGGCACAAGGCCGTTTGCGCACCCATGCGGCGGTCATGAAAGCCCCCGTTTGTCGAGCCGCCCACATGGTCCCCCTCGGCGGAGGCCCCCACGACGGCTGGCGAGCGCACGACAAGGTCCACGTCCGTGGGGCCCCCCTAGATGGCCGGCGGATCCCTAACACGGCCCCACTTGGTGGAACCCTCCTTGCGGGCCGGCGGTCCCTCCATGAGGTCCCCCCAGGTGGAGCTCTCCGCGACGGCCGGCAGGCCCCCCACGCGGCGCTCCGCGGTGATGCTCATCACGTCGACTGGCGGACGACCATCGGTGCGCAGACGTCGCCGCCCCCCCCCTGTGACGGACGTACTAGTTTGTACCCCCGACCGACTACGTGGGTTCCCGCCTGGCAGCCGCCGTCCTACCCGCCGTCGATCCCTCGGACGCTGTGCAGCGGCGCGTCACACGCCAATAAACAGGGCGCGCACGCCTACGAGTAGGCGCTCACGCCCGCCCAACAGCCGAGCACATCTTCGCCGTTGATTTTGTTTCCCGCGCCGCCGCCGCCGTTTCCGCAGCTATCGCCGGCGGAGGCGGCGTAACAGCCACTGTTTGTCATCGGACGGAGCCAAGTCCCGCCCCCGCGGCCGGCGACGCAGTCGGCGGCGCCCCAACCATTGTACGTATGCTGCGGGAGCCAAGCATCTCCCAAGCAGCTGAAGACACAGGCGGCGGCGCCCCAACCACTGTACTTTTTCGGCGGGAGCGGAGTCCCGCCCCAGCAGCAGACGCCGCCGGAGGCGGCGCCCCATCAACTGTACGTCACCAGCGGGAGCTAGGCCCCGCCTCCGTCTTCGTTTATGCTGGTGTCTGCTCGCCCCCAACCTCCCCACGAAGGTCTCCCTCACCCATACCCGCCGTTGGGGAAGTAAACTGAAACGTGCTCAAGTCGATGGGGCGTAGTCTAGGCTGGACTGATGAGAACCGCGTGCCTCTGTGAAGCGCGTTTCTGGAGGTGAGCGGTGGTTTAGTGATGGCTTCGGGGCGGTCCAAGGACGAGCTGTGGGCGGCTGTGCACCAGAGGTGGACGGAGGTGATGACCGAGCAGGGTACTTCGCGGGTCAAGCGCGGTGTGGGAACGCTTGAGAAGCAGTTCAAGTAGATTCGCAAGAGGGTGAGCACCTTTACATCTCACGTCCTGGTCGTCAAGAACATGCAAACTAGTGGAAACTCGGCGGAGGTGGACATCATCAGTGGCGTTGTCGCACGATACTGCTCACTAGACATCGACGGGGCCATCTGTAAAAACCAAGAGCACGACGAGCGCAAGTGCAAGGATGAAAAGCGGCAGGAAAAGCTCGCGAATTAGATGTGGGTGGCATGCTGGCGCGTGCTGCGCACGTCGGACAAGCTCAGCGGCGCTGCCAACACTGCGGAAGACCTGAGCGTGGACCTGGATGACTCTTCGGACGAGGACGCCGACAGCGGAAGTACGAGCCGCCCAAGTACGCCCAATAAGGGCTACCAGCGCCGAGCGTGTGGCATTAAGGCAGAAAAACTGATGAGGTGCGAGGACACCGGCATGGTGGTGCAGGTCGAGGCGAGCACGGCGCCTGTCTATAAGCTGACGGAGGCGCAGCAAGAGAGCAGCGTGCTGTGATATTTCGACTTTCCTGCAATGGCCCGCCCCCCGAAGGCGGCCAAATATCGCCAAGCTGTGTGCAAGAAATGATGGCAAATTCCGTTCTGGCGGCGGCCCTTGGGTCTGATGCCGCGCCGGAACCGGAGGAGAAGAATCCTGTGGAGGATATGCTCGTTATCGAGGTCGCCGACGGCGTGGCCGCCTTCGACATCTTCTCAATCCCTGCAGATGAGACGTCGTCGGCGCCGCCGGCGTCCGCCTCAGCCACCGGAGCCAAAACGCCGCCGGGGGAGGACCCACCGGCGTCGTCTGTGGCAGCAGGTACTGCTGCAGCTGCGAAGGTTCTGGCGCATAAGGCGGCGACGCCGGCGGCGCCAGCGACCCAGCGCAGCGCGGGGGGGGACAACCAGCGCGGCCGCAAGTCGCAAGCCGCAAAGCAGCTGGCCGCCTCAGAGGCTCTACATAATCCGCTCGGGACAACCCGCCGTTGCGAGCACGGCAGCACGTCAGACACGCCGAGGACCACCATCACGGATACTGAGTAGAATACCAAGTGCCTTGCCTTGTTTTTGTGCCGGAGCTACATGTGACAGCAAGTCTCTGACAACGAAAGGTTTTTTTTTCATCCCTCTACGGTAATTGATTTAATACACTTGTGTCCACGCACATATAGGTGCACACAGCTTCCAGAGACCCAGCGCACGTAGCCGGTCTTTCGGCGCCGAACCGTCCGCTGCCGCCTCCCCTACTATCTCCGGGTGCGTTGCATAGTTGCGCCATTAGCATTACCCAAACACACCATTTTCCTTCTCTCTCCCCTCCGCACGCCGCACACCATCCAGCCTGACGCCTACAGCGACACTGCAGGAACGGTGGCGGCGGCTACAGCGGCTGAGGCATCCGCGGCGGCCCACGAAATCTTAGCCGCCGTTACCGCAGGAGTGCACGACAGGGAGGGGAAACCAGCTGCCACACAGAGCAGCAGACACAGGACCACCACCCCGCCCGCTTTTTCGCCCGAAGACCGGCTGCCGGTGGTCACAGCCGCTCCGACCGGCGGCAAGGTGGTCACATCTCCTCCCCGTGGCGCCCGCATCGGAGGGCTGGCCCAGGGCTCTAGCCAAACCCCTCGCAGCCATGGCGACGGGGGCGCCCGGCCCAACGCCGGTTGGCCGCAGACCCCCAGCGACGACGCGGCTGACAGTCGGTGTTCCCGCACGCGCCGACGCGCCGACACGTGACCTCTGCGGCGGACGCGCCCGCTGCGCGAGGCGGGTATAAATGGCACAGGCACCCCCGTGACGGCCGCGGCCGCCGCGCCATCAGGCGGCTCATCGTCACCGCTGCGGTTTTCTGCGGCGGAGACGTCCGCAGCCCGCCTGTGACCAGGACGACCGGCGGTGGTGGATGCGCCGACGGTCGCGCGCGGCCGCGGCGGCGGCAGCGGCGGTCGCGCCGGCGGCGGCGGCGATGGAGGCCGCGGCGACAGAGACTGCGGAGGGGGGGGTCGGCCAGAACGCCGGTGCCGGAGGCGGCGCGCCCACACGGGCCACTGGTGAGTCACGGCCGTGACGTGGACGTGGGGCTCCTGTTCGGCTGCCTTGAACGCGGGGCGGCTGTTCTCTGGGCTCAGAAGGTGGCCGTGATGTGGCCGGGACCAGGCGGGAGTGTCAAAGGGAGAAGGTGGTCGTTGTGTTGCGGTAGAATACCAGGGAAGTTGTCGGTGGCCCTTCTGTTGAATTGAAAGAGCAACGGGCGCTGCCTGCGGATGCGCCTCCAATTCGCGGCTGCACGAGCGTAGACCACACATGGCGCTTCACGGACGTGGCCGACCCCCCTGACTCACCTGGATGGGGGCGGTGGAGGACCTCCCCTGGGGCGCCTTCCGACAGGACCGACAACCGCGGGTGTCGGACAGCGTGTGTGGGGCCCACGCGGCGCTACAGCAGACGACGCTGACGTGCTTGCATTGGAGGGCTTGGTCTTGCGGGAGCCCCACCGCGGGGACGCCGAGATGAGAGTCGTGGACACGCGGGCAGACGAGAGACACGCGCGGGCTGTGCGTGTGTGCGCGGGGAGAGGCCGAGTGCGACGGGCGCCTCTTCCTGAGGGTACTTCAATGGCCAGACCAAGGCTATTTTGGCCGGGAGAGAAAGACGACCGTGACCCAATCGCTGCCTGTGTGAGCGCGACCGCAGCAACAGCTGCGGACGGTTGTGGAACTGATTTGTGACAGGTTTTTGTCCCAGTCACACTTCTTTGAATTCCTTCTGGTTTGGGAGAGCTCCCGGCTTGGCTGTGGTAGCGGCCGGAGGAGACGGGCTACCCGCGGTGGACGGTGCTAGCAGGGGAGGAGTCGGAGAAATATCTTGAGGGCCTCCCCGAGCGTTTGTGGATCGTCCCCGAGTCGACGCCGGCGGAGGAGCGAGTAGAGCCCGGCGCGAGCATGACGGCGCCGGGTGATCCCGGTGCGACCGGCTCGGCGACGGCGTGACCTGAATCGGACGGGCTCACCCAGCCGGATAACGCTTGACCGGATTTGTGAGGACCGGCGCGAGGCCCGTCGCAGCGGCGACGGCCAAGGACAGGCAAGCAAGCACCAGGGGTCACCGCTGGGATGTCGCTCCCCGCGTCATCCCCAAGTTGGACGTGTCCAACTACCTGTCTGGTCGCACGAGGTGGACTACGCTCTGCGCTGCCGCGTCCTCTGGGGGCTGGTTGTGGCCGAGAACTCCGCGGAGCTGGAGCCGACGCTGGTGGCGACGCCAAGAAAGATTTGGCTGCTGTCGAGAAGACAGCGGCCGCTGGCAGCAGCGGGGACGCCAAGATGGCGCAGGCATCGGAAGAAGCCCCTGCAACGGCGCGAGCGCAGGATGATCTGGCGTCGGACCAGGTCGTTGCGACGGCGGCAGCCGCGCAGCGTTCACGCGGGGAGAAGGCGCGCGTCGTCATCATGATGGGCGTCATGGCGCACCACGGGACTAAGCTCCGGCGCTACACGAATTCGCGGGAGTTGTGGGCGGCGCTGGCGGCGGAGTTAAAGCCGAAGGGGTCGGCGCGGGCGATCACGCTCCGCCGACAGCTCAACACGATCTCGATGGAGGAAGTAGAGTCCCTGGGGCGCTACTTCAACCGGGGCCGGGAGCTCTTGGGGCATCTGAGCGAGATGGGGATCGAGATCGACGATCACCACCTCCTGTCGGTGCTGCTGTTGGGTCGTACTCCACGTTTTGAGCTGACCGCGGAGGTCATGCAAAAAAACCGGCATCTGACGCTACTCGAGGCGCTCGAGGACCTGCAGGCGGCGAGCGACTGCTTTGCCCTCAAGCGAGCCAAAGGAAAACGCAAAAGCAGCGAGGCTAAAGAATCGGAAGGCGTGGCGCTGGCCGCAGGAATGCCCGCGACATAGACGACGACCCATATGCGCGTCGAGATGAGCGCGGAGGAACGGAAGGACAGATTCAAGAACCGCACGTGATATAAGTGCCAAGAGAAGGGGCACCTGAAGTGTGACTGCCGCAACAAGTACAAGCCCCGGCCGCCCAGGGAGGCCGCTGAGGGGGAGCTTGGCAACGCGGGGCTTGCCATGATAGCGTCGGCCCCCCCGCCGCGTGTGAACCGCGGGTGCACAGCGGGCGCTTGGATTGTCGACAGCGGTGCATCGCACCACAGGTGCGGCAAGGCCAACATCCTCACCGACGTGCGCGCGACGTACCCGGTGTCGTTGACCATCGCGGATGCGACGGTCAAGCGAGCCGTTGCCCGCGGCACTTCCGTGCTAAGCGGCCAAGGGCCCCGTGGGGCAACGCCGCTGACGCTCCAAGACGTGCTCGTGCTGCCAGGCATGGCAATGTCCCTCTTCTCGGTCAAGACCGCGGCACGCCGTGGCTTTCGCACCGTGTTCAAGACCGACAGCGTGCTTGCTCAGAACGCTGCGGGCAAGATGCTGATGACCATGTACGCCAGCGGGGGCGCCTTCGCGCTCAAGACGGGTCGCAAAGGCGATGGCTATGCTGCAGCGGCGGTCGGAACGGTGAAGGACCCCGTGGTTGGGACGGCCAAGAAGGCAGCCGCAGCGCCAGTGGGTGCATACGTCCGGCATCAGCGGTTCTCCCACGCGGGGGTTGACTCGCTTCTGCGCACCCTTGGCGCTGTGGACGGAAGGGGACTTTCCCGCTCTTCCCTTGAGGAGATTCGGGGTGAGCCTTCCGATCCGTGAATCGCTGGTAAGATGGTGCGGGCGCCGTACTCAGCCTCCACCGTTCTGCCGATCCGCGCGCCGCCAGTCTGCACTCGGATACTGCGGGGCCCATGGCAGTGCCAACTCCCGAGAGCTACCGGTACGTCGTCAACGTCATCGGTGGGTGCAGCTGGTACAAGGCGTTGGTGCCCGTCCAGAAAAAGGGGCACGCCAAGACGGCGCTCATGCACGTCTTCAACGCCTCGGAAAAAAAGACGGAGCAGAAGGTGGAAATCATTTGGACGGCCGACGACAAGTAGTACACCGGGAAGGAGACCGACTCCAGTGTGGCGGCCAAGGGCATTGAGCGCCAGCGGTCGGCGCCGTACATGCCCCAGCACAACGGTGTCGCTGAGCGGTACAACCATACCGTCCAAGAGCGCATAACTGCGCTACTGACGGATGCCGGCCTCGATTTGAAGTCCTGGGCGGAGGCGGCCGTGGCGGCGACAGTCACGGACAACCGCATTCCCCAGTTCGGTCAAGTCAAGACTCCTTTCGAACTGTTCCACGGGTCGGTCCCCGACCTGTCGGACACGCGGGTTCTTGGGCGCAGAGGCTGGGCGTACCTGCCGCCTGAGCTGCGGTTGAGCCTCGATCCACGCGCCATCCTTTTCACCTTCCCCGGATAAGACGTGGGGACCGAGGGCTACCGCGCGTTCATCAATGACATGGGCCTAGTTCTTCGTGACGTCAAGTTTGACGAGTCTGTGCAGGGAAATATAGGATCATGGGGCAGCAGTGCTCTTCGTGGTCCCCAGCGTGTCGCCGGCAGCTCCCTGGCGCCCGCGCCCGTGCAGGACGCGGTCGCGGCCGCGCGTCGCCTGACGCAACGGGTGACGCACGCGGACAATGCGTCCCTGGCGCCCGCAGAGGACACGGACGGATCGGTAACAGACAACGGCCGCGGCTGCGAGGACGACGCCAAAGACACTGAGGATATGGTGGCCGACACGAAACCGGCGCAAGGGTCGGGCGACACCGCCAATGCGGTGGCCAAAACGGAACCGGCTCCAAGATTTGAACGGCTGCGCGTCCGTTTTTAGTCCAGCGGCGTGGCCGTCACGGATTGGGTGTTGGTCGCGAACGGGCGCGGCAACCCCGACAAGATGCGCATGTACCAGGCCAGGTTGGCACCGGACTGAGACCTGCTCGACGCGGCCATCCGAGCGGAGGTGGACGCGCCCTGCGAGGACGGGACGTAGGAGCTGGTCGACCTCCCTCGCAGAAAGCAGGTCTTCCAGACGGTGATGCTCTGCGAGCGCACGCGCGGGGCGGACTGCGAGGTGACCAAGCACAAAGGCTTGTACTTCGTCCGGGGTGATATCCAAATGTACATGGATGACTACTTAGAGGTCTGGGCACCGATTGCGCGGTACTCAACCCTGAGGGTCTTCCTGGAGTTCTGTTCTTGCCGCGGCCTGGAAATGGAACAGATGGACGTGGCCACAGTAGTCCTCAACGGGGACGTTGAGACGAAGATCCACATTCCGCAACCCCGTGGCTACACGCGGGGGGCGCGTGGGAAGGTGTGCAAGCTGAAGATAGCGATCTACGGCTTTAAACAGGCCGCGCAAGCGTGGTACCGCAAGCTCAAGGAAATGCTTGGAGGCTCCGGATTCACGGCGTACGACGAGGAGCCGTGCCTCTTCGTCGGGAAGGCGGGAGCGGCGTTATGCCTTATCCTCGTGTATGTGGAAGATCTTCTTGTCGCGGGACAATCCGCGCGTGCGGCCAACGGCGGCCTGCGTGTGATCAGTGAGGCATTCAAGGCCCGTGAACTTGTATCCCTCGCGTACTTCCTGCGGCTACACATCGAACGCGATGAGGCGGCCAAGGTTTTGCGCGCGCATCAGCGTCAATACGTTCTGACCCTTATGGAGCGGTACGGTGTGGCGAACGCCCACCCAGTGCGCCTGCCCATGGGCGTTGGTATCAAGATGCAGAAGGCAGGGACGCTGCTCACGGTGGAGCTAGTCAAGGTGTACCGAGAGCTCTTCGGCGCACTTCTGTACCTGTGCACGGAAACCAAGCCGGAAATCGCGTACGCGGTCGGCCGGCTGACGCGATATGTGTCGGAACCGACCGTGGACCACCTCTCCGCGGCGCGCGTGGTCCTCCGTTACATGAAGAGGACGCGCTTCCTGGGAATCTGCTTCCAGACGGACGGCGAGCTGCAGAGCTATGGCGACGCGGACTTTGCGGCCGACGTGGACACTCGGCGGTCGACCTCGGTCCTCTTTTTTATCTACAGTGGGGGGGCCGTTGTTTGGGGCAGCAAGGTGCAGCCTACAGTTGCGGCCTCCAAGACGGAAGCGGAGTACATCGCGTCGGCTGTGACGGCAAAGGAGGCGGTATGGCTGTGCCGGCTGTGCGGATTCCTGACGGGGCGCATGCTTCCGGTAACCATCCGCTGCGACAATCAGTCGGCGCTGGCCATGACTCTCAACCCTGTGAGCAGCGCTAGAACCAAGCACTTTGACATCTGTCACCACTCTGTGCGTGAGAGCGTCGTCTAAGGCACCCTCGAGATGGCGGACGTGGCTACGGCGTCGCACACGGCCGACGCGTTGACCAAGCCGCTTGAGACGGCTGGTTTCCTCAAGTGCGTGGCGGGCATGGGGATGGACGAAAAGATCGCTGTGCAGGTCGCGCCCGTGGAGGAGTGTTGAATTGGGAGATGAAAGAGGGCTCCCTGTGGGTGCGCCTCCCGTTGGCTGCTGCACGAGCGTCGACCAGACGTGGCGCTTCGCGGACATGGCCGACCCCCCTGACTCACCTGGATGGGGGCGGAGGAGGACCTCCCCTGGGGCGCCTGCCGACAGGACCGACAACCGCGGGTGTCGGACAGCGTGTGTGGGGCCCACGCGGCGCTACAGCAGACGACGCTGACGTGCTTGCATTGGAGGGCTTGGTCGGGCGGGAGCCCCACCGCGGGGACGCCGAGATGAGAGTCGTGGGCACGCGGGCAGACGAGAGACACGCGCGGGCTGTGCGTTTGTGCGTGCGGAGGGGCCGAGTGGGACGGGCGCCTCTTCCTGAGGGTACTTCAATGGCCGGACCAAGGCTAGCCTGGCCGGGCGAGAAGAACGACCGTGACCGAATTGCTGCCTGTGTGACCGCGAGCGGAGCGACAGCTGCGGACGAGGGTGCACCCGATTGGTAACCCTTTTGTCGGTTCTGGTTTTACTTGTCCTCCCTTAGCACACGTTCGAAGGCTGTTCGCTGCGCTCTGCTATCTGTTAAGTAATGCGTGTGCGCCTTGGCGCTTGCGTTGGACGTGGGTGCTGCGCCAAGCTCGTCGGCTCAGTTGTGTGCGCCTATAGGCGCCGTCTCGTTTCTATTTTACCTAAAGAGCCTACGGTGGCACCAAAAAGGACAGCCACGTTCTCTCCGAAGACTGCTGAGGCGGGCTACGCGCAATCGACGTCCGCCGGCGGCGAGTCGACCACGGGCGGCACGGATGAGCAGTGCCGGCAGGGCGGCGCCGCCCGGTCGTAAGGGTCCTCGCGTTGGGGTGTGGTGAGGTGGCATCCGGTCGCCGACCGCTTTCGCGAGCGGGTCTAAAGCTGACGGGGCGTCAGCGGGAGTAGCAGTGGCGTGGGGGCTGGTGGAAAAGCGGCTGCAGGACGTTCCAGAGATTGTCTCGGTGCTTCTCACATGTTCAATTGTTCGACGTACACAGAAAGAGCAACAAGAAAGTGCGCCAGTGCAGCCAGTGCACAGCAGAGGGCTCACAGAGGCACACAGGGCGATTGGACGCACGAAAGGCGAAGAAATGAAAACAAGAGATCACACAAGCATCCACGCACTTAAAGCACTGGTGTTGTCCAACGCCGCGCAGCACCAGGCCACGCCCAAGTTCCACGGTCTTGAGGCTTTCAGCTCCGCTAGCACTTGGAGCAATTGGTAACATTGTTTGATGCACGGCTCAGCACACCCGCCGGCGTATGGGAAGAGACTTTTGTGCACCAAACGATGGCTCGGTTGTTGTTTGCCTTTTGCGCGGCATCTTCGCACATGGTACGCGTCTTCTCCAGATGACAGCAATTGAACAAGACCATCTGAATGTAGCACATGCTTGCTTGTTGAAGAAACAAGGGTCGCGAGTCAAATGCACTGCAGGGGTTGTGACGCGTGTGTATCGGCTCGAACGCACGCCAAGGAGGGAAGGCGGGTACTGCTTCGAGACCATGTGGGGGTTCTCTGGGACGATGGTGCGGAGAGGAGAGAGCGACCTCTTCTCTCACAGCGGCAACTAAATGAAGCACACTTTTTTTATCATGCAGCAAGTCCCACACGCGCTGGCTCACCTGAACACCCGCCCTTGCAAGCCCTGTTTGAAGGCCCCGACTTGAATGGCCAGCTCGATCGTCTCCCTGCGGAGAACCCGCTCAAAGGCTCCCTTTGGACTATCCGTGTGGGGGACACTCTGCGCTGCGCGTATTGAGAGCCATCCCCAACATATGTTGAGGGCTAGAAATGCTGACGCGCCCGCCCGAGTACCAGAACATGGTATTTGCAAGTCCGCTTTGCTACAGCCCTTCGTGCTACACCTCTGCATGCGCAGGGGTTTAGCACTGCGTGCGCAGAGGTGTATCACCGCGTGCACAGAGGTGTAGCACTGCCTGCGCAGAGTTGTAGCACTTGTGAGCCCGCGTTCACCCGCGCGATTCTGGGCAAAGCGATCAAAAGTCCAGCGCCTTCTATCTGACCCCCGGTCCGAGACACGCTTGAGTTTGTGGCGCCGAGTTTGTGGCGCCACAAACTCGGCGCCACACGGCACAGGCATTCCGGGACCGCCACAACTGAGTTTTTTAAATCCGCTTCCATGCCGCTTCATATTCTTTGTAGATGGAAAGAGTAAATTGCCACACCAGGAGAGACGGGCGGAAAAAACGCGCCCAGAGGACCGCGCCCCACCCAGGTCAGGCCCCGCAGTTGGGCTCAGCGGTGGATCACCACATAGTCGTGGTCGTTTCTTCCACGACCATCCCATTGCTTGAACTCTTCTAAATTTTCCCTCATCTGCCCCCCCCCCCCCCCACTCCACCCATCTTTTATCATCTCTTCTTCCAAAACCCCACATTAGCTAACCCCCCCCAAAAA
>Ga0114953_1001083_pt1 | contig 19526 bp, 21 predicted proteins | sample SidtaG_FD_87298 | JGI IMG/M metagenome (GOLD analysis project Ga0114953, IMG submission 87298) | Marine algal microbial communities from Sidmouth, United Kingdom - Sidmouth_Male2 metaG | ecosystem: Host-associated > Algae > Red algae > Unclassified | place: Sidmouth, United Kingdom | collected...
CAGAGCTGCATGGGGAGACTCTGTAAGGAACTCAGATTATTCCTATCCTTTCCATTGGTCCACGTACGCTGTTGAATGATTGCAACCACTCTGCAACCGCCATTTTTTGGAGGTCAGCAATACTGAAGCCAACGCACACAAGAAAGTGTCCACCAGACAGATGAGGCACCGCGGGAAGCTAGCGGCGTCACTGGCCTCTTTGAAGCGGGAGGGGGAAAAAAAGCGGGAAGGAGGCGTTTGTACACTTAGCGACTTATGTTTCCTTTCCCAGGACCCCTCAAAGCACTAGAAGTGAGTCTCTCTGAAAATTGATGCTTTGATTGAGTTCGTCCCGGATGTGCTATACGCTACTCCTTCTTGGACCAGATGGCTACGGATAACGTGGCGGCGACCAGACCATGCCATCTCCCACAGAGCCTGAATGAGATAGGAGAATGGTGCCGCTGGAGGTATGCAGTCTGTAGTTTGTGCAACCGAAGATGCGCTATTGCTGTCTTGTGGGGGAAACCCCCTGTCAGAGGTGACAGGACCTCCCGGCAAGAGCCGGGGACGGGTCGCGACCAGTCACGTAACACCCCTCTCGGGGGGTAGCGTGGGATAGCCCCCCTTGGGCGGGTTTCCAGGGAGTCCCAGGGCCACACATGAAACGACCCCTCTAGAGGGACGTGAGGCGGGGAACACGCGATATGGCCCCGCTGGAGGGGTCTCACACACACAAGGGAGACACACGTCTTCCCGATTTCGGGCACTCTGGGGGGACCGGGAAGCTGGTGGAAGCTTCCGCAATCCGAGCGTCAGCCGGACCGAGATATGATCTCAACCAGCGATAAAATCCCACCGGAATGCTATCAGGGAAAATTGAAAAATCTTGGGATAAGTCCCAGGGTATTGGTTTTGGGTAAATCCTGAAATCTAGGAAGTCTTATGGATTTTCCTGCTTTCGCCCGAGACGGGCGGGGGTTCCCTTCCAGTAGAAGGGCTGTCAGGAATGCTGGGAAGGGGCCACTACAGGCCCGGGCCTGAGACAGTGGCCCGTTGGGTACCGGTCCCCCCATGGTAGCGCCTGGGGGTCGGGATTGTGCACGTCCGGCGTCTTGTTTGTGAAGGTATAGGAGTGTACGCTTTGGGGTCATCGTGCGTGTTCGAATAAATCATCGTTGCGTTTGCGTTACTTCCGTCGTTTTGGTGCGGTTCGCGCCCAGTGATCCCGGCGTTCGCGTTGTGACTCTGGTTTGGCGTTCCGCATCCTGTGCTGGGTTTTCCGACGGGTTTATACACCGTCGGCTGTGTGGGCAGGATCCACTACATGTCTGATGAAATTTGCCGGTCCAGAACGGAACAGACACAAAACCAGGACTTTTTTTTTCAAAAGGAAGTGTTCGGCTTTCGTGTGAAGTCCACATGTTTAACCAAATGTCATTTCAGTGTCGTAAAAAGTGTCTCGTTCGTCGACGGTACCGGAATCCAGCGTCGCTGGTGCCGTCGTCCGACGTCGGCTGCTCCATCGTGCCCACCCACCCTGTCGACACCTGCTCCACTCCGTTCTTCCATACACGCCCAGTGCAACCGATTACCATGTCTTCCAGTGCTGCTAGCGTGGATTCGGCCGGTTCGGCCCCTGGTACAGGTACGAGCATACCTCTGATGGCACGAGTGCGTTACTCGCACGGGTCAGGAGGATTCTTGACTACGTATAGCTGTGCAGGAGAGGATCATGTGTGCTCACAGTTTGAGCAGCCCTCCACCATGAGCAGGGAATGACTCTGTCCGATTCACACCATCGTGGTCGACCTGCTCTGGATGCCTGGTTTCCCTGGACACCTGATACACTCTGCTACAGTAAGCGCGGGTGCCCAGCGGTGTGGTCTGTGCCGTCTCCCGCAGCGCAGAGCTCGCCGCTGTCCAATTGGGCTCGAGGTCAACATCAAACCCTCGTGCCAAAAGCATTCATGTGGCCCGTGCTCGGCCACGTGTGCCGTATGCGACGAGGTCGGGCATCAGCAAGTCCAAGTTGCTGTGACGATCATTCCGGGCGCGGCGCCGCGGTGGACGTGCCCATCCTTTATCATGTGGGATATGCAGACTCCTTTGCAGCCGAAGCTCCGCCGCCTCCCTCCCACCGAGTGCAGAAAAAGAGCAGCGGCGAAGGAACACAAGCGCACGCTTTCCGAGATAGTCCCGGAGGACGGCGAATGATTTCGGGCGCACGTGGCGCGGTCTAATTTCATCGACCTCACCGGGCTGGGCGGAGCGGCGGCATCCCCGGCTGTGCGAACGGCAGGGGGCGTGGCGGCAGTCCTGGAGGAAGAAGGGGCTCCCCGGGCAGCGGTGCGCTCGATGGGAGCGTTTGTGTCTAATTTCGCCTCTCAACTGCCAAGTGACAGGTGTCAGCCAGTCCCAGGGCATGTTGGGGCGGCAGTGGGGACGGGTCGGGCCAGAGAGGCAGTGATCCACGCTTTGAAGAAGACACTTACAGAGGCGCCCATGTACTCTGCCGGCACGCGGTCAGGTTCCCGGCGACGCAATCAGGACGCAGGCTTGAGCGGCCGCCGCTCGAGTGCTCTTGAGGAGATGCTGGGCAGCGCCAACCCTTTTTTCAACTCCAAAGGTAGGGACGTGAAGCGTGCCCTGCAGCGGTACGTCGCGTTCCCGGACGGGCCGGAGCTCTCTTTTGTCAAGTCTGCGATGACCAAGTTTGGTCGACCTGGGATGGTGTATACGGGTGCATCCATTACCTATGGGGAGCTTACATGCGCGCAGGTGTGCGCGGCGCTCATGGAGTGCGCGGAGAGCGTCGGCCTGACTGGGCCAGCGGTGTGAGCTTCGATGCGTCAGTTCATCGTCGAGCTCCGGCGTGGGGATGATGACCTGCAGCCCCTTTTTGAAGACCCCGCCGTACCGCAACCCGCTCAGCGCTCGGTAACCTCTGAGTAATGTGATAGAATTTGACCTGACCACTTTTCCCAACATTGTGTCTCACTTCTGGTCAGCGCCATAACCGCATAAAACGCGCTCAGATTCTCTTTGTGACAGCAGGAGCGTGCTCAGCGGCCCTGTTTTACCCGGTTTAGTGCAGGGTGAGCTCCCAGCTCATTGTGTACTATGCCGCCGCACACCCTCTCACGCCTTCGTCGCTGTCACGGCTGTCGGGGCTGAAATCGCCGCGACCTGTAACTCGAGCTGTGGTGCTCCGTTTGCCTCTCTCTTTCGTGAAACGTGCTGCGCATGGCATTTCTACGCTCAAACAACACAGTCCTGCACCCGGCCGCTACGCATAAGAACGAGAGTTCATAGGCCCCCCCTTTTTTATCTCTTTTCCAGTGAGGGCAATAAAAGCGTGGGACGTGCTCAGAATCGTTTTCTGACAGCGGGAGAGTGCTCAGCGGAGAATGTTTACCACGTGTGGTAAAGGGGGAGCTCCCAGTTCGATGTTATTTATTCGATAGGGCCTGCGCTCGCATTTGGTTAGTAGTCGTTCTGCGATTGCGGACATTGCGGCGCGTGTTTTCCTTGCTTGTTGGAAGGTGATTACCGAATGCTGTTCCGTTGGTGTTGCCGGCCAGAGCCCTTCTGTGGGGCGCCTTCTTCGTCCCAGGTGACCATCGTGGAGATGGGGAATGTGCTACATTTCATGGCACGTAGAGACTGTAACGCCTCACAGCAGCGTGAACAAACCCACGGCACATGTCCCCGGTGATGTGCAGTAGCATGCTATATATGATTGTCATCGGCCACATGTTAAACTGGTATGGTGAGGACCAGCGACGGAGCCAGCTTCTGCTCACAGAAAACACATCCTCCGTAGGGTTCATGTCCAGGGAGTATGGGAGCAACAACAGAACAAAAACACCCGCAGCCCTCACTCTGTCCAGGGCCACTTTGTCTTGGATACGGGGGTTGTCGAGCACCAGCACACACTCCGGCGGTTGGACATCCCAACCCCCCTCCACACACGCAGTCATTCCGGGAAACACAAGGGTGGTCAAAAATATGACAAAGTCAACAGACGTCAGCCCCGGAGGCGGGCGAGTTGTGAGCCCGTCGATCACGCGGTTGTGAGCCATGGCAACGAAGAAACTGGTCCTGGCCCCCGCGGAAGACGCCACGTACATCTCAGACCGCGCACCACGCACCGAGCACGCCGCCCGCCGCTCTACCGCACGCCCCACCCGATGCGCTTCGTCCGCATAGACAAGCAGCTCAGAGGGGTCTGCCATTGGGAGGCCACCCAAGCAACCCGCTGGGCCTCGCTTCGCGGAAAAAGGGCCCTCTCAATGATCTAGCTCGTGTGGCCCTTTCGGGCCAAGATTATCCCAATGGACGCCGGAGACACCTGCGCGGCGCCGTCCACGGCCACCGTCCGCGCGTTCACCGCCTCCGCCAGCTCGTCCAGGAAGAGCTCGGGCTGCTCTTTCACGGCCGAGAGGACGGCACCCCGCAGCGTCGGGTCGTCCTTCACGCTTTCCGCATGTCGATTCCACTGCTCGGGGTCATGGTGGCATTCGCCACCGCAGTCAATGCAGTAGCGCAGGAAGCGCCGCGCCGACCGCTCAGAGAGCCGTAAGCAATATGCCGCGTCCGTATCGCTCTTTCCGGAAATACACACCATATGTACGAGGTGCTGCCGCGTCTCGGATGAGAACATGACCAGGGTGGGGTGGAGGCAAATGGCAGGGGGTGGAATAGGGGGCTAGTAGAGCAAGAGGAAAGGTGTGTCGGGGAGAGTGCAAGGAAGGGGGACTCGCGAATGGGGCACCAGACGAGGAGGAGTCTGCCACCCAGAAGAGCGCGGAGGTGGGAACAGGGACAGGGTGAGCGACGAAGCGCAAGCTGAGAAGAGGTTACAGCACAAAGTGGTGTGGTGACGTCAAACGCAGCGGATTTCCCCCATCAGGTCGATCCCACCGGCACTTCCAGGCAGCCTGCCCTGCTCTCTGGTCTCCTCCTTGGGGCAAACAGTAAATTATCTCCAGTCTTTCTCGGTCCGCGGTGGTTCGGCCACAAACACCGCCTGAAGATGGAAACAGAGCGTCTAAGGACTGCATGGGGGACAACGCAGTCCGTCAAGACAAGCCGAAAGGCCTACTTATCGACTTATGAAACGGAATGAAGGCCCATGACGGGACAGCTGGTGCTCCAGTTTCACATCAAGCGGCCTGAAAGACTTAAAAAGATACATTCGACATCAAAAACTGCATGGAACTGGCTCTGAATACTGGCCTTAGCCTGTGCCACACGAAAATTCCAGTTTCTGGCTTAGCTTTCTTGAAAGTCACAATTGTCCTGAGAACAGCGTTTCGTTCTGGACAGGAGAAATTGAGTAGACTGCAATACTATCATAGACAGAAAGAGAAGCACAGGGTCGCAGCCCACTGGACTGAATAGTGTCAGAGAAAGCGCATGATCCTCTGGATTGGATAGTGTCAGTCTTCATCTCCGGAGTACACTGGATCTGCACATTTTCTGAGGGGATCCATTCATACTGCGAGATGGAGCCGTCTCCAGTCTCCTCTGCATCTGTGTTCCGCTCAGCCAGATTCCAGGACAGCTACGGCTGCCGTCTTCAGTGCCATTGTGTCTGATTCCTCTTCTGAACGTTCTTTCCTCCGATGGAAAAACGCATCCACAATGTCCTTGCATATGCCCACTGCGTGCAATGTGCCGCCCTGCACCCCCCTTGCGCCATGCGGGTCGACGCCACCGCTTCACCCCACCCTACCGTGCCTCGGCGGCCAGCACGTCCGCTGTCTTCCCGTCCATGCCTGCCTCCACGGGGTTCACCTCGGTCGTGCGCCTGCTCGCGCACGCCCATTGTTTTTCTGGGCCCAGGGCTCTACCCGGACAACATCATTCCTATTCCTTTTCTGTTTGGTGCCGACCATAAAAAAATAGACATCGTCACTGACATACGCGGCTCTCTCTCTCGGTGTGACGTGGCACATTCCCTGTCCAAAGACGGCATGGGCTCGCGCAGCTAGAGCACTACAAACCAAAGCACGTGGTGTCCGCAGGCCCACAGCCGATTCGCCGCCTTCGCCACGCATGTGCAGCCCGTTTGGTGGCACAGTCACCCGCCAACTCCAGGACGGTCGTTGGTGAGCGCGGAGGAGGAACTGCACCGCTTTCCAGACCATCGATCGAACAGAAAACCCGGACCGAGCGTGTCAAATGACACGGACGATCGATTCCACCCCGCATTCGACCCCAAGATCTCCCGAAAAGTGGTTTGCACACAGTAGCCTCCACTGCCAACAGTAACCTCCATTGCGAACAGTGGCCTACTGCTTACGCCCACCCTACGATTATTGTCCTTCACACAAGAAGTCCACGTTTCCTATCGATGCCTTGCAGCAAAACTTGACTACTTGGCCACAATTGATAGTTGTTGAGGCGCATCATCCACGCTTGGTGAGCAAGTTTGCGTCACATTGACACCATCAAGCTCGCCGAAGGGTGTTCCACGGCATTTGATTGGCCCGCTGAATCGACGTGGACGGTGTATGTCATTGATCAGCCCACTATTGTGACGTTGAGGCCGAAAGGCACGGCAACAGCGGTTCCCGTGGCCTGTCAGTGGGATCTCCGGATCAAAAACTGACTGGAAGAGACCATGAGTCGTACATCCATTTGCCGAGGAGTGGGGCTTCAGGAGTTCCTAGTTTCGTTGACTCCGCGATCAGCATCACCGAGCACAGCGATTGGCCTTCCAAGCGGCACTCGTCCAAATTGTATCTCCGCCTGGCCCCACTAGATCGCATCGTGCTGCAATTAGGTAGCCCGGCAGGTCGCGACGCTTCCGGGTGCTGACTGATTGCATATCCAGCACCGCCGTTTGCAGGCTGTTAGAGGCGATTCGAAGAGGTTTCAGCGAGTCCTCCAGCCGCTCGACACACCCCCTTGGCAAATGACACCATGTTTGGGGGTAGACTGCCACGTGACCTCCTTGGCACAGGACAAATGGGGTGGGCACGGTGGAGCGTGTCAACCGACACAGGTCAAGCAAAGCCAAACGCTTGAAGGGACAACGGAGCGCCGTTCCGGCTGCGCAGGTGTGGCTGTCTCGCCACGGGTGGCCTCATTTTTCCCTTCTTGCTTGAGTGCTCGCGTCCGTGGGTCATGCGGGTGATCTTGGCCAGCCATTCTCACCCCTTCGCCCCCACATAGCACCGTACATACAGCATTCCGCCGCCGGCGTGGCGTCTGTTGCGCCCGCTTTTTCGGAAGGCTCATTGATCGACGTCCTCCACGCAGAGCCGAGCAGGGAAGCTGTTTGCTGCCTGGATGATGTGCCAGAGCAGGCGGTTACAGCTCTTCCACCCCCCCTCTTCCCCAGTGGAGGCAGCTGTGGTCTGTCCTGGACCTGTATCAACTCAAACTGCATCCCAATTTGATTGCAGTGTTCCTCGCCGCACAGGCACCATAGCAGTAAGGGTGGTCCTCCAGCCTCGCGCTAAGAGCGCGATCTCCCGGAATTGAACATTCCAGTGGCCTGTACCCATGCCAAAACTACGGAGACTGCCTGCTGTATTGCCAATTTCTCAATGTTCCACGGCAGTGCCAGTCTTACCAGTACAAAACGGCGCAATGCCCTCCGCGCGTAATGTCGGAGTTGGGACACGAAAAGCGCTAAATTTGATCGCATGCTCCTCCCTTGGAGAACGCGACGTCAGGCCAGCTGCGATCGACTGTGCCGCGTGCATCGTCGCCCGCCAAGCCCCCAATCACCACCTTCGGATCACGAGACGGTACGCACCCTCCCCCGCGCTTGCCTCGGTGCCACTGCCGCGCCAATCGCCAGCATCCCGGCTCCCGTTGGGCACCGCCACCGTTGTGACGGCAGATTGTGCCGCGACCTATGCGTTGGTTCGATAACCCCCACACCCCACACCCCCCCCGCGATCTCTTCCAACCCCCCACGTCCCCAATCCATCCCCCTCCGCGGACAAGTCTCGTGAGATGGTCCTCCTCGCTGTGCGCTGGCAAGTGATCCGCAACCGCGCACGAGGCAAGAATTGGGAATCGATCGTAGATCACTGCCAGTGCAGCCTGTCGGCAGCACATGGGTGATGGCGCAACTGCATGCGCAACCGCACGCCCTGGGCAGATCCGATCCTTGAGAACTGTCACGCCGACGCAGTGCGATCTGACTCTGGGTTTTTGCGGGCATGGGAGGGGCCGGTGAGGGAGCACCCTGAGGTCTTTCTGCATGAGATAGAGTCTATTTTCTCGCGACTTAGCACACTCCCTGTTTCCGATAGCCGCTGGCTTCACAGCATCTCTTCGTAATCTCGTCTGTTGGATGCCATTGGCTATTCTGTGAAGAAGGTGGGACGTTCGGCGAGCGAACGTGACGAGACGCGGATGAGAGCCCATTGCAGGACATATTTGCAGATTCCTGATCCGTGCGTTGTTGTAGCGGACGAGACTCATATTAAGGGGCCAGCGATGGTCCGGCCACGGGGCTGGGCGCCGGTCGGCAACAAGGTGGCTGTGCTGGCATCCGATGTGCAGGCTCGACCTATATATTCTCACATTGTCGCAATATATTCGTGGCGGGGAATTCTGGAGCTGGCGGTCAACCATGTGCCACTGTCGCAGTGTGCGGATGATTGGTGAGCGTTTTGCACCAGTCTTGTCTGACAGATGGGGGCATTCATCCCGGGGGCTCCCTGGGCGGATCATCCCTACGATTGCGTGCTCGTTTATGACAATGCGTGGGTACACGCTCAAGCGGCGGACGATTTATTGGCCATGAACGGTGCTCGGCGGATGGGGTTGCCACCGTACTGCCCACTGTCGCATGACGCGGCCCGGTCCACGCCTCTTGGCCGGCCAGGTGGTCGATGGCGCGCCGGGCGACGCGGATGACGTGTCACGCCCCGGTTCGGACAGGTGGCGCTGTCGGTGCTGGTTGGGATCTTGATTGATTGTGGGTCGTTTGCATTTGTATATCAATTGCTTGAATGATCTTCTTTACCGTAGGGGGGTCCACTAGTATGGATCCCCAGATCTCCACATGGGGAGGCTACTGCGTGGGATTCGGGGCCATTTGGGCCCGCTTTCTCGGTTAGCTTGAGGGGACAGTGGGGCGCCCGTGGCCCGGCTTCCCCACAAGAACATTTCTGCGTTCTCACCTCCTTCCTCCCTCTTTGTGCCTTCGGGTGTTTTCCTAGGTAACCGTGTCACCGGGCGAGAGAAGAGCAAGGGTGTGCGGGTGGGTTCGCTCAGCTGGGCAGGTGTCCCTATCTGTTTCTGTGGGCTGGATGACACGGCTTTTTATGCGACAAATTTGTGGAGCAGCAGGGGATTTTCTGGCTGACATCCGGTGCCGGTACGCGTGTAACGGGCGATCTCTCCCGAGTAACGGGTGAGCTCTGGTGTGCGTGGCCTTGCCCGGACGGGATTACAATCTCCCGGTTCGTGTCGGGATTCCCACCTTGTACCTCGTTGCCACCCCTTCTTTCTTGGTCGTACGTGTCTCCCGGTTCGCCTGGTTGTTGAGCGCGAGAGACCACTATGCCAACCCCGACGTCCTCTCCGCGGGAGACGTCGCCCCGGCGTACGTTGACGGACACGCCCCCGGGTCCGGCTGGGGATGGGATACCTGTTTCCTCGGGTCTGGTTCCGCCCCCGCCGACGCCGGCTGACGTGGCTGGGCCTGGTGGTTCCTGCCGGGTGAGAACGACCTTCAAGACCGAGATGCCAAGACCCGCGGTGGCGGGCTCCGGAACGTCCAAGGGCAAACAGGAGTGGACCCCGACTCCAGCTATCTCGGGTCGACGTGATGCGAGCGGTGTCCCCCCTGACGTCGCTTCCTCTCCGGCCGTGATGTCCCTCCTGGAATCCCTCCGCGAGAAGCTCCGGGCGGACATGGCTGGGGCGGTCGAGACGCTGACCACGGGGCGAGCACCCGGCAGGCTGGCTTCCCCAAGCGCTGGTCTGGGGTCGTCAGGGAACCGGGCGGTGAGAGGTGGAGGCGGAGGTGACGACGGGGGACCGGACGGGAGCACCAATGGGGACTCTCGTCGGGACCGTCGTTCGCGCCGGAGCCGGCGCAGCCATCGGCGTCGTCGCCCCCGGTCTTCCTCGAGTGACTCATCCTCCCGGAGTGACGGGGAGACAGTCCGGCGGACACTGATGGATTTCCCGATCCCTGTCCATAAGGTCGGGGACAAACTGCTTAACACGGTGACCTACTGGCACTCCTACCGTCTGGACAACACGAACCAGGCCTTCACTAGCCGGATGCGTCTACGGATTACACAAGACCGGAAGAAACTACGGGTTTCCATGGACCGTGTTCGTTTTGACGGGACCAAGCCAGCCGAACTCATCTCCTTCTTGCGCCGGTTTGTCCGGGCCTTCAACGATAGCAGTGTCTGGGAGGGCAAGGCGCTTTACCTGGTCGGCTCCTACCTTACCGGGGCAGCCGCCACTCGGTTCAACAAGATCCTCCCTGACACGGACGGGCACATCCCGGGCCGGACTGTCGCATCCTTCCCGGAGGCGGTGCACTGGCTCCTGGTCAATTACTCGGACTCCATCACCCTGAACCAAGCCGTGTCGGACGTGAACCGCGCCTCCCTAGGCGCCCATGAAGTACCTGATGCCTTCGCGGCCCGTGTGCGGGACCTGGGGGAGGCCTGCGGCAACTTGTACGGCGAGGACCGGCTCAAGATGGCGCTCATCCAGAGGCTACCGAAGTATTTGCAGGTGGACCCCCAGCAGTACAACCTCCAGTTCACGGAGCACACCCTGCAGCAGCGCGCGTCGTTCATCCAGGGCAAGCATGAACAGGTTAAGGCGCTTCAGCGACTCCAGCCGACCCCCCCGAAGATGTACTTGGCACGACAGTCTAGTCGGGCAGGACCGAAGACGCCGGTTCTGGCCGTGGGCGAGTCCTCGTCCCAGGCCGGTGGTCGCCTGGAGGGCTGGCGCGGGTTTGTCACGCCCTCTCCGCCCCGTGTCACCCGGAGGGGGGAACGCCCGAACCGGGTACGGGCGTGCTGGCTGTTTAGCAAGGAGGACCACATCGCGGCAGCCTGTCCAGAGGTTCCCAAGGAGCTCCAGGACAAGCTAGCCCGCCAGAGGGTCCAGTTCGCCAAAGCCATCCGCTGGGCAGACCGGCAGGCCAAGGGCGCCTCCCCTGCACGGCGGGACCCGAAGACGGTGCACAACCTCCGGGTCGCGATCGTGCAGAGGATCCAAGAGAACCTGTACAAGGAGAGTCCTGAGGACTGGGACTCCCATCCCGAGGAAGAGACCACGACCACGGGTACCTCGGGATCGGGAAACGAGGTGGGGGAGGTGCGCCCGTAGGCGGCCTCCCGTCTATTCCAGACCCCGGTGATCCTGTGTCGGCCTCAGTTGCATTCCTGGGCCGGTGCGGTCGTCGGCTTCGAACCAAGGTAGCCGCATGGACACCGTGTGCCTGTCGGGGTACCCTGCTTGCCTTGCGTAAGGATAGTTCCAAGGTTACGACTACCTTGAGTTTCGGGGGTGAGGACCCGGTTTCTGTGGCCGCGGTGGTGGACGCAGGGGCCGGACCAAGCGTTGTCAGCGAGGATTTGCTCCCTCCGAGATGGCGCGCCCACGCCTGGCGTGCGCCTACCCGCACCCGGATCCTGCATGCCTCGGTGCAGGCTCTCAAGGCTCTCGCTCGACTCCCGCTCACCCTGCATGTATATGACAAACCTATGCATTTCCCGTTTATTTTTGTGAAACGCCTCTCGGTCCCGCTCATTATCGGGTGTGATTTCCAGCGCCTGTATACCAAGGCCCTCCTGCCCCAGGACGGCAAGATCGAGTTGTCAACGGGCGCTGTATCGGACATCCTGGGTTACCATCTTGGCGCCAGGGGGCGACAGTAGAAGGCACCGGCCAAGCCCCGGGTTCGCCCGAACTAGCTGACGCTGGTCGGCGCAACGGTGCTTCCCCCTTGTGCCCAGACCGAGGTCCAAGTTGTGTCCCGGTCGACGGGCAGTTGTCTCATCAAGGGACGGGCGGAGTTCTTGGCCAAACACGGGCTCCACTTGGCCCACGGGCATCATAAGAAGGTGCACCAGCACGAGCCCTTCTCTGTCCTCTTGGTCAACCTGGGTCGCAAGACAAAGATGTTTGCTAAGGGCACCCGAGTGGGGGTCGTGCAGCCGTATACCGGCGAGGCGCGACCCCTCTCCCAAGGGGCCCTTCTGGACGTCCAATAGGAGCTGGCGGCGCGACAGGAGCTGGACACGCAGGCGGCCATGGCCACGGCGGAAGGTCCGCCGGAGCCCCCGGTTGTGGCGCCCCCCAAGGAGCCGGAGTCGACAGAGGTGAACTGGGCGGGCGTGCCCACGGAGCTACATGGCAAGGTGCACGGTCTTCTGGATCAGTTCAAGGGTATGTGGTCGGGGAATCCGGGTGAGCTCGAGGCCACCACGCACCATATCCAGCTCAAGCCAGACGCCAAACCAGTGTACTCGGCTCCGTACCGGGCTGGTCCAAACCGTCGCTTGGCGATCGAGAAGCAGGTCAAGAAAATGCTCGACCTGGGTGTCATAGAACCCTCGGACGCCGAGTAGTCCTTCCCGGTGGTCGTCGTGCCCCATCCAGGTGGCCACTTCCGGTTTTGCGTGGGATACCTGCCGCTGAACGAGCGCACGGTCAAGGATGTCTACCCAATCCCGAGGATGGACGACTGCCTGGACTCCCTCGGCGATGCCACGGTGTTCTCTACCCTGGACTGTAACGCCGGGTACTGGCAGATCCCTGTGGCCGCCGAGGACAGATACAAGACGACTTTCACGTCTCACACGGGCTTGTTCCGGTTTGTGCTGCTCCCGTCTGGTCTGGTGAACGCGCCAGCCTCTTTCCAGTGGGCTCTCGACATCATCTTGTCCGGTTTACGGTGGAAAACGTGCCTGGCGTACCTGGAAGACGTGATTGTATTCTCCCGGACCGTGGACGATCACATCCGGCACCTCCGTGAAGTCCTCCTCATTCTGGAAAAGGCCGGCGTCTCACACAAGCCTTCCAAGTGCCATCTGTTCCAGCAAGAGGTGGAGTACCAGGGACACGTCGTCCGCCCAGGGCAGCTGCTGGTGAACCAGAAGAACATCAAGACCCTGGCGCAAGCTCTTACACCGCTTAACCATACGGAGCTCAAGAGCATCCAGGGCATGTGTAACCTGTACCGGCGTTTCATCAAGGAGTACGCGCACATAGCCAAGCCCCTGACCAAGCTCACCAGCAAGAAACTCCCGCACGTACTCCCTCCCCTGGATGCCGCCCAGTTGGCGACCTTCGAGTACCTCAAGGAGCGCTTAACGTCGACCCCGATTCTGGCGCTCCCCCGTCGTGAGGGTCTCCTCATCCTGGATACCGACGCCTGCGCAGTCCAAGTCGGCTGTACCCTCCTGCAGCAACAACCGGACAAGAGCATCCTCCCGGTCGGCTACTACAGCCGGGGCCTCATCCCAGCCGAGCAAAACTACTCCACGACCGACCGAGAAAGCCCGGCCGTCGTCTGGGCCTGCTTTCTTCTTCGCCCCTACCTCGAGGGACAAGAGTTCCTGATCCGGACGGACCATCCCAGTTTAAGCCGGCTGCTGAGCATGGACAGTTTCCAAGGAAGGGTCGCTCGCTGGCGCCTCCGGTTGTCAGAGTTCCGGTACAAGGTATACACCAGACCGAGAAGGGAGCACCACTGTGCCGTCGCCATGTCGCGTCTCCCGACGCTGGCACCGGATCGGTCCGTCATCCCGGAAGAGATTCCCTGCCTCGCTCTGGCTGACTCTTCCCGTGGCTGGGTGGCGCCGAACTACGGGGAGCCAGAAAAGAAACAACCGGTTACGCTCGCGCATATGCTGACCGCGCAGAAGGAGGACCAGCGGTGCCAAGATCTCCTGGATGAGATGAACCAGGACGCGCACTCCCGCTTCTCGGAGACCAAAGAGGGGCTCCTCGTGCGTGTCGCCCCCCTAGACGGGGCTGTCCAAGTGTACGTCCCGTTCACCCTGCGCCAGGACCTCCTGCGGCTCTAACAAGACTTGGTGCGCGCTGGTCACCCTGGGGTCATCCGGATTTACGCCGCCATCAGGCGCCACTACTAATGGGAGTCCATGGCCGCGGACGTGTACGTCTGGGTGGCCAGTTGTGCGTCTTGCGCCAGGAACAGGATTTCACCAAGGCGACGCACGGCGATGCTCAAGTTGTTCCCGGCGACGGACCCCTTCGCGAGCCTGTCTATGGACCTCCTCGGACCCCTGACAGAGACCCTCTGTGTCTTCTCTTTTTGATGATACTTCCTTCACCCACAGGTTGGCCTGGCACCACCCCTTTCTTCCCTTTTGCTTGCTTCTGGCTCTCGTTCTTATCTTCACCGCTATAGTCGCTACACCGCGGTCACATAAACCGAACGTCAGGAAGGCCATCCGCTTGGCGTTGACATTGTCTCACTCAATACTGCGTGGTTCTTTTCAGGCACTACTGTGCATCGTCTCTGACTCGTCAGTTCTGTTTCCTTTAGGTATATGTGTGTGCGCATCGTCACAGCTCGGTCGCATTTCCCTATCGGCAGGATGCTCGTTGACTTTTCTCTGAACACAACAGATGACTGACAACTCCAAGCACATCTTTTGTACATCTTTGGCTCGTTTTTCTTTGTCTTGTGCGCCCATTTCGTGTTTTCCCTCGCCGCCTCTGCTGTTTTAGATGCGCTTGTCATGCATCCACCTGCCCCCCCTCTCCACCGTCACTTTCTCTTGATTATTCTCGTACTGTCGCGCAGAAAGAGTCCGTGGAATGAGGCCACCGGATCAGGACAAGCGGCCGCGTAATCCCTCCCCAACTCGACGCTCTACGCGCCGAAAAAGGGCCCGCGCCAAAGTACTTCCAAGCGCACGGGGGCGACATCCTCTCGCCTCCGGCGTGCTGAGCGGCACGGGCGGCCACACCTCACCGCCCTCTTCCAGTCGACGGGAAAATAGATAGCCGTGCGTTTTCGCGCACCAGCCACCGCGGATGCAGCTGTTTTTTCGCCATCGGCTCGCCATGAGGCAGCTGATGGTGGCACGAACGTGGTCATGGCGGTCGAAGAGGCTGTGGTGCTGTCGAGTACTGCTGCGCGGCCTCCGGCTAGGCGTCCCCCATGAGGGTGCTACTCCTTCAGCGCTCCCCCGAGGAGCCGCTCAAGTGCCACTGGCGGGCAAGACGAGCCTATCCAACTCACCGGCTGCAAGCACGCCCCGGGCCATGCCACCGACGTCGCAGCGGACGCCATGTGCGAGCCACGTGTTGGGGCCCTCTGCCACCTGTGATGAATCGAGGTCGGGGGACATCTCGGGTGCCGCGAGGCGGACCACCGCGTCGCCTGCATGTACGCCGCCTGACAGTGGGGTCAGAGGGGAACATGCTGGTCGTGCCTCTTCGGCCACTTCCAGCTTGGCTCGTCGCTCGCGGGCGGGTCCGTCTCTCCTCCGTCATTCTGTCTCCGCATCCGCTTTCGCAGCTGCACGGCAGCCTTCAGCGGACACGCCTGGCTTGGGGGGAGGATGTGGCGCCACAGGAAACACCCGGCAACCCCACAGGACTGGCGGGACCGCCGAGGAGGCTGTGCACACAGAGCAACCGCCTCGCCCACCTGTCAGAGGGGTTGCGGCGGCACTGGCCGCCCCTGCCGCGGCGGTTCGCCCCGAGACCGTGGCTCGCGAGGTCGTGAGAGACTTTTTTGTCACCCCTGTTGTGCATCTGCACGGCGGACACATTGGCGGCGTCGTGGCCGAGTTGTCCGCCAGGCACCTGTAGTTCAACGATTGCGCGCTCTACCTCAGCGAGTGCAACCTAGACGGGAGGTCCTTTTTAATTTTCCAGAGTTAAGCAAGCGAATGATTTTCCTCGGCCAGCTACCGGGCCGCCCTACGGCCGCCGCGGAGGTGGCCGCGGGCGTAGCCAAGGTACGCACGGAGACTGAGCGAGCGGCGGACCAGAAGGCGTACGCAGAGATTGCCGTGCTCGCCCGCTATGGAGAGCTCTTCTAGTTCAACGTGCCCAACCTCTGCGCCATTTTCCTGCAGGCCTTGAAATTGGCCGAGACGAAGCAGTTTGCCACTCTTTAGAGCTCCGCCATCGTCGTAACCAACTCTTGGTCGCTGCACACGGTGAGCGGGACGAAAAACGGACAGAAAAAGACGACCAAGTCCTATGGAGACTCTGTACGGTCGTTCTGTTCATTCGGTGCGCTGCCGTCCAGCAACCAGAAGGACGGGGTGGTGATGCCGGTGCACCGCCACATTTTCGTTACCTTTTTGAACGCGGAGAAGGCGCGTCCACGTCTCGTCACGCGCTGGCGCAGTGGCCATCCGCACCCCGCCGTATCTGCTCCTGACCCCGCGGCCGCTGCTATTTCACTCCCCATCCCCGTGCCGGCGCTCTCCAGCCGCGGGACCGTCCCTTCTGCTCCTACTATACCGCTGCAGCCATCGTCGGTTGTCGAAGGCGACGATGGAAGCGGGTCGGACATGGAGTTTGAAAGCACCAGCGGGGGACGACACGGACTCGGGCGGGAGTGGCGGTGGCGAATCGCCGTTGTTATCGGCGGGGAACGCGTCAACCGCAAGCGGCCGAGTTGCGGGCGGCCCGACGCCGACCGGCGCTGCACGACGGGCCTCTGCCGCGACGGGCTCGCGGGTGGCAGATCGCTCACGGAGTCCCGGCGGTGCACCAGCCCGCACCCCTCGGCAGCCTCCCGCTGTCACCGGGTAGGCGGGCGCGGCGCTCCTCTTGACGTTAACGACCCAGGCTATCGGGGCGGGCGGCGGCGCGCCACCGCCGGACGTCAAGCGTGTCGGAAAATCTTTCATAAAGATGCAACAAAGCGCGCTCGCCAAGGTGGGCTTCCTCTCAAACGGGATAAGGGCGGGATGCGGCTGCGCGGCGTGCGCCCAATACAAGGCGGGCGCGTTCAAGTCAGTAGGGGTGTATGGGGCGGCGAAGCAGGTGGTGAAACAGAACGAGCGACGGGGCCACCTAGAGAATATCTCGGCTGGTGTGGCAAAGGCTAACGGCTCGAGGGACTCGTCCTTGCCAGACGGAAATTGGCGCCGGCTGGCTGAACGGCAGCTGCTCAGCCCGACATCGGAGAGGATCCTGAACAAGTCCATGCTGCTGGCAGCTCGTGTTGTGCTCAACTTTTCCATCGAGGCGAGGGGGGCGACCGCATGCGCGGTGGAGTGGAGCGACGTTGCCGTCCGCCGCTTTTCTGCAATGTGGAAGTTGGGGGGCGCGCCCATTGACGTGCTTTGAACGTATGTGAGTGCCACCAAGACCGGCGAGGGGGCGGCGTACTGTCTTGGCGCCATTGGCCACGTGAGCCCGTGGCTGTGCCCGCTCGGGGTGATGGCAGATGCGCTTGTGGCCAACTGCCACCTCCCCGGGCGGGACACCTCCAAGCCGCACGTTCGGCTGGCGCCTTTGATTGACCCGACCAACCACGACATGCTGGACGCTGGGGTGAAGCCTCACTTCTTCGGGCAGTCGGGGTCGAAGCTCGGCTTCGGAAAGTGGTATCGGTGGCTGCTAATCCCCACGGTTATGGGCGGCCCGTACAAAGAGATGGCCTACGAGTACCACGCACGCAACCTAAAGCTGGCGTTGACGGCGGCGGGCATCTCCGACGACGGGGCGTCGACGCACGTGCTCCGCCGGGCGGCGGCGCAGAGGGAAAAATAGGCAAGCTTCCGCTTGCTGGAATCCTCCTCCATGGAATGTGGGAAGTGGGCGCCGCCAGCGGCGCGTACGACGGGCGCATCCCAAATCCTGCCACAATGGTGGCGTTGTCGCGTCTCCCGTCCGATTGTACCTCTCCCTTCACCCCGCGTCTGCGCGTAGATGTTCCGGATGGCCTGCAAAGCATGATGTGCCCATGGCTCGAAGACGCCGAGGCCGCCTACGCGGCTCGAGTGGCGGTGGATGCGCGGTGTCACGATAGGGCCCTTCTAGACTTTTTTGCGCTCGTGCGGGCGGCCCGCTCCACGTTTTTTCAAACTTGGGCACCGCGCCTGGTGACCACCAGCACTCCTACCGAAGCGTACATTTTGCGCCACGCGCTGCTCAACAACCCGCTGTTCACCGCATTCAAGGCAACCATGGCGGAACTCCTGGCCAGCTCGGCGATTTCAGCGAGGGAGGCGGTGGCGCGTGTAAAGCCAGAGCTGTCACACGCGGTCACGGCGGCTGTGGAGGCGGTGGCGGCCGGGAGTGCCGCGACGACGCTCGAAGCGGAGGGCCGCCTACGGAGGCAAGCCGAACAGACGGCGGCGCAGTCCAAGGCCCACTTCGACGTCACCTTCGCGTCACTCAACTCCCTGGTCTCCCAATGGGTGGGGTAAATCTGAGCGTTTCGGGCAGAGGTTGCCGCTATAACCTCCTGCGTGTCTCGTTGCGTGTCTGGCGGCGTGTCCGGTGGCGTGGGCGCTGCTTCCACGTGTGGAGCAGTGCTTGCCCCTCGTGCGCTGACACGCATGGCCCAACCCCCCGTCTATTCCCCACATCCCACGCCCACCCCCTCCACGGACGTGCGTCCCCGGCTTCTGTGGGACCGAGAGAACATCTGCAAGCACCAACTCGACCACAAGCTCGACGGTGTCAACAGTTTTGAAGGAGACGGCCAATGCATGCCCCTGCTGCAACTAGAATCCGGAAAGGGGTGGGAGGTGTCTCTTGAAGAGTACGTCGTTGGGGTGGAGAAAAGGGCGTCGCTGCGGGAGCTCAACGACCTCTTCGGTGAGCGGTGGCCGCTCCTAGGACAAAAGGACGAAAACCAGTGGCGACAAGGCCGCCTATACCCCTTCCACAGCCCCATCTACAGGGCGTCTGCGCACGACTTCAAGGAGCGTGGCGCGGCGGTCGGGGCCGACGAGATTGTCAAGCGGCTTAAGAAAAAGTACAACAAGGAGGTGGGGCGCTCGGCTAAGGCGGTGCGCGCTCGCGCCAACAAGGATTACCCAGAAACCAAAAACTAAAAAGCTGTGACTGCTGTAGTATGCTTTCTTTGCCATTGTGCAGAAATGTGGTGACGGTCTTACTCCTTTCATGCCTGTGCCGGCGTCCAAAAATCATAGAAAGTAGAAAAAATGCAACGACGCGTTCCCCGTCCGCGGTACGCCTGAGGGCTGCGTCCTTCATATTAGTAGGTGCCCACTGCGGCCGCCACCGCCCCCGTCCCGGCCGCCTATTTACCTCGGTGCGGGGCGCTCATCTCCTGACCGTGGCCTACAAGCCGCCGCCGCCCCGCCCCCGGAGCTAGCTGCTCCCCTCCAGGCGGTCTCGTTTCCGCTGCTGCTGGGACATACAGCACATGACCCTCCGCTGCCTCAATTTTTTCTGATTGCTCTTCCCCCTTCCCGACCGTGTGCCGCCGTCCCGCTGCTCGTCATTGTGCCGCTTCTGGCTCCCCCCCCCCCCCCGGGTGGCCAACCCCCCACCGTCGGCGGGCCCCCTGCAGCGGGCCCCCGGCCTCTTCCCCCTGCAATCCCGTTGCCGCACCG
>Ga0114953_1001090_pt1 | contig 19424 bp, 20 predicted proteins | sample SidtaG_FD_87298 | JGI IMG/M metagenome (GOLD analysis project Ga0114953, IMG submission 87298) | Marine algal microbial communities from Sidmouth, United Kingdom - Sidmouth_Male2 metaG | ecosystem: Host-associated > Algae > Red algae > Unclassified | place: Sidmouth, United Kingdom | collected...
ACGGGTGGCGGTGTGGGCGGGGGCGGCCGGGGGGGGGGGCGGGGCGGCCGGGCTGGGGTGGGGGCGGGGGGGGGGGCGCCTAGGGGTGGGGGGACGGGGGGGTGTTTGGGGGTGGGGGCGTCACGGCGGCGGCGACAGCGGCCAGATGCGGGGAAAAAGGCGACGGCGGCGACGATGGCGGCGGAAAGGAGGGCTCGGCCATACGGCGGCGCTGATGACGAAGGCACGGAGGGGGGGGGGCTACAGCGGCCACGACGGCGCCGGGAAAAAGGGGGGCAAGCGACGGCGGCGTCGACAGCGGGGGGACGCGGGGCGGTGTGCCACGGCGTCATTGACAGTGGCGGGAAGTAGGGGGGGGTGCGACGGCGGCGACGAGAGCGGTGGGGTGCGGGGGCGAGCGTCACGGTGGCGACGCCAGCTAGGCCGCGCAAGTGGGGACGCCACGGTGGCAGTGACCACAGCTCCACGGATGGGAAGGGGGCACGTCGGTGACGACGGCGGTGGGAAGCAGGGGGTGGGGCGACGGCGGCGACGACAGCGGTGGAGGGCGGGACGTGACGACACGGCGGCGTCGACGGCGGCTGGAAGCAGGGGGGGCGAGAGGTCGCAACGGCAACGAGCGGAACAACAGCGAGCAGTTTCCGGGGCGCTGCCTTTCCCCGCTTATGCCTCGTCCCGGGGGGACCTGCCTATGGCCAGCTGTCACGAAGTCCGCTCATGCTTCGGCCCGCCGACGTCGCTGACTACTGTGGCTGCAGCTATTTTCACCAGCATCCTTCCACCCTCTGACCAATCATCCCTTTCTCTTTCCCCAGAACGATAGGGCCGGAGCACGACAACTGGCGGCTCTGACGGCGAGTGACACCACTGCTCGCACGAAGGGCGCGCCCTTTCGCGCGGCCGGACTGTGGCCAGTGGTCACACTGGCTTCCGCCCCTTCCTTCACAGCTGACCTCTTACATTGCAGTGGTGACCGCCCCTCTGTCGTGTCCTCCACATCCCCAGCTCCGCTTGTTCATCTCCAGACACTGCCGGTAGGACAGAGGCTCTGTTTCCCTTCGGGGCCGACACAAACAGTGTCTAGTCCGAAAACGGCGGCGAAGCATTCAATCAAAGCCCATGAAACCAGAGTGAAACCCAAAATGGTGGCGTGTCTCGAGGGTAGCTTCGAGGTGGCTTGCACCTGCAAGCTACTCATTGCTAGTTGCGTCGCCGCCCTGCAGCTTCGCAAGCCGCCCTTCATGGCGGCCTGTGCGGGAGTTACAGGGGGGGTGGACGGCGTCGCGCAGACGGAGGCGTGGATGGGACGGAGACAGGCACATCATACTTTCAGTGCGCTCGTGTTTTGGACAGTGTTAAGGCATCATTGATTCACCCGGCGTAGGCCGTCACTCCTCCCCGCACAGTAAATAGCCACGCACGCGTGGCATGTACATTCTCACCACGAGTCCTCCCCACTCTCCTACACACCACTTGTGCAGAGCTACCTCAGAGCTCCGTGTTACAGAGAACTCCCGCTCGCGCACGCGCACGAAGATGTTCAAGCACGTCCACCAGAGGCGTCTCGACAACCTCTGTTCGTCCCGTCTCTTTATCGTCGCCTCCGTCTCATTGACCACCGCCACCTCCCGCACCTTAACCATCACCTCCACTGTTGACGCCTTCTTGGCCTTGACCAGCACTGCCTCCATTAGTAGTTTCCTCTAGGACGCAGGTCTGCGGGGCGAGCCTCCGGGACATGGTCGACCGCACCAATCAGCAAGAAGGTCGACCCAGGACAAGCCCGGTCTTGCTCCATCGAAACAAGGGCGCGTCACAAAAAAAAAGCCTCGGCGTCTTCAAGGCGTACCAGCTCCTCCCCCCCCCACAGGCGACAGCCCCACGTCGCGCCGCACGGGTAACGTCGTAGATATGTCCCGGCTGGCGCCGCGGACTCGTTGACACACAGACGTGCCTTGCAGCGTCCCTGCTTCCCCTTTACACGAAGATGTCCCACCCCTCGCCCCGCGAGGATAGGTTTCACCCTGCATCCTCCGCGCCACACGCCGCGATGCTCGTGGAACCGAGGATAACGCCGCGACCAATCTTCCCCGGTACCGACCCCACGTCCACCCGACCGACTGGCCATCCCCCAGCAGCCCAAACTACGAGAAAAATGACCAGCAACAATAGCATGCACGCACTTATCGTCGCCTGACCGACACCCTTGGCGCCAAGGGCAACGCTTCAAAAGGTCGAAACGTGCTCTGGCTCGAGACTGGTCAGCTTCTGTGCAACCTGGCGCGGAATGAAAGCCGATTTGGACTTCAGGTGTCCCCTGGACGTCAATTTCAGGGATAAGAGACCTTCGGCAACTGCGAGGTGGGTATCAAATGTGGGTAGTTTGTGGGTCGCCCGACCGATTTCTTAAAGAAGCCACATCCACCTCTTCGGAGCTTCGGCATGTATCAAATGTGGGTCCGGCAGTCCTGCCACACTCCTTGCGGACTCGGTTACAGTGTGACCGGATGGAGACTCCGTTCGGCGCCGGTGACGACGCCGTGACGGACGAGAACCAGAAGAGCGATCGGGCGACTGTCCTTCGGAATCCGAAAGACTGGGCATCGAGAGCCAACGGATGCCAGCGATTGGCGGAAACTTCCATGTAAGCTACTCATGGACTGCTTCGTGGCTGCGGTCACCTTGGACGGTACTGGTTCTAGACGTGGGTCCAAGGGCCTCCTTAGCCATAAATGGGATCGAAATGTGGGTCGAAGACTTAACGTGGCTACTAACGTGTCTCCGACCCACGCCGTCGACCCACATTTGACATGTCGAAAGTCTCTTTTGCCATGGTCTCTGAGTGGGGTTGAATGACGTCAACAATCACCAGGAAAATCCATCTATGGGCTTCTCTTGAAGATGAGAGATTGAGTTTGACTTTATAAGGCAGAAGGAATCATCTGGGGCGTGCGCGTACCGCAGCCAGGGGACCAACCCTTAGTAGGATGGTAGGACGGCTCATTGGGACAGGTATGGTCCGGCTAATGGAGTAATTCCGGGAGGCCTCCATCGTCTTACTCTCGGGAGGGGACTCAAGTAGTTTACAGAGCCTCTCTCTCAGGTCACTGTGCAGGTGTTCTTGGGACACGTCGGTCCCCTGGCGGTCCCCTCGCAGCCGCGTGTGATCCCCTGTCAGAAATAAGGAGTAGTCCAAGGGTACTCTTCAGGCAGGGGACCGCAGCGCACCCCTGCCAGAATATGTCCTGGGCGCCTTCACTGTCTATAGCGCCCCTCTCCTCTTCCACCGCATCGATCGACCTCGACCCCTGTGTCGACCGTCACTCGCATCGCCCGCCCAAGCGTGGCAGTGTCGTCGGTATTGGAGCTTTTCGCCCAAGCGCCGCCGCTGGCATTGTCGTGTGGACCGCAGCGTCAAGGCCGATCAATGCTTTCGTCTTGGCGCTGCTAGGCACGGTGGCCTGCCCCACGCGGTGGTCGGTCGGCCTCCCCCTGTCGCGCCCGTAGCGTCTGCCGGCGGCGACCGGCGACGAGTGGGTAACTGCCGCACACGCGCACGCTGCCGCCGCCGCCACCCTCTCTCGTGTCATCCAACACTGCGTTGTCGCATGCAGTCGCGTCCGAGGTGACCGGCGCGACTGCGTGCCGCCTTTCTTCAACCGTATGTGCCGCTGCGGCGACAACGGTGGCGGCAGCCTCGACCACGACCACAACTCACCGCTGGCTCTCATTCAGAAGTGGTACCGCGCGCCGGCGGCTCTTCCAAGAGCCCATGGCGCCCCCGCTGCCGCCGCCGTCGCCGCCGCCGCCGCCACCGCCGCCGCCGCCACAGCCGCGGGGCCTGCACCTTGCAAGCGTGCGCGCCGAGCGGTACGGAGAAGCTCGTGCTGACCACCACGAGGTCATCGCAAGGGCCACACTATCACGCTGGCAAAGACGGAGGCCACCGCGGGCGCACACTGCCGACAGCTGGAGCTGTGGTCAAAAAGCGGTACCTGACGCGTTCCTGAAGCACTGAGTGGCCTGCACGACCTCACGATGCCCACTGCATCTGTAGACGTCCGGCGCCTCGGCTGCCCCGCCCAGCGTCGGTCTCCGAGGCGGCCCCACCTCAGCGCCCTCCCCGTTTACCGGACCATCAGTGCCACTGAGCCACCCTTTGCTGCTCTACGGCCATGAATTACATGGAGCGGGGTCGTCCCCGAGCGGAAGCAGTGCACATCACCGTCGGGCCGTTTCGAACATGGCATTGCGCAGAGAGATGCGCTGACAGAAAAACAAAGTATGCAGTACCAGCGGAGAACTACGCTCAGTCACTTTTTCTTAGCCGTTTTTTGTATGCCACACCGCTGCGGCGAGAAATCTCTTTGTCTCTCCACCGAGACGAGCATGCGCTGTTCTCTTTCTCTTTCACAGCGGCCCAATAAAACTGGTCCAATCAAATTGCAACGTGAAATCGCCGGCCAGGCTGACAGTGCGGGGCTTGATCAGGCGCTGGTCGCCCCGCCCCACCCGTCCCGCTTCGTCCGCCCTGCTTCGCCGGTCTCACCCGCTCACCCACCTTGGACGTCGGGGCACCCTCTCACCCCGGCGATGCACGCCCACCCGCGCCGAGGGTCCACCCCCCCCGTTCGCCCACCCGCCAACGGGCGCTGACCGGGTGCTGGACGCCCTCCCCAGCCGGCCGTCCGCGTGACAGCCGGCGACCAGCCGCCGCCAGCAACCTGCCTCACAGCAGGGTCCGGATCTGTGCTCACACAGAAAAATATGTGTTTTCGCTCAGAACGTTCCCAGAAGATGCTTCAAGAACATATTCTGGCGGAAGCACCAACTCTGGTGACCGGTTGTGGCCCTCTCAGGAGAGAGCAGCCTGAAGGATGCAGAAGGGCACCTGGTTTGGTGGCCTTTCCGCACCCCCTCCGCCTGGAGTCCAATTTCAGTGCCTCATATGGGGTGCACCGCCCGCAATGAGGGGAGGTGGGCGACGACCTCTGAGAACAGCTCGGAGGCGCTGTGTAAAGCAGGGGTGCCCGAGGGCTTGCTCTGGCTGGCCCTGTTGAACCCCCGGGCTCCAGTAACCCTCTCGCGGAGCTGCACCTGAACGACCTCTTTCAGGCGTCGCCGACGCCCTCCAACAGTTGTGCGTGAGCCCCCACTTGTGGGCAGTCCCCCATTTCTGGTTGTCCCCATGGCTAGCAAAAGCCCGAACACATGAGAAAGCTATGCGGCTACGTTTTCGTTTCTCCCTGCCGTGGAGGATAGCCTTGCTCTCGTCCGCACAGCACTCCAGAGTTGGTGCTGTCATGTAAATTACTACTGCACTCTCTCGCAGAACAGGCACTGGTGCAATCATGAAGCGTCAATGCCCTGCGGACGCCATGGCCCATGGGTAGATGCAAAACACGCGACTCGTCCAACTTCCAAGCTCCATGCGCGGCACAGGCAAACTGGGACACCACCGAGGACGGCTGGCCGTCTGACGCAACCCAAATTGCCACGACACGAAAGAAGCTCACATGAAAACTGGGCTCGCCCTCCTCGCCCACGCGCGCCACGTGCACATCTTGAACGCCGGCACCACTCGCCACTAGCACCACCACAGTATCCGTCGGCCGGATGGCAACCCCCCCCCTGACAGTGTGACGAGGCCAACTGACATGACCCGTTTCCGCCACACGCCCCGCGACAAGGAGCTTCGCCGCGATTGGCACATCAGCTTCCGGCTGTCGGTAATGTCCCGCCGTCCACTTGCTGTCAACAAGACTGCTCGGGAGCGGCACGGCAGAATCACAAAGCTTCCGCAGCGAAGCATGCTGGAGCCAGTACCGAGGCAAAGAGAACTTGGACGGCTCCATGGCCAAACGCGACACAATCTCATTGTCCATCATCTTGGTCATTGCGCGGCGCACGTCGTCGTGTCCATTGCCGCTTCGGATGGAGTGCTTGAGGGGCTGATGCATGCTCTCAAATAGGAGCTCAAACGCGTCGCGAATTGAGCCGAGGAGCTGTACGGCATGCCACGCCGCCTCACTCATGCGGTGGATGCTGCGAGAGTCAAAACTTGCGGCCAGGGTGGCACAGTCTGGCCGCGCGCACGCTGCACGGATGGACCGCAGAAGAACAGCCGCCCGCCGGCGCAGCTCCACCGCGGCGCCGTCCCTGTCCATACACGCTGCTTCTCCGTCGAGCTCGGCACGGGGATACAGGGACGCGAGGCGCACCACGTCGTAAAAGTCTTTCAGTAAGTCCACAGCCACACCCAAAGGCGATGTACCAGTCACCGGTTCCGTTAGCAGTGCATCAGGGGTGGCTCGTCGACACGCGTGCGGTCCGATGATGCACACCGCCGCGCACTCAGAGATACCTAGGCTGTTGACGTACATCTTGTTGCTCGCGTTGTAAACCTTAGTGCAAGGAAGCCCGGTATGGGCGAGGGACTCGCGGAAGGAGTCCCCGAGGGTCGGTCGTAGGTCGGGGGTAAGGAGGGTGACGATGGCCTGCAACAAGAGCTTGGATAGGCCTATGAAGAAGAGGTGGTCGGGTGACGGAATAACACTGCTGTGCCCGTCAAACATGCCGCTTGGCAGGCGGGCGCTGAGCTCGTGGAAAACACTTTGGTCGCTGTCCAGCCGGAGCCCGAGGCCAAACAGGCCAGCGTCAACGTGCCTCATGGCGCAAGACGGGAAGACCGTCGCAGCAGTGAGGCACGCGATGCTGAGCAATAGAAAGTGGCGGGACGACCGCGCGGGCGAACCCGCGTGCGCCGGGGCCGACCCGCAGCCGACCCACGGCCGTCCCACCACCAAGGTGAGGTTGAAGGTCGCCGGGTAGAAGAGGAAGAATGGGGTGGTGCGAGCGCAACGCCGTGACGCACACGAGAACGTCCCTGCACTCCACGTTGGACAGCACGTCGGTGCTGGTAAGGATAACAGCACAGACGACGGCGATGGGCACCGGGCCAACGCGAGGGGCAGTAGTGGGTAAAACCGTGCGCCCACCAACACGCCTCCCACGAGACAACCACAGGCCTTAAAATGGGGGCACGGGCGGCCCCGGGCTGCTCCGCACAAGACACGGCTGCCGTACGAATGAGCATCAGCGATTCGCTCCGAGACGCAATCAGCAATGCCGAGTTAACTGACAGGACGGTGGAGGCGGGACGATTCACTTGGTGCAGGAGCAGAGATATAGGCGCGTTTGCTTCCAGGGCAAGCACAGGTGCCGTGGACAGTGGTTTCTCGGACACCCGACTGGTTCCTTCGCAGCTGGCTACTCGCATCCCGGAAATATTTGACGCCGCCACCTGGTGCGGCAAATCCGCGCGATGGGGTACAGAAGGGCTCCTCGATGGGACGCATCTCTGCATTGTGCCGAGTCATTCGTACTTCATCCATGCTACAGAATAAATCTTTCCGGCACAAATCTGACCCTTCCGTCGTGCGGAAGGGAGGCGTGTGTCGGCCTGCAGGCGGGTGTGCGGCCTCATCTTTTCCACGTGCAGCGCGACTCGGTTCTGCCTGCAGCCCATGGAGCCCTGTACCCTGTGCTGGCGACACACACCTCGTGCGGACGTTGGGGTGACGCAGGCGGGCTGTGGAGGGCATGTCTTTCTGGAGCTCATTGGCGCAGCCCGACGGAGGGGGGGGGGGGTTGCTGAAGGCAGCACGCCGGCACTTCGTGTCCTCGAGGGAGGTTGAATCTCGTGGTTTGCAGGGCCGGGCGCTGCGCTGCCGTGTGTGCTCGCAGCTACCGGCCACGCCGGTGAGTCACAGCTGCTAGTTATGTTTCCGGCTCGGACTTTTCGGTCTTTCGTGCCCGCTGTTATGTCTCGGTTCCGGCCCGCTCGGCGGGTACAGAAACAAGGTGCACAGGTGAGCGACATTGTCGTTGTTTCACAAGCCCGCTCTTACGTTTGCTCCCAAACATCTGATGAACATGGCCCTGGAAAACGTGACGCGCTACTTGGTGGCCTTCATGGTGCCCGCCGCCCCGCACAAGACGACAGGCAGAGTATTAGAACTCTCAGTTTCCATCGCCTTGACAACCCCTCTCGCAATGGCGACCCGTGTGCGATCAACTCTCTTCCTGCCCTGAACGCAGCGGACGAGGCCCTTCCCGCGCTTCTCCTACATCCTGATCTCCCTCCCAATGCCTGAAGCCCACAGGGAGACGGCGTCCACCCCCCTGAAGATGCTCCTCCGACTTTGGAACAGCGCCTTGGCCTTCCATCTATCGCCGTCAACTTGCTCGAGGCGGCCCATCTTGGCCACCAACCGCGTTCCGGCGGTCCTGGCGGAGTACTCGATGCGCGTGTCGCTTCTCATCCTGTGGTCAACTATCTGGCTGACTATGCCGGTGGTCGCGCTGATGCTGTTGTCGACCCATTCACTGACGGCCGACACGTCGCTTGTGACGCTGCTTCTGACGACCATGACTGTGAAGATGGCGTCAGCGTGGCGTCCAACTACTTCGGCAAGGACCCTTACGATGGCGCGTTTGATGTCGATGTCGGCACAGATGATGTGCCGTACCCTGTAGAGCCCGTGCATACTGTGCGCAGCGCGCTGGGGGAGCTTCCGTTCGTGGATTACTCCGAGTTCTGCTGCTTTTACTACCTGCGCGGCCAAGCGGGAGTCACCTAGTTGCAGTTTGATATCATGCGTGCCTTCATCCAAGACGTCATCCTCGGGTCCAAGCCACAGTCGCTGAGCTACATCCGGAAGCAGGCGCTCCCGCGTGTGCGAAAAGCCTGGGGATTGCCGCTACGGACTGTTTCGTCGGGGCCAGCTGTGGAGGGCGGTCAACAGCAGCCCCCGTTACTGCTTGTTCTTCCGAGAGACCACGTTGCCGGCGACATTGCGTTTAGAGAGACCTTTGAGCCTTTTACGGCAGTTGACCTGCGCACCGACGCCGATCGGGCTTTCCACTCCGAGTTTTGTGACTCTCCTCTATTCCAGGACAGCCAAGCATCAACTGTGGACGGCGGTACCGTGAGACGCTTTGTCCTGGGAGGAGAGATGCTGACATGCGGGGATGCCGTTACGATTGAGGTCATCGGAGACGCGGAAGGGCCACGCGCTGTCACAATCGGCGCGGGTTCGTTTGCGACTAGCGCGGCTGGCCTGCAGCCAGGAGGCGCCGTGCAAGCCGGTGATTTCGTCGTTTCCTGCACGTCGGACGATGCTATGGTGGGGTCTCTTGTAGTGCGCCATTGGCGGAGAGCCGACAACTACGTTATTTGTTGGGTGGCCGTAGACGGCTGTGTCGTTGGCGGTGGCTGCGTCAGGCTCCTTCCTCGCGATGATGCAGCAACAGGAGCTGCGGTCGACGACCCCCCAAGACGGCGGCGGCTATTGCGCAGCATATCCATGGACTGCGCGCGATGGTACACTGCTTCAATCGCAATGTACTCGGACGATTTCGACGGACTCGGGGGGGTTTACATGAGCTATGTGTCCTGGCTGTTCAAGCGCCGTACGAGTCGCCTTGGCGGCCGTGTGCTGTCCCTCACTGCTCGAGGCGTGTGCTCAGATGCGGTGTTGCGGGCAGTTAGTAACGACTTTTTCGCATGCGCCCACGATGGCTGGGTCGTCGAGGACCCTGACGGCGTCAAGGTGCGCGTGTATGCCGACGTCGCGTTCTACGTTGGCGACTACGAGCAGGTATCGAAATCGAGCCACCTCCGCGGCCACAACGCCCGGGCGCCGTGCAATTTGTGCGCGTACGCAAAGTCAAGGGGTTGCCAGGGAGGTGTGTACGCACAGGAGGGGACCTCCGAGCATATTGGTCTGGCGCGGACACCCGCTCGTACCGTTGCAGTAGTGAAAGCTGCATTGGCAGCCGATGTACACGCGTGACAATTTTAGTAATACACATTGATGTTGAGACACCCGATCGTGCATGCAAAGACCTGTTTCTGTCCACATCGTCCTCTACAATCGAAGGCTTTGCAGCAATGCAGCGTACGTCCGTGCTCGAGCATCCCTTGTCATCAGAACAAGAGTGAATACAGCATTTTATCACCCCAGGCTATCACACGTTGACGGAATGGTGTCAGTAATCTGTCGCAGCGCGCACCACCGTGCCGTCGCTCCTAAAACTCAACGCCTGTGTCTACGTACGACTCCGTCACCCACCATCATGTGCTCATCATACCTCACCCAGCGATCTGGACCAACGGGAGCGGTACCTTGATGCTTGCATCTCTGGCGCATGCGACCACCTTGGCCAGTCCAGTCATTGTCTGGTGGTCGTCAGCCACTTGCAATTGAGGCGGGGGTGGTGACTCCCCTGCCTCCGGCGAATGGTCCTTTGATTCGTGCTCAGACACGAACACGAGACCGGGAGATGAACAGTCCCCAGACTCAACTGACAAGTCCTCGGAAGTGGAGCGTCGGAAGCTCTGGAGGCAGTGCCAGCTGGGAATCTTCCACCTGTCCAGGTATTGAAACTGACAAAGCTTTTTGAATTCGAAGACCCGGTGGACTGTGCTCGGGCATCATAACGCCCGCCCGCATGGTGACCATCCCGACGCCGCCCGCGCCGCGCGCTCGGTCTTTTCACTGGACAGCCGTGTGCCTCCGCCACACGGCAGCTTCTTTTGACTCCCCACGCCGCTACGGCCGCCACCTGTCTCCTCGTCGCTACATCGGCGTCGTCGTCGCTTCACTGGTGCCATTGTACTCACTCTTTATCGCCAACTTCACTGGTGGCTGTGGGCCACTATCCACATTGCCAGCCCGCAGCTCGCGACCTGACCGCGTCCGCACCTGCTCATGGAAAACTGTGCCTCAATGGCCACGATGTAAGTGGCCTGAGTGTGAGACCGGTTGCATGCTTGCGGCGTGTTCTCGTTGCTCTTTTAACTCTCTTTTTTACGGCTCGCCCTCTGGGTCTCTCCAGCACCTGTGTTCTGACGCGTCCCGTACCCTGCTCATTTCCGATTGATGCTGTTGCAATATGAGGGACATGTTCCACTTGCTATCGGCCAGTCCTTCCTCAACACGCGATGATGGCTTTCTGCCTGTTCTTTCCGACTCTCCCCACGGCGATGACGCATGCCAAGTTCCATCGCAATAACGGCACGGCGCATCAAGTTTCTTTCAAGCGTCGGCCAATGGCGCCCCTCCAGCGCCCGCGGAGGCCCTAGCTGAGATACATTTCTCTCGCCCTCTTCACGGGGCTGCCCAACACGCTCCTGTGCGACCACTCGGTAGCGCCAGACCGGCGGCAGGAGATGGACGAGCTCCTTCACCTGCTGTCTCTGTCGAGTCCCTCGCAGTGGAGGTCCAGGGTATGCGGCGGCAGTTTGGGGAGATCCACCGTATGGCGGAGTTGCTGTCTGGCGTTCCATCCGCGCTGGTTGAGCTCGCCCGGCAACTCTTCGAGGCTGACGCGTCTTTATCCCCTCGACGATGGCTCTACGCCGTGCTTGCGGTGCAGAAGTTTTCTCTTGGTCGCTCTCGCCAATCCACGCTGCGCGGCAGGTTCCTTGACCGTCTGCAAATGGGAACAGGTGCCACAAGGCGCGGCCATGATCAAGATAGCGTGAAGGTGGAGCTGGAGTGTACCCACGGGGCGCTAGTGGACCTCGTGAGCTTCCGGCGGCTGTCACGGTCAGAGTGCTCTCTTCGGCAGTGTCGGGCATCTTGCGCCTCACAGCTGTCGTCTCCCCGTGCTTTTCTCGACGCTCTTGAAAATCCGGCGCACGTTGTTCCGGCTGCGCTTTTCCGCTGCTTCTCGCGGAAGAACGGCGACAAGATCACCCGGCTGCTCTTCGAGCACCACGTTGCGCCAGACGGCTCCGCATTCTACGTGCTCGAGCGCGACAAGGAAGGGCGTACCGTGTCCGTTGCCGTTATAGACTCGGAGGACTACGGCACAGTGCGCAATCGACACCTGCATCATCTGCGGCTGCGTACCGTTACCAATGACGATGTGAGCAACATCCCAGAGCACGCTCCGTGTCGATTGTCTTGGCAGGGTAACATGACGAGTTCTCGTTTGGAAGCCGAAGCCGCAATGGTGTCGGGACGATTGAGTTTGTTTGTACCTTGTACTGTTATCGCCGGTGATGGGATGAAGCTGTCTCACTGGCTGCTATGAGCCATTGGTCGTGACGGGGGACTTTCGATTTGGGTAACGTTGCCTGGACAGCCTGGAGGAAAGTTGGAGACCCGTTGTTCGCCAGCTGCGTTTGAGAGGCACGGACCCTAGCAACAAGCAAACACACTTATGTAGCTCATAGTGCAGCCAGCTCGCTAGCTGCATGTCCCCTCGCGGTGGTAGCAGTGAGCCATCCATCCTATTGCTGCATTTCGCTCACCGTTTCCGGTGTCACGTGCCGCTTCGTATGTCGAGGACCGACTATAGCGACAAGCTGGCATCTTTCCTCGGGGACCTCTATCGTACTCAGCATCTCTCCGCATTTTCAACCAGGCAGCACAGAGCTCTCTGAGGCACTCAAGAAAAGCGGCCTGATGATCAGCAACGAAAGAGATCATCTCTAAGTGACATGTAGAGCGGGCCCTGGGCAGCCAGAGATGCAATGGTCAGGCGCCCCGCGACATTGGACCCTTTGAGAGCCTCCAGATTGGATAGGCATCTAGATGGGTGAATTGCTGTGTGGAGGACACGAAAAACGTCTACTGCTTTCCTGGGGCGTACTTTTCAAACGAAGTTAAAGATCGCACCTGCGAACCGACGAGCCGGCGCCGGATCCTTGGTGTCACGCTGCCGGCGGAAGCCCCCATGTTCTCATGGAGGTCCATGTGCGCTGGTTGCCATGGTTTCCCTATTGTGGCGAAGCCAGCGTACACCTGGTGTCTCTCGCCCCGATCAGGCATCGTCCACACGCCGCTCGGCAGGCCTCGAAATCGTTCGTGATGTGGGATGCCAGTCACCAGTTCCGGTCCCGCTTCCCACCCTGGCAATGCCGCGACTGCTCTCTGTTGTCACCCCGGCGTATGCCAATGAGTGACCTATAGTGTCATCGCTTTCAGACTTCTGGCTATGCGGCCTGGAACGGCTGCCATCTGTTCTAATCTTGTGAGTGGCCCTTCTTCCGCCTTCCGCAATGTTAGGTCGCCGGCCCGCACTATCTCCTCAAGGCGCCACTCACATGTGCCCCGGTGTCGCGCTTTTGCAACGGTGTCCCTCCCTCGTTCTCTGCGAGCATCTGATGTCATACGCTGTGCCGAGGGAGCGAGACGATGAAGTGAGGAGATAGGCGTGAAGCCTGCGTCTCTTCACCTGCGGGGAAGCGTGCGGGTACACTCTCTCCTCGGGCATTTCTGATGCAGCCATGTGACGGACGCTAGTATTCAGCACAGCTTGACAGCCCGGACGAAGCATGGCCGCAGCGGAGCCACAGACAGTGGTACCTGCGTCACTGTCTAAGGACTCTTGCGTTGCTCTTTGGGAGGGGAGCGGTGAACGGCGCGAGAGGCCTCCCATTCAACAGCGTACTACTCTCGACAGCTTGGGTAAGCGCCACGTCCTGTAGAATTGGCCACAGTCCCTGGTCTCGCGCGTCTGCTGCGTGACAGCACGCGATGACGCTGTGTGGCACGGTCTCTGTTGGTCGTTGCCGACGGGCGGGGCACGGTGAAGAGCTCAACGCCAGGTGCCGCTACTAAAGAGCAACACCGCACTTGACACCTGGTGGCTGTGCTTGTCTTGGCCGTTGACGTCGCGACTGCACATCACACTGCTTTCACTCCATCACCAGGTGTCCTCTTGCCTCAGCATTCCCACCACGGCAGCCACGAAGACTGCTGACCTTCGGCGGCCATCTCTGGCACACTTTTGAAAGGCAGCCCCTACCCCCATCCTCACCTGTAGCCAAGAAGCGACGGACGCGTGGAAGTGGGACACCAGACGCTCCCGCGGCTGCCGCGGTGGTCGCCTCGGACGGAGCTCGCGTTCTGGCCGGGGCGGGGACGGGAGGGGCGCCGGCGGCAGTGGCAACGGTGCCGTCAGGGGCGGCGGCTGGAGCAAGTGCAGCGTCTGGGTCCAGGGTGAGGTCCACCTCGGGCGCCGGAGCGTCGTCAGGTACCGGGGCGCTGCACTCCTTCACCTCCGCAGGAGCGGCATCGGCAGCTTGGACCAAGTCGGCTGCTGCCGCTGCAGCCTCCTCCAAGCGTCGTGCTGTCGCTGCTACGGGGATCACAGCAACGGAGAACGTCGGCAATCTTCGTGTTGGCGCCCCTTCTGCGGCGGCAGAGGTGGCAGCCAATTACTGTGCCGTTGAATCCCCATTTGCTGCTCCCTTTCGGCCGGCCACCGCTGCTACTTCCCCGTTTACCTCGACGGATACCACGGCGACGCCTACCATGCGGAGCCCTCAAACTCTCGGCGCACCAGTCCCGGAAGGCGTTGTCGGAACGGCAGCTGCCGTGGCCCCGGCGGTAGCGGCTGCAGTGGGGCCTGCGAAGGCGGCTGCAGCAAGCTCCTCCACCGGAATGGCTCCACGCGTTACTGCTACCGAGCGCCTGGCACTTCGCCGCGCTGCTGAGCTTCGTGCCGGTCGGCCCGTCGATGAACGTGGCCCACCGCGGCTCGGTACTGATGGCAAAACGCCGGTGCAGCACAGCGGAGGAGGATCTGCCTCCTCTGCGGCTGCTTCAGACATGTCTCTCGTTCATCAGACGGTAAACGCCGCTGTTGAGACGTTTGGTGAGGCCTGGCGAACTATTGTACGCGAGGAGATTTCTAAAGAGGTCGTGAAGTGGGCGGACCCCAATTGGCCACTGCTGCGGTCGTTCAAGGAGAGCGTGGAGGACGCCCATGCTGCTCACGCCGCGCGGGTTGCCCCCTCCGAGCGTCCGTGGTCGGAGAAAGAGAAAAAAGTTATCCGCCCCGAGGTGGAGTCGGTCCTCGACTCCTCGTTCGTTAGGCCTATTGCGGCAGTGGCCATTGCCGCTATGGTTATGAAGTTGTACTCAATGGCGGCAGCGCGCGGAGATGTGCTCACTCCGTTCTTCCCTACGGTCAAGAAGGCTTCGGGGGAGCGGTCGTTCGCCATCAAGTACTTCAGCGAGCTACTTGAGTCCGTGTTTAAACGGGGCATGACGCTGCTCAGGGCGCGCACGATGCCTCCGAGAGTAATTCAAGGTCTGACGAGAGCATCCACTTCCAAGAACAAAGTCACAGTCAACATCCTAGCCGTCCTGGGTGTCCTTGTGAACGACGGGCGCTGCCAGGCGCGGGCGTTTTGGTGGCGTACCGGCGGTTACTTCATCTTCCACCCGTCGCCGCTTGTGTCCATTCTACTGGTCAACCCCTCTGCACGGCGACCCGGTCTGGAGTCTTCTGACGCCTCCCCCTACTTCGCCCTTAAGAGCGCACACCTGGCGTCCCCGTCGGGCAGGATTTCGCTCCCTCAACGCGTGCCCACGTCCATTCACGTATTGACATTCGACGCGCTCGCCAAATCATCTTCACGCGCCGCCCCACCTGCCCATGCCCAGGGCACGACTTGTGCATTAACTTTGGCGAACTCGGCGGCTGCTGGCACATCATCAACACTCGGGACGGGTGCTGGCTCAACGGCGGTTTCGGCAGTGGCTGTGCCTGGAGAAGTGCAAGTCCAGGCCACGGGATGCTTCTTCCGCGACACGAGCGCACTGTTACACGCCCTCTCAGGCCGTGACTGTTACAAGTTTCCTTCCTCTGTCATATTTTCCGTGGCTGTTTGCTTGCGCAATATGGTCCTGGAGCCCCGTGCTCATTGGACGACGGACGACGGGATAGCTGCACTCGGAAGCGAAGAGCGCAACCTCCCGGGGCGGTGGTACCTGCTCATGCCAACCATGACGAAGCGTGCGGTGGAGGATGTTTTGCTGCAGACGCGGAAGGTGCAGCAACAAGATACGGTGGACCACACCGCGACTGCTGCTATGAGCGCGGCGATGGCCGTCCTCGCCGAGCAGCAAGACGCCGAGCTCGAGTAGAAGGATCCTTTCCACCAAATCCCACTCCACCTTCCTGTACAGCCTCCTGCAGCAGACAACGTGCAAGACGGGCTCTAACGTGGTTGCATTCTGTGCCTTTGCCGTTTGTTTTTGTGAGCCCCGATGTGATGGCGCAGTGAGGTCACTAGGTGTAAGGGGATGTATGCACGATATCGACAAGATGGGTCTTGTGCCAGAGTGACGTGCAGCAGCGGCGTGTGAGGGCGACTGCCGGAGACTATCGGGTGCCACCTCACCCGCTGCGTGTCTTATGGCACGAGCATATCGGAATAGAGGGAACAGTGCAGCATTTCACGATTCCTCGGCAAGGGACCAGACCGTGATCAGTTCGTCCACTGCGCAGAGTCACGGGCCTACCCGTCTCGATCTCGAAGTGACCTGATGTCTTCATTGATTTAAGTAGGGGCTGGGTCGGCAGCGGAGGGGGTCTTGTGACAACTGTTCGTCAAAAATGAGATCAGAACAGTTGCTTCCACAACTTGACTGCCCGCAGTACAGACGGCGGATGAGCATCCATGATGGATGCATCCAGCCGTGGTCGGGTTCGTGGCGGGCACTTGCTATATATATCCAGTAGCGAACGTGTTCTGAGTCGCTGTGACACCACTCTGGAACGGGCAATTCTAGACTCTCCCGCCGCCTTTCGTGGCGATTCGTCATAGCATCTTCAAGTCTTTCAACCTTCAAAGCTTGTGGGACACCCCCTTCTCACGTACCCTGACTCATCGTCTCCTGGGAGAATCCGTCGAGGAGTGAGTCAGTAGCACCAGAGTCTTATGTCGCATGCCGTGGGTGACACCCTCGGCTTTTCCGCTTTTCCCTTTCATCCTGACGGCACCGCTGCCTGTGCCGCCGCATCCGCCCCCCCGGCTTCTGCGCGATGGTGAAGGCTATATCATTTTGTGGAAGTCGGATGAGCTGGCCACACAGAGCGGCTGGGGGTGGAAGAGGAGTAATGGCGCGAGCGGGAGAAGGGGTGGCGGGGGGCAGGGAAAAGCGGGTGAGGGGCAGGGCGCCTGGTTTCCGAATGAAGTCGAATATGCCTCCTATGCCAGCGTTACTTCTGAGGCGAAGAGAGATGCACTCATACAGCACGTCTGAGACTTTTCTCTATGTCATAGCGCCTGGCGCGGCATAGCCTGGGATGAGCACTGTCGACTCAACTCAGTTGTTGGGCACCCTTTTTACATTCTCACAGCACGCGCGAGCGAAAAGAAGGTGCATTTTGATGACCATGTGCTGCATTTTGCATGAAGGACGATCTGAGAAGCGGCGCCGCGCTATGAAAGAGGACTTGGCACACTATTGGCCTACCACTCGAGCGTGAGCGTGCGCTCTACCACCCTCCTTCAGACAGAGAGGGAGGACCCACTGAGACCCGAACGCTGTGACGCAAACCTACCATGTTGTCATGGGCCTGCCAGTGTGCATGTGCGACCACTAACCTGAGACGCGTCCACGAGCAGTAACCTGAGGAGCGTAGGAGAGTACTTACCTATTGGGTGTGCGAGCGAATAGCTGGCGTACTTGTTCCCATCGCACCCTGGCTTACCTGGCCCAAGACAGTGGGACGACTACCGGTCAACAGGGGCGGTGGGTGACGCCAGTGGGGAGAATGACGGGCAGCTGGGTGGGTGGGGTGGGGTGGGCGGTCTTGCTGCTGTCGGTCGGGTGCGTTGCGTCGTGAGTCGGTGCCATCGGACGGGTGATTGCTTGGACGGCGAGACACGACTAAATAGGCTCTCGTTGCCCACGCCCCCTGTTCATTCTGGGTCACCACACAAAATCCGCCCGCCGAGCCCTCTCTGCCCCCGCCAGATCAGGCAGCCTGCGACTGGCGGTCCTCAGATGCTTCCATCTATCTCCGATCCCCAGCACCCCACCCCAACTGCGGGGGCGGCGCCGCGCTCACCGGTTCCTGCCCTCTTGCGGCATCGCCCGTGCCACCCGCGCCGACGCGCGACGTGGCGCGCTGCTCCTCGTTGAAATCGCGCGCTTCCGCCCACCTCCCGAGGTGGAGTGCTGCTCCCCATTGCCCCCACCCGCTGACTGTCTGTATCCCCCCAGCCCTGTTCTGTGCACGCCTGCCGCCGAGGTTGCATCCCCGTGGCACGACGGCGCCTACCCACCGCTCCTCGCTGCCTTCTTGTGGTCCGACCCCCCTCCGTGTCACCCACGCCAACTGTGGCGGCTACGCACCGCTTCTGCGTGTCTTCCCTGCTGTAGGTGCGCCCGTGGCGCCTGCACTGCGTCACGTGGCGGCGCACCGCTCCCGGCTGGTGGCCTGTGGTCCCGCCCCCCCCCTCTGGCTCCGACGTGGTCTGTGACGGCGGCATGCCGAACAATATCTCCCCTACCCGCTGGCTGCCTGTGCCCCCCCGGCCGTGCGCTGTGGAGCTTCCCGCCGGGGCTGCGTCCCGCTTGGCCGACGGCGCCGCCGCGCCGCCCCCCACTTTCCTCCCCCGCCCCCCCCCCCCCCCGTGCAATCCATCCCACCTGCGGCGTCCGCGCGTTGGCGTCCGCGCGTTGTTCGGCCTATACTACCCGTGGTCCGGCCCCCTCCCCCTGCCTTCCATGCGGACTGCGCCAGCGGCGAGATGCTGCCTAGCTTCCGTCGCTGCCCGCTTGACATGCCGCTGGCGACGGCAGCGAGGCGCTCCCCGCTGCCGGCGCGTGAGCTCATCTCGTCGCTGTTCCCCATGGGACGCGCGGCGCGGGCGCATGTGGGGGGTACACTTGAATGCATAAAGTCAGAGAAATTATTTTCTCCATCCTCTTGGTTGATCCATACCGCGGGCTGCTCAGCAATTCATCCCCTCACCTCCCCACAGCCCTCTCTGTCTCTGCCGAGACCGCCCACTCCTTCGTCACTCGGCCCTGTCCGCGGCCCCCCCTCTACCGCCCGCCCCCACCCCGCGTCCTCTGACTAAAAGTGGCTCCGTCATTCCTCGACACGACTCCCTCTGCGTCGACCATGTCGTCAGGGGAGGCCTTCCTAAGGTCCCGGCAAGCGTGCCGCGTTGGCAACAACCGCAACGGACCGGCGACGGAGACCTCCTACCCGAGTACGCCACGGGTTGGCTCGACGCCGTCGCCGCCACGTGAGGCGCCGCCCCCGCCGCCGCCGCCGCCGCCGCCGCCGCCGCCGCCGCCGCCGCCGCCGTCGTCGCAGTCGCCGTCGCCGCCGCCTCAACCGGCCCGAAAGAGGCTACTCCTACCGTCCTGGACCGCCGAGCTGCGTACTCAGCAGCACGTGCACGCACTCAAGGGCGGGGAGCGCGCGCATCTGCAGCTCCCTCCGCTCCGCCGCCGTCGCTCACGCCATCACCCGAAGCTTCTGCTCCGCCTCCGCCTCCGCCCCCGCCACCGCTGTCGCCGCCCTCGCCGCCGCCGCCCCCATACCCATCCCCGTCCGTTCCCCCGCCCCCGCCCCCACCTCCCCCTCCGCCT
>Ga0114953_1001114_pt1 | contig 19231 bp, 9 predicted proteins | sample SidtaG_FD_87298 | JGI IMG/M metagenome (GOLD analysis project Ga0114953, IMG submission 87298) | Marine algal microbial communities from Sidmouth, United Kingdom - Sidmouth_Male2 metaG | ecosystem: Host-associated > Algae > Red algae > Unclassified | place: Sidmouth, United Kingdom | collected...
ATCCCAGAGGGATCACATTATGTTAGCCGAGATTCGAGGCCCGCAGTCGTTCGATCCCAGAGGGATCGCATTATTTTCTGAAGAGCAAGTTATCAAATGAATTTATCTAATTGAAATAAATTACCATGAAAATGCAGAGGTTTTTTCAGCTGATTGAACACCCTAGCCAATAGCCAACAGCAAAGTTTAGCCAATAGCCAAATGCCAATAGCCAACAGCAAATTTTAGCCAACAGCCAACAGCAAAGTTCGGCTAAATCCTACCGTAAAACTGTAATATCTCCCCGATAAACCATTCCTTCTCCCAGATTTAATCTCAGAACATAATAGTAAGTTCCCTGCGCAACCCCTTTACCCGTAGGACCTGATCCGTCCCAGTTATTTGCATAAGGTTGTGCTTGAAAAACCACATCTCCCCAGCGGCTAAATATGACTAATTCTGCTTTTTCAAATAATTCCGGATTATCCCGAATAGCTGGAATGACCAACAGCTCATTCTTGTCATCTCCATTGGGCGTGATACCACTCGGCACTTCGATCACAGGACTATCGTCTATTTCTAACGTAATAATGATCGCGGCCTGACTACATAAGTCCGGACAGATTTCACTACAAACTTCGTATCCCAAAATAACCTGACCCGCTTCAAAATCGGTAGCGGCGGTATATTCGTAAAGACCATCTCCCAGATTTTCGATACTTCCTGCTATCGGTTCGTTTAAAAGGCTAACCGTAAAGTCTTCTGGTAAATCGTCATTTGACGTTAGGTTTAATTCAATGACCGGATTGGTATTTAATATTAAAAATGAATCCGTAACTGCCAGGGGGTCATCCATCGTCACGGATATGTTGACCGTATCCTGATCGTAATCTGGACAGAATTCGGAAGAAACAACCCAGCGCAGTTGATAGGTTGCTGCTTGTAAATCTCCGATAATCGTTCCCGAACTGGTCTCATCCGCAATCATTGGTGCGCCGATGATGGCTTCCCAATAACCGGTGATACCGTTGCTCGTGATGGCAGCGAGATTGGTTTCTTCTCCACAAATTTCCTGGTCGTTACCCGCATTGGCCGCTGGTAAATTATCTACCGATTCTACATTTAAAATTAAATTTAAAACCGTATCACAGTCACTTCCTGTCCCGGGAAGCATTTGGGTATAATCTCCCTCGGTATCATAATCCGTATTATTAAAACGATAGGTTTCTCCAGCACAGATAGTCGCCTCAAGATTTGTTAGTATACTTTCTGACACTTCAATCGTTGTCGTAGCAGTACTCGCACAAGATCCGGTATTTGGTACAAAAGTAAGTGTTATGTTTCCAGATAGTCCAGCTGGATTAAAAGTATTTGTATTGCTTTCAATTCCGGTTCCTTCCCAGTTTCCACTGATGCCATCTTGCAGGGTAGGGAGACCAAGCGGATCAGCTCCAGTACATAGTCCGTCAAAACTATCCAGGCTATAAGCCGTATTTTCTACTGTTAAATTCAAGGTGACAATAGAATCACAACCCGCCACGGAGCCGTTAGGAATCGTATCCATATACACATCCGTAGTAAAATAAAAGGTATCACCCAGCGCTATTGAATCTCCTTCGCAGATGCTTTCTACCACCATACCCGAAGCACTATCGCCAACTTCAATATTGGTGCTAACACTCGTTGCACAGGTTGCTGCCTCTGGTATAAAATTAATGGTGAAGGAACCATTTTCCGTTGGATTAAAAGTATTTCCTCCCGTAACATTCGTGCCTGTCCAGCTACCGTTGATGCCGGATTGTACCACCGGTAAAGTAAATGGACTTCCAGAGCTGCAAAGTCCCGGAAATTCGTCCAGTGTAATTTCTGTGGCGGCATCGGTTATAGTGATATTGATAATCGAATCACATCCGGCGACAGACCCACCGATCAGGGTATCTGCATAAACTCCGGCAATTGAATAAGTGACTCCATTAATTATCGTATCCTGTCCCGTTGCCTCACAAATGGTAGTACTGATCGCTTCCGAAGCAAAACTACCAATCATAATAGTCGTCGTATTTTCACTCAAACAGTCATCTCCATTTGGTGTAAACGTCAGTGTGGTTTCACCAATGCGTCCGGTAGGATCAAATTCATTTCCTGTAGAATTGACACCCGGACCGCTCCAGATACCGGAAACGCCACCGGGAGTAGTAGGTAATGTTACTGTATTATTTCCACAGACCATGCCGAGAGGCGGTAGTGAAATCGGAGCAGCAGCGGTTATTTGTATCGTTGTACTATTGGCCGTGACACAGCCTGCGTTGGTCGGGGTAAATGTCAATTCAACGCTTCCGGTTGGTATGCTTGGATCAAGCGTGTTGTCTGTTACTCCGTCGCCCGTCCAGGTTCCTTCGGTACCGGATTGTACGGGATCTAAGTCGATCGGATCATCCAGCGAACAAACGGCTGCTAAACTTGGCAGCGTTACCTGACCGCCATCGTTTACATTGGCTTGAATAGTAGTGGCGGCAAAACAACCCATTTCCGAAGGCGTAAAAGTCAGATTGATCATTCCACTGAGTCCGGCTGGATCAAACATATTTCCATTACTGATACCATCGCCAGACCAACTACCCATGATTCCGTCTTGCATGTCGGGTAGCGTGATCGGCGCGTCTCCGGCACAGAGTGCAGGAATATTTTCTAAAGCAATAGCGACGGGTGTTTTTGCTAGAATTTCAATTAATACCAAAGAGTCACAACCTGTAATGGTGGCACCTTCGAGGGTGTCCCGGTAGCTTCCAGGCATGGTGATATCAATACCGGAAATGTTGAGCATCTCGCCCGGACAAATAGAATCCGTTACACTACCCGAAGAAAAACTACTGATGGTAATGATGGCTGAATTTGGCTCAGCACAACCGTCGGTTGGTGTAAAAGTGAGCGTAATATCATTTGCCAGTGTTGCTGGATCAAACATATTTTCATCCACTCCAGATCCCGTCCAGTTTCCATTGACACCCGCTTGAACGGTGGGCAATGCAATTGGATTGGCGGAGCTACAGATTTCTCCCAGATCATCGAGTTCGACGGGTGCTGGTTCTGTGACGGTGAGGGTCAGAACGAGGATCGAATCACAGTTGTTGGCCGTAGCCATTGATTTTACTTCATTAAAGGTTCCGGCAAATTTATAATAAGTATCACCGACCAGAATACTGTCTCCCTGGCAAATAGTTGCAGCAATATTCCTGGTTTCTTTCGGATAAAAATCTAGATTAATATTAACGGTAGAATCACAACCCGCACTGGTTGCCGCCGGGAAAATTTCGGTACCGGTCGGTAGTTCTTCTCCGTATATAGTTCCGCGTACAGTAATCGTTGCACCCGGGCAAAGTGTTTGCGTTAGATCAAAGACAGGCGCTTCGTTATAATTCAAGTTAATATTAACAATAGAATCACAACCAGTGTAACTTCCTCCGGGAAAGGTGATGGTATCCGATGGATTATTACAATCAAAGGTCTGACCATTTATATTTATTTCTTCACAACCACAATATTCTCCACCGATATTGTTTTCCACAAAAGAATTGAAGTTCAGATCCACTACGATGATTGAATCACAACCCCGAATGCTGGCATTTTCCAATACAATTGAGTCATATTCTAAGAACATGGGTGCTTCACCGTATGTAGTTCCGTTGACGAAGATCGTCGTTCCGGAACAGAGCGTTGGGTCTATCCGATTAAGGACTCGTGGGAAAAAACGGACATTTACTTCTACCAGAGAATCACAACCGTTGAAGGCCACATTTCCAATATTTTCGGTACCAGAGGTATTGCCAATATGATAAGCTTCGCCGTTATAAAAAAGGGTGTCCGTCCGACAAATACGCTCTTCGTAAAAACCAGGTGTGGCAGCTGGATAATAAGCAACCGTTACATTTACGGTAGAATCACAGCCACCAAAACCTTCGCCTTCGAGCGTTTCAAATCCGTTGTCTATCCCACCATCCTGACTACCGTACAGCGTATTGTCAAAGACTTCACTTTCGCCGGGACAGAGTCGTAGTGTATAATTACCTGTGATGGTTGGAATATAATTGACGATTACCTGAATAAAAGAATCACAACCATTGGCACCGACATTGGAAATTACTTCCATCCCTCCGTCTGATCCACCGTCCCCGTAAAGTGTACCGTTGTAAGTGAAATTATCATTATCACAAATTGTACGGGCGTAGTTTCCTTTTAAGGAATCATAAAAACTAAGTATTACATTTACCGTAGAGTCACAACCATAAAACCCTTCGTCTTCGAGAATGACCGTTCCGTTGGGATCGGCTGCATTAAATATTCTATCATTCAAAACAAAATCTTTTCCTGGACAAACCTGAGGGGTGATGTTGGCTTCTTCCGGTGTATAAACAGTGACGAAAACGTTATAGATAGAATCACAACCATTTGGGTCTGCATTTTCGATGGTCTCGGTTCCGCTAGTCGTTCCTTCGTTGTAAAAATTTCCATTAAAAGAAACAAAGCCACCGGGACAAATAACAAAAGTAGTGTCTACTTCGCTTTTTGGATGGAAATTGATAAAAATATTTCGGAGGGTATCACAGCCATTCTCACCTGGAATAATTTCCATACCACTCTCGCTATAATTAACATCAATATCCTGATTTCCGTACGTTGTTCCGTTAATGACAATTGTTTGGTCATAACAAAAGAAAGGCACGTAGTTATCCGTAATTTGATTTTGAAAAGAAATATCAATAATGACGGTAGAATCACAACCGTTGGGCAACGTCATTTCTTCGGTACCCGTTTGGGTTAAGGGCGATTCTCCGTATTCGTTGCCGTTGACAAAAATACTTTGCCCCGGACATAAAACATCGTTGCGCGTTACGGTAATCCCGTCGGAAATAGTCACCATGACGTTGACCAGTGAATCACAGCCATTGGGTGCTACGCCCATCACGCGTTCCAAGCCAGATTGTGGGAGCGGATTTTCTCCGTATTCGGTACCATTAATAAAAACGGATTGACCAGTGCACAACTGTCGGTTGTCATTTCCTGTGTAGGCCGGATGAAAATTCATATCGATGGTAACGAGTGAATCACAACCTCGAAAACTTTGGTTTAATATAGTTTGATTTCCACTTTCACTGCCAAAATAATAAGCGACACCATCTACGTAAACCGTATCACTGCGACAGTAAGTTCCGTCGATGGTATTGGTCGCAAGTGGAAAGAAGTCAATATTGACATCAACAATAGAATCACATCCGCCAACGGTGAATGTTTCTGTCCCTTCATCTTCTCCAAAATAATAAGCCGTGCCATTTACAAATACGGTATCATCCCGGCAAATGATTGGTTCAAAATCAACAGGCATCCCGCTCATGATCGTGAGGTCAATACTGATAATAGAATCACAACCGTATTGATCAGGCGAGACATCTTCTGTTCCGGTACGCGGAAAGCCTGCGCTGGGGTCTCCATAATTGGTACCATTAATATCAATAAAACCACCAGCACAAAGTACGTCATCTCTCACACTTGTACTCGTACCGCAAGTAACCGAGATGGTCTGGCAAGTACTGACTAATGTTAGCAAGGGTAGTGCTGGATTGGTGACAAAGCAACAGTAAGTTCCTGCATCGTCGAAGGAAATGGGACTGAGGTCTAGTTTGTTGACGGAAAGTGCTGGTCCGAATGGAATGCCGTTTCTGGTCCAATTGTATACGTTGGAAGTAAGGCCAGCGTCGATGCCGAGGTCGATGGCGTAAGTGTCTCCGGTTTGGAGGGCGGCGGTAGCTGGGATATCGAAGGTGTCCTGGGGATGATATAGATTTGCTCCTGGCTGATTCATATAAATAGCATTGGGCACTAAATCATCGAAGGTAAATTTATTGTCACGACAGAAAATGTCATTATTGCTAATAATATTGGGTGATGCAGCTCCTGTAAAATCCGGTAAGGAGTCAAAGCAATTATTATAAAGGCTGAGCTTATTTAGGTTGGGGAGTCCAAGAAAACTTTCTGGAATAGGACCTGTAAATTTATTATTATCAACCCATAAGGTAGCCAGGTTTGTAATGTTTCCTAGTTCAGTTGGAAGTGTACCCGTAAATTGATTATCGTCAAGCCATATCACGGATAGGTTAGAGAGGTTACCCATTGTGGCTGGAATAGTACCATCTAAATTATTGGTAGATATTCTGAACATTTCAAGTCTGCTCAATCCACTTTGTCCAAAGGTAGGCGGTAGAATACCACTTATCACCGCACCCATGGTTGGAAAATTAGTGATCGTAATTTCTGTAACATAGCCTTCTGAGTCTGTTGTTACCCCAAACCAGTTGCAGACTGGATTACCAACACTCCAGCTGGGTTCGATAGTCGCGATATCTGTACTATTAATAAAATCTAACAATTCCAAAGAGTCAGCTTCAATACAGGCAACGGAGCAATTGCTGAAAAGCGTAGTAGTACTGGATGTCTTAACAGATGATACTTTCGTACTAGAAAAAGAAAACGCATCTGGAAAGATGGTTTGCCAAAAAGAAGTCGTGGAAGAATTTGCTGTGCTGGTAGTATTGCCTAAGCATACTAGTCCAAGGAAAAGTAATAAATGTTTCATGGGCTTGAAATCATTAACCGTTTTAGTAAAATGAAGCTTTGTAAGAACCTTCAATGAATAATTGTAATACGTGTAATAGTGAATTTTGACCTAAAAATCCGTATCCTTTTTAGTAACGAAGGAAATTTGGAAACGAATATTAACTTTTGGTCGTGCAATCAGGGAAGGTTATAGTCTAAGAATACTACCCCTTAGAAACCTTAAAATTACGGTTTTTATACCAAAAATGCCGTATTTGCGCTCAAAATATCTTGTTTCCGCAAATTCACTTCCTGGCAGTTAGTACCAATCTTATTATTTTGTCTCTTTTTTAGCTATTCTTATCCCCAAATGGTTAAGTTCAAGTTAATAATTGCTATTTTTTAATTAAAATAATTACTTTTAGCATCGAAAACCGACCACACCTTAAGAACACGGAAAAATCGAATATGACATTTTAACCTTGTAACCCCACAAGGAATAAGACTTTTGCCGTGACCATCAATCTACATATATAATATGTTCACTTTTAAGAACTTGGATGAAAATTGCTAATTAATGCAAGTTTAGGAACTGTGCTTAATTTTTGTACAGTTGTTAAACAAGCACTTGCTTTGTATTTTTATTTTAAATACAATAATCTGATTTATTGGCATTCTGCTGTTAATCAGGGTATTGCACACAACCATGATTTATGAACATCACATTACCTTCCATTGCCAGGTCTTTCCTATTGACAATAGGTTTGCTCCTGTCTTTCTCTTTTTTTTATGGCAATATTTCGGCCCAGACTTATTTTGTGCTAACTGAAATTGAAGTAATTCCGATCAATCCGGACGATCAGACCCCGGTCAGTATCCGAATTTCGGGGTTGCGTACGAATCCGTGTAGTTTCCTGAATACCAGCAGTTTAAATATTAACGCCAGTTTTACGGTGTTGAATATGGACTGGGACAACCAGGCCGACACGGATGCTACCGCCAATTGTCCAAATTTTTCCGTTCCCTGGGACACTACGTTCCAACTTGGTATCCTCAACGGTGGTACAAATGCGCTTTATTTTGCCGGAAATAATTACGGTCTTAGCGGCGTAAATAACCCGACCGTCATTCAGGTTGCAGCATCTGCCTGTGACAATGGGAATACCGAAATTTCCGTCACAAATACAAATGACGAAGGTCCTGGTTCCTTACGACAAGCGATCGTCTGTGCCAACGCTCAGCCGGGTTTCAACCGCATTGTTTTTAATTTAATCAGTGAAGGTCCCGATACGATCAGAGTGGGGGAGACTTCTGGTTTTGAGCTACCTTCTATTTTTGATGATTCCACCTTTATAGATGCTACGACGCACCCCGCTTTTGGCAATAATGGTGATTTTAGTCCAAAGGTTGTGCTGGATGGACAGTATCACATCTGGGATGCGGCCATCAACGCACTTTTTGTTCGTGCGGATCATTGTCTTATATATGGATTGGAAATTATTAATTTCCCGGATGATGCAATTGATGTGTTGGCAGGTGACGATGTAATCATTGGCGGAATTAATCGTGGTAATGTGATTCATAGTAACGGACTTGATCAAGATTTTTTTGCGAGTAATCCGGGGCAAGGCCCTTGGGAAGGATGTGGAATCGTCATCCGTGGTGGTGCCGATCGGGCGATCATCAGAGGTAATTATATTGGAACCAATTTTACAGAAACGACTCCGAATGGAAACGAATTTTGTGGAATTCTGATCCGTGATAGTGGTGACTTGCATCAGATCGGAGGAACTACTCCGGGGATGGGCAACGTAGTTGTAAATAACGCAATTGGTCTTATTATTGGTGGGGGGACGAATGGAACCAGTATTTTACAGAATCGTTTTTATTGTAATGATTCTTTGGCACTGCGCATTTCCAACACGGCCAACAACAATATCGTTCCACCGGTGATTGCGCTTGCTGAATATGGAAATATAAGTGGAACTGCTCTCCCTAATCAATCTGTAGCACTCTATCGAAACGACAATAATGGATGTACGGCTGCTCCTTGTCAGGGAGGTACCTACCTTGGAACTGCTAATGTAATAAACGGTTCCTGGAGTTTATCTGAACCTTTTATGGATGGAATCACCCTAAATACCGGAGACAGAGTGACTGCTATCGCTACGGATCTTACGGGCAACAGTTCTGAATTTGCGGACTGTGCTGTTTTCCTGGCTTGTGCTTTAGCCTTGACAGTGGATAGTGTAGAACCTACTTCTTGTTCAGCTGAAAATGGTGTTGCTAACTTGAGTGTCTCCGGTGGAACGCCTCCTTATGTTTTTTCTTATAATGGAGAAACCTCTAATAACTCTAATTTAATCAATCTAGGTGCCGGAAATTACTCGGTCATTGTGACAGATGGTAACAATTGTACAGCTATCAATAACTTTACCATTCTAGAAAATGAACCTCCAGTACTTTCTGTTGATTTACAAAACAATGCTACTTGCAACAGCGCCAATGGAAGTTTTACGCTTTCGGTAAACGAAGGTGCGGCACCTTTTATTTACACCTTTAATGGCGCCACTTCCGGGTCTCCTGTTTTTAATAATCTTTTTTCGGGAACCTATAGTGTGACCGTAACCGACGCAGATGGATGTACCGATTCAATCACCGTTACGTTGGCTGATTCCAATCCGCCCATTATTGCTATCTCTCAACTAAACAGAGCGACTTGTGGCGACAGTAATGGTTCTCTCGTAGTAGTAGCTGGCGGTGGTACGGCTCCCTTTGTTTATAGTATTGACGGAGTCGAACAAAACAATGGTAACTTTAATAACCTCGCAGAAGGGATTTATTCCATCGGTATCCGTGATGGAAATGCTTGTACCGCCCAGCTCAATGCGGTGATCGGTGATACACCTCCTGTTGCTATCGTGGCAGCTGATATTATTAACCCGGTTTGTGGTAATGAGAATGGACAGTTTTCGGTGAATGTTACCGGAGGAAGTACTCCTTTTAGTTATACCTTAAATGGTAGTCCAACGAATCAAATCAGCTTTACTAACTTGGGAGTAGGCACTTACACGGTAGTCGCAACGGACGCAGTAGGATGTACTGAAGTAGTAACGGTAACGTTGGTAGACAGTGGTTTGTTAGAAATAATGATTACACAGCAAACGGATGATACTTGTAATGATGGTACTGGTGGATTTTCACTTGATGTAGCTGGAGGTCAGGCGCCTTTTGAATTTGATCTTGGAACGGGACGTATAAACACAGGAGATTTTACGGATCTCTCGGAGGGGAATTATTCCGTGACAGTAACAGATGTCAATAGCTGCAGTGCCGTAGTGGAGGTAGTACTTGAAAATAACGGAACAGAACCATTAAGTACTTTTACATTTGAATTGTTGGATGGTCAGGTGATGGCGCAAAGTACGGCAGTAGGAGTGACTAGCCTGGAATGGGATTTTGGAGATGGAGGAAGCAGCACTGCGGCAAATATTGTGCACGATTATCCTGGTGCTGGCGTTTATAGTTTATGTCTGACAGTTATGAATGATTGTGGTAGCGTAACTACTTGTGAGGACCTTGAAATTGTATTGCCATTGAGTGATCATAATATAGAAGGTAACATCAATCGTATGGACGGATCAGGAATCGGTCAGGTGGAAGTCGCTTGTACCGATCAGTCTGTTCTAACGACGGGTGCTGCTGGGACTTATCTATTTGAAAATTTACCGCAAGAAGGGAATTACGAAATAACACCAACCAAAGACATCAATCATCGCAACGGTGTAACGGTACTGGATATTATCAAAATCCGAGCACATTTATTATTCATCGATACACTTGAAACACCTTATGAATATATTGCAGCGGATGTTAATCGAAGTGGCGGGGTAACCGTTTTTGATCTGGTATTACTACAACAAATGGTGCTTGAATCAGTTGATCGATTTCCTCAATCGTCGTGGGATTTTTTACCTGCTGATTATACGTTTGACTACGGATCGCAAGCTTTGAAATACACCTATCCACAATCTATAATGGTCAACGACTTAAATACAGATGTTGAAAATATAGATTTTATTGGTGTGAAAATAGGGGATTTGAATGAAAGTAATAATCCTTCTTTACTAAGCAACGGGTACACCTCCTGGCAAATAGCGGATCGTTCTGTAACTGCTGGTGAGATTATTGAAATTCCCGTTCGTATGTTATTGGGTCAGGAGTTATTAGGATATGAAGCAGCACTGAATTTTGATCCGACAAATTTATCACTTCAGGCGGTTACTGGCGTTACAGATTATCAAGTAAAAGATGGTCAGTTAAAAATGTTGTGGTATACGGAAGCTGCTCAGAATCAGGCAGTGAGTGTTACGTCCGCAACGGATCTTGTTACCCTTCGTTTTTTAGCCCATACCGATCTGGAAAAAATTAGTGATGCGATAAACTTTGCCACCGCTGATGCCCGGCAGTTGACTTACGATGCTCAACAAACAGAGCGGAGTATCGAGTGGTCCTTTAGCGACGCAGTGGTTACCAATGTTAGAAACCTTAATCAAACTGCTCCAAAACTTTATCCCAATCCTTTTCAACAGCAAACTTTTCTGACATTTGAACTATCTCAGGGGGCGTCCGTTTCTTTAGAAGTGTATGATCTCACTGGAAAAGCTATTCTAAAAGAAGAAAAAATGCGGATGGAAGGAAATCATAAAATAGCAATTTCAGGAAGCCGTTTTTCTGCGGCAGGTACCTACTTTTATCGTTTAAAAATAGGGGGTCAAATATATCGCGGACGAATCATTAAACAATAGGCTTGTTACAGCGCAGCATCGCTATTAGTGACGGTCAGTGGTGTAAACGAGTTGATTGGATTAAAAGAATTTACGGTATTTCCATTGCCTTTTCAAACACGGTTAAACTATAAAATAGCTTTTGAAAATCCCACCGAAGTAAGGGTTTTTTTAATGGATCAAAATGGTAAAATAGCAGCGGAAAAGCTATTCGCCAGTACCGCAACTATTGATGATTACTTGCTTACAGAAGATCTGCCGAGTGGTGTTTATTTATTCAAAATAGAAACAGAAAAAGGTATGGCGGTAAAGAAAGTTATTTGCTTTTAAGCAACGGTTTCAGTGATACTGCTAAGGCTTCTGGATCAGTAAAGTGAATGGATTCGATACCGATCTTTTTCGCAGCCTTAACATTGCGCATCGAGTCGTCAATAAAGACAGCCGTGTCACGATCAATATTATAGCGATCCAGCAATAGCTCATAAATAGCCGGATCAGGTTTCTTAATGCCTTCGTCTCCGGATACTAAAATTCCATCAAACCAATTTAAGAATTCAAATTGTTTAACCGCGATCGGAAAGGTTTCGGCAGACCAGTTGGTCAGTCCGTAAAGACGATATTTACCCGAATCTTTTAGCTTTTTTAGAATCTCCACCGTTCCGGAAATTTCTCCACCGAGCATTTCCTCCCATCGGTCAAAATACGCATTGATTTCTTTCTCGTATTTCGGAAATTGAGGAACCAGTAAATCGATTCCGTTCTGCCAGCTTCGACCCGCATCCTGCTGCTCATTCCAGTCCATGGTACAGACATCGGATAAAAAATATTCCATTTCTTTTTCATCAGAAAAAATCTTTCGATATAAATTTCTGGGCTCCCAGTTGATAAGTACTTTACCAAAGTCGAAGATGATGGTATTAATCATTTTTAATTGTTGAAATGTTGAAATGCTGAATGGTTACACCGTAGAGACAAGGCATGCCTTGTCTCTACGGTGTAACGTTTTCATCAAAAAAGATCCGGATATCTCGCATTAAGATATTCCAAATCACTTTCTGCGGCAAGATAACCAAAGGCTGGCCAGTAGCTCGTTTTTAAAACTCTTTGAAAAATATCAATCGCTTTTTTTGCTTCTCCATTGTACAAATACCAGTTGCCTACTCCATATCCCTGCGTTGCCATATCCAGTTGACGTCCGGCGGCTGTGCTGGAAGAAGTAAGAATATCTTCAGGTGAACGCAATCCTTTATACATCAATAGCCGCTGGTGGTAAGCTTCATTTTCAATCAGAACCATGTTTTCCGTAATTGTTTTCAATAATTCTTTTGGTTTCTCCGTAAGCCCCCTTCTTTTATAGGTCATATAAAGCCAATCTGCGGTGGCACATTTAAGGTCTGGATTGGTAGAATATTTTAAACAAGATTCGTAGGAAATCTGTGCTTCTTTATAATTTTGTTGTAAATAATGTGCTAGACCCAGATGATACCAGATGTTAAACTGAAGAGAAGAAAGTGGCTTGTTTGATCGGTTGGGTATTCCATCGGGTTCAATTTGGATGGGACGACTGCCCACCAGTCGGGCAGCTTTCATCAGGTCATCTACTGCTTCGATGGGTTTGCGAATAGAAATATAACGATGACCCCGGTGACGATATAGCTCTGGTGATTCAGGATGATATTTTATACCATGGGTAAATACCGCAATGGCTTCCTGATAGCGGGTCAGATACGCCAGTCGGCGACCGTACCAGATAATATTTTCCAGCTTGGTAGAATCTTTCAAAAATTTTCGGTAGGCAATGTTTAACATAGAATCCTTACGCGACTGCACCACCGGTGCATCCTGCACTGCCTGATAACGGGTACCATCAAAGCCAATGGCCTCAACCCGTTCCTTTTTTTCGGGAGGTGAGACAGAGGGCATATCTGGTTTACATGCCCAATTACTGGTCAGTAAAATTGAAATAATTATAATAAGGTTCCGTTCCATCATTAAACAAAGGTAAAAAAAAAATAAGTTAGAATTTTATAGTTGTTGAACAACTTCAACTTTTATCAACATTCCTTGGCAAGTTCCTAACCAGGTTATTGGTATAAATATTATTATGTTATCTTTGATTGAAATATTCTAACCAAACACAAATTAAATATGAATAATAGCTTTACAAAAATTTTATCCCTGATCTTTTTGGGATTGAGCTTTAACGCCTTTTCCCAAAATGTGGTGGAGGTAACTTTTATCGAGAGCCGTACCAAAGAAGCGATCAGCGCTGATCTTGGGGTAGATGCACAGTTTGATGTGAAATTATACAAAATGCTATACGAAACGCCTGATATACAGGGAAGTCTGGATACTGCTTCGGGACTCTTTGTTATTCCGGATGATCCAACGGGAACGTTTCCCTTACTGTCTTATTCACACGGAACGGTTAATGATCGCAATGATGTTCCTTCTCTATTAAATGGAGGAGCAGAATTAGCTATTATATTTGGTAGTATGGGATACATAACGACCGCTGCTGATTTTCTTGGTTTGGGAACTGCTCGTGGAATACATCCTTATCTACACGCTAACTCTGAGGCGAGTGCTTCTGTTGATATGATGTACGCTATGCGAGCCTACGCTGAAACGGATGCGGCAATCACCTTAAATGATCAGGTTTTTTTGACCGGATATTCTCAGGGGGGACATGCTGCGATGGCAACGCACCGATTGATAGAAACAGCATTGTCCAGTGATTTTACCGTTACTGCCGCCGCACCAATGTCCGGCCCGTATAGTATCTCGCAGGAAATGCGAAAATTTACGACGGGCGATGACCCATACCTTTTCGCTGGTTTTTTAGTTTCGCTTGTGCTTTCTTATGAGGCTGCTTATGGAAATATTTATACGGATTTGGAAGAAATTTTTAAACCTCAATTTGTGGAGGATATTGTTCGTTATGAAAACGAAGAAATTAATTTATTTGATTTAAATGGGCAAATCTTGTTTAGATTAAATTTTTTAGGTGGATTTTTTCCTAAACTAATGTTAAAAGACAGTATTCAGGAAATAGTGGTTAACGATGGGGAGCACCCTCTGATGGATGCACTGCGGGCGAATGATGTTTTTGACTGGGCACCTGATGCGCCGACTCGTCTTTTTTATTGTTTGGCTGATGGCACCGTAACTCATAAAAATTCGATTCTGGCGGACTCCGTAATGAATGCAAACGGAGCGGCTGATTTGAGCTCGATGGATGTTGATGCTAGTCAGGATCATGGTGGCTGTGTGACTCCGGCGACGGCGGCGACTATTGCTTTTTTTGCGCAATATCAGGAGGTGATGGTTGGAACCAATGAAGCACTTATCCGGAATTTATTTTCCGTTTTTCCTAATCCTGTAAATGAAGTATTGACCATTCAGATGGAAACAGAACGCAATGATGTCTATAGGGTTGAGCTGTATGATGTTTATGGAAAATTAGTAAAGTCTGAAATCGGAAATAATAGAATCTCGGAAATAGAGGTAGTTGATTTACCAGTTGGTATGTACTGGCTGGCGATCAATGACGGTACAGTACGCGGCGTAGAAAAAATTAATATACAGCGATAATATCTATATAAATTGAAAGAAGATAATTCGAATTGGCGTCAATGGTTTTTCCTTTTAGGAATCATTGGCGCCGTTCAATTTGTCGTAATGACTGTTTTAGCCATGTATTTTTACGATGGGGGAACTTTGCACCAGCGAGAATTAAGGGGCTATTCTTTTTTATTAAATTATTTTAGTGATCTGGGACGAACGGTTGACTTCCGGGGACAATCCAATGACTTGCCGCGAAATTTATTCAGGATCGCATTGTCGGTAAGTGGAGGCTGTTTGATACTTTTCTTTTTCGCCTTACCCGGAATTTTTACTAGTAAGATAGCCAAAGGTTTGGCCATCCTGACTGGTTTGTTTGGTTTGATTGCCGCCGTATCTTATGTAGCTATTGCAAATATCCCGTGGAACGTCGATTATCGAGGACACGTATACTATGTCCGGACTGGATTTTTGGCTTTCCTTATGGTTGCCATATTTTATTCAATAGCCATTTTACTAGAACCAAAATATCCCCGCCGTTATGCGGTCGCTTTTCTGGTGTTTGCTTTTATTTTAGCAATACAAATTGTCATCATGTTTTTTGGTCCGAGGGCCTATCGGTCTGAAGAAGCATTGTTTTTACAAGTAGTAGCACAAAAAGTAGTCGTATATGCTCAAATATTTTGTTTATTATATCAATCTGTTGGTGCACTTAGACTCAGTCGTAGCGCACCAACGGATTGATTTTTTAACGGTGTATCTGAATATACCCGGAATACCTGTTACCTTCGCCGTCATCCAGAACGTAAAAGTATGTACCGTCCGGGAGCATCTTTTTTCTATTCCAGTTGCCATCCCAGGTATTTAAATATCCGTTCATTTTAAATACTTCATTACCCCAGCGGTTAAATATCAGCAATTGGTTATTTGGAAATGCTTCGATTCCCTGAATAGTAAAAAAGTCGTTGACACCATCGCCATTTGGACTAAAACCGTTAAAGATGATAATGTCATTACAAAATACGGTAACAAAAACTTCGGTACTGTCACAACCAGCCTGGTTGCAAATCATATAACTAAATACCTCCGGATTATCAGGATCACAGAAATCTTCGTTTGGCGTGTACTTAATCGTTTGGTCTTCGTTGACACCAACGACGCCGTTTTGCGGTTGCGTAATCAGAATGATCGTATCCATTATGCCATTAATAGTATCGTTGGTCAATTGAGCAATATCAACTGTCTTGTTTCGAGTTGTTGAATTTGTATCTGCTACGGCAACCGGAGGAATCAGATTCGCCAGATCTTCATTGACTGTTATTTGGAAATAAGTGGTATCACAAATTCCTGTACTATCACAAACGACTATACAGGCTTCTTCCGTACCTTCTTCAAAACTGCTGACGTTTATACAAGCTGTTGTTTCGTCCATCTCATATACCACCACTTCTCCGGAAGCATTTTCACAGTTGTTTTCTATGCGGATCACCGGACCCAGCAATTCTCCCAGGTCTAAACAGTATAGCGCTGTTTGGTTAATGTCCAGCGTGTCGGTTACGTAGTCGGGCGTTACACAATACACATTTGCCCACAGCGTATCTACACATCGGGTAAAGTTATTGGTGAAAACCAATTCGTGAAAACCTTCTGCCAATGTTAAGTTGGTACCCGTTGGGCATTGAACTATGTCTGCAAAAACAACGGTAAATGCGTTAGAGATCACTTGACGGACACTCAAGCGACCGTACTGATTGTCTGGATTTCCACCACTAATTATTTGTCTGCTGGCACTGAAAGACCAGTTGGAAGTAGTATCCCAAACATTCATGGAGTCTACCAGTTCTGAAATATTGGCAAAACTGGTCTGGTAATTTTCATTATTAAAACGCCAGCCTTCTAGCAAATATGGTCCGATGTTTCCACTACTCGGAAAAGTAAAAGTGGAATAACTTACAAGGCTATCAAGTGCACAGCCGTAAGTAGCGTCGGTATAGACGTTTTCATTGTCCGTGATGGTATATTGGTTGATATCCCAAAATGGTATATCTACACATAAATCGCCACCGGTTGCGCAATCGCTAGTAATAACAATCGCAGTATCTGCTTCGGTAAATATGCTACCAGGGCAAGGTGCTGGATTTACTACGTTGATGATAATGATCGTTGTATCACAAACCAGCGCCTCGTTACAAATAATTACACAAGCGGTATCTGTACCAACGAACGACTGGCCGGGTGTGTAAATCAGACAGGTATTATTGACTGGTACCAGGGTTCCAAAATCAGGTTCGTCGCATAATGTAATCCTGATAATGTCTAATCCAGTTTCACTCAAGTCCAGGCAAATCGAATCCGTAGGTATTTCAAATGGCGTATTTACATAAACCGTATCGGTCGTGATACAATTGTTAGTGATAACGATCATATTAGAAGCCGTTGTACAGCCATTATTATCAGTAATTGTCAGTTCGTAGTTTCCTGCGTTCAGGTTACTTCTGCTTTGGTCGTTATCGTCGCCAGCTAGATCAGCCCAGTCAAAAGTATAAGGACTCGTTCCGCCAGTGACGCCTACCGAAATGCTACCGGTCTGATTACAAGTTATATCAATCTTGGCAAGATTCAGGCTTAGTGCTTCTGTGGTGGTAATCGTAAAACAGGATTCACCGGCTACACAGCCGTTGTCGTCGGTGACCATTAAACAGTAATCTCCCGCCGGTAGATTGTTATTTTGATATTCGTTCGAATTATTGTCAAAAATACTTACCTGTCCCATCCCGACAAACGCAGGACTTAGCTCAATTTCGTACTCGACACCACCATCGGTATTACCTGAACAAGAAGTCGGTGTTATATTATTAATGGTGATGGTCGCTTCGGGAACGTTGTCGATAATCGTGAAATTCACCGTCGCGGTACATCCGGTATTTATATCCGTAATGAATATTTCGTAAGGATTAGCGGTTAGGTCATTCCTGGTCAAGCCTGTTCTCCAGTTTGGAATATCATAATCTCCACTACCATTGGTAATGGTTAATCTTGCCGAACCATTGGCTTGCCCACATTCTGATGGACTTAATATTTCTATGGAAGCAGATAGGGTAGAGACCTGCTCTATTTCTACCATCAGTGATTGAATACATCCGTTGTCATCCGTTGCGATGATATCGTAAATTCCTGCGGCCAGGCTATCTTGTACCGTTCCATCTCCGATGAATATTCCATTTAAGGTCCAGCGGTAATCATAGGTATCTGGACTTAACAGCGCGTTTCCGTCTGTATTAATACAGGTCGCTGGACTGGTGCTGACAATGGTTACTTCTGGTCCATTTATATTATTAATGATAATAGAAAAAGTCGTATCGCAACCAACGGTTGCCGGGTCAGAAATGGTTACCTGATAACTCCCACCTGCCATGTTAGAAATCGTATTTCCATTATCTCCGGTAGACCAGTTAAAATCAAAGTCTGGTTCATTACCTGCGATATTAACTGTAATACTTCCATTTTCTACGCCACATTCGGCATCGGTGGTGATGATATCGGTTACGAGTAAATTATCACAATTATCAATTCTACAATCGTCAGTAACTGTTAAATCATCAAAAATTGCTTGACAACCGTTTGCATCGGTAATGGTCAGTTGATAGATGCCACTAGTCAAGTTTGTACGGTTAGCAACCGTTAATGAAGTATCAGCCCAGGTATAAGTGTAGTCAGGATTTCCACCCATTACTCCAGTCGTGATTGCTCCGCTATCAGTACAGGTGGCGTTTTCAATACTAAGTGTGATCACCATTTCTTCGGGTTCTGTTATCTCAAAGCAACGTTCTCCTGCCAAACAACCATTTCCATCCTTGACGATAATGCAGTAAGTACCCGATGCTAAACTTCCGTTGGTTACTGAATTATTATTTCCATCAATAAATGATATTTCTACCGGGGTAATAAATCCAGGATCGTAAGTAATATTATACAAAGCAGCTCCATTCTCAACACCTGCACATGCAAGTTCAAAAACAGGATCTGCTGTAATGATTGCCCCGGCCGTTACGTTATCAAGGATGGTAAAGACCACGCTGGTTTGACAGCCGGTTACCTGATCCAGAATATTTTCGGTATAAGTTCCGGACGGTAAATTTTCTATCACCGGACCTAGTTCATATCGGTAATTTCCGCTACCTCCACTCACCTAGTTTTCTGTATAACAATTGGCTTCACCACTATTGGATTCGGAAATGTTAATAGTACTGGCCAGCAGTTGATTGTTATCGCCAATCTCAACGGTCAACATTTCAAATCAGTCCTTCCTTCTC
>Ga0114953_1001115_pt1 | contig 19228 bp, 16 predicted proteins | sample SidtaG_FD_87298 | JGI IMG/M metagenome (GOLD analysis project Ga0114953, IMG submission 87298) | Marine algal microbial communities from Sidmouth, United Kingdom - Sidmouth_Male2 metaG | ecosystem: Host-associated > Algae > Red algae > Unclassified | place: Sidmouth, United Kingdom | collected...
CGACGCGCGGCGCGGCGGGCGGGCGGGCGGCGCGGGCGTCGGCCGCGCCGCGCCGGCGGCGGCGGCGGCGGGGGCACCGACCACGACGGTCGCGGCGGGGTGTGCGGCGCCCCCGACGGCGGTCGCGGCGGCGGCAGCGGCGGCGGCCGCCGCAGCGGCGGCGCACCGCACCGGGGCCCGCCGGGCGTCGGGCGCACGCGCCCGTGGCCGTCGGTCGGCCGCCGACGCGGCCGCGGCCAAAAACCATCACCCACCGCGGCTGCGGCGAGGAAAATTCCTGCACGGCGGTCACGGCCCTCCTGCTAGCGTCGCCCGCTGGCGACGGGGACCGGGACGAAGCGGCGGCGGTGGGTCGACCTCGGCGGAGCTGTGGCGGGCTGGCGCTGGCGCGAGCGCAGAGCAAAGCCACCAATGTCGGTCTATCACAACGTGTCTATATTACTGAAAGCGCGTTCGCGAAAACACCCTGGACTTGGCACCGTGTCTAATATTGATTGAACGAAGCTCGACTGCCGGCAACAGCGCTCCGAAAGAAAAAACAAAAGACACCAGTCAAAGGTGACACCGCACACTCATCAATAGAGCTGTCCCACATGGCACCACTTAAGATACAAGCACAACATGGCACCCTACATCGTGTACAACAGGGCACCGCATCTACTCGTCATCGACCGCGCCCGCGTCCACGCCCGCGAGCTCGCCAGCACCCGCGCCTGCACCCGCACCCGCGCCCGCGCCCGCGCTCGCGCCCGCGCTCGCGCCCGCGCCCGCGCCTGCGCCCGCGCCCGCGCCCGCGCCAGAGCCAGCAACCGTACTCGCACCGAAAGGGAGATCATCCACCAGGTCGATGGGCGCATAGCCTGAGATCGCGGCCGACGAGCACACAGCCGCCACGAGGTTACGGAAAGTCCGGTCCCACAAGTGGCGCGGCCAGAAAACCAGACGACCGGCGCCAATGGAGGGATCCGACGAGCCCGGGATGGTGCTATACCCAGGGCCAACGCTCATCGCCTCGCGATGGTCCGCCTCCCCGAGCACTGGCCCGTTGGACGGGCTGGCCGACATGCGCGGCGCCCCCCGCGTGAGCCGGTTGAACAGCCGGTCCGCCGAGTTCTGGCCGTAGTTGACCAGCATGTCGTAGACGACGAGGCCGCTGGGATGCTGCACAACGATGTTGGATTCAAAGTGCATGTCGTCCTCGGAGAGCGGCACCCCCGGGTGCAGCGGCGAGAAGACGAGGAAGTTGCTCCGCTGCGCCTCTTCATTGCGGACGACCTCGATGTCGACGCGTACTTCGGTGCCCACGGCGTCGTAGGCCGCGACAACACGCAGCAAGTGCTTCTTGGGCGGCATGACAATTAGGATCGACAGTAGGCGCCGCATGAGTACGGGGACCGCCCACACCGGGTAGGCGACGGATGTCGGGGCGTGTGTGTGCGTCTCCGTCGTGTCGTCGACGACATAGCCGCCAGCGGGCTGGATCCACGGCTGCGCGATCCCCACACACGTCGGCATGCGCACCATGGCAGAAACAAGGAGGGGGTGAGTGAGCAGCACGAGGCAGACGAGTGGGGATGAGTGCGTGTGCCCGAGAGGGCGAAGTGGCACGTCGAGGTGTAGTGGGAGCAGCCCGAGACAACGGCGGCGGCGGCGGCCGTGCCAGGCGGTCGGGCGGTGGCGGCGCGGCTCGGCGTGGCGACCGTGACGGCACTTGAGGAGAAAGAGAAGGGGCTCGGCGATGAGTAATGAGTGGGCAGACCATGTTTAACTAGCGGCAGTGTTGAGGAGCACCGGGACCCGAACCGTCTCTCCGTCGCCTCGCGTCGACCCGTGCCAGCGGGACACTGTGCCATGGCTGCCAATCAGCACCCCTGTCTCACTGCACACCGGCGGAGGCGAACGTCAGCACCCGTTAGTCAGTCGCCACCATATGGCCAACCGCCAAAATCGGTGCCCCCGCGCGTTGCCGCGCTTCGCGCAACGATACTTGGAGGACTCAGCGGCCGCGCAGCGCACCGCACGCCCTCCCACGCGTGACAAACGCGGGGGGTGGTGGAGCCCGTTGGTGCGTTGCAACAAAACATCCCGCCCACGTCCCGGGACGGGGGCCCCCCCTGCCGCCTCTGGTGTCCGCTTCAGCCGAATCCTCCCTCCACACTCACCGCTCTCACACAGCCTCCGGCCGCACACCTGTCCCAAGGTCGCGCCAACACCCGTCCCCCGCCCAGCACCCCCTCACAACAGGCTCCGCGCCTGTTTCGATAGACAGCCCCGCCCATCCCTACTCTTTGCAAGCGTCCTCATGTAATCACCGTGGCCACCGTCTTGGGATGCGTCTTAGCACCTGTGTCTGAGAGCCCCACACCCCGCCTGTCCCATGGCAGCCAACCTGCACGCCTGTGCTCACCGCGCACCGCCAGACGAGAATCTGTACCCGCGAGTCAGTCGCAGCCACATGGCCAACCGCCGAAAGCGGCGCCCCCGCGCGTTGCCGCGCTTGGCGCCACGACACTGGAAGGAGTCAGCGGCCGCGCAGCGCACCGCGCACCCCGCGCCCTCCCACGCGTGACAAACGCGGGGGGTGGTGAAGCCCGCTGGTGCGTTGCAACAAAACATCCCGCCCGCGTCCCCCCCTACCGCCTCCGGCATCCGCTCCCGCCGCGTTCGCCCTGCGTCCTCGTCCCGTTCGCGCAGCCCCCCCGCACCGGCGCCGCGCCTACCCCCGCGCCACCCTCGACACCCCTCACAGCTGCTGCCACGGCCCCACCCCTCCCCCCTCGTGGCAAAAGATCCTCGTACTCAACTTGGCCGCCGGTCGTGATGCGCGTGCCGACGCCGGCCCCTGCCGCACGTCGAACGCAGAGGCATGCCCACACAAGGCCCCCTGCGAGAGTTTTCAAGCGGCGTGTTCTGGACGCAGTCTGCGCCGCGTTGCTCGAACGACCACCACAGTCAAAATAATCAACGATCACGTGGAAGGTACTTCGTTGCTACTTCATGTCCCCACTTGCAGCGTGCTTGAGCAAGGATTCAGAAATAAGATACGGATACGATGACCAATACGAAAAATGATGATCTTGACATGCTGACATCGTCCACTGTGACAATCAGTTGCATCGGCGGTCATTTTTGGCAAGACAGGCCAGTCCCACGCGATGCAAATCACGCGGGGACACATTTCCACGGCTGTCGTCAAGGCATTCGTTGGCAACCCCGTTCCTGCCTGAGAGTCTTGGCCCGTGACGTCGATTGTATGATGAGACGCATGAGGGCGGGGGGTTGAATTTCAGAGCTACCCGCAGGTGTGCGAGAGGGTGAGTAACACCTTTCCTGTCATGGTTGTCCTCACCCCCCCCGGCGTCTGACCGCCCGATTGTTGCTTCGTACCTCCTCTTGCACCCCCGCGTCTATCCTTACCCGCCCACCACGTCCTTACTTGCCTGTCCCTACCACGTCTTTTCTTGCCTGCCAACCCCCTTCACATGACACATGTAGATCGTGGCGGCGGCGTCTCTTCCACTCCGTCTTCGCCGCATCGGCTGCGCCACCAGTACCGGGGCCGCGTCGCTGCCACCAAGCCCCCGCCGCCTTCTAGCCGCCGCCGCTGTCCGCACGAGCGCGCCGCCGCCGCTGCCGCCACCGCTGCGGGAGGCGGCGGCGGCGGCGCGCCGCCGCCGCCGCCGCCGCCGCCGCCGCCGCCGCCGCCGCCGCCGCCGCCGCCGCCGCCGCCGCCGCCGCCGCCGCCGCCGCCGCCGCGCCTCCCCCGCTGCCGCAGCAGCGTTCCCGCGAACATGGCCACGCGGCCGCCACCAAGTTGTCGTCTCTGCGACGCCTTAGATGTGTCCCCGCCACCGTCACCGCCGCCACCAACTGGAGCTCGGCGCGCTCGACGCTGCTGCCGGCTGTCGCGTCCGTGTACACTTCGTTGCCGTGGGCGATGGTCGCGTGCGACCCCGCCGCCGGCGCTGCGCTGAGCCACCGCCGCTGCCTTCACCGTCGGCGGTGTTCGCACACACAGCGTGGCTGGCGTGGCTTCTCGGATGGCGCTCCCGCCTACCGCCCTTGGGCATGGACGAGTTTTGGGGGGAGCACGGGGTGATGCCCCCCCGCTCTCCCGCCGTTTCTGCCTTTGATGCGCGGCTGTGGTCGGTGTCCTCGTGCGTGTACGCCCTGCGTATGCAGAAGTGGAGCTCGGCACTGGCTCTAACGAGCTAACGGCGGGCTGCTCCAACTCGTCAGAGGGGGGTGGATGACGCGGTGCTGGCGGCACTCCCCGCCACCCCGCTGGTGTGGTCGCTTGCAGTCGGTGGGAACGACGACGACGTTGGGTACGATGGCGACGGGAATTGGGACCGCGGCGACGACTTAGGCTTATTTTCCCCTAGCAGGCCGTACCGATGCACGCGGGGACACCGTCGGTCGGCTCGTAGCTGCACTTGCGGTTGCGCTTGCGCCGCCCACCACGCCGCTCGCAGCCCTGTGCACGGGCCGCCGCGCGGCCAACAAATCCACCGTCACCGCCAAGTGCCGGCCCGCTATGGGTGGATGGGGGTAGCTCGTAGCCCCCCGATGCTTACCCACCTGCGCGTCGACACTATTGACGCGCGGGCGCGAAGGCGCACCATTTATGCGGCCGACGCATCTGAAGACACTGCCGTCGCGGCATGCAGTTCGGCGGATGCGGCCACCACGGCGGCGACAAGGGCGGCTGCTTGACAACTCCTTCGTCGCCGCCGAGGCGCAGTGGCCATAAATGTATTGTCTCGGCGTGGTCGTGGCGGTCGGGGTGGCGGCGGCACGGCGCGGGTGGCCCCAGTTTTTTTTCTGCCGCCGTCCCGCCACCACAACTGCTCCCACAACAGCGGCGTCGCCGCCATGGCGGCACCCGCAATGGCCGCGTTGCTGTTGGCCGCCCCTCTGATGTTTTGCAGACCCCCGAAGAGGCTGCAAGCGAGCGATTGCCGCTGCGCACTGCACACGATTCTTCCTGGCGCCCTTATGCTCTGATGCTGTCGCCGTCAAGGCGAGGAGGCAATTGCGTCTTCTTAGTGGGGGAAAACGGGTGCAGGCGGGGGTAGCGCGGCGCGTATCGCTTTTCTCTTTTGGCTGCCGCCGTGCCACCACCGTATCCGCCACACACCTATGGCGTCGAGGCCGCCGCGGGGAGCGGCTGTTTTCTAGGGCTTATGTGGGCGGCAATGCTGCTGCTCGATGAGGACTTCAACACGGCTCGGCGGCCGCGGCCTTTTTTAATCGCCGAAGCGCTTCTGGACGGGTTAAACGAGACGGGCATGATGGCGGGGGAGGATCGCGGCGGCAAATATATCGCAGAAGCTAGTTTTTACTTTCGCGAGGAGCGCCGCAGCGCGCGGGGCTTATCAATAGCGGTCTTGGTACCAAATGGCAACACATAAAAGGTGAGCCTTTTCGTCACCTCGCGCCCGATATCAGCGTACCAGTGCCAACGGTGGCAGAGGCCACTGGATGCCGCGCCGCGATGCACCAAGTCTTGGCGAAAAATGAGGATGTCCCCAGCGTTGAGGACGACGGTGCGGCATGCGATGGGCTGTGTAAGACACCCGCCAGACGCGTCTGGAAGGTGTCGATGGGATCCGGGAAATGTGTCAACCTTGGTCCCATCCTCCAACGCCATGAGCATCGACAGCTTCGGCGTGTCCGTCCCGTGCATCTCTCGCGGGCGCGCATGGTCGACGTGCATCAGCTGCTCTTTGCACGCTCCCTTGCTGCGGAGGACGGTCGGCCCAATCATGTAGTACGACCGCCCCTTGATGACGTCGGTATCCTCCGCATCCGGCGTCCCCCCCCGCAACCGAGCGCTCCCATGCGCAGCCCCTCCCCCACAAGCAGGTCCCCCTGCTCCCAACGCATCAGCGTCGCCGTCCTCCTTCCCAGAAGACTGTCCACCACCCGTGGACGCATTGAGGCCAGGAGGTCCGCCGCCCGCAAAAGGACCACCACAATGAGGCCTCGTCTTGACCACGTCCTCCCCCACCGCACGGGAGACATCCCCAGCGGGCCCACCGCTCGGGAACTCTCTCTGTCCGTCGATATCCCCGCCCTCAATGATGTGCTCCCTCGTCTGGGGACCGCTCCCAAAACCCAAGTTGATGACATAAAGCATGTCGTCAGCAACCTTGTGCAGAGAGATCCAGTCGTCGAAGTCTCCAGCGGGGAGGTTGGCCAGTGGCGCTGGCGCGCGACCACCGAACTTGCGCATGAAGCGGCCGCCCTCGGGCATGTCGGTCGGGCGCTGCTTCCCGTCATTTAGGAGCACCTCCAAGGGGACGTGATTAAACATGACCTCGAACGAGGCATCGCTCATCGCCGAGCAGATGCGGGCAACGCTGCCGGTAACGACCTTGCTCCGCACGCGACGGATGACCATCAACCCTTCGGAGCGCCACCCCAGCTTGGACGGCACCTTGGCAATCTCCGCCTTCAATGAGAAACTCGGACGGCCTAGACAACTCGAGGCAACGTTGGACGTGCCGTGTCCGGCGGCAGCCCCCGTTACAGCGCCGTCTCCAGCGCTACGTCCGGCCCAGCGACGGTGCTTCTTGCCGCCGCCTCGGCGGGGGCGCTCCGACCGCTTGCGCGGCTCGCGGCCTGGCCGCTGGGCGCCCATCGTTGTCTTCAAGTAGGAATGCGGGGCTGACGCACAGATGGGAAAAGGCAGGAGGGCAGGCGGCAGCGTGCTCTCGGCGTCACGGCGCGGCAGGAAGGTGGTGGGTGGGGAGGGGGTGGTGGCGAAGAGATGACGCCAGAAGCCGGAGAGCTGATCGTCGAGACGTGTGGAAGTGATCGTGTCTGGGGACGATGTGAAGAAGGGAAGAAGCAGATAAGAAAAGCTGCGCGGGGAGGAGTTGTCGTCAGTCACACGCAGAGTACCCATCTCAGCCCTTGCGGTAAAATATTTTACGACGTCGCGCCCCCATTCTGCCCGTGCCACAATGGGCCACCACCGCATCCCGCACGCTCACTCCCCGTCAGCCCCTCCCACTCCCGCCTCCCATACGCCCTCGCCACACTGCCCTACCCGCGCGCACACTGTGGCGTCTGACAGCCTCTCCCCCACCCGCCCCCAGCTGCCGCCCCAGTGCGCACGCCCTCTCGCCACTGCTTAAGCATTTACCACAGGACAGCAACTCATGCGTCATCCCACGGCCGCCTTCTGGCGCCCCCCAACGCAGGTATCCATCTCGGCGCCGCAGGAACCCGTTTGCCCTCACATCCTCTTGCCGCCAAGATATCCGGCGCGATAGTGCCAGCAGCGTGGTACACGGGGCGTGACCAGCACCCACATTCTTCCACCCCACACCACCCCCCGTTTTCCCGCTCCGTCGGGCAACTTGCGGCTCGACGGGCGAGCCCAAGATGACGTGAATGGTTACTCCACCTTCAGGCCCCTTGCCAGTCGACGGGCGTGCTTGTGCTGATGGCTTCTGTGGCGCACACCGTCGTGCCCTTTGCGGCTCGACGGGTGCGCTGACGACAGCATCTGCGGCTTTCCGACGCGTCGGGCTCCATGCGGCTCGACTGACGCGCGCTATTGTGCGGATTGCTTGGGCGGCGCGCACCGTCGGGCCCCTTGCGGCTCGACGGGCGTGTTGGCGTTGAAGGCGTCGGTGGCGCGCACCGTCGGGCCCCTTGCGGCTCGACGGGCGCGCTGACAGCAACATCGACCGTTGCCCGGACCGTCGGGCTCCATGCGGCTCGACCAACGTGCTTGTGCAGACGACTTCTGCGGCGTGCACCGTCGGGCCCTTTGGGGCTCGACGGGCGTGCTGGAGTAGTCAGCCTCCGCGACGCGCACCGTCGGGCCCCTTGCGGCTCGACGGGCGCGCTGACAGCAACATGGACGGCATCCCTGGCCGTCGGCCTTCATGTGGCTCGACCGAAGCGGTTATGCAGACGCCTTCGGCGGCGTGCACCGTTGGGCTCCTTGCGGCTTGACGGGCGTGGTGGCGTTGACGACGTCGGCGGCGCGCACCGTCGGGCCCTTTGTGGCTCGACGGGCGCGTTGACGACAGCATCTGCGGTTGCCCGACCCGTCGGGCTCCATGCAGCTCGACTGACGCGCCTATTATGGGGACTGCTTGGGCGGCGTGCACCGTCGGGCCCCTTGCGGCTCGACGGGCGTGCTAGACTTGCCAGCGTCCGCGACGCGCACCGTCGGGCACCTTGTGGCTCGACGGGCGCGCTGACAAGCACAAGACAGCTTCCCAGACCTTTGGGCGCCTTGCCGCTAACCGGGCGCTCTCGCGATGATCGCTTCGGCGTTGAGCACCATCGGGCCCGTTCTGGCTCGACGGGCGCGCTTGTGATGCGGGTGTTGGCGTCGCAACCTTTCGCTCGTCGGGCGCCTTCTCGGGGAAGGGGTCCTCCGCGAGGAGCTTCTGGCCCTTAGAAGCCCCGGTGGGCGTGCTCTTGCCGACGGTTTGGTCAGTGGAGCACGTCTCCAAAACCATGCTCGGCATGATGAGCGTGCCGGACAGTGTGACGATGACCACCCGGACAGCCACGACCCGCACTGCTTGACGGCCGCCGTGGGAGTTTCCGGAAACCACAAGGAGCAGCACGCCGGGCTGGGCTGGTGCCGCGTCATGGCGCCCCCAAAGTGCGGCAATTCAAAAGGCCACTCCGCCGCCACGATGCATGTCACGGGTGGTGGTGACGAAAAGTGCGACGGCAACGGCGGGTGGGTGGGGTACGGGAGGGAAAGGAGGACCACCATTGCCGCCGTCGTCGATACCAGCGATGCTGACGCCCATGGCAGCGCCAACGCTACGTGTTGAAGACGCTGGGGGCTTAACAGACGTGTTGCTGGTACTTGTAGCGGGTATACTGTCATTGGGCAACGCCAGCGATCCCCCCACAATGGCATTGGCCGATCTTGAGCACGCGGCCGAGCCCGACCATCGGCAGTGGCAAGTCGTGGCGGTGTCTGCCACGTCCGCGACCAGGCACAGTGGGCTTGTGGAGGTTGAGCAGTAGTACAGGTGCAAGGACAAGGGCGACGAGGAAGGTGGGTCGGGGTTGGAAAAGACCTCCGCAACGGGCCCGGCCATAGACTGCGAGTCCTAGGCGAACGAGTCGTCCACGTCGGCAGTCTTCTGCGAGGCGGTGTCAAGGCCCTCACCGTGAAAGACCATCATCGAGGTGGGCACAGACGCAACGCTACTACTAGAGCAATGCAACTCAGAAGCACCATGTCAGTGTCGCGCGGTGCCTGCAGGCATCGCCTCAAATTTGCATGCATTATATTAAATTGAGCTGTCCATTGGACAGATTTCTGAAGCTGGCCAACCTTACGAGTCATTCAGTAGGACGTGTGGCATCCTTTGCCTACGATGCGTTGTCGTTCGAACAAAGAGTGGAGAGCTAAGGCCTGGCGAATAGGTGATTGTCTGCGTTTGACTGGCCCCGGAAACGATCGGCTTGACGGGGTCCTCTGTAGCATTTGCCGGAACGAACATAGCATCTCTCATCGGCACAGAGTACTCTGGTGCTGGGCGAAGATTCATTCCGAAGGTGATGGTGTCCAAACAAGAGCATCTCCTGCGGATACGCTTTACAATGACCCGCGTCACCGTCGCAAAAAAGAAGCAAACAGAGCATACACTCATCTCAAGCACAGCTCATCTAGAGTCGTAACAACTAGAAAAAAGCACCCCGCCATACAAAACCTCAGTCGCCACTGCGTCGTCGCGACGAGCGGCGCAACGGAGCCGACTTAGCCACGCCGCTGTCTGCTGCCGACTTCATAGTGACATCACACGTGACGAGCGTTGTCTGGCCGCCATCGTCCATACAAACATCACCGCTGTCATTGCCCGTCCCCTCGTTGATGACCGCCTCGTGTCTAAGTGCGGCGTGACAACGCCCCTCCACCACGGCGCCCGCGGTTTCTTCTCCCACGACCTTCTTGAGCTTGCGAGAGCCTTGAGCATGCACCGTGTGATCCACGACGCCCGTCTCTCCGACACCCGTGACCTCCTTGTCCGCAGATGCGGCGTGAGCTCGGCCAATCTGCACGACAGCCGCCGTTTCGTCGCTCTTGACCTCCATAGGCGCGTGCAGGCCTTGACCATGCAACGCCTGCTGGGTTTCTGCATCCCCATCGTCCTCAAGCTCCTCGCGCGCAAGTGTGACGTGAGCTCGCCCCGCCTCCACGACGACCAAATCACCCTCGTCCTCAGCGGCCTTGGCGTAGCTAGGCGTGTTGCAAGGAGCGACGCGCTGTACCATCGTGGTCTCGACGCTGGATTCCAAGTCGCCAGGTCTCGCCGCCGGTGAAGGCGGCCGCTGCGTGCCACCTTGTAAGTCCACGCCCGATCGACCGCCACGACGGCTGTCCCCACCGGCCCGTTCACTAGACCACACTCGCTTGCGGCCAAGCGGCAGCCGGGACGGATCAGACCCGCTCGGTGCCTCACCTGGCCGGCGCGGAGGAGGAACGCGGAGGGCACGGGCCCGTTGGGCCGCAACAAAGCGCGGCTCGTAGGTCCCGCGGTAGACGTAGAGCCCTCCATCAGAGCCGTGGATGCGGTGGGGGTTGTAGTCTGCGAGATGCGTCAAGAATGCCGACTGCACGTCCTCGACTTCCGCCAATGAGCTGATGAAAAAGGCGGCGTACAGACCGCCTGGGCGTCGTGGAACTTGACCAAACACGAAAACCTCGACTGGTCCGTCTCGCGCAACAGCGGGGTCAAACTCTAGTTGGGCTCCGTGGCTCGCCTCGACAACCACAGTAAGACCAGAAGCCGTAAGATCAGCGACGTTGACAATGACGCGCACGCGTTGCATGGGTCCGGCAGTGGGTCGGCGGCCGGTCCACGGCGACACAATGATGATGCCCTCCGGGTCCCGCATGGAATTGGGCACATGGAGTGGGATACATACATCTGCCATGATCGAACGCTACACTTGGTAAAGAGAAGTGCGAGAGGCTTCACACAGTGCCAGTGCTCCAAAGCAAGCCTCGTCAGTGCCGCCTAGCGACAGTCCAAGAGTGAGTGCATGGGATACGGAGCGTGACTGCGGCGACAATCCTCATCCGGAGAGACCAAGGAACTGGACAAAGTGCTCCGATGATGGACGAACGAAGCGCGCTTCGGTGCCGCCTGACACTCGGCAGCCGCTTTTCCGGGGCACGCCGACCAACCGCTCTGTTGCCGACGTTTACGCGCCCGTCCACGATAGCCGGTCACCTGGGGTAAGCTCAGACGAGAATTCAAAGATTCGACCACGGCGAACCTCACACGCCCTCAGAAGTGTTCAAGTGCCTCTCCCTTCTTTGTACCCAAAACTGAGCGTTCGAGCTGCACCATATGAGGATCCCAGTAGCATTTACGACACGTTGCACCCGATGGTCTGCACTCGACCGCTCTTTGCCTCTGCTCTTGCATCGCTTGTGCGCCAGCATGAGCAGCCCATGAAAATGTGCCTCGGCACAATGGAGAGGTACCCGTAGACAAAGACTAAGGGGTCCCAAGAATGCGCGCGCATCAACTCAACGGCGGAGGATGAGGAAAGAGATTGAGCACCCGATCTGTCTATTGTTACTCACTTTAAAAAAAACTGTGCTCCTCAAAGCGCTCCATCGTAGAAACGCACAGGTTCTCCAAGCGTTCCAGCTCGGTCATCAACGTGACGGGAGGCTTGAAGTACTCCACGTCACGAGGCGCGAGGGCGTGAAGGAATACCGTGCGCATGGCCAGCTTGGTGCGCGACGATGCGACGTAGAGGCCGGTCTTTGGCGACTTGATCCTGCCGCCCCGCAGGCGGCTGATAGCTGCCGCTGGCAGAGTCAGTCCTTGCACCTTGTGCACCGTGATGGCACATGCCGGCGAAATGGGAAACTGCGACAAGGTCACCGACACGCCCCTGCCGTTTGGCAGTCGCACGACACCGCTGCCGAGAAACGGAAGCAGGGGAAACGCATCCACCGGGATGCCCGCTGGATGAATAAACTGCTCCGAGAAGTCTTGGCCAGGCACCCGCGCCCAAATCAGCTCCGCAGGCTCTGATGCTAGGTCGAAAACAGCATCGCCAATGTAGCGCTGCTCAAAGGTGCAGCTAGCGGAGAACTGAGCCAGGACAGGATAGCACAAGGTGCCGTTGGCCACATTCAGCGCCACCGACACATTGTGCGACACCATGTACGGCATGTTGTGCAGCAGGGGCAGGATAGGCATCATCTTGTGGACGTCATCGAGCGCAAACAGCTCCTCCACAGTTGATGCCGGCAGCGGCACTCGGTTCTTGACCGCTGGCAGGTAGCCGGGGATCAATACCGGCCGCCTGCTGGGGTCCGCGTTGCGCTTCGCCGCAGCTGCCACGACTGACCAGATAATGTCGTAGCGCTCCTTGTTGGTGGCGACAATCACGGGGCAAAGAGGTGGCAGGGGCGCAACAGCACCCGGCTGGATGGAATGAGTGGCCTGCTCTGCAACCAACTGCTCCGAGATCGCCCGCAATCGGTCTGATGACCCGACAAGACCCGACAATAGCGCACAATCGGACCGAGATAGCGCCCCGACCCGCATGCGGCAAAGTACCGCCTTCCACTCTGGATCAGCCATGGCGCGCATGTTCTCCTCAAGGATGACGACCGTGTCAAACGTCTTGTACAGGTTGTACCCGGCTTGCTCGGCGATGCCCTTCACGCCCGTTTTCTTCGACGCCGTGTACAGGGGCTGCCCGGCAACTGGAGGTAGTTGCGTGAAGTCCCCGCATAGAATCAGGTGCATGAGCCCGAACGATCCCTTGACCTCCTTGGCCATCTCCATGCGGTCCGAAACCTCCTGCAGCATCTCTTTGTCCATCATGGACATCTCGTCAATGGCCACGAGCTGGCAAGCCGCCCACTCCCTGATGAGCTGATCTTTCTTGGCCTTCGACAGGGTCCTTCTTGCTGCCGAGCCGTCCCCGCCTCCCCTTGGCCTCATGCCTGTAGCCGAGTGCACCGTACGACCACCAATGTTGACGGCCGCTATACCGGTTGGCGCCAGCAACGCAAGAGCCTGTGGCTTCAGCCACGCTTTGCAAAGGGTGGTCAGGCACTCCAGGACACGGGATTTGCCCGTTCCGCCCTCCCCGTGCAGTATCATCCGCAACGGCTCGCCTTCGCGCGGGCGACCGCAAAGAGCGTTTTTGAAGTCGAGAAGCAAACGGTGGCCGATGATGCAGAAAGCTGCATGCTGCCGTCGGTTGAGACAGGCGCCAGCAGACACAGCCTCGAGCGAGAGGAACGTGCCAGCGGCGCACTCGACCTCGGCAGCAAGGACCTCAACTCCAGACAGCTGGTCTCGCCGCCGACGCCTGCGCATGGCTTCCGCCAGGAGCTCTACCGTCACGGTCCCCCCACCGCCTCGCCCGTACTCATTCACAGCCACAACGTCGCCTTGCGCGTCCCGCGGTGCGTCCTCTGCGGCATCGAGGACGGCGACACCACGGCGCGACGCCTCAATAGTTGCCATCACGTCGGCGACGACGGCGCGCGCCGCGCTTGTACAGACAAGGGGTTTCCGTCCAACGGCGTCGCTTACGCCACGAAGGTCAGCCAGGTCGCATGCCCGGTGAACATCCTCCGACACGCGCTCGACCTGCCGCCGACGACTGACCCAAGCGTCGCTCACGCCTGCGTTTTCATCTTGGGAATCACACGGCGAGGAGCTGATCAGGCGGTCAGTCTGGCCCTCGTCGTCGCTGGCATCCGAGAGCCGCTCCCCGTCCTCGTCGGCTCCTCCAGCACCGCCTGGGTCCTCTCTCCCGAAGACCTCGCGCAGGTCGTCCCGCTTCTTCTCAGCGCTCGCCTTGGCGGCCGCCTTGGCAACGTAGTAGTCCTGAGCGTTTGTCAACACGCGCTGAGACTCGGCAAAATGCTCTTGGTCTGCTGTCTCCTCCCACAGCTCTAAGCTGGCCAGGAGCGACCCGTCGCCTGCCGCCGCTGGGAATCTGCTCCGGTAGGGACAGAACAGCAGTAGGACTACAAGAGCATACAAATCACTTGCTTCCCGCTCCGCACCCGTTACCGGAGGTCGTGCGAAGCCGTTCTTGTCAGGGATGCGAGGGCCGATGACGTCCGGCACAAAAAGCTTCCGCCGAGCCACAATCCCATGTGTACCGGCTTGTGGATGAGCAGGCCGAAACTGCATCGGCTCTCGTCCGCCCGGGACATCCAAGCCCGTACCGTCACCCGCCCAAAATCCACCAACGGGCAGCTCAGCTACCTCCCTGCTCCGGAAGGCGCCACGGTTGCGCACGATGCTCCGCAGCACAACCTTCTCGTACCCAGCGACGAACCAGTAGTGAGGGATCGTCTCCAACTCCAGCGGCCGGTGCCGGTAGTCATCTGTAGCGGAGGAGAAGACAACTTGGGAGGCACCAGAGTCCACGACGCACTCGTAAGCATCGCGCTTGTACACAGCGAGTGCTTGACCGAGAAGCAAGGGGGCAAACTCGTGCGACGCGTACATGCCGTCACCGCCGAGCAGGTAGTGAGCCGCAAGAGGCGCGGCGATCTCCTGCGTCTTAGTGGCTGCATGCACCAACGAGCAAACTCTCCTCTGCGCGGCAACGTTCGGGGCCGCTGGGAGCAGCAGCTCGTCTCTGGCGACCCGGCGCTTAAAGGCCTCCACGAGGATGGCAGCGTTGGTGACCTGTTGCTGGTCCTTGAAAGCGTACTTCAACGAATAGTACATGTCGCCGTGGCGCGCGAGCAGCCGGATGTCGTGGTTTGTGGGAAGAACCAGCATAATCGTCGCCGAGTACGAGTTGACGTACTCAGAACCGACGCGACGGGCAACCACCAGCTCCATGTCTTCATCAAAGTGCGTCACTGGCTCTGGCTCACGCGGGTAGAGGTAGCGACACGCTCCGACGCTCAAACCCTGAGTCCTCTTCGACTTCTTGAAGCACGACTCGCAGTGTTGCCACCGGTGTAGGTTGCAATGGACGACGAGATAAGTAGTGATAACCGCCTCGGCGAGCTCCCGCCGACGAACGTCTGGGTTTGTTGCAAAGATTTTGCCAATTGGCAAGCTCGTCCAGCTTGCAGGCGGCAGGTTGACGAGCGGCCGCAGCTCCTTCTCAAAATCGACCGCGCTGTCGTCACCCATCAGCTCGGAGACACCCTTCCGCAACGACGCCTCGATGAGGTCACCATGACCGAACTCCGACTTGCATGTGACACAGCGTGCGGTCACCGGCGCCACCGTCCGCCCGGCCGCTCTCGTGAAAGCCAAGCTCGGTGGCTCCACGGCGAGGACGGCGCCCGGCTCTTCGACGCACGTAGGGCACGTCGCCTCTGCGGGAAGCGGTGCAGAGTGGCACTGCACGCTGTCGGCAAAGGCCGAAAATGCGGCCTTGTAGGAGTCGTTCTTCAGTAGATTCTCCAATTGCAGCCGCCCCCCCGCCATTCCATAGAGCCACAGCATGGAGTGAAAGTGCAGCGTGCCGTCGCCCTGCGTCTCAAACCCGGCGATGTAAGCCTTGACATGGCCGAAGATGCCCCCGCGAGAGTGCGGGCGCTGCTCCTCCCGGTCGTAGCCGACCACGTCCTGGAAGAAGCAGCGAACGATGCGGTTAAAGTAGCGTGCACACGCAACAGGATCCTTGGACGTGGCAGCAAACCGTGCAGCTTGCGACGGCAAGTTGGTGATGTCGATCTGTTCAAGCTTGTCGCACGCCACCTGCCCCGCTAAGTAAGCAACCGTCAACGACCCGTTGTCCTTAGGGCTGATGGTGACAAACAGGCTGGCGCTGCCGAAGCGCGTCTGCAGTGAGAAGCCGCGGCGGAGGTGCACCTGCCGAGCTGGATTTGACCCTTTCCCATGCGCCGCCGCGGCTCGAACCCGGTTGGTGAGCGTCTTGGCGCGTCCCACATCTGGCGGCATTGGCGGCCGCGGGAGGTTGTCGCGAGCCGCGCTCAAACACGCCGTGTCATAGTCGAGCAGTGCGGAGAGCTCCTGCGGAGTGACATTGGCAATGGCGGCGTTCTGCTCCGTGCTGCTGAGGCGGCAGTAGAGCGACGCCTGCGCCATCGCCTGATGTCGCGCCGACATGTCGAACGCCATGAGCGTGTACACGTTGTCCTGAGCGAAATGCCGCAGTGACAGAAGAGCGTAGTGGCGCAGACACTCAATCTTGGAGACACGGACTGCCCTGGGCTCGTCCGGCCCTCCGCGGCCAAACGCAATTAGGCCAGGAACCAGCATCTCCACGAGATAGGGTGTGCTGTCCGGTACGAGTGCACCGCCCTGGCGGATTACCACCGGACCACCGGCTTCACTTGTCCCCTGGTTGCGTGCCGGCCCTGCCGCTTGCAGTCGCTCCGCCATCGTCGACCCGTCGTAGGACACGTGCACACCACCTGCGGAGCGCACAAACAGCTCCTCTTCAGGTGATGCGGCCTCGTCCGCGTCCACGCGCTGCCGAACGTTTGACTGGTCCGCGTCCATTGCCTTCTCAAAGTCATCAGCAGCGGTGGATGTAGCTCCCGTTGTGGCAGTAGGCCGAGAGGTGCTCTCCACACTGCCACCTTGGGCTACCTCAAACACAGGATCTTGGTCGACGAAATGACCCGCCCGTCGCCGCACGGCGCGTTCCGAGTAAAGCCGATTGTGCGACGTGAAGAACTCGTAGAGCTCGTTCAGACGGGAACCGCGCACGCGGTGCGACCGCCGCACAGCGAGCTCCTGCGCAGGCGTCATCAAGCCCGACAGGATTACCATGAAGCTGTCGTTAGTGTCGGCCAAAACCCGAGGGAGGAGCGTCACCAAACTACTCGGCCTGGCGTCGTACAGGCTCACGTGCGACCTGATCACACGGTTGGCGCCGCCTCGAACCACCCCAACGCTCATGAGCGGCGTGACCATAGACATCAATCGCAGCTCAAGCCACGTCGAGTCGCGCAAATGATCTGGCAGGGCGCCGACGTAGAAGCCGTTGGCAATCGAAAACCGTGGCGGCGTCGTCTTCCGGCCCGTACGCCGTACGCTTGTATAGCATGCATGGCAGATACACGCCAAAGCGCGCCCATCAGCTTCCCGACGCACTCCACGTGGCGAGAGGCCCACCCCGCCCAACTGAGGCAGACAGAGTAGGCCGGAGCAGTCATACTGCTCCCGTAGAAGCGGCGGGAGGTCGCCAGGTAGCTTTAGCTTGCGCACTATCTGAGCAAGAAGTAGCCCAGTAAGTGCGTGCGTGTCCGCATCAGACGCCACGACGAGGCGGTCGCAAACGGCACAGGTGACTTCGTTCATGTCATCACCCCACAGGCGCGACCTGACAACGTCACGAATGGCCTCGTGTACCTCGCGGCTCACGGGGACAGGCGGGGAGGAGCCTTCTGACAGCGCGGCCAGCTGCTCATCAGTCGCCAAGGGGGGTCCGTCACGCATGCCAGTCGACCGTGTTGAATGGTTCCGCACCTGACTATCACCCGCTCGGTGGCGCCGCTCGACATGCCGCTTGGTCGCAGACTCTCCAGACCGAGCTCTGCGCACGACGTTGACCTGTTCCTGCCGCCCCTGGTTGCACCCGTCAACACCGCCATGACGATGTGGAGCGCGGACCTCCGCCGCACCCTCGTCGCGTACGGAACCACCGTGGTTCTCGGGCCGCGGCTGCTGCCTCGGAGCACTTCGGGCACCGCCCAGGGTTTTCCCAGCGCGCAAGTTCACTTTTCCATCATCATGAGCGGCCAACCGTCGAAGGCGAGCTTGCCGGTCGGCGAGCGGCTCCGTGTCGCTTGACGAGTCGGGACTTGCTTGAGTCGGTACACGAACATCCACCGTAGGGGGTTCACTGCCGACAGGAGAGCGATGACTGGATGCCACCGGTCCCATCTCGGTCGGCGACGTAGCACCAGCCGCCGGGTTGTTCTCAATGCCCGACATGACACACCCGCTCTCTTCATCGCCGACGCCACACCCGGCGAGCCCGGAGGGCTCGTCACTCTCGCGACGAGCCCGCTGACGAGGCCGACTCCTTGGATACTCGGGTGGCGAAGAGCCCGGTAGATGACCACGACAAGGAGCGGGGCGCTTGCGCCGACGACTGCGTCTGACCTCAACATCACCGTCAGATTCCATCAAAAAGCACTGAGCACGCGCAGCGCCATCGGCAGTGATGTCGTACCGCACGGTGCACCGCTGCTCAACAACATCAAGCACCTCACGCACACAGCGACCTGCCCCTCACCGGCGCCGCCCACGCCTGTGCCAGCACCCCCGCTTCCCTCCACGGCCCCTCACAAAATGTGCCGCACCACCGCCTCTCCTCACTCGCCTCGGCATCCCCCCCATCCGCACCTTGGCTTGTGTCATGGCCTCCATCTCAGCACCCGGCTGCCCCCGCCCCTGTCCACGGCGGCCGAAAATCACATGAGCCGTCGACGCGTACAGGTGTAAAAAAAGGTATGGACGGCCGTGCGTCAGTCGCTGCCATGATCCACACACCGGTGGGCGGCCCCCCGGCGCGTCGGCGCGCGTCGCACGACCGTAAGAGGGGGAGTACAACAGCCGACGGTCACACCGCGCGCCCTCCCTCGAGTGACAAACCAAGAGGGTGGTGTAGCCCGCTGCGGGTGTATATCAAATCATCCCGCCGACGTCCCCTCAGCAGAGACCCCCCTCCTTCCGACTCCTCCACCATCCCCCGTCGCCCACAGCCATCCGGGGCGAGCTGGCGCAGGCCTCGCGCCGTCGCAGGCGCCCCCCGCAGCATCCCGTCACAACAGGTGATACAGCTCCGCCTCTCCTTGCTTTACGCTAGAGTTCCCCCATCCCGAGCTCGGATTGCGTCGTGGCCTGCATCTCACTGCCCCGCCACCCCCTCTCGTTCATCCGACAAGCACAGCAGCGCTCCTCACGCACCTGTGCACGATTGAATAAACACCCGTGCGTCGGTTGCCCGCGTCCCTCGCGCAGCGCGGGGCGCCTAGGCGCTACGTAGGGCGTCGCATAACGTCGCGCGGCGGGGTTCTGCGGCCGCGGCTCGCACCGGGTGCTCGCCCATGCGTCACGTACGCAGGAATGGCTGCGTCTGATGCAGCGGCACGTCCTCTTGCGCGCGCTGCTTGATCTCTTCAAAAAACAAGCCCCCCCCCCCCCAATGCCCTCGCGGAAACGGGGCGCCGGCGCCGCCACCCCCCCATGTGGGGGCCCCCCCTTTGTCAGCCCGTGGAGCGGCCCCCCCACCC
>Ga0114953_1001123_pt1 | contig 19167 bp, 16 predicted proteins | sample SidtaG_FD_87298 | JGI IMG/M metagenome (GOLD analysis project Ga0114953, IMG submission 87298) | Marine algal microbial communities from Sidmouth, United Kingdom - Sidmouth_Male2 metaG | ecosystem: Host-associated > Algae > Red algae > Unclassified | place: Sidmouth, United Kingdom | collected...
CCCAAGCTGCGCTCAGGATTGTTTGTGCATACATTCTAAGGCCATCGACCAGATCGATGGACTGTGCTCATTTTGCGATGAGACCGAAGCCGATTAGGTGTTAGTTTTTATGGTCATGGAGAAGACCAAAAGCCAATCGCTTGCCCAAGTCTTTGCTATCGTCTCATCGATTCTGTCAGTTCCAGGAGTCGGCGGCGCGCTCTATGGGGCCTTTATGCTCTGCCAATTGGAGGTCTATTACGGACTAGCTCTGATCATCCCGCCCGTGTTGGGAATCTTGCTACTGCGGGGTTATTTTTCGATTTGGAAAGGCAAGAAGACCTCGAAGGAGGCGAGCCGAATTTGGATCTTTAGTGCGCTCTTTAATGGGGTAGGCTCGGCCATTCTGGTCACGATCTATGCAAACACCGGGGATGACTTGCCGTGGCTAATGCTATGGATTGTTGGGTTGATCGCGGCAACGCTTGGCTCGATCGCTGGGGCGCGTTCAGCTTTTGGGAGCAAGAACTACCCGTTCTAATTTCTCGACAAACAATCGTCCGGATCGCCTGCGAACCCACCAGCCACCGGGCAAGTTTGCCTTGGCTGGGACTTTGCCGGGATCCTCGAGTAGTTCGGCCACGCCTTCAACGGTGGCCAGATCGACTCCCGGAACGCCAAGCTCTCTGAGCCAGGTTCGCAACAACCGCCACAGAACACTTTGTCCAATGTCGTCGCGAATGGCTCGAAGCTCTCCGACCAACAAGGCCGTCGGATCATCGTCCGGCTGTGCTTGCTTGAGCGACTTTCTCGCCAGCCGATCCAAGACGGCACGGTCTTCGGCAGCTAGACGTCCCAACCTCCCGAGCGCCGTGGTGGGGTCGCGACCAATTAGGGTGTGGATCTCGGGAAGCAAGTCGTGGCGAATCCGGTTTCGCAAATGCTCTGGGCTCGTATTGCTTAAATCTTCGTTGAATGCCAAAGCGTGCTCCTGCGCGTAGTCAATCAGATCGACCTTCCGGCAACTGAGCAACGGGCGAAGTATTTCGATAGCTTGCGTGCCGACACGAATCGTCGACTTGGGCCTGATCCCACCTAAGCCATCCGGCCCGCAGCCCCTAAGGATGTTCATCAGGATCGTTTCGGCTTGATCGTCGGCGTGATGAGCGAGGACAAGCTGATGGCAATTTCGAGCCGCTGCGACTTGCGCGAAAAAAGCGTGCCGGGCCTCCCGCCCAATGAGTTCGAGCGACTTGCCTTCTCGGTCTGAAGCAGCGCGAACGTCCGCCTTGTCGCCTTCAAACGGCAATTCAAGACGCTCGGCCAATTCCCGAACCAGCCGTTCGTCGGCATCACTATCGGCTCCACGCAGACCGTGGTTGAGGTGACAGAGAACGAGGCTCCGACACCCCGACGCGTGTAGCAGGTGCGTGAGGACTACCGAGTCGACGCCGCCAGAAACGCCAACGAGAACTGGTTGCTCGGGACGAACAAGACGCTCATCGAAGCCAGAAACATGCGTCTTGCCCAAGCCAACTCCGGTTACAATTCGGCCTTCAACTGCGTCTTGTAGACCTCAAGCTTCGCGCGGTGTTCGTCGGTCACCGTCGGGTAGTGCAGATTGAGACTGTTGAGGTGCGACAAGACGATTTGGGCAACGATCAGCCGCATGTTCTTCTTATCGTCAGCCGGAACGACATACCACGGACATTCTGGCGAGGCGGTCGCATTGATGCAGTCCTCGTAGGCAGCTTGGTAGTCATCCCAATAGCCCCTCTCCCGAATATCTCCCTCCTCGAATTTCCAGTTCTTCTCTGGGCGTTCGATGCGGTCGAGAAAGCGGCGCGCCTGCTCGTCCTTGGAAAGGTTGAGAAAGAACTTCACGATGCGAGTTCCGTTGTGATGGTTGTAGGCCTCCATCCCTTGGATATCGGCGTAACGCTGTTGCCAGACTTGGGAGGGATCACTGGTGAACTCATCGGGCACCCTCTGATATTGCGTTAAAATTTCTGGATGAACGCGGACAACGAGCACCTCCTCATAGTAGGAGCGGTTAAAGATTCCGATACTTCCACGACGCGGCATCCGACGATTTGTCCGCCACATATAGTTGTGGTCGAGTTCGTTTCCACTCGGTCGTTTGAAGGCATGAACGTCGACGCCGTGAGGGTTCACTCCGCTCATCACGTGGCGAATCGTACCGTCTTTTCCTGCCGCATCCATAGCCTGAAAAACCAGCAGCATCGCGTAGTGATCATGAGCATACATAGTCTGCTGGAGATCATCGATTTCCTCACGAAACTCCTCCATCAGATCCTTGTAGTCCTTCTTGGAGTCGTAGAGACGATCGATACTGGTTGGAGCGTCCGCAATTCGGAATGGGCTGGTTCCATCACAGCAGTAGGAGGCAATATCGGTTTCTATCTTCATGGGTCACATCGTTTTGTCGAGACGGTCCGCCAGTCGGAAGCGTGACAATGCTCTTCAACTATAGTATGTACTAGGTAGGGAGAGGAACCGACACAACAACAAACAACTATGACTTCACTAATCTCACTCGCTATTCTCGGCATTGTCGCTGGGGCCCTCGGAAAGCTAATTATGCCTGGAAAGGATCCCGGCGGTTGGTTCATTACAATGCTTCTCGGAATCGGCGGCGCTGTCGTCGGAGGTTTTGTTGGAGGTCTTATCAACAAAGGCGCAGCGAAATCGGATGGATTAATCCCCAGTCTTTCCAGCGTCATCTTTGCTGTCATCGGTGTTCTTATCCTCTTGGCAGCCTATCGCTTCTACTTGTCCAAGAAGCATGGCGGCGGAAAGTCGTAGGCAATCATTTCTGGGAGCGCCTTGACGATCAAGGCGCTACCCCACTCCCACTTTCTACTTGAGCGTAAAAGATAGGGATCCACACGACGGGGAAAGCGACGGCACGAAGAAAAGCCAGTCAGAGCCTCCCGTGGATGAAGGGCTCATGGGATTAGACCCCAAGCGGCTCTTGGCGCGTGCCATTAAAGGAGACTCTAGTTCCAGAAGGTCGACCAGTTCCAGTCTAAACCGCCCTGTTTGGAAACCTCCACTGCCCGAAGAATTAGACGAACTTTTTCCTGACTACGAGATCAGTGAGGTGCTTGGTCGTGGAGGAATGGGAGCAGTTTATCGCGGCTACCAGCACTCCCTAAAGCGAGCGGTTGCGATTAAAATCCTGCCAGCGGAAATCGCAGAAGATCCGACCTTCGTCGAGAGGTTCCGCCGAGAAGCAGTCGCTCTAGCTGCTCTCGACCACCCGAATATTGTCGCCGCGTTCGACTATGGCGAGCTGACCAACGCTTCGGGGGAGAAGGTCGGAATTTGCTTCCTAGTCATGGAGCTGATTGAGGGCACTGACTTGGCCCAGATCATCAAAGCGGGCGAACTCTCCCAAGAACAATCCCTCACCATTCTCGAGCAAGTCTGCGATGCTCTCTGCTATTCCCACGACAGGGGTTACGTGCATCGCGATGTGAAACCGGCAAACATCTTTGTCGATCGCGAAGGCCGGGTCAAAGTCGGAGACTTCGGCCTAGCGAAAGTGATGGGTGGCGATGACAACCTAGCTCGGGATGAGCTCGGTTTGACCCTCACCGGTCAAGCGATTGGCACACCCAACTACATCGCTCCTGAAATGCTGAGCGACGGTTCGTCGTTTGATCATCGCGCCGACATCTACGCCCTCGGAGTCGTGCTCTATGAGATGCTCACTGGCGAAATCCCGCGCGGAGCATTTCGCCTGCCTTCGAAAAAGAAAGATGGCATCGCGCGAACACTAGATCCCATCGTGACCCGAGCGATGGAACAAGATCCAAAGCACCGCTACCAGACGACGATAGACTTCAAAGTCGACCTTCGCCGTGCCGCTTCGATCCGAACCTCGGGACGGTTTGGTAGACGTGCCGTGGCACTCGCAGCCATCTCATTGTTAGTCTCCGCTCTCGCTGTGCTAGGGTTGATGAATCGAGATGCCAACCAGGAAGACGAGCTGCCCCCGTCCGAAGCAACAACCCTGCCCTACCAACCCTTGCCAGAGCTTCCGCTCGTCAGAGCGATGGTGCTGGGAAGAATCGTCATCCTCCCAGGCGATGCCGAACACGAGGAAGCCGAGCCGCTTTGGGCCAAGCAGATTCAGGATGACGATTACTCAGACATCGTGGCTGCTGAACTCACCACTGACGGAGACCTGGTGCTCCTTCGCTCGAACGGCCACATTGTCGTCTACCCAACACAGACCGACGGGTCGACACCCGATCGGGTGGCCGATTTTCGCTCCGATCCTCGGCTCGCACAGGGGAATTACGTCCGATTGGTGCCGAACCTCGAAGCCCTGCTCAACCGTGGCACCGAACTGAAAAACCTTCGTTCGTTTGATGTCTGCGACAGCACTTCTGTAGAAATCGGAGCAGATGGAGCCCCCGTTTTTGGGGATGGCGAGATCAACGCACACTTTCGAAAAGCCATCGATGAACACCAGATTGACGACGCGATCGAAGTCACGGTTGGAGCAGCTCCGGATCGATGTTTCATCCTCAGAGAAAATGGCACCTGGCAGTGGAACCTTCGAGGAGACGCCGCTGGGGGTGACCAGAGCATTTCTGGCGACGACTGCATCGCCGCGCTGCACCTGTCTCGTGGCTATATTGATTCCAAGGGCTCGCTGAGGATTCTCGGCAAACGCTGGGGGCAAGGCGAACTCGCCTTACACTTTGCAGCCCATGGTCAGTTTGTAAAAGATGTTGGAGCCGCAGATCGTGGATACTGCATTGCTCTCAAACGACCAGACGAAAGTGTCCGTATCTTTTATCGAAGTCGGGATCCGATTCAATTGTGCCATCTTGAGCCAGTCCTCCACGGCGCTATTCGGATCTTCTCATTCGCCCAACACGACTTCCTTCCTAAGCACGCAACATTTGCCATTGCCTTACTTCCTGCGGAAGGGATCGAGCGCTCAGCTTTCTGGAATCCGACCGCGCTCCTAGAGTCGCGCCGGTTGCAGGGCGGTGTGCCACTAGCAGTTGACTAGCCGTAGCTCCACTGCATAAAATCTCACCATGATACGCCACCTATTGGAATACCTGCGGATGCCGGTTGCGATTATTCTACTCTGCCTTCCGACTTTCGGCAGGGCAGTTACTGTGACCCAACAAAGTCCAAGCACGCTTTGGCTAGAAGCTGAGAACTACGATTCCATTACCAATTATTGGGGACTCACCACAACCACATCTGGGATTTGGTTATCACCCACACAGACCAATGCGTTCCAACTTCCAGGGAGCACCACAGCTAGTGCCTCCGCTGCACTGGTCAATTTCGCCCGCGCGTCTGCTGGAAGTGGAGTGGTTTCCTACAACCTCGCCTTCACCCAATCAGGGATCTATGACCTCCATGTCGGCTACTCGATGTTCGAAACCTTCCGGAATTCCTCCACCCCTCCAGGCGATCCAGACGACTACAAAAACGAAGATTCCTTCTTCACTGCGACATCGTTCAACACGCCAATCTCAGATTTCAGCAGCTCATCGAACGACAGGATGAACTTGGCCCGCAGCGGTCATGACGGCACCAATCCCAATGACGGTTCGGCCTTCTATTGGCAGCAGAAGACAGGCACGAATTTCGTTGTCCCAGCGGGAGCCTCTTCAGCCACGCCGTATTTGGCGACCTTCCAATTCGCCAACCGCGAAGGCGGGGTCGCGATCGACGCCTTCCTCTTTGAAACCATCGTCGTTCCCGAACCAAGCCGCGCGATTCTCCTTCTACTAGGAACCATGGGACTGCTGGCAGCCAGACAACGCAGCCTCTGATCCACAGGCAGCATTGACCATTGCCCTCGGTACGTGTAGCGAGAAGGGCGATGGCGGCGTCCAGAATCCACGATCTTCCGCAAGAAGATCGACCACGCGAGAAACTTGAGCGGCTCGGCGCAAGCGCCCTGACCGACGCCGAACTTCTCGCAATTTTTCTCAGGACTGGTCGAGAAGGAGCCAGCGCAGTCGATGTCGGCTCAGCGTTACTCAAGGAGTTCGGGTCGCTTCACGGCATCGCTGCAGCCGAATCCCAAGAACTGACCAAGGTACTCGGAGTCGGCCCTGCGAAAGCTTCCCAAATCGCCGCCGCTGCAGAGATGGCTTCGCGACTCGCTTCAGAACGCTTTCGAGAAACCCGACTTGATTCGGCCGAAGCAATCTACGATTTGCTTGGACCTGAGATGGCTCTCCTTACAAAAGAATCGCTGAGGGCAGTTTTACTAAACACGAAACTCGCCCTGTTGAGAGTCGAGGAAATCTCACTTGGAGGACTCAACGAAACCGTTGCCCACCCTCGCGAAATTTTGAAACCGGCGATCGTCCGATCAGCCTACGCCTTCATCCTCGTCCACAACCATCCGAGCGGCGATCCGATGCCCAGCGCACCTGACCGCCAGATGACTCGACGCCTAGCCGATGCCTGCACCACCATGCAAATTCGCCTTCTCGACCATGTGATTATTGGGCGCCCCGGCGGCGAAACCCCTCCGTTCTTCAGCTTCGTCGATGCCGGTATCATGCCGCCATGTAACGTCCCATAACGCCGCCGAAGTTTCCACTGACCTCCTTTCTAAACATGATTCATCCCACCGCGATTGTCCCGTCTGATGTCGAGCTGCCAGCCGATGTTGAAATCGGTCCTTACGCTATTCTTGAGTCGGGGATCAAGATCGGCACCGGTTGCCGGATCCACTCCCATGCCCAAGTCCTCACCGGCACCTGGATGGGGGACGGAAATACCATCGGCCACGCCGCAATCATCGGAGGTCTCCCCCAGGATCTGTCCTTTGATCCCGCCACCCCTAGCCACCTTCGCATTGGTGACGGAAACACCTTCCGAGAGCATGTGACGCTTCATCGCTCAGCCACCGAAAACGAATCTACCACTCTGGGAAGCCGCAATTTCTTTATGGCCGGTTCCCATGTCGGACACGACTGCCAGATCGGCGACGACAACATTGTCGCGAACGCCTGCCTGATTGCTGGGCATGTCGAAATGGGTAACCACTGCTTTCTCGGAGGCGGGTCAGTCTACCACCAGTTTCTCAGAATCGGCGACCATGCGATGGCGCAGGGGAACGGTCAATTCAGCAAAGACATCCCTCCATTCGTCACCGCTGCCCTCTACAATCGACTGTTCGGGCTGAATAGCATCGGCATTCGACGCTCGGGAGTCGGCCCAGAAGACCGCCGAAGCCTCAAAAAACTCTACGAATTGGTTTTTTGTGGGTCACTAAATGTCTCACAAGCCGTTGCTCAGGCTAACGAAAAAGACTGGGCTGGACCGGCTCAACTTCTACTAAATTTCGTCGCTAGCCCCTCAAAGAAAGGGATCTGTTCAGCACAGAAGAAGGATTGAATGCCCTAAGAACGATTTCTGGTAATCTCACAAGACCAAAAAAGGCACCAATCTGGACGCGAATCCACTTTACGCGCGGTATAGGGGCTCCTAGGGTAGAGAGACGGCTTGTTTTAGGAAGGTTAAATAATTAACTATTCTCAAAGCCAGCACAACAAGCACCATCACGTAGAGAACGCACTCATGATGAAGCCTCTCGGATCCTTCTTCCTCGTGGCCGCAGTCGGGCTTTTTGCCCTGACTGCCCCGCACGCATCTGCTCAACTCGATTTCCTCCGTTCGCTCGGTGGGCTCGATATTCAGGGTGCTAGCAATACTGATATCAACACCGAAAAGCAGATTGCGACCTATACGGGTGATCTGCGAATCGTCTTCGATGACACCATCATCAAAGCAGGCCGGGCTGAGTATTATGTGAAAACTGGCGAGATGATCGCCAGCGAAAACGTGACGGTGTATCAAGACGGTCAGGTCTTCAAAGGTGAGAAAGTCGTCTACAACACCCAATCTGGGACGATTTCCTCAGAGGGACTACGTAGTCGGGTCGATTCGATTCTATTCCGCGCTGATAACTTCCGGACGAAAACGAAGGACGCGAAGGTCATCGAAGGTGGTGAGACCACATTCAGTACTCACGATGCCCAAGTTCCCAACTGGCGCATCAAAGCCAAGTCGATCCAGATCTATCCCGATGACAAAGTCGTCTTCAAGAGCCCGAAGATCTACGCTGGCAACACCCCCATTTTCTGGCTACCTCACCTTGCCCAGCCTCTCGACGACGAGCTCGGATACTTCTTCACTCCAGGTTACAACACCCGCTGGGGTGCTTTCCTCCTTAATCGTTATGGAGCGATGCATGGAGACCACACCCTCGGGCAGTACCACTTCGATGTGCGTCACGGACGTGGAGTCGGTCTTGGAGCAGACTTCATCTCGCAGAAATTCCGTGAGAATCCCAATATTGGCAAGCTCACCCTCTACAGCACCTACGACCTAGATCCCCAGTTCCACCGCGAAAGCCCAGAGCGTGACGAGCTTTCTCAGAATCGCTATCGAATCAACTTCCAGCACCGAATCTACTTTCCAGGGCCAGAAGAGAGCACTTTCTACCTCGATTTCGACATCAACCGAGTCAGCGACCGACTCTACTACTCAGACTTCTTCTTCTCTGATGCTCAGCTCGACCCAGAGCCGGACAACTTGATCAATTTGGTCAAGCGCGAAGAAAACTACACGGTCAGCCTTAGCGCCCGTTTCCAGCTCAACGACTTCTTCGAGCGTGATGCTCGGACACCTGAAGTCTCATTCGATGCGGTCACTCAGAAAATCGGTAACACGAACTTTTACTACCGTGGCTCTAGCTCCTACGGCATCCTATCCAAGGAACGCTCTACCCGGCAGATCCAGCAACTCGAGTTGCAGCAGGCTCAAGGCTTTACTGACTTGAACAACGCCTTAGCCGGAACCCCTAGCTCACCGAATACTCCAGAGCAGATTCAGAACTTCATCAACTCACTCCAAGGTCAGATTGACGGGACTGGATTCAATCGTCTCTACACCTACCACGAAGCGTTGTTCCCAGCCGACCTCGGCCCAATCCGCGTCGTTCCACGCGCTGGTATCGGAATGGTCAGCTACACCGACATCGAAGGTGGCGTCAATCCAGTCAATCAAGCGCGCCGCCCGATTGTTCATGTCGGACTCGACGCCTCGACGAAGTGGACGAAAGAATACAAGAATATCCAGTCGCGCCGCCTCGGACTTGATCGGATGCGCCACATTGTCCAGCCTTACTTGAATTACTCGTATGTCGAAACCGATGAGATTGGTGGGGTTATCGATCGAATCGACGGGAATATCGCAACGACAAAACTCCGTCCAATCGACATCCCGCTGTTCTCGAATATTGATGCGATCGATCCGTGGAATATCTTCCGCCCAGGTATCCGTCATACCTTCCAAACTCGCCGCGGAAAGAAGACCCACAACTGGCTGACCCTGAATTCATACATGGATGTCTACATGGACGATCCTGAATTCGACCGCGACATCTCTGGACTCCACACCAACCTCCGCTGGGCTCCAGTCCCTTGGTTGAGCCTCAAAGTCGATTCACAAATTCCAATCGACAACAACCCAGCCAACTTCAACGAGCTCAACTCACAGTTGATCTGGGCCCCTACAGACCGCGTCCAACTTGGGCTTTCGCACTTCCTCCTCAACGATCACCCAACATTCAACGATAGTAGTCTGGTCTCATTGACCTCATACATTCGCTTGAGTGAAAACTGGGGTTTCTCAACGACCCACAGATATGAGGCCGAGGACAGCATCTTGGAAATGCAGTCTTACAATCTCCACCGTGACCTGACCACATGGACTGCTTCGATCGGTGCCCTGATGCTCAACAACATCGGAACCGAGGACGAAATTGGCGTCGTGTTCAGCTTCACACTTAAGGAATTCCCGTCAGTTTACGTTCCTGTGGACCTGAACCCGAACCCGACGTATCGTTAAGGTAACTTAATCGATATTTCAGCCCTATTGGAACTGCCCGTTCCGATCAGCGCGCTTTCCCACAACAGCGAACCCTTACCTCCGACATCCTCATAGGGTTGGAGGTGCCTTTTACACACACACGACAGTTGCACTCACTACGGAATTAGAAATTCCACAAAAATCATGAAGATCACCATTATTGGATCAGGATACGTCGGCCTTACCTCGGGAGCATGTTTCGCCGAGGTGGGACACCACGTCATGTGTGTCGACAACAATCAGAAGAAGATAGATACGCTGCTGGCCGGCGACATCCCAATCTACGAACCCGGCCTTGAGGAAATCGTCACCAAGAACGTCGCCTCAGGAAACCTACAGTTTACGACGAATACCGAGGTAGGTGTCGATCATGGAGAGATTATCTTCATCGCTGTCCCCACCCCACCTCAACCAGACGGGAGCGTCGACCTCAGCTTCATTGAGAAGGTGGCTCGCGAGATCGCAGCAGTCCTTAAGCCTGGCCAGTATCGTGTCGTTGTCGACAAGTCGACCGTTCCCGTGAAAACCGGAGAAAAGGTCACTGACACTATCAATCGCTACGCCGACAAGGGTGTCGAGTTCGACGTCGTTTCGAACCCCGAATTTCTTCGCGAAGGTTGCGCTGTCGCCGATCTTATGGAGCCCGACCGCATCGTGATCGGAGCCAATAGCGACCGCGCGATGGCTCTGATGCAGAAACTTTACGAGCCGTTTGTCGCTCCGGTTCTGGTCACTGACATCAACAGTGCTGAACTGATCAAGCACGCCGCCAACAGCTTCCTAGCACTCAAAATTTCCTACATCAACGCTGTTTCTCAGATCTGTGAAGCTTCTGGCGCGGATGTCGAAAAAGTCGCTGAAGGCATCGGCATGGACAAGCGGATCGGCCGCCACTTCCTGAATGCGGGTCTTGGTTACGGGGGCTCCTGCTTCCCGAAAGATCTTGCTGCTTTCGTGGCGATTGCCGACCAGATCGGCGTTCCATTCACGCTTCTCAAAGAAGTGATGAACATCAACGAGAACCAATTGGAGCGCTTCGTGGATAACATCCGTGAGAAGCTCTGGGTCTTGAAAGAGAAGAAGATCAGTGTCTGGGGTTTGAGCTTCAAGCCGGACACCGATGACGTTCGTGAGTCGGTTGCTATCAAACTTCTAGAGAAAATTGTTAGTGAAGGTGCAGAAGTCTCCGTCTTCGACCCCAAAGGCACAGACAAGGCACTCGAATTCTTCCCTGACCTCATGTCGAAAGTCAAAGTCTGCGCCACTCCAGAAGAAGCAGCAGCAGGCACCGAGGCCCTTATCATCGCGACTGAGTGGCCTGAGTTTGCAGGAGCTGATTTCGCCAAGGTGAAAGAGTCGATGCTGACCCCAGTGATCTTTGACGGCCGAAACCTGCTCGACCCTGCAAAAATGACTGAGCAAGGCTTCGACTACCGCGGAATCGGTCGCGGTGTCGACCTAGAGAAAGTCGAGACGGCTTCCTAGGCTCAAACCATTTTCGAGGCCCGTCCCGGCACTGTTCCGGCGACGGGCCTCGCTCTATTCTGAGCTCGGCTCAATACCACCTTGTCTAGGATCTCTCCCGAACGCCGAGCCTGCTTCGCGATCCTGCGGGATTGGCAACCCGAAAGCGGTGACTACCTCGAGCAAATCATTGAGGGCGAATGTCGCGCAGACCCCGGGCTCAACCGCGCCTTCATCCTTAATATGTGCTTCGGAGTTGGGAGAAATATCAGCCTTCTCGATCACTGGATTGAACACCTAACCGACGGGCCGCGCAGACTCGATTCCCGAACTCGCTGGCTATGCCGACAGGGGCTCTACGAGCTCCGGCTGACCACCACTGCCGACCACGCAGCAGTCAACGAAACCGTCAGCATGGGCGGAAAGGCTCGAGGCCTGACCAACGCGCTTCTTCGCCGCGCGATCCGAGAAGCTGATCTTCTCGATCAACTCACCGACGAAGCACCGCTGGCGATCCGATTTTCCCATCCCGAGTTCCTCGTCGATCGCTGGACGGAGAACTTCGGAGCCACCATCACCGAAGAAGTCTGCAAAAATGCCCAGCGCCCGTCCGAGGTTTTCGTTCGAGAAAATCTGCTCAAGCCACCGCGCTTTGGAGCGCTAGAAGAGTTTGGAGAACCGTTAGCTGATCACCCCGGCTTTTGGCGAGTCAACCTCCTGCCCCGCGAACTTCTGTCGGAAGGTCAGGTCTATGCTCAAGACCCGAGCACCATCGAATCCTGTATCCTTCTCCAAGCCGAAGCAGGCCACCGCGTACTAGATACTTGCGCAGCGCCTGGAGGCAAAACCGCCTTGGTTGCTCAGATGATGGAGAACCGAGGAGAAATCGTCGCCACCGATCCCAAACCTCAACGCCTCAAACGACTTGGCAAGAACCTCGACCGTTTGGGAGTCAAGATCGCCAACTGCATCGCCCACGAGTGGGGAGAACAAGCACCAGAAGATGAGGCTTTTAACGGCGGCTTCGATCGGATTCTTATCGATGCACCGTGCACCAACTCCGGAGTGCTCCGCAGGCGAGTCGATGCCCGCTGGCGACTGAGGCCCAGCGATTTCGATAAGATGGCCGAATTGCAAAGCGCAATTCTAGCCGACACAGCCCAGTTGCTTCGCCCGAAGGGACGACTCGTCTACAGCACCTGCAGTATCGATCACGAAGAAAACCGGGCGATCGTTGACGCCTTCATCGACAAGAACCCAGATTGGGTTGCCGGTGAAGAACGGCTCGTACTCCCGCGAGGCGACGCCTTCGATGGTGCCTATGCGGTAGCTCTCGAGCGAAAATCTTAAAGCGCTTGTCTCAAGAATTTCCTAGGGAAGGTCTGATTAGTTAGGCTGCCAGACCTGACTTCCATTCCCACCTTTGTGGCAGGTGGCGGAATTGATCAGACCTTCCCTAGAAAGTAAGCATCCCAATCTGCAGGCAATGGCGCGGCTTCGACCCCGCTTTCGATCCGCCCTTCAAATTCAGGGGTAAACTTGGTCGAGGTGCCATAGACCATGATCAGGTCGCTGGAATCCGAGCCCCGAAGCGCGTGAGCAACTCCGGCCGGAATGAGCACACCTGCGTTGTTTCGGCCGGGTAAATTATCTCCGTCGATTAGGATGCGCATTTTCCGGCGCTCCATCCCAACCCGTTCATCAACAAGAAGTATCTCAAGACGACCCTGCACAAAGAACATCGCGTCCCACTGTTCACGATCGTATGGCCGAAGTGAATGATCTGTCGGGTTCTCAACAAACAACTTTTGAAACCATGCAGCCGGATCTTCGCCTTCCGGAATGTAAGGAGGATGGATATGAAAACCCTTGGCCGTTCCGGAGGTCATCGTCGCTGTCGCCCACTGGCTTGGCCACATTCCAACCTCGCCGAGAACGGACTCCCCTTCGCGAGCAAACTCGCCGAAATACCCTCGGTGAGGTTGTTGAAACACTCTGCGCGGAAGAATCCTAACTCCGGGAATCCAACTCGCAGCCAAGTCACTCTGAGCTTCGATCAAATCACCGACTTCAACTCCGACCGTCGCCAACCGCTGACCCAAATTTTGTTGAGCGTAGTCCCGAGTTTCGAGGATCTCTTTTGCCTCCGAACGGAGGCCTTGCCAAAGATCAGGAGAATTATCGGATTCGGACATCGGCGTTTCCTGCCACGGGACAGGACGGATTGCAACAATCTGATCAGTAGTGTCCTAATCACAGCGCGACCAATTCTAGAATACCACCATCTGATCCGTGCTTAGATTCGTTGGAAGGCTTGCAATGATCGACCAACCCTATCATTCTTAGCGTGTGAATCTCTATCAATCAAACCGCCGCCAATTTCTCGCTAGCTCACTTCTCGCCGGTGCTGGAACTATTCTTAGTACTCGGGACTCAGCCATTGCTCAGTTACCAAGGTCATCAGCCAATCCGGCATTCAAAGTCGCGGCTGATTCACCAATCAAACATTCGGTCATGGGTTGGTGCTTCAACCCGATGACTCCCGAAGAACTCGCCAAACACTGCGTAGAGATCGGGATTAAAGGTATCGAAGGAATTCCGAAAGAAGCTTACCCAGCGGTTAAAAAACTCGGCTTGGAGATCTCTCTCGTTAGCAGCCACGGGTTTGGCGAAGGACCCTGCAATCCTAAGTTCAGAGCTGAAGCGGAGACCAAAATCCTAGAGGCGATCGATCTCGCCGCCGATATCGGAGCAAAGAAGGTCATCACTTTCACGGGAATGAGTTTCGACGGAATCGACCGTGAAGAGGCAACCAAAGGCTGTATCGATACTTGGAAGAAGGTCATGCCAGCGGCCGAGAAAAAGGGGATCACCGTGGTTCTCGAACACCTCAATTCTCGGGACGATAGCCATCCGATGAAGGGCCATCCCGGCTACTTCGGGGACGACGTAGACTTCTGCGTAGAGATGATCAATGCGGTCGGTTCTGAGCGGATGAAACTACTCTTTGATTGTTACCATGTGTCCGTCATGAACGGTGATGTGATTCGCCGAATCGGCCAATACAAGGACGTCATTGGGCACTACCACACCGCTGGAAACCCTGGCCGCGGCGAGTTAGATGACACCCAAGAGATCAACTACCCGCCGATCATGAAGGCAATTGTAGCGACCGGTTACGACGGATTTGTCGCTCACGAATTCCTGCCGAACTGGGACGATCCGATCGCCTCACTCCGTCACGGCGTCGAAGTCTGTGACATTAAAGCCAGTCGGTAAAACCACCGATGCCCTATCTCACGATCCTTCGTCACGCCAAATCGAGTTGGGACTACGCTGGGCTCGACGACCACTCTCGGCCTCTCAATAGCCGTGGCCAACGAGACGCACCACGGGTCGGTCACGCAATCCAAAACGCGTGCGAACAACACGGAATCCCGACGCCTTCTCTGGCGCTGGTAAGCACGGCCACTCGAGCTCAAGAAACCGCCGAACTCGTTCTTCCTGCGATTACAGCTGGAATCCGAGTCGACAGTCAACGCGATCTCTATCTAGCCTCGACCCGCACCATGATGAACGCGATTGCTCAGGCTGACGAAAACGCTCACCACGTGATGACTGTCGCTCACAATCCCGGATCTCACGAGCTCGCTTGCACGATCGCCAAGTCGGGCGGCATCGACACTTTCCCAACCTGCTGCGCAGTCATTCTCGCTCTCGACATTGAAGCTTGGGGACTGCTCGATGAAGATCAAGGCGACATCCTCGAACAAATCAGACCACGATTTCTGTAGCCGTGTCCGTGACCTCGAAATTCGAATTCACCAGTACGGTTGAAGTCCTAGAAACGGGTCTCCACATGCACGCGATTCCTGTTCCAGACGACGTCGGCAAAGCACTTCCTCAGGGAACATCACCGGGAGCTGTTGACGATCGGTAAGACTACTCTTCGGCGAGCCATTCAAGCCCGACGAAGTGGAGCTCCCTAAATCGTCATCGGACGTTCCCACCTCAAAGATCTCGGACTTGCTGAGAGCGATACTGTCTCAGTCACTCTCGAACCATATCCAGAACCAGACCGTTTCGACCTAGCCGATGAACTTGCCGAAGCCCTCCGCCAAGACGACGGCGCCCAGGCTCGGTGGGAGATCTTCACTCTCGGAGCGCAGCGCTCACTTGATCACTATGTTTCGACCGCCAAACGCGAAGACACTAGCAGGGTGTTGAAAAACTCGGCAACCCGTCGTTTTGAAGGAGTTGTTGGATAGAAAAGCGGCTTCGCCGAATCGAAGGCTGAGCGAACCCTTCGGGCGTAACCTTATGAGAACGAGGTCGTCGTTGCTCGTCACGCATGGATGTTCATCCACTTGATCCTCGCGCCTAACCCTCGATCACATGAGGCTCCGCGACGAGTCACCGCCTTTTTCAACACCCTGCTAGGATTCGAAGAGCCGTCGAGCTGTGTGAGAAAATTCGAGCCCACACACTCCACTCTGACCTTAGTGGAAAGAAATAGCCGAGTTGCCGAGTTGCCGAGTTTTTCACCACCCTGCTAGTATCCCTAATAGGCCGCCTATTTGGCAGCCTGTCATGATCCACGGTCGAACAACATTGAGATCACTGAGGCCGCCTGTGGGTGATGATTGAGAAAAGGTCTGCCACCAAATTGTTCCGGTACTTGGGTTTCTCCAGAGGAAGCCGTGGGCATTGCATCTTGTGAAATCTCCCACCATTAGCTCCAGCGGTGCTCCAACTGCCGTGGCATGAATTTGGAACGAAGTCGGATCGGAGTTGAGGCGATGGGCAACCAATACAACACCGTTAGGTCGTCGGATAATGATGTTGTCGAATTGGTTGTGGTTAATGTCCCCGGTCAGAACCTCACCTCCCAACGCTAAGAAACCTTCGATTACTACTGCATCATCTGTGCGACGAGGTGGAAAAGGGTGAATGGAGAGAACGCCAGTGGTTGGATTGTGCTGGAGGACTGACAGTCCGTTAGAACCAAAACTTCCAAAAGACTGGGAGTAACGGATCATGGTCCCATTACTAGTCACCGGGAGGGCATAGGGAAGGGCGAAGCCTCCGATGGGATCTCCATCGCGAAGATACTGAACCCACATGGTTCCAGTAACTGTGTTTCTCCAGAAGATGTCGCTATGCCCATCTTGGTTGATGTCCCGGGCTGTAGCCTCCCAAGGTCGACCAATCGAAAACCCTGCTACCTTGCCACCCTCCTTCTGCGACGGGCTCTTAGGTTTTGCACCCAGCTGACGCCAGTATTGGGGTTCCGCCACAAGATGTCAGAAACGCCGTCCCCATTAAAGTCGTGCTGTTGCCACTGAGTATACGGATTGAAAAACTATAGGGCCACGTCCTCAGCACACACGGCTGATATAGAAAGCAGTGTGAGTGCTAATGCGGAAAATATTTTCATAGTGCAGGCGCATCCTAGGTGAATGACAAAGCTCTGAAAAGTCGTTCTTAAAACTGCTGATCTAACGACGGAAACGGGGGACGGAAACGATCGTTATGATTAAAGGATGCGATGACTCCTTCTCCGCGACCGCGGGTGTCAGCATCACATTTCTTCTAAGTAGATCTCACCCTTCAGAAACAGACGAACCCGCCCCTCCAAAACGATTCGGTCTCCGAGATTTTGGCAGCGTAGAGTTCCACCGCGTGCAGAAACTTGGCGGGTAACAAAGTCTGTCTTACCTAGAACTCCCGACCAATACGGAACCAAACTCGAATGGGCTGACCCGGTAACTGGGTCTTCGTTGATTCCTGCTCCTGGAGCAAAAAAACGGGAAGCAAAATCCACATCACTTCCAGCTGGGTAGAGTGAGGTGATGCAGACCCCCCGAAGGTCGATCCCTGCCAATGCAACGAAGTCGACCTCGACTTCGGTCAGATCCGTTCCCTGAGGGTAGACGGCAATGTAGTCATCATGGCGAAGCGTTAGATTTGGCGAGGGGTTTAGCCCACGCAGCAATTCCTCTGGAACTGGGCATGGCCGCGGTGGCTGTGCCGGAAGTTCCATCCGAAGAACGCCTACCTCCGCAGTCTTTGCGACAATAAGAGTTCCGCTTCGGGTTGAGAACCGAACCTCAACCCGCCCAGTCAAATCTAGCACCACCGAAGCTGCTGCCAGCGTCGCATGGCCACACAAATCGACTTCTTTTTTCGGCGTAAACCAGCGCAACTGATAGTCATCTATTCCAATCAGTGAATCTTCGAGAGCAACAAGAAAAGCAGTTTCGGACAGATTATTTTCCCCTGCGATACCGAGCAGAACCGACTCGTCCTCTGGCCAATCATCCAGCAAACAAACCGCAGCGGGATTGCCGCTAAAAGGTCTCTCATCGCAAAACGCGTCGACTTGGTAAATCGGAATTCCACTCATGGTGCAGTAGGCTGGACTGCCTGTTTTTTGACAGGAGGCTTGTAGTGCCAGAGGCGACGATAGCGAATAACTACATCGGTCTTGGCTGGAACTCCCCCACTAGTTCTGACAACAGCGGCAACTTTCTCAGTGACCTGTTTTTCAGGTGGATTTGGACCAGCTAGAATGACCTCCAAAGTCGGAGATCTGTCCGTCGAGCCAGAGGCCGCGTGCCAAGCAATCGAGTCGACTTTGAGATCGCCAACCTGAGATTCGATCTGCCTCTCCAAACCCCCGTCAATCAAACTAGTAAGCCGGGCACCATCGGGGTCGATGACACGCTCAAGAATCGCTGACCCAAGAGGCAGGCAAAGCGCAGCCAAGCAAACAACGAGGGCGGCCATGATTCGCCTCGACCACAACCGGCCTCGCGAAACCCGATCTGAACCACGAATTCCGGCGATTAGAAAGTTCAGGGCAGCTCCCAAAATGATCGCAACCACGTTCGTTCCGAACAACAACGCGGCGCCTCGGGCGACCTGAAACTCTGCCATGTTCAGCGCCATGCCTACCGTCGCGATGGGCGGAACTAACGCTGCGGCAATGGCAACTCCAGCCAGTGCCGATGACAACCGAGGTCGGGCAATGCAATACGAAGCTGCGATTCCGGAGACGAACGCGACTCCCATATCCAGCAACGAAGGTCCGCCGCGAGCCGCCATTTCAGGAGTGATTCCAGAGACCCAGCGGGCGACAAATCCTAGCAGAAAGCCAATCCCCAAAGCCGAAATAAACCCCAGGACAACCGCGAGCGCCGCCCGACGTATTAGCGGCAAATTGCCCTGAACCAGAGCCAATCCGGAACCGAGCAGTGGCACCATCAAGGGAGCCACCAACATCGCGCCAATCACCACAGCGGGGCTATTCTGAATCAAGCCCAACCCAGCAATCGCCGTCGACAGGCAAATAAGGGTCATGAAATCAAAACTCCATCTCGAGTCATCTCCGAGTTTTTCAAACAAGGCAATTCTCGCTTCCCGGTCGAGTTGAGGCACCCTCAACCGCAGCCATTTGCCAACCGCGTGACGCAACCGATCATCGAGTGGTCGACGCTCGCGAACGACTCCAATCGATACCCCACGATCATCGGTTACCACTCGATCCGGAAGAGTTCCGAATAGGTGACGTCGCAAATGATCAACCTCAGGCGCTCCGAACAGCAGCATCGTTTCGCCCTCATCACCGACCGCCTGACAGAGTCCGCTCTCAATCGAATCGGAAATGATCACACAAGGAACAACACCATCTTCAACTGACGCCTTAATCCTGGCTCCCTGTAAAGCGCGGTAGATAATCTTTTTCCCCAAGTCTGCCGAAAATTGATC
>Ga0114953_1001137_pt1 | contig 19052 bp, 32 predicted proteins | sample SidtaG_FD_87298 | JGI IMG/M metagenome (GOLD analysis project Ga0114953, IMG submission 87298) | Marine algal microbial communities from Sidmouth, United Kingdom - Sidmouth_Male2 metaG | ecosystem: Host-associated > Algae > Red algae > Unclassified | place: Sidmouth, United Kingdom | collected...
AACTACATCTCGCCTGGCCCCAAAGAGGGTCCAGAAAATGGGCTTTCCACTCAGCGTGCCACACGTTGCGCCTCTAGATTCCCCAATTGGAGAATGGGACCGACGTTGCAGGGTTTGCTCTGACAGCGAATCGCGGAATGGGCAATCGCATCGTTTGGGTTCCACTTACTTGATGTTTTCCACCGCGAAACCGGAAGAAGACCTTGCCCTCCATCGGCTTGAGTAGTTTGGGCGTGCCGTGATCCGCCATGTAAGCTTCCGCCTGATGCACACTGATCACCGACCGTTGGGCACCCGTGTCGATGCACACGCCATGGAAAGTGTCGGACGATTTGAGAACGTTGACGCGGACCTCGTCCATTAAGAGACACTCGTTGTCCCCATCTTTGTCCGGACGGTCAGTCAGTCTTCGCATGAGGGAGGTGCGACGAGTTATTCCCTGGAAGCAACATTCGCACCTCCCTTTTCCGTATCAGCGCCATCCGCCGTATCCAGCAAGTCGATGTCGTGGAGAAGAGCTCGGTACAGAGTGTCTTGTCCTTTCCGCTTCTCCACTGTCGTATCGTCTGCCTCATCGACCTTGACCATCCGCTCGCTCGGGGCCCCTGCATTCAGCTGGCCGCGAAGCCCGTCCATACGTCCGCAATGGCAGCGCGCTTGGAGTTGAGCTTCAACTGCCACTCGCGGTGTCGCGCGACCCGCGTAGCACCCTCCAAAGGAGGTCGGCAGTCCTCGGCGGCATGGTCCGGCTTTTAGCAGTTGCGGCACCCCGTCAGCGATAACGCGTTGAAGCGTGCCACTGCTTTGCCCGCCTCCCGGTCGCCGTTGCCCTTCCGATTGTTGGCGTAACAACTCAGCCCACCGTAGAGTACATCAAGCGCCGGAGAGCCGCCCGTTGCCGTTTTGAGGGTGGCAGCAAACTCCTGGAGCTCTGCCCGGTTTTCCCCCTCATTCATGAGGAGAGCCGACTGCAGCTCGTCGCAAAGCTTCTGGAAACCAAGCTTGGACGTAGGACTGCAGCTCAGCGGGGCAAGCACCCAAGCGTATCCAACCATGGCCCCCGTAAGATAGCAGACGCGGTGCTCATCGCCCATGTGAGATGCCGGCAGCTGCTGGGAAGTATTCGCAACCGTCTTGATTGTCTTTGTCGATGCATCCTGCTCCGCAATGCCCTGAGACACATGGGTTGCCATGCGCAGACTCTCAAGGGCGTTCTGTGCCTGGTTCTGGTGCACTGCCGAGTGGTACGTGGCGCGTATGCGCGCTATAGAGTCGCCATATGACTTGGAGGTCAGTTTCACATCAGCTAAATAGAACCGCTCTGCGTCGCTGTGCAGTGGGCTGTGGATGAAACGCAGCTTCTGGCCCTGATTCAGGTGGTAGTCACGCCCAACCAGGTCATACGCAGCCACAAAGTCTTCGAGGCACTCCTTCCCATCACCGGAGAGCTTGGATTAGTTGTTCTTGGAGCTCAGAGACACACGGTGCGCCTTGTTTCCATCCTGAGCAGCCGGCGCATCCAGCGGCCCCGCATGCCGTGCGACCCCTCCTGAGCACACGGCGGTGTCACCAAGGGTATCCAGAAGAGGCGTCGCGGCCGTAAACGCGGCGCCAAACGCGTGGCGGCCTGCGCCACATCCGACGCCAAGCACAAGACTTGGGTGCAGCGGCCGCTGCCCCTATCCCGACGCTGCGCAGCAGTCAACTTCATGAGGAGTCAGACGGCCCGATTCGGGCTGAGCAGGTAGCCTTTCGGACCCAAAAGGCCAGCCTGCAGCGACTCGGGTCGTCGCTGAATTGTGAAAGTCGCATGGAACGCGACTCGAGGGCATCGAGGTTGCTGAGGGCCACGACCATGTCTTCCATTGAGAGGTTCAGCGCTTCCGCCACACGCTTGACACGGCGTATGTCCTTTGTGACACCGAGAACGACGCTGTGCTCCAAGAGCCAGGACAAAATTTCCTGGTGCAAGAGCGGGCTGCGCAGCATCCTTGGGCTTAGTAACACCGCGGGGGGGTACACTTCCTCCACACGGAGGCGCAGCGCCTCCCCGTGCACCTGCCCGTCGGCGGTGCCAGCTGGCATCCCGCGGATGGAAAACACAAGGCCAAGCTGCATCTCCGTCAGCTGCTCCGCTTCCAGGTAGGACAGGAACGCGGCCATGGAAGCCCCCGAGGTATACATCTCGCTACGGAAGTGGGTGTCGTACTCAAGCGGCTAGGATGTTACAGCGGCCAAGAACCGAAGCATGGGCAAAGCAGACCGCCACAGGAAGAACAAACGGACGGGACCACACAACTTGTAACGAAACTCGGCCTCCTGCTCAGCCTTTCCGCCGCGCTTAAGCTTTCAGAGGAGGAGAATCGCACGGGGACCTACACGAGGAACGCCTCAACGCCGCACAGTCTACCCACGCAAAGCGCAGGTAGAGGGACATGGAGCGTCACGCAAAGGCCCCCGTAATAGCTCGAGTGGTTGTACCAGCTGCGATAACTCGGGGAGCACATAGATCCGAACTACCCCTTCACTGCAGACTGATGGGTCCCGCTCAACCCCTCTCGAGTTAACCCGCTCAGGCCGCCGAACTGCTCTACAAGGTGAGGCGGCCTTCCCCCTCGGCGTATGGGGGGATCGCGAAACGCTGGTTCAGGATGTCCGCCTCTGCCATGTGTGAAGTCGATGATATTGGGTGGGTGCGTTGTTTTACTAAGCACGGCGTTCCGAGGCCTGCGCAGGCGCGCCTGATATCCCGCAGGCCACCTCCGCCGCAGCACCTTCCCAATAACACCAATGTCCTGGCCCACAAGGCCCGCACGGCACCTCCCATGGCTGCGCCCGCACATCCGGAGGGCGCCCACCGCCTCACACTCAAGACGCCGCTCCCCACACAAATCTCCCCCGGGGCTCAACCCCTAATGGGTCTCCGCCGAAAGATCTACAAACAAGTACATGCAGTGTCACCTGACAAATACAACGACTTACGACATACGCAAGGGCCAGATGTCCCTGGGGGACTGCGGAAGTAGACTTCACACGATGAAGACGGGAAGAGCACGTCGTCAATATTACAGCGCGCGCAAAGCAGCCGAGAGCCAACCACCAACAGGGGCCTAGTAAAATTACTTCCTCCCTCAGCGCTGATGGCGTCCCCGGTGACGCGACCGCCCACCGTCCTAGCACCTGTGCTGGTAGCGTCGAAACACGCCGGAGCAGGACGAAATTCCGACACACGAGGCGGACCTGAGTCTTGAGGGCCCCCCCCCCGGCCCATGCACCCCTGACCGAGCGTTTTAGAAAGGCTGAAGCCCCAGGCAGAACGGCGAGTGGTGCGACTCCTCGCCTCCCCCGGGATTGCGGCCGCTTCGCTAGCGGCACGCCGTGAGGGATTTCGCCGCTGAATTTCGGTAGCACCGCGCGGGCACCTCTCCGAGCAACTCGCCGACTTGTGCTGTATTCTCGTCGCGAGAAATCGCGATTGTGGATACAGCGAGGGTGCCGAGGAAATGAAGTGGAATCCCAGGACATCGAACACCAAGCACCGAGGCTCCCAACGCGGGAGCGGCGGCGGTGATGTCGAGTCTGCCCCGATCCGTCGCGCCTCGCAATTGGAGCGCGGCCGGCGCCCTGAAGCATCCTCTAGCCGTACGCGCGTGGGCACCGTCGGTCCACACAAATGGCCTGGGCGCTCGAGTTCCGCCGGCAGACCACCCAGGCCCGTCAAACCCAAGCCCGCGGATCCAACTTAGATGCGATCGTCAGGAATGTGGGGCACATACTGGATGTGTACTTAGACTCGGTCAGAGCTTTCATCGTGTACTAAGCGCCCGATAACCGTACTGACTTCAATTTGGCGGTAAACTGGACTTGACGCCGTGCGGGGGGGGCCGAACGCACGTGCTCTGGCTGGAGGGGGGTCGAGCATGTGGGCTATAAGTCCCCCGTGCTGTCCCCAGTCGGGTGTATGAGGCACACCGGGCCAGATTTGTGCGCTTGTAGCCCCTGCTGAAGCTGACTACAAGTCATGCGAACACGAGAAAGATGGCTGTGTAAACGTCGTCTCGGAGCTTTTCAGGGCCTGTCAGAAAGGGCTTTCACTTATGACTCTTTGTCTGAAGTTCTGGAATACTATAGGCCACCAGCACTCAGCACGTTACATTCTCCAGATATTTTGCCCCGCATCATTTTATACATAACGGATGTCCTTGGTCTTCCAGAAGCCACCAGCGTTGTGTACGTGAACCGCGCGGCTCAGGGGGCCACACATCAATTCTTGTGCCGCGGTCTGGTCGCCCAAGGGTTCTGTGACTACTCACGTGGCTGGCTCCTGCCCAGGCTCATTGCTGCCAAGCAGGGAGGGGGAGCACTCAAAACGTGACTCAGTCAGGCCTGTTGAGGGTCAAACACGGTCATCCCTTGCCTCCGGCACTCCCTTTCCAGCATGAGAGGAAGACATAAGCCCAGACCACGGGCGCGCGGCGCCCGCCAAGGCGGCGCGCTCCGCGTTGTGTGCCGGCGGGGCGCACCCGCCCCCCCCGCCTGCCGCCATCTACGACTACTTCATCCCCAACAAGGATCACCAATACGCGCCCACATTGTGGCAGCCCTACCGATGATGTGCGCCGTCGACGACCCCAATGCCAGCGCCTCTGACCAACTGTACACTTCCGAGGCTTGCTCGTGTCTCTTTTTTATCCTCGTTCTTTCTTGCTTTCTTTTCGTGTTCCCGCTGCTCTATTGGACGACGTGGCTGTCTTCATACAATGATCAGGTACCGACTGGGTACGTCTTGGATGCTTGGGCTGTCCTCCCTGATCTCGTTCTCCTACGCTGAGTCTCCTGCGACTTTGCTTTTTTTTTTCTCGCGCTGGCCTTGGCCATTTCCTTATGCTCTAGTTACGGGCAAGGGAGAGGCGGCGAATTCTCAGAAGGCTGGGGAAGCCGGGCCGGTGGGCGGCGGGCGATCCATGTCAGACCCGTGAAGCGCCCCCAAGAGAGCAGTGGGGAGCCAGTGGGAGGGCGGGTGGGAGCGGGTTGTGTGGGGAGCCCCAGAGAGCCCACCAGGGGTCCGCGGGAGAAAGGTAAGGGCACCACCAGGAAGCACGATGAAGCGCAAAAGAGCTCCATTGTTCCTGCAACGCAATCGATGAGGGCAGCGCGACGTGGACGGCAGGTTTGCGGCCGGGATTCTTCTGATCCGTGCACTACGTGACTTTCTGTTGGCCACTTATGCCTACGTTTCATGTCTAGGACCCAACGATTGTCTAAATTGCGAGAGTGCGGGGGTGCGCGAAGGTGCGCCGAGCCCGAAAACGCAAACATCGTTTCTGTACTGCATTGGAGATTTTGCAGTGTGAAGGGGTGTCGAGTACGCTCTAGAACACGCCTTTTTACTCCGAGCTGGAGGCCGTCGGAGGCAATTTGAAACATGTGGGTCCCGGCGCTATTACAGATAAATAGCATGTGCCCGACTTTCCCTACGATGTCACTCAATCGTCCATTCAAAAGTACAAATCGCAAAGGCAGTCGGTCCACTGTGAGCGGTCCTCATATGAAAGTAAGGCACGAGGATGCCACCGCAGCTCACCGGGAAACTCGCAGCCCAGTGAAAGGGTGCTTATCGTGTGTTCACGCGCAAACAAGCTGTTCTTGCCAAAATGCGCTTGGGGACCCCTCTCGATGGCGCCGGAAAAAGCGATTTCGCTCACAACGTTTTGTGCAGCGGAAGGGCGTAACGTCCGACTTGTCAGATTTACACCATTTCAAGCGTCTCGCAGTGCTGAAGAGGCCCATAGTCTTCTCTCAGACCGGTCGCCGCTTTCTTGCGCTTCACGAAAAGTTGCGGCACGCTCTTCTTGCGGAGGGTTTTCAGCCTCAGAGAGATCATGTCGCTGCCGCCGTCGGCGCGTACAATCTCCCCGCCGTCAGCAGGCCCTGACGCGGGCGAACAACAGCCACACAGATGGAGACACAGTCGACATTGATTACCCATTGGGTCAGGAGATCGCAGGCTGTCATGGCGATTGGCTCCGTGCGGCTCTTGACAGCAGGATATTATCTTTGTACCCGCTTGTGGGTCACTCCGCAGAGTGTAAACAGCAAGACACCCGCGGCCTCGGCTGCACTTTCTCCACAGTTCTTCCGCAACTTGACATCGTTGCGGGGGACCTTACGGAGGGGGTTCCGGATCTTTTGGCAAGAAGAAGGCGCTTGCGTGGGAACACAGGATAAGAACATCTGTGCAGAGTCGCACGTTGATCGTCGAGCACTTGAAAACGACGAAAATGCCTGCAGGCGTCCTGAGGCCACACTCACGCCCTGTCTAATCGGACGTGTTTGAGCCATTCTCAATCACGCCTAGGCGTGTCTGACAAATGGGAAACCTTTGCTCGGTCTGGGTGAGGCATCGAACATCTTCCGCACTCTCGGACTTGGATGTATTTGACAAGCACTTGGGCGAACTTGCAAGCGTGCTAGACACGCGGGCACGGGATTTCTCAGTTTTTCCCGTGCACTCCAAACACGTGCAGCAAAGTCGAACTTTCCGCTCGGCGAGCGAAAGCCCCCCTTCCACAAATGTAGGCAGCTCTTCCGATTGGCAATCGCCTATGAGCCTCCAGAACGCCTGCGCTTCCAACGGTACGTTTGCATAGAGAGGTATGCACGCACCGGCCGCGGACGCGGCGTACCGAGGCTCGCAGTTTTGGGCGCTTGTTCTTTCGCTCCTCCCACCGGGGACTGATCCGGTCGCACTCTGCTCCCGATTATTCCCCCTGTACCCTGTGCCAGTTTCTATTGGTCGCGATGGACCCATTCCACCCCGCCCCCCCCAACGTCAGCACCCCCCTTGATCGTTTGGTCGGACACCAGCTTTTCCCCCCCCCCCACCCTCAGCCACCCCATCACTCGGTATGCTCCCTGCTGGCGGCGCCGCTGTGCGCGCGTCGAGCGAGCCGGTTGCATCCCCCGTACCCCCTGACCCATGCATGGACCCTTGGACACCCAACCGCGATGGGCGATGCATTCTCCGCCCTGAGGCAGCCTTCCACAGGAACAAAAACCGGCAGGCGTCCCGTCCGCCGTGGATTTGTCCACTCCAAGGTCCAGTAGCACCTGATGCACCTATCCACTTTTGCCCTGCGTTAAGTGATGCGCGTGCTGGATGTGTCGGGCCCGATGAGCACCCCCATGTCTGTCAAGCGGGGCTTCGCCCACGAGGTTATGCAGCGCGTGGACATTAGACAAGAGGCCCTCGAGGCCCTCATGGAGGACGACGCGCAGAACAGCGGGGACGCGCGGTACGGCATACCCCGGCGTACTTGTCGCTTTTGGCTCGCGCTGCGGTCAGCGGGTGGTCCGTCCGCGCCTGTCGGCTCGCGCAGTGCGGTCGGCTTGAGTGGCGCGCCTTCGGCAGTCGAAAAGGTCAAGGCGGGTCAGCCGGTGCCGGTCGGTCTCGGAGGTGCTCCCCAGAGTGCCGTCGACGGCTCACTCGTGAAGTCACCTGCGCGTTTTGAAGGCGCTGGCTTCAACCTCGGGGCTGAACGGGCCTCGCTGTCAACCGAAGCAGCCCAGAACCCGGTTGAGGGTAGGACGCTCGGCGTCCCTGTTTCCCCATTGGGCTCGTCCGAGGGGTCAATCACGACGCGCGCGGCGCCCGAATATCGCAATGATTCTGGCGGCGGCCCGTCAGGCCCGCCCGAGTGTGCATCGGCGGCTGGCGACGATGCTCGCCCGCGGCCAGCTGCCGCGCGCGCCCAACCGCCCGCAATTTCTGGTCTTGGAGCAGTTACACCGTCCTTGTCAAGCCCGGGCTTAGCTTTACGGGAGCCGGTTCTCACCGCCAATGACTCTGCTCGCCTTTTTCACGTCGTAGTGGAAAAGGACAATCAACCGGTGGTTCAGCGGGAAGATGTGCTGCTCGCGCGGGCGGAGCTGGACCGGACACATACCGAGCTGTGAGGAGAGACGCTGGCGCCCAGGTACAATGGGGCGTCGCACGAGCCTCCGCCGCCCAAGCTTGTCGGGGGAGTCCTGAAGGGAAATGTGCGAGTCATCGACCCGCGTCGCTTCTCGGGCCCGAGGGACGCCTCAAAAATCAAGTCGCAGTATCGCTCGCTGCGCTCGGCTCACACAGTATCGAATGAGAGGCACAAGGGCACCGGGAAGAATGCGTGGGGGAAGCTCAAGCTCCATGGCAATGGTGAAGCCCGCTTTGTGTATATCTACTGCTTGCTCTTCGGTACGCCGGTGATGGGACTAGTGTTGCGCACCATTCCTCTCCGTCGCACAATGTGAGCTCGGCTTTCCCGGGAGCGCTGCCGTCTTTAAACCTGTACAGGGACGCGCAAAGCGACCTAAGGTGGTGGAGGTGGCCATTCAGGGCATGGGAGGGTTGATCGAAGCACTTGCTGGCGTCTCCCAGGCCGTCGTGGGCCCGTCCGCCGCCTCGGCAGCGACGGACATCCATGACATCGCCCGAGCTGGGGGCGCCGTCATGGAACAAGTGCAAGCTGCTCGTCGGTATGGCGGTCGGGGGTTTCGCGGTTGGAAGGGTCGTGGCCTCTCAGCTGTGGAAAGCACGCCCCCGGGGGCGGCCCCGAAATACCCCGATCCGGGCCAGCAAGGGAACGACCTGTCCGAATCTCAGGGAGATCAGACCTGGTCGGGGGAGGGGTATTTCCCTTGTGGTTTTCCCAACCCCTCTATTACTTGTTTGAACTTTTCGCTTTGGAGGGATATATCTGTTTGGTGCATTTGGGGTGGCTATTTTGGCCGCTGGCGCTCGGGTTGGGAAGGGGTGTGTTGACAGTGGGGAGGCCGTCCCCATTGCCGCTTGAAAAAACCAGCTCTGCTTTGGACTACGATTCCCTCCTGGGCTTTGCCGTGATCCTATCCTCCCGTTAGGGGAAGGCAGGGCTGTGGGTCGATTTCCGGGGCAGTTCCTTCGACGGACCGAGCTGATCAGGGGGTCCCTTCGACTGCACGACGAAACAAAGTGGTGGTGCCCAGAACCGCCACAGTCGGGACTTGGCGGATGACCCCGACGGCCCCACAGATCAGCTCGTGGTCAAGCATCTGATGGCGCAGCTGACGAAGCTCACCGCACCCGACTCCTAGTCACTCTCGTTTATCATTCGTTTTCGTCCTGATTGTCTTCGCTGTTTTTCTGTTGTGCCTCGTCCGCTTTTCGTCTGTATTCGGTCACAAACCAATTGTATCTTCTTTCTATTCTCGTCAACTGCCCGTGTTTCAAGAAATGCTGCCCGAGCACAGCATTCCATGAGTCAGGCGCCGCTGAGGCGCGAGACTGACCCCCTCCGCTGCATGTATTGGTCAGTCTGCCATCACTGCAACGCTGAAGACGGCGCCTCCTGCGTTCGCGGAGGGGACTGCCAAAGGCATTGGAGACAGTTCCCTGTGCTCCCGGACTCTGTGTTGGTGCGTACTACCGACCGCGCCGGAAGCGGCGCCCTGTGCGTCGGCGGGGGGGACTTCCGACGGCACCGGCAACGGTGCTCTGCGCGCTCGGTCTCTGGGTTCGTGCGGAGTTCCAACGGCGCCGGAGACGGCGCCTTGTGTGTCCGCGAGGGGACAGCCGACGGAGCAGGCGACGGTGCTTTGTACGACCGGACTTTGAGTTGGTGCTAGCTGCTTCAGCGGGCGTCAGTATTTTCACCCCACCCCGCCTCGCAGCTATTCCTATGCACTTCTTTGGCCCGCCTTCCACACGGCCTGGCCACAATGTGCCCCCTGGCCTGTGCCCTCCCTGTCAAAACAAGGTCTTCAGGATGCACTCCCTTAGTCGGCAAGGCCAAGCGCACGCGCGCCGTGAAGCGCACGCGCAAAAGCTGGATAAAAAAAGAGTCGCCACGGAGTCGCGAAGGCTGGAAGAAATGCAGCCTTGACATTTTTCGCCAGTGCTTCACGCGTCTGGACGGCGGCGACGGCGTCGCGCTGGCGGCGGCGTCGGGTGCAGTGGCGCATGATGAAGACAGTGTGCGGTTGAGGGCGCATGGAGCTGGGCAGTCGGTCGCGAATGAAACGGAGACGGCGACGGCATTAGTGTAGGGTGCCGCCGCGCGTGATGGAAATTGTGCGCGGCTGAGGGATCCGGGTGCCGAGCAGTCGGCCGCGAATGATGCCGCAGACTCGACGCTCCGATGGCCAAGCAAGCATAAGCGAAGCGGAAAGCACAAGCGTGGCACGAATTCACGCCCGGGACGCATGGATGAGGCGCCTGCGGAGAAAGGAGCGGCGGTCGCCGCCACTATGAATGCGTTTGTGGACGCGGAGGGCGCCAATGATGTCGCAACAAGTGGTGCGGAAGTACATGTGGCGGCTGCAAGAAAGTCTGTGGACGAGGCGTCGGCTGCTGTCGTTTCTTCCGTCATTCGCGCGAGTCCGGTACACGCGGGTTCGCTGGCCGAGCTGAACGATTCCGACTCGGACACAGAGGTTGTCCTGGTATAGGGTCTTGTGAGCGTGGCCGACGTCGACATCAGAACGACTTCCGATGCCATCATCTAAGCAGTGGCCACCTGCGCCCTTCGAAGGCCTGAGGGCTCGGGCGTCTTGTCAATTTCAGGCCTCAACGACGATGACGCGCTACGAGCAACGAAGGCGGGAGGGCTGGGCGTGACGCCGCCCATGGCTGATTCCATATCCAACAAGCGGTCTTTCGAAGAAATGAAGCGTGCAAAGCGAAATGGGGAGCCCCTCGTCAACCGGCGCCGCCAGGCGGTTATGAATTTTCGGTGGGCATCCACCGAGCGCGTCCGGTCAAGCTTGTCCCGCCTGTGTGACCTTCTTTTCCATTTGTAAGGGCGTCGGTACGCTGCCTCCGAGCTAAAGGTGTTTCTCACCTTGCCGCGTGCAAAGCCCCAGATGCCTCTCGGCGACGCAGCGGACAACAGGAAGCTGGGAAGCCCCCAATAATGATCGTCGTGGTGATGGCCATTGAGGATGGCTCGCACCCGGACAACAGGCCGGGTTCGTTTTGTCTATTATTGGATCCGGGTGAAGAGGAATGTGCGGTTAGAACGTGCTTGGCGGAGCGTGTTCTCGTGTCCGTTGGGGTTTCTATTATTCTTCGTGGTGCCTTGGTCCACCGCGGGGTCGAGAACGCGTGTTCAAATGTCATTTGCTGCCGTGTTTATGCCTATCCCACCTTGTGTGACGCACCCATGGCCAGTGAACATTGGCGCGATGAGACCTGTCCCGTGACAGGGGTGCCATGATAAGACAACGTAACGTTTTGGATTGCCTTCTGCATCGGACATCCAGGGCCCCACCGAAAGGCGATGCCGTGACTAGCCTCGCAGCGACAATGCGGGCCATGCCCCGAATAGTACGACCACTACGACTATGAACCTACCGACCAGGGGCCACGCGCCGCAATGTTCGTCATGGCGACCGGTTCAAACACAGCTCAAGCACGCTGGACACCGAGCCTATCCCTCACTCGACTGCATGCAGCGACAAACACCATCCACACCACCCACGCTGCCCTCTCAGCGCGACGTTTCCGAGGTTCCCGCAATTCAGATATCCTGGCATTGCTGCGCTATCGCCGTTCCTCCGTGCCTCATTCGATGCAGCAGGTAGCCAGCTGAGCACCACAGCGCCACAGACACCACTGCCTGGGGGACCTCTGCCAGCAGGAACCTGACCAATTGGTGGTCCTCTGGACGCGGCGCGCCGACGCTGCCTCATGTGCCGCTCAGCGGCGGTGGTCGTGCAGTGGCTGCGCACCCCCGTCCTCGAAGTCGCGTTGTGGCCGCCGCATGCGTCACCTCGGCCGGCTGTCCGCCGTCACCGCCGCCGCCGAGGCTCCGTTCGCCACCGCGGTTGCCTCCGAAAACTTCGAAGGCGGCCGCGGCCGGCACATTGATGTCGGCAGCCGCACCTGCTCGTCTCAGGAATCGGAACTGGGGTGACGGCGACGGGAGCAGAGTAGCCCCCAGGACAAAGCGTTTACATACGCATGAGCGGGGGGGGTTTTAGCCGACCTCCTCATATAGAGGTACACAAACGCAAGGAAAAAAAGTCAATGCAAGATGAGGCCAAGGTCGATGCGGGTAAATGGCGTAAAACATTGTTCATCGTGGCACATGCAACGAGCTAGACAGTAAAAAAGCTGCAAAAGGCATCTATAGCACACCATACGCAGGGCTAGCTTGGGCTACTCTTCATGTGGAGGGGAGTAGAAGCGGGCAAGGGCGGCAGGAAGCCCGTTGCAAGAGCTGCCCCCACTACCCCGGTATCAACCCCGGTACTACTGGGACTAGGGTACAGCAGCGAACAAGCCTCGGCCGAACCGATCGTGAGATCGGCTACGACACGGGCCGCACAGAGCTACAGTCATTTCCCGTTTCAAACTGCCGACCAAACCCCTCTATTTGAGTCGACCACACCCCCTCAATCAGCGCCGGTGTCTGTGGGCGCACAGAGCCCCGCTCGTGACGGGTGACGGCACGAGTCAGATCTCTAAATACGGTCGTCATGGCATTCTGACCACAGGAATTCCGGAGCTTTCGGATCCCCTCCGCCCGCGACCCGGTTGCACCACAAGTGGCACGTGGTGGCAGGCGTCGTGGCGCGACGATCGCCCCCATGATCGCGTATTGCTGGCAGATTTCCTCTTTAATGCTGCAGCGTATCCTCGACTTCTTGATGATCGCTGCCTGTTCGCGAGTCGATCGTGGACGAACTTTCGTAGACTTCAATATTGACAAGAGATAGCCCATCACCTCATAAAATGAGAACAGATTGTGAATGGCTTCCTCTACCAGCGCTGTCCGCATTCCGACGGCTATTATCCCTCAAATTCGGGAGACCAGTACCGTAGCCCCGGATCCATTTGACTCCATTCGCGGGTACACCGCTGCGGAAACAATCAGATGCGTTCACGCGTCTCCTCTCGTATGCCAATCTAGCTTTGGAGAAGCACGTTGGTGGAGGTGCTCTGAGCAGCCTCCATGCCATGTTTTCCAAGAAGCACAGTCCCTCATGAGCAGCGCCTGGCGGTGGGGAAAACCCCAAAAGAAGTCCAGCTGCCCCGGGACCACACACGGACGGGCCCTGAGCAACCTCCATGCCATGTTTTCCAGGAAACGCAGGCCGCCATGAACAGCGGCTGCCGGCCGGGATAACCCCAAAACAGGGCCATAGAGACCAGCACTGGGCTTCTTTCTGGCCTTTTTTCCTTCCGGGGGTCGCGGGCTTTGTCTCATGCACGAAGGAGGACAGTGCTCTCGTATGCGGTGCAGTGGCGCGTTGAGAATCGGTCATTCATGCGCAGGTGCTTGTCTGGCGGTTCGACGTCCCGCAGGGGAGACGTCTTCTCCTCATCGGGCTCGCCGACGGGCTCAAGCTCCTTGGACGGGTGGAATGCGAGCGACCGCTTCCGGCGGCGGCGGGGCACGTGGGAGGCGGTGGATAAGGAGCGACTGGCAGAGGTGGTAACGCGGCCGTCGCCGGCCGCTTCGACGGCCGCCGCCGTAGCAGTGCCCCTGTATCCGCCGTCGGACGCTTCGCGGCCGGCAGGCGCGACGCTTTCCGCCGCCCCCTCGCCCGTTTCAGAATGCCGGCCGGCCGGCCGGCCGCCGACGTACACGAAGCCCACTGGGGACCGGTTCCTAGGACCAGCATTAGTTGCCACCGCTGCCGCCGCTGACGCGAGGCGGGGGTGTTCAACCGACGAGCAGGGCAAGGCCGCCGCGCAGTCTGTCGTCCCGGCGGCCCACGACGTGCGTCGTGATCACTACGACGGCGGCGGTGGTGGAAAGGCCATGGTGGCGCCAAGCAAGGCAGATGACCGTCCTGCCGAGCGCCACGGTGACGGCGACGACGGCAAAGACGTCCGCAGGCTGCAGCGACGGTCGCCGAGCCACCTTTGAGCCACTCTGGCGACAAAGCCATGCGGAGTCCTCTTTTTTTCACCAGTAACGTGTCACCACTCCGGGAGGGCACTGTTAACCCCCCATGAGCCCCTCCTGCCGCTGACCGGCGGCCGCAACCGGCCGTTTCTCGCCGCAGAGAGGACGCCATACACGCTTTGCGTGTGACCGGCAGTGACGGGGAGGGCGGCCGGCGAAGCTGGCACTCGTGCGAGCCTTTGCACCGCGCCGCGGAGGGGGCTGCTGACCGCCCCGACCGTCGAGATTGCTCATCGGGTGGGGACGTCGCATCACGGGGCGGTGGGTGTGACGGAGGGTCCCACTGCCTTCGGCGGCCGCGGGACAATGATGGTAGCTAAGAATGGAGCGGCAGGGGCCACTGCGCGCCTGCCTCCATAGAGGCGCGAGCCGACAGGGACGGCGCGGCCGCCGCGGCCATGACGTCTCGTCACCGCGCGAGGCTGCCGACGCAGACTCTTCACCACGAGGCGTGTTCTGCAGGGGCAGTGGTGGGGAGAGCGGCTGTTGGGGCGGCGATTGACCCAGACTGCTGTGAGAGGCGATCATCATGGCTGTCCCATTGAGTGGCGTGCGATGACACTTTATGTTGGTTCCAGTGCACTATCGCGCTATCACCCGCTTGCTCTTGAAAACCTCCCTGAAGCGTTTCGGCCGGCTCCAGTGGCTTAGAGGTGATACTGACGTATGCACGCCATCCTACTGCTGACGGGGGCGCTGTGACTGTGTCGCTCACCGTGCCGGCCCACCGACAGACCGTTTGCAACCCGCCAAGCCTACCACACATGCGCTCAGCGTCGCTCCTCGCGCGCGCTCCCAAAAAGTGGCGGCAGATCTATGTGACTATACCCGAATATCTTGCCCTCACGAGCTCCCGCCTGAGTCCTCCCGAGAGAGGAAGGGCTTCCCGTACGGCGCGAGGACCTCAGTGTACACCGTGAGCAGCGCCCGTCTGCCGACTGACATGGACGGAAAGGACGACCGACAGCTGCGCGGCGCTCGTGAGAACGGATCGCTTGGCAAGAATCGTGGCCGCGTGCGCAGCCGCGACTTTGGCCGCCGAGGAGCGCCATTAACCGAGGCCGGCGAAGCCACAGCCGCCGATGGTGACAGCGTGGTTGACGAGTGCATGTGCGGCCTTGACCGAAGCCTCAGGCAGGGAGGCGGCGACCGCCGGGAGGCCCGTGACGGTCGCTGAAGCGGCCACAGACGTGCGCGCAGGGGCCGCCGCGACGGCAACAAGCACTTCCGCCGCGGCCGTGGCTGTGGCCGCGGCCGCCGCGCGAATGGCCGCCGCCACTGAAGCGGCTGCCTCCATGCACATATCCAGCGCAATGTTGCCGCCGGTGGTCGTCAGCGCGGAGGTGGTGCCGCCCCACCATCTTCCCCAGTTCAGGCTATTGCGGGGAGAGAGCGAGGCAGTGACGGTGCCTGCCGCCGATGGCGTCAGCTCCTTCTTCATCGACTGCGCCAGCGGCCGCAATGCACGCTTTCGGGACAAGCGCCTGCCTTGCCGCTTGGCGGCCTCGGCAGTGACAGAAGGCGAGGTGGCGCGACCGCCGCTACAGAGGCCGTCCCGGATTGCAGCGGCGCGCCGACAGAAGCGGCGGTGGTGACGGCCGTCGCCATCGGCGCTGCCTTGGCCACCGGCGCAGCAACGGGCTTGGCCACTGGTGCGGCGAGGGGCTTGACCGGTGTCGCACGGACAACTTTCTTGGCCAGCGGCGCAGCCACAGTGACCTTGTGAAGCCCCACGGCAATCGCCGCCGCAGTTCGAAAGACCCAGGTGGTAGCGCGGGCAATATCATAGGGCATCCCCGGGCGGGCCGTGGAGCCTTTGCATGCCGTGGCGTCGCTACGGCCGCCGGCGGGGCAAGGTGGAATGGAGTAAGCAGCCACCCGCAGGGCGAGCAGCCACGTGCGCCACCCCACCCGCCACGGATCCAGCCGGTCGTTAGCGTCGCACTGGGTTTCACGCCAACCTTCCACTAGCAAACGGAAAGACCTTGCTATCTCGACGCGGAGAGGACAACATATCGAGGCGGGCGGTGAAATATCAGTAGCGGCAAAAGGACCCGGCACCCGGCGGAATGAAACGCACTCCAAAACGCCACACAAAAGGAAAACAGAAGCAGGGAAACAGACCAATGAAAGGAGCGACTTGAAGAAAAAAGGAGATGGTCGAGCCACAAACGCCCACAAGCTTCAACTCGTGATTTCTTGGGCGGCGGAGCAGGCGCAGCGATGCCCACCGACCCGACGGACTCGTCCGTGTTCGGAAGAGACACGGCGGCGACGGCCGCTGCCTCTCCCGAGCGCTCCGTCACCTGCTCTTCCTTGACGCCGAGCAACATGCGACACGCCTCCGGCTCGGGCCACCCTTTGTGCCTCACGTACAAGCACTGCATGCGGCTGAACGCGCTGTTCGGGTCGTGCACGGGCTTGTCGCCGGCAGAATTCATCCACTCGCGCCAGAGAGAAGCGTCGTGACCACCAGAGTGCGCAAGGGTGTCGTTCACGAAAGAGTGCAACTGACGCAGGTTGAGAACATCGTCCTCTTTGGAAGACCGCACCTGGTAGAGGCTCTACGTACACGTGGCAGTACACATCAGCTCTATGCGTCTGGGAGCCCATCGTGCGCCAACAAGGCCGTGTCCCAGTCTATCAGCCGACTCTCAACCGCCGATGTTGAGAGAGACTTTCACCATATGATGTTCGAGACATACATGTCCCCGTCAATGACCCCCGCCTCGTGCATTGCGTTCATCGCCTCCTTCACAGCCGCGATGAAGTTCTTCGCCGTCTCCAGGTCCTCCCGCAAGCCCTAACGATACCCCTCCCGCGCCATGTTGGGAAACAGGAGCGCCGACACGCCGACCGTCGTGAAAGACCGAGACAGGACAGTGCTGGCCAAGAAAAGAGGGAAGCACACGAAGGGACGCGCAGAAGAGTCATACAACTTCTGAAAGACACGACCCATGCGCTGCAGCGTCACATCACGCATGTGCATGCGCCCGTGAGCCACACCATGCTTCATTGGCCGCACATGTGAGACGGCTAACGACGGCTGGAACCGTGCAACGGCGTCCTCACAGGCATTCGTTCCTTACCGCATTGTGCAAGCTCTTGCGGGGGGCCTTGTTGCCCTCTCTTCGTCCAACAGGTCCAGTGACCGCTGCATTTTCTTAATGGCGAGCGGTCGGTGGAGGTTCGCGCAGGCGGCTCCGTGCCGTGACCGGAGGTCTAGCTGCGCGCTCGTCGAGATGGCCACAGAAAACGTCGCGGTAGTCTTGTACGCCGCGCCGTGCACCTCCGCGAAGCCCGTACGTATCTACATGGGCACGAGGATCTCGTCGTCGTCAGCGCCAGCGATGTACGTGCCGGTTGCTGCAGCGCAGGTTTAGGTGGCCACCTGTTGCAGACCGTCCACAGGAAACGCGGGGGCCTGCTTGCCTTCTTGAACGGGAAGCACGACTTGCCCCCGGCTCACCTGGGCAACCCGAGAAATGTGCGGCGTGTTATCGAGCTTGCAGTCCACGAACGGCTGTTGCAGAAGGCGGAGGGATTCATGCTCTTTCAGGTGCACGCGAGGCAGTAGATGCTGCTGGTTCGTCCTCACCACTTCCGTCTGCATCGTGCGAACGGCTCGGTCCGGCGACACCTCCTGGATTGAGACGCCGTCGACCGAGACGTCCGACATGTTGCGCAGGGTGCTGCACGAGCCGTCGTTGCTCTCGAGGACGTCAGCCGTATCCTGCTCCGTCGGCTTCTGGTACTTAAAGAAGCGGTATGGGCTGGTCGGGTCGTGTGTGGGGAGGGTGTGCACACAGGTACCACACCAGCGACCCTTCTTCGACAAAAGCGAGTCAGACGCCTTAGCCATTGGATACCCAAAACAGCAGAGCACGTCGGCTTCCGCCGACGGAGGGCCGGGAGCTGCTGTAGAGCGCTGTCCGTGAGGCTGCGCCTCCTCCACCTCGTGGACTCTCTTCTCGAGCTCAGCAACGCGCCTGTTCGAGACATCAAGTCGGTCGTCGACCGCCTATCCGTCCTGCACAGCGGCAGGAACAGAGGATCTCGGCGGTGGCTGGGCGCAAGGCGTCGCCGCAGCAGAAGTGGCGGAGTCTGCTGGTTCATTAATGAAGCCCATGCAACCATGGTACGTGCGTTAATAAAGCAGGGCACACAGAACACACATTTCACCCACCGCACGCAAAGCACGAACCGTGACACGCAACAGCTAACGATTGAGCGACAACAAGAAAGAAAGCACAAGCGTAGCGGGACCATACACAGCTTAATGAAAGCATGATTGTTGAGACACTGCATGCCTGTCCTGTAACCACTTCCACGAGTATGCAAGCCAGCTTGACGCACCTCATCTTGCGCTTGGTAGAAACTCAATCACCCGTCACGAAGCAGCTTCGGACGGACAACAGAGGAGCTGGCGACAGTCGGAAACAAAGGGGTCCAGAAGGCGGGGGAGCAAAGACGCGGCGTTGCCGACAGGCGGCCAGGCAACTGCTGTGCAAAGAAGGATCCTAGGAGCAAAAACGTATGTCGCTAAGCGCGAATACGAAGTTCGGCTGCTGTCACAACCGCGGCACGCACAGCTGCAGTTCGATGTGCTTGTCATCACTGAACCAACTCTGCTGTGTGCTTTCGGTCCCCAGCCATGGAGAACAGTACTTGGACCAGAGCAATGCAGCTACAGACGAGCTAACCACTGGCCGTGAAGTGGAAGCAAAGCCAACATCTTGGGTACTCCTGGCGAGCCGTGACGAACGAGAATGGAAGGAAGTGGCATAAGGCCGAGCGACCGGGGACCAGCAAGTGTCCGTCAAGCGACAGCAAAGGTGCTGCCCCGAAGTGCCCGGCGAGCTGCAGCGCGCCCGGCAGATATGCGAGTACATAACTGAAGCGCGTTCGCGAAAACACCATGGACTGAAAGCGCGTCAGGGAAGAAACCCTGGACTCGCGAAATCACCAAACTGTTTTCACGTCACAACAGATGGATCAGAGCAAACCTAGCAATGTAAGAGGACTATCCTTAAATTCTCAATTGGGCTCGCGACGTGGCGCCCCTTCACAGGCCGACTATCGTAGCGGCCTAAAATGGGCAATATGTGCAATAGACTT
>Ga0114953_1001139_pt1 | contig 19033 bp, 28 predicted proteins | sample SidtaG_FD_87298 | JGI IMG/M metagenome (GOLD analysis project Ga0114953, IMG submission 87298) | Marine algal microbial communities from Sidmouth, United Kingdom - Sidmouth_Male2 metaG | ecosystem: Host-associated > Algae > Red algae > Unclassified | place: Sidmouth, United Kingdom | collected...
CACGATCGCGTCGCCCACCACCGCCCCGCCTTCGACTACACCCATCACGGCCCCGACCATCACCGTCCCGCCCATCACCGCCCCGTCCGCGATCACCACGCCCCCCGCTCCCCCCCCGACCCCCCCTCCCCCCCCCCCCCCCCCGCCCCCCCCCAACTTTTCGACCTTGGATACGTCGCACGAAGCCTCCCTCTGCGCAGCGGAGGGTAGCCGCCGCGGCGGCGGCGGCACGATCGCTGCCGCGCCGCCGCCGTCGCACACCGGGTCGGCGGCGCGGCGGCGGCGCGGCGGCACGGCGGTGGCGCGGCGGTGGTCTGGGCGGGCGGCAGCGGCAAAGCGGCGGCGCGGTGCCGATTCGGCGTGCCGCTGCTGTTGTTGAGTGGGGGCTATTGCGGCGCCGCCGTCGCCGCCAGCGCTGACAAGGTCGGCGACGCACCGGCGCGGCGGCGCGGGGGTTTGACGAGCAGGCTGCTTTGTGCTTTCTTTGTGTGGAATCTTGCTCATGAGGACCAGTTTTATTGAGATCATGGGATATAGAGGTTGTACCGACGCACGGCTGCCTTGACAAACCCGCGGCGCATGGCTCCAGAGATGTGCTCCAGCATGCTCTTGATTGCCAGCATCGGCCACGCATTGTACTACTCCGGGCTGGAGTAGCGGCGCAGCCAGCTGCTGCCCACGGCGAACACATCTTCTATCGGGTTAAAGTCTGGGGAGTACGGCGGAAAGAGGAGCACCACCACTCCAGCAGCCCTCGCACTCGCCAACGCAACCCCATCATAAATGCGGGCGTTTCCGAACATGAGCACACATCGATCGGGCTGCTCTCCCCACTCTCTCCGTGGCACGATGGTCGGCATGCGAGGCAGCACAAAATTAGTCAAGAACACAAAAACATCGACAGAGGTCTGAGAGAGAGGAGGACGCGTCACGACCGAGTCCAGCAAGCAGTCGTGCGCCATCGCCTCACAAACGCTTGTTCTCACGCCGGCACGCGATGCAACGTAGCACTCCACCCGGGAGCCCCGCAGGGACGACGCCCACCTCATCTCCGCCCCTCGCCCAACACGGTGCGCCCCATCGACGTAGACGCGGCACCAGAGCGGTATCTACCACTGGGCCTGAACCCGTGCCAGCCTGTTGGCCTCGTTGCCCGAGATGAATGCACGCTCAATGACCTTACGCGTGTATCCGTAGTGCGCCAGCACGCGGGCTACTGTCGCAGGAGAGACTTCCACGTCTTCGTCGACGTGCTCGCCTATCGCTCGAACAGCGTTCGCAATTCCATCAAGAAACAGCTTGGGCTGCTCCTCGACTGCGGTCAGCACCGCCTCGCGCAGCTGTGGGTGTTCCATTACGTTGTCCTCGTGACGATTCCACCGCGCCGGATCGTAGTAGTAATCGGCGGTGTCTCGGCTGTACGCCAAAAACCGAGACGCCGATCTAAGAGAGACGTTGAGGTCGTGTGCGGCAGCCGCGACACTTCGCCCCTGCTCGCGCACCATCTCCAATAGGCGCAGACGTGTCTCCAGAGACCTCATGGAAGCAAGACGCTGCCGGGGCTGGGCTCACAAGATAGCAGCAGGAGGATTGGGGGCGAATAAGAAGGGGGAGGTGGCGGGGTCGACGAGACGTGGTGGATCACGCGAAGCAGAGTTGGCAAGACGGAGCGGCCAAGCCGTCGACGAGAACGATCACCGGCAGGACGCCGAGATTTGCTCCCGCTGTCCCGCATATTCAGGCGCCTGCCCTCGGATTCTCTGCAATCCTAGTTGCTTCCGAGCCGCAGTCGCTCAATGCTTCGCAACCTGGGCCAGTGCTGGCGCCGGTTGAGTGCGAGGTCCAAGAAGCTTGCGAACCTCACAGCTGAGCCCGTTTGTGACACCCTCATTAGGAAAGACATGGACCTCGTCAAGGAATGTATCCGAGCCAAATGTGCGCCAACCAAAATAGCTATGGTAATGCCATGCCAGAGGCAGCTGGTGCTCATGAAAATAATCCGAAAAGTACGGCCGATTCTGACTTTGAACCAATCAGAAGAGCCTGGTACTGGCTTGTCTGAGCATATTGAAAAGGAACTACCATGAAATTTTGACCTGTACAATTGGTCGACACGCTTACAAAGCGCTTGGCATCGGTCAAATTCGAGCAAAAAGCATTCTGCACCGTACACATGGCAGCCATGCGCTTTAAAGCGTGTCATCTTCATCATTACTGCCACTCTCCCTGGCCACCTCCCGCGCACCACGCAACCTCCCGTGCACCTTGCCACCTCCCTCTCCCAACGCTACTTCTACCACTGAGCGCCACCTCTGTCTCCGCGCAAAAACTTCCCCACCCTTTCTTCCGATCGTCCCTTGACCCAGACCCTGCATCAACGCACGTCCGCGACGCCGCCGGATGTTACAGTCAGAAACCCAGACGTCACGCAGGCGATCATGTAGAACAACCGCACGGCCAGAGGCCACCACAGCGGAGGAGAGTTAGAAGAAAGGAACCAAGACGAAGACAAGTGGCGGCTTGATTTGCGACCGCGACGCACAAGAAGCGTTTTACAAACGAACAACGCAATGCATGGCACTACACACCATCAGCTACTCCCTGGCAAGCCAAGCCACTTAGCACACAGCGAAACCGCGTGCGTTCCACACGTGACTCACGTACAGCCACACCACTGGCACTACCCGAAAGAAGAGCACGCGCAACACAACACAGGCCTGTGCGCGAGGCCGCAAATGAGATCGCCCTTGGCAGAGGCGGAGCACCCTGCCGGGAGCCGCTCTTCCGGGAGGGCAAACAACTAGCGTCTCCGGCAGCACTGGATGCATCAGCAGAGGGACTGACAGACACTGAAGCGAACACCTCGCCCCATTAGAGAAGGCGCAAGCGCAGCGAACAGCCTCGACGAAACGCAAACACCGGCACAGTGAGGCCAGAAACACGTTCCTTGTGAATCGCCAGAGCGGCTGTCTAGGACTACTTACGATATTGCAGATTGTCGGCAGTGGTTGCCCAAATGGTGTGTTTCGGCCGGTTTGCCTCCATCGGAGCTACAGACAAAGTGTACCTGCCATGTGGACGCTGCGGGATCACTCGCCCAGGGCCCGTTTCTGGCGCATGGATAGCATCACCTTCAGGGGTGCCGCATAAGAAAAAGAACTGGGGTAGACGCCTCATCCCTTTGCTGCTATGCGTCTTTCGTCATTTGAGCAACCAAGAAACATGTTGAGGTTTCTGCGATCATCAGCACGCTGAAGAGCAACACTTATGCAGGTCACGACATGATTTCCACTGTCTGCTTGCAACAGATACGCTAGCGCGCTGATTCCTCAGACATTATCTGTTGCCAGAAATTCATACGGTCTGTCAATGTGTGCAAACAATGTGCCCAGCAGCATGCCTAACTACGGACTTTATGACGGAGTCATTGCCAGGTACGGAATGTGTCTGGCACGAGAGCGATAGTGCGCTGCCAAGGCATGCTTGTGACTACACTAGTCATGTCTTGCTTGTCCTGCGAGGTTGCCACGGCACCGCCAACTACTGATCTCGGACGATGTCACGTAGTAGTGCTCTTCCTCCAGTTGTCAGCTCGTGTGCCCGCTCCCGCGCCGGGTATCACAGGCTCATCTTTGCTCTGAGAACCCCGGCGACGAGCTGACCACCCCCCGTGCGTCTAACCCCGTTCTGTACTATGCCCTGGACATTTCGGTAGTGGGCCGCCTCGCCGTACTGGCCGATGACAAGCGCCTTCCAGGTCGCAATGAGCGTCGGAGAACGGCACGAAGAAGGTGGGGTAGTAGTTTATCAAGCAATTCATTGGTAACTGCACCAAGAGTTGAAGAGAGCAGTGTTGGCGGTTGACACGCAGCGTGCTCCAAACGGCAGGTCGCTTTTTAGCCCTTCGAAAGCGGCATGCAGCCAACACCACTGAACTGTTCAAACAAACATGCCCCAAACATTTTCTCTGCACGTAATGAAGCGTTTTTGCAGCTATTTTGCGGCTGCAAATGGCTGCAAACAGCTGCCTGCAGGCCGATTCCGGTTCTCCAAGGAGCGTGGGTCTGGCCCCACTGTGCTGGATGCTGCGCATGCGGTCGACGTGTGCGAGACGCGGTTGTTGTGGCCTATCTCCTGGCCAATGGAGAGTCAGCCCATTGTGGCCCCCTTTACCGGTTGGTATTCATGAGGAGGTATGAACTAGCTTGTGTTTGCCCTTTGGGGGCTTACTGCCGCCTTATATATCTGTCTGTCTTTTCTATTTCTCCTTTGGGTGGTCTACTTCGATCCTTTGAGTCGGCAGATCGCTCGACCCCACCTTACTATATTTCATCGTATTGAAACACCGTGGGCCCGGGACTCGCTGTCGTCGGCACTCCCGGTTCCCCACCGGATATCATCTAAACAAATGCTTTTCTTTGTCGTCCCTTTGACGATAGCGTTCTCTGTATTGTGTGTCTACCGTCGGTCGCAACTAACCACATAAACTAACCAACTTCATTCATCCCACAGTTGTACTTTTCACGTTCTGTGTCACATCAGGCGACGCGCAACTCTTGTAGACGGCCGCGTGCGGCGCAGTGTTGCGTAAACCGTGTCCTCCCGCAAGAGGGGATAAGGTCCGATTTTACGCTGCGACGCATTGCGAACGTCGTCGGTGCGCTTCGCAACGCTCAAAGATATGCTGGTACGTTCAGAAAACTCTTGCGGCACGGCCTTGTGCACGCATGCTGGCGAAAATATCTCTCTGCAAGAATGCAGCTGACGGTAGAACAAAACCAATCATCACAGTTTCCACTTTCTACGGCACCCAATTAGAGATGCCTTTGAAACGTCAACATGTTTTCTTCTGCGTGATTGGTCTCGCAGTCAAAGTCCAGGACAAGTTTACTGTTGGAAGATTGCACACTCACAGCCCGTGCAGCGCAAAATGTTGCAGCTGCGGGACGTTCCGCCGCAAGTTTGTGCATGTCGCAAGACGCTGCTTTGTCAGCGCTCCACGAATCGCCCTGGCGCACGGTCTCCCCGTGCGCAACATAGACGCTCACGTCCGTCCCACCGATACGCTTGTGATCGTGTCAAGTAAGGCCATGGAAATGACGCGCTACAAGCCCTTCGGCCAATTTCCGTAAAAACATGCGTCCACGACCCTGTGAATGGGGCTAAGGTCTTAAGCGCCGAAAATCGACAACACAGCCATTTTCGGGAGAACAGGGCTTAAGCACCACAGCGCAGGCGCTGTGGCGCTCCGTGCTCTCGCGATGAACGAGGATGTCGCGGCTGTGTACACTGCACGTTGATTTCCAATGGCAATGATTTTCTCTTGAAAGAAAACAAAACATTGCCGTCAGCTCGAGCGGTGAGGCGGGGGCGGGGGCGTGAGGCGCGCCCAGAGAGACGGAGCTCGTCTACGGGCCGGGGAAGGGCGTAGCTGGTGCCAAGAGCGCCCCGTTGAATGGCGCGGGCCCCTGCCCGCGTGGCGGCCGCAAAACGCCGGCGGCGGCTTATCGCCCGACACAGCGGCGCCTCTCTTGCGCCCACGCCCAGATGGCGGAGAGAAATGACCGGTCACGTGCATGTTGGTGCGGCGGCAAATGCGCGCGGCCCCACCCGTCGTCGGTGGCGGCGACGAGTGCCTCCGCGCCTGCCGCGTTGCGTGCGGTCACGGTAGCGGCCACCGCCGCGGCGGCAGCAAAAGAAGTTTGCGCCCACGAGGCGGCCTGCGAGGCATCGGCTGCCCCCCCACCTACCCCCACCGATGCCGGCCGACAGTGGTTGCGCGCCGCTACCCGCAGCAGGCAATAACTCAGCGGGTGGCTACGCCGCGGGTTGGGGACGCCGTAAAGCGCAAGCCGGTCTGCCCAGCAAGCAGCGGACGCGCCGACCAGATGCCACCGTGGCAGCCACCAACGCCAACGGCCGTCACGACAGCCGCTTTCACCGAGGCGGCCACGTGCGCGCCGGAGAACTACAGGTGAAATTCGGGCACCGTTCATGGCGACGCGCTACCAAAGACGCCCGCGGCGGACGCGGTGGCGGCTCTGCCACAGTGCTGCCGCCAGCAGTGCGTCGCTGGCAAGTGCAGCGAGCAGCCATGGCGAGGGCTCGCGTGAAGGGACCCGCCGAGAGGAAATTTTGCGCGGGGCGACCCATCAAGAGTAGAACCCACATGGGCGGACATGCCATAGGGGGCACCCGCGCGGGAGAATCCCACCGACGGCGTGCCGCCCGCACTGCCGCCACCGCTGCTGCCGCCGCCGCCGCCGCAGCCGCCGAGAGTGAGCGCGACGAGCGGCAAGACGAAGCGCTCCGGCGGGCGGCCGACCAGTGCCCTCCAGCCGCCCGCCGTGTCGCCGACACCACCGATAGACGCTCCCGCCCCCCCCACCTTGCCACGCCCCAACATCCACTTCCGACCCAGAGGCTCCACGCACCTCGGCGTCCGCGACAGCCAGTGGGGCGTTGCGCGAGCGCCCACGCCCACGCCCGCCGGGGAGCGCCCCCCTTCCGCTGCCGCCGACGCCGGGGCGCCGCGTAGCGCGAAGCCCGCCCGAGCAGCTGCACAAAGGACTCCGCCAGCCCCCGACTTGGCCACAGCCACGAGCAACAGAAGCCGAGAGCGGCCGTGTAGCCCACGCGTCACCACGCGGCAAGGCGCCGTCTTGTACGCCCGGCCGCGTTGACGATGCGGCCGAATCCGCGCCCAGGACCGCGCCCGCAACCCGCTCTGCCGCCCGAGGTGCGGCGCGACGGAGAGCGTGCCGTCGTGACCGCCGTCAGCGCCGCTGCGGTGCCCGCGGGCTCGGCCACCCGATCAGATACCGCCACCTAGAGCGTCAGCGGCAGCAATGCGGGCCGCCTGCTGACGCCACCGGGGCCGCCGACGCGTAGGCAGCGACATCAGCCGTTGGGAATCGGATGTGAAGGAACGGCCGGCGGGGGGCAGCGGTGCCCGCCGCTACCTCGACCTGCAAGAACTTGCCCGCTGGCCCCGGCAGTCGCCGCCTCGAGCGCCGTTGGCGCCGGCCGGCCGCGGCGGGCCACGGCGGCCAACCGGCAGGCGGCGGGCGCGTCCCGAGCCGACGGCCGCGGCGGGGAAAACTTCACGGGGGCCGCGGCCGCCGCCCCCAGCACCGTTGGCTGCGGGGGCCGCGGAGGGCAGCGGCTCAGCCCCCCGCCGACTTGACGGCCCGACCGCCGACGAGCAGTGTGCCGGCGATGGCAGCAGATGGGGCCCGGGCGGTAGGCACCGTCGCGCGCCCACCCGGCACGGTGGCGGCATCGGCGACGACGGCGGCGACGGCGGCGACGGCGGTGGCGACGGCGGCGGCGGCGCCACCTGGCGCACGGGCGGGTCGCTCGCTGGCTCCTCCAGTTGTCAGAGTTCCGGTTCAAGGCGTGCACCAGACCGGGAAGGGAGCACCACTGTGCCGACGCCATGTCGCGCCTCCCTACGCTGGCACTGGATCGGTCCGTCATCCCGGAGGAAATTTGCTGCCTTGTTCTGGCCGACTCTCTCGGCGGCTAGGTTGCGCCTCACTACGGGGAGCTGGACAAGAAAAATCCAGTCAGTCTCGCACGCATGCTTGCCGCGCAGAAGGACAACCGGCAGTGCCAAGAGGTACGGGATAAGATGGACCAGAACGAGCACTCGCGCTCTTTGGAGACCAAGGAGGTGCTCCTCGTACGGGTCGCCCCCTTGGAAGGTGCTCTCCAAGTGTACGTCTCGTTCTCCCGGCGCCAGGACGTCCTCCGGTTGGAACACGACGTCGTGCGCGCTGATCATCCTGGGGTCAACCGAATGCACGCCTCCATCAGGCGCCACTACGACTAGTAATCCGTGGCCGCGTACGTGTATGACTGGGTGGCCAGCTGCGCGTCATGTGCCCGGAACAGGATCGCACGAAGGCGACGCACGGCGATTCTCAAGTTGCTCCCGGCGACGGATCCCTTCGTGAGCCTGTCCATGGACCTCCTCGAACCACTGACCGAGACAAATGCAGGGAATGTCTTCCTCCTAATCATTGTAGACCGATTCTCGAAGCTGGTCCGAGCCGTCCCCCTGGCTGGCATCACCGCGACGGACGTCTCGTCAGCCTTGTGCTGGGACTAGATTTCCGTGTACGGGCCCCCAGACACAGTCCTGACGTACAACGGGCCCCAGTTCGCCTCCCCATTCTTCCAAGACGTGTGCAACATCATGGGCATCCGGAACCTGCACACGACCACATACCACCCGCAGACCAATAGCCAAATTAAGCACTTTAACAAGACGCTCGTGGACATGTTCATGCACTACATCGAGGACCACCAGGACAACTGGGACGAGCTTGTCTCCGTGTTGGCGATGGCGTACAACTCGAGGCCACAGCGGACAATGGGTGTGGCCGCCATGGACTTGGTCACCCTACGGCGCCTGATCAACTTCTACCTGGAACGCCTGCCGGCCCGCATGACGTCGGACCCGAGCCGGTCAGAAGCCGAGGCCAAGGCCGCGTGCCTGGAGTCGCTCAAGGCCTTGCTCCCCCAAGTACGGGACTCGATTGCCAAGACACAAGCACGGTACAAGAGGGACTATGACAAGAAATTCCGCCCTCGCGAGTGTCGGTGGCCAGTGGTGACTGGGTTTACCTGCACAACCACCCCGGAAGCACAAGCTCGACCCCAATGTGACCGGACCGTACGAGGTGCTGGAGACCGACGGGAGAACGTACCGGATAGACCAAGACGGACTGCCCCAACGGGTTAGTGGCGACCATGTGGTGCCAGCTGGACCGGGGGACCCCACGAACCGACCTAAGCAACCCCAAGTGGCGGTACCGGACGCACGCCAACCTGGTGGGTCCGAGTTTGTGTTAGAGCGGTTCGCGGACCACACCTGAGACGAGGAGAGGGTCCTGTGGTAGCTGATCCGCTGGTTTGGGTATAGACCAGACGACGATACCTGGCAACACTCGTGGCGCCAGCCGGTTGCCGCGGTGGACCGGTACTGTCGCCGCCTGGGGCATCTCCCACAGGAATCAGATAAGGCGGGGGCGGGTCGAGACGACCAGGAGGCGTGAGAGGACGGCCAAGAGACAATAGCCCTCGTTTATGCAAGTACTACGTCTCCTGGTTCATCCCTCGCTAAGGAGCCGGGCGCTACACCAGTCAAGGCAAAGCCCGCGAACGCCGCCTACGACACCCGGCACTGATCACGGACACCTCGCCTCAGTCCAGATGACGACGGGTCGCGGAATGGCCCGCAGGACCGGAATGTCCATCCGTGTTCCCATAAGCACGGCCATAACCACGCGTGTTCTCGCCCGGGGTGCTCAGCGGCGCGCGCGACTCGTAGTAGCCACTGCCCCAGGTTTGGTTGCCGCCACCGCCGGTACCACGCTGGGGGCTCCCACGGACATCCCGATACCACGTCTCGTTGGCCCCCGCAGCACCCTCCCGACGCTCCGCAGTGCCCAACCCGCGGGCGCGCCCAGTGTTGGCCTGCTCCAACCGCCGGAAATAAGCGTCTTGTCGCTGCTGGAGGATGTTCAAGAGCCGCCAGAGCTGGTCGTTCACGCCTGAACGGGACCACGCCTGAACGACCGGCTCCAGCGCATCGGGGTCTCATACGGTGTGCATCTCCGCCCAGGTAAACAAGTCGTTCGACAAGCTCCTAAGCACGTCGACCACGGAGACGAAGAGCACGCTGGTGGGAAACCCGGCCGACGGACCACGGAAACGCCCGACAAGACGCTCCAGCCAAATCTCGCCCTCCGACCCCAGCATCGTTCAGGCATTCGACAGGAGTGAGTCGGGCACCGGGGGGGCTAAGGGCAAGCGGTTAGCCGCTGCAACCCGGGCCACGGTACCCACCACGGGGGTCGCAGGATCTGCCCGATAAAAAGGAGTGGTCGTCGCCAAGGTCACCGGGCTGGCAAGAAGAGAAGACCGGGGAGGCGGGACCAGGTGATGACCCGGGAGGGGCGGAGCACCCGAGGGCGAGGAACCAGCGCCACCATCTGGCTGCCCCACGGCGGATGTCCCCCCCGACGGGACCCCGACAGACGCACGCGGAACCTGCACTCGACCAAGAGGCGCCTCCAGAGGGGCTGCCATGCATGAGGCCGGGATTGAGTACGCCGCAGCGTCAAGGGGAGCTTCGATGACGATGTTGATCCCGTCTGCATCCTGTCAGGTCATCACCGTGAGACACCCGTCCCGGTCCCGACGGGAGATTTCAAAACGGCGCACAGCATCGTGGAAAGATTGGTCATGAACCGGGAGAGCCGCCCGCAGAGCCATCGTGGCCTGGAAGAATCCCAAGGCTTCGGCATCATCCCCGGCGAGCTCCGCTGGCTTAAGCTGCTTGACCCACCCGAACAGGGCTTCCGGGAACAGCCAGAAGCGACCGTCGCGCGCCTCCTCGTACCAGGTGCTGCACGCCATCACCAAGTACTCGGTCACCCATATGGTCATCGTGACGAAGTGGGCGTCCCGACAAGGGCCTTCAGAATGATGATTCGGACAAAGTACCGTTCTGTAAGCAGCGGCACCCTGCTCGCAGCAGCACCTTATTCCCATCAGGCTTTCCGCAGAGGGCTTGAGCATGACAAGAGCTTTCCAGGACTGTATTTCGTTTTGATCTAACATTCAGTGGTGTAGAGATTCCAACGGATATATCCGGATATATCTGGATATATCCCACATTCTGCTGGAAAACCCGGATTATGAAAGCCCCTGATCCCGACACGACCAACACATCTCATCCATGGCGTAGTATGCCACCGAGGAGCCCCCAGTGGTAAACCCAATCGGGTTCTTCATCTGGGTGAACCAAGTGGGCACCGCCGCGAAGAACTGGGAGCGCATCATCAGAGGGAGGAGTCAAAACTCCTGGTGGTTCCAGCTGATCGAGAAGCGCCGGCGATCTGCGCGCTGCTAGGAGCTGGCGTGTGACGACGGGGGCAGGATGGGTAGCCGACGCAAGTACGGACCCGGTATCGGCATGTAGAGCAAGTAGGGGTACGCGGGCGGGGCGGCCAGGACCTTGACCCGGGAGACCGTGCCTGCCAACCATCCTGAGTACTCGTCCTCGATCGGCGCGCAGATAACCGGCGCCAAGATGATGGAGTCGTAGGTCAGGGCGGTATCCTGGATCAAGCAATCGGGTAGACCGGCAAGGCGGGTCGCCCAAGCACTACCCGGGAAACAAGGCGCCCGGTCAGCCCCAAGGATAAGACCACGAGTCGAATGTGCGAGCTCCCCCGCCCCGCGATCCGCGGACAAGAGCGCCGCCGTGTCCAGACGCTTCAAGAACAAGACAAGGGGGGGGAACTTACGTGCGGACGCTCGCTCACCGGGGCGCCCACCCTCCTCCTCGCTCCTGCCCTGGAGCACCCGCCCACCAAGACGCGACGACCCCCAAGGTCCAAGCACGCGGAGCAGGTCAACTTTGAGAGCCACGAGACACCGAAGGGTCGTGACAAGGCGCCGGTTGGGGTACCGCCTGGGCTGGACCAACACGGTCCAGGCTAAAAAGGGAGCTGTGTCGCATAGCGAGTCGCCGTCGGCACCCTGGGCGGCGGATCGGACGCCGGGTGCGCGCGGAGCGAGCGCCGAGGCGGGACAGGCCCAGATGGCTCGGCACACCTGGTGATTGACTGCGACTGTCTTGATTGAATGCGGGTTGCTTGCTCGTTTCGGCTTTATTCGTGTTGAATTTGTATGCTTGACAGTAGGGCGGTACACTGGCATGGATCCCCGAATCTCCCCCTGGGGAGGCTACTGTGTGCGATTGGGGGCCATTTGGGCCCGCTTGCTCTGATAGCTTAAGAGGACAGCAGGGCGCCCGTGGCCCGGCTTCCCCACAAAAAATCAACTGCGTTCTCACCTCGTTTCTCCCTCTTTGCGCCTTCGGGTGGTTTTCCAGGTGACGGGGTCACCGGGCGAAAGTGGAGCAAGGGTGTGCGGGCGGGTTCCCTCAGCTGGGCAGCTGTCCCTATCTGTTTCTGTGGGATGGGGTGACACGGCGTTTGATGCGACACAGGGAAGCCAACAACAGGACGAACGCCGGCGCGTCCCGACACCGTCCGCAAGAGCACGGCGCGACCGACCTGGTGACCAAGAGGTCCGCCGGCTGATAATCCAAGCCGCGTGCTAAACTCCGCCGTGGCTATAAGCCTGACCCCGCTCCTCCACTCGCCGTACGTGTACAACGCACGCGCCCCCCCCACGCCGACGGCGAGACGGTAAATGGTCACCGCCGCGCCGCACGACGAAGGGCGCGCACGGCCAGCGAGGGACCCAAGGGTAAAAAGTGCACAATCGCTGGTCACCACGACGTCCTCCTCGCCTAATTGGGCTGTGCGACTGGTAGCCAAAGGCTTGGAGCGACAACCCGCGTAGGGCCACGCCCACCACGACGGTATATGTACCGTTGTGGCAAGCCCGGCCACCACGGCAACCGCCTGTGTGAGGCCTTGGCTTGGGGCTCGGACCCGCCCTCACAAGCCGGATCGGGCTGCCCTGTTGCCCTTTCACCGGCGCTGCCCAGCTGAGCGCCCGACGACACCCCAGGTGTGGCGCTCGCCCCGCATCGAGCCCGTCTGGCCCCACACGACCGCTCCGCCAACAGGCGCCTGTTTACTGCGCCTCGCGCGAGACGATGACGTCCCGCGTGGTGCCTCTATCGCAGGCCCCCGTTTTGACTGGACGCCTCCCGGGTTACCCGCACGTCGATCGCAGCCATTTTGTTGGCTCGCGCCTATGGCTGTTGCGGTGGCGGATCGCCGACTTGCGCGCACTCGCCGCGACGGCTCAAACCTCATAACGGGGGTGTGCAGCATAGTTCCTGGTCAATTGAGATTTAGCAAATTGTGTCCCCCTTAACTGGCTCGTATTCCCGAGGAGGTGTGAGCCAGCTTGTGGCTTGCCCTTTTAGGGGTTGCTTCGGCCTTGTAATTCAGTCTCTCTTTATTCTTCTTTCTTTGGGCGGTTTACTTCGATCCTTTGAAGTGCCCAGTCGATCAACCCCGCCATACTGTTATCCATCATATTAAAGCATCGTGGGCCCGGGACTCGCCGTCGTCGGCCCTCCCGGTTTCCCATCGGATGGTATGCAAACAAATGTTCTTCTTCGTCCTCCCCCGGACTCTGGCGTTCTCTTTATTATGGGTCTACGGTCGGTCGCAACTAACAAGGTTAACTCACCAACGTCACTATTTCGGATAGCTCAAGTGAAGGGGGGCGGCCGCGCGCCGGTCGAGCTCCGCTTGCTCTCGCTAACCATGTTTATCAACCAACGTCACTAATCACACAATGTGGGTTCGCTCCATGGCAAAGGCCACCTCCGAGGGCACGCCGCTGAAAGCCAAGAACACGCGTTGGCTTCGAAATGTGCGGAGTGAGACGGCAGCTAGTGTGCTCCCCCACGCCAGTCGTACTACGAGCGGCCGCATTTTGAGAAGTTTGGTGCTCATCGCACAGAAGCTGATGGTCACCCAGAGGCCTCCTGCTCTGTTACCTGCGTACAATGCCTTTGGTCCAACAGCAGATAAAACTTAGTCTCCAAGGACTCGATCTGAAATGGTTTTGGCAGCGGGCCAGGACACGCTCGTTTTCAATATGTAGTCGAGCCCGCACCCAATGATTCGCGAGCGGTGGAGGCGGCCTTCCTGGTGCAAGACGAGGCCATAAGACGCCTTGTGCGAGTTGTCTTGAGCCCGATGAAGGAGATCAAGCTGTAAGCTAAGGCTCTACACGCGGCAGAACTGGCTCTCAGACTCATCCTACCCGCTGCGCTGCCCAACAACCCTGCCAAGCCGCACATCGATGGGGACCAGTCCATCTCCGCAATGATAAGGTCCATCTTCGACGTGGAGGAACCGGTTTCGGGGCTGAAGACGGCAGCCAGAACCGAGTTAACGACAAACAAGCCGCATAAGAAAGCTGAGCTCGACCGGCGCGTGGCCGCCGTTCTCCACTTTAGCTATGGGAAATAATGACGTTAGTGAGTTAAGCTGACTCGTAGACGACCGGCACCGTGCTTCGCGGGCGAAAGAGGCAGAGAGACGGGGCTTCGACTAGAATCAAGATGCTCACGACGCCGGGTCGCATTCGAGGGCCTCTGGAAACCTCGGAGGCGCCTCGTTCAGGTCCAGTCCGATCAATAATTGTAGCTCTTCAAATTCCGCCTGCATCGAATCGACAGGCGTCGTTGTGAGACAATCGGTGCGGATGCGCACCGGAGTGCGCATCGTAAAGCACCCTAGTGCCGGAGCTTCGTAGCCATGGTACAACTGTACCGTTCCACCTAGCCGTTGGTCTGACGGTGGTACGCCGTAGTGCGCACGGAATCGGTGCCGAGCACCTTCATGACGGCAACGACGAAGTTTGACGTGAACTGGGGTCGTTGATCCGGTACGATACGGTCGGGTGGTCTGTAGAAGACGACCCATGCATCGATGATGACAGTTTCCACAGAGATGGCCGGGCTGTACCGCAGTGTCGGAGAATTGGTTAATTTGTAGAACCGGTCGGTTATGACCAGGATGCAGCGGCTTCCAGCTTTAGTGGCTGGAACGGGACCAAAACTGTCCACAGAAGAGTCGGTCAGCGGCTCGTTAGCCAGGAGCAGCGTCAAGGGTGACGTGTGAGGACGAAGTGAGAGCCGGTTCTGGGCACACGTCGAACACTTGGTGATAGTAGTATACATGTCTGCTACCATGTATGGCCAGTAGTGCGGACGCCTCATGGCGTACTACATGCGATTCATGCCCGGATGCGCCGCGACTGGCAGTGTGTTGCCGTCGGGCTGCTCTTGAAACGGCGTACAGCCGAATTGGTCGGCGTATACGTCGACGTCATCAACCATATTTCCGTTGTCCGTACGCAACGCCGTAATGGGAGGCTTCAGGAGCGCCTGTCAAAGGTCTGAAAAAGCCGCAAAAGCTGCGTCTAATGGTTTGGGCAAGTCCAGAGGTACTTCTGCTCGCGTCTTGGCGTTCAAGGGCTTGGAGCGTTTGGAAAATTCTTGAGCGAGTCGTCGATTGACATTGCACATCCCCAAGAAGCTCTTGAGCTGGGGCTTGGTCTTGGGGAATTTGGCCTGTTTCAATGCGTCGACATTCTGGTTATGGACGTGCAGTTGTCCGGGTCGGACAATATGTCCAAGGTACTCGACTTTGTCGAAGAACCAGGTGTGCTTCTCCAGATTGAGAGTGACGCCGGCCTCGCGTTGTCGCGTGACGACCGCGTCGACGTCTTTGACGTGCTGCTCCGGTGCCGCGGAGAACATGGTGAAATCGTCCAGGTAGACGAGGCATAGTTGCGACTTGAGTCCCGATAATATGATATCAAGTGCACGTTGGAGCGTGGCCGGGGCGCTGGTCAGGCCAAACGGCATGGACAACCAGTGGTAAATAGCACCGTGCAATTTGAACGCTGTATTCTCTTGATCCTTTCTGCGTAGTGGCACTTGCCAGTACCCAGCGGTACAGTTTAGAGATGTGCAGACTTCGGCGTCGCCAAAAGAGTCCAGGCTATCCTCCATTCGAAGAAGTCGATAGGCACCCTTCTTGGCGATGTTTTCCAGTCGTCAATAGTCGACGCGGAAGCGGGCCTTGCCACTATTCTTTGGCACGAAAACGACGGAGCTGTCCCACGCACTGTGACTTGGTTCGATAACCTTCATCTTTAGCATCTTGTTTACTTGGTCCGCGATGATCTGCCGTTCCAACGGATCCGTTCGAATCGATTGTGTCCTAATAGGCAATGCATCGGCCGGTGCTACTGTTGCATGCCCGGTGGCACGTATAGTACCGAGGCTACCATCCAACATGGGGGATTGCGTGTGTAGCATCTCCCGAATTTTCTTGTGCAAATGCTCGGGGACTTCACTGAGGTCAACGTCATCGACGGGGTCACCAGTGCTGGGGTCTTGCTCCGGTGCGTCGGTTGCCGTCGGCTCCTCGGTAACGGCGGCCAGCATGGGGCCTGCCAAGGTTCTGCGAACGCAAGGATGCTGCTCTTTCGAACAATGGCTTGGTCTGGACCGAAGTTCCAAATCCTTACCAAGAATGGCTCATCGGGTTTAGCAACCGCGACTCCCCGTGCAGCCGCGACGGACTTGTGCCTGCAGAGGCGGATGTTGCGTGCACGGCGTGAGTGGCCGCTGGTCGGCTCTCACGAGGCCGATAGGGTTCAGCGCACTGGGCTGAAAAGTTCTTGGGCTGGTTACAATGGTAAAATTCGTCCGACCGCGACGGAGAGGGAGGGGAGCGCGACCGGGTCGGCGGTTGCGTAACCGGGAATGGTCGGTCAACGCTGACCGGACGTGTCAGCATAGATGGTACGTCAGAGACCTTACCCAGCTGAGTACGCCGCGGTTTGAGAGACTGCTGGAGCTCTTTAGTTTCTTCCCAGTACATCTGGGCGGCCGTGACTATTTCGGCCAACGTATGGTGTTGGAGCTGGCCGTCCAGCACGCGAACATGCGATCGGATGATCTCCGATAAACCATTGATGAATACGTTCCGAACGTGTTGGACGTCGAACAGATCGTCGAGTTGGTAGAATTTAGCCTCCACGAGAAGCCCAAAAACAGTTGGTGCCTCGATCTCGGGTTCGGTCATCGTCATGCTGCTGACGTAGGCATCGGACAGTACCGAGTTCGTGGCATAATTGGCTGGCAGCCAGTTGATGGCGTCACCATACGTGCGCAGCGCGTACTTGCGGCTACCCGATTGGGTATTAAGCGCGCTTGATAACGACTTTTTGGCAGCGCCGGAAAGGCGGAATGCCAACAACGGAAGGGCTTGACCATGGGTCAGGCCGGCCGCGTCGCATGCGCAACGAAACGTAATGAGGAAGGTGAAGACAAGTAGCGGGTTGGCTCCTGTAAACGGCTCCTGACTTTGGAACGCGCCATTAAGGCTTCGGTTCATCTTGTGGGCCTTATTCAACAGGGAGGGAGGGTAAGCGTACTCAACTGCAAAGAGGTGCTCCAAGTACTACTCAACATGCTGCTGACACCGTTTGCACGCCTGCCGCACTTCCTAATCTGCGAGTTTGCGTGCGGCGCGTTCTGGTTGGCGCTGGGAATGTTAGGATGGATGATAATGGACTGCACTGTCGTCTTGAAGTGCTCTTACATGTTTAACCATCTGTGCTGCGACTCATTTGACCCACGCTCGTACGAGAAGATGGACGGCGCCGACTCGGGCGCCCCGGAGCAGCGCAACGCGCCGATTCGCCGAATCCAACGAGTTTGCAGGGCATGGGCCTCAAGCTCTGCACCAGCCTGCTCGAGAACCATATGGCTACTCTCAACTACGAGGCGCAGACGAGGTGAGAGTTGGGGGTGGACCGTCTGCCGAAAGACTCGGACCCAGCGGGTGAGCATTCTTAGAAGTTTGATTGTCTTTGCTGCCACAGTGCGCGTGGGGTGGCTGCTGATGAGCCCCTTGAGGGAAAGTGCTCAGACGGGGACGGGGAGGGAGAAGAAGACAAGTCCGACACATCCCCGAGTGTGAGAGACGGGGGGTATGGGCGCCCACTCGACGACGTGCGCCGTATCCGAGAGAACGACGAATCGTCTGCCTCTGACGAGACTCTTGCCGTACGCTCCTCAATTGACGCTGAGGATGATAGGAGTGGTTTGTGTGGTGAGAGTGATGACTCTCTCGGCGGAGTGTGCGACTAGAGCTCACGTTCTGTACCATTTTTCTACACGCATTTTCTTCTATCGGACGACGGTATCCTTGCCATGGTATGGCTTATTGGACACCTTGAGCGACGTGCATCGATGCGCAATGGCCTCAGCTGTGCTACTGTGCACTCCCAGTTCTGATTTGGTGCTTCAAGCGGCACCGCAGTAGCTAAGTGAGGAGGGTGGGGTGGCCATTTGACGTATCTGCTCCCAAACGAAGTACATACTTGTGGGCCCCAGCACACTTTCTGTGCACCCTTCAGCACGCCATCTTAGTTTCCGTATGGCACGCAGAACTCGCGGAAGTTGCGAAGCGTCTTTGAAATGGAGCGGGCGACGGCTGGAGCAGAATGCGTGGGAAGGCAGAGGGAGGTCCGCGAATGCCTCGGGGAACGTGACGTAACCTCTTCAAGGCAGGGCAAATGACTACACAAACAGCACGCGTGGAGGCGTGTCGGATTATTTTACGGGGGCCGCATGATGGTGACCCCCTCACATTCCACGAAAGACAGTCCACAATTTCGCACAGTTGCGATTCTGCACCCAAGATCGCGCTTCTCGTGGGCCTCTGCCTCGCTTGCATGCAGAACCATGCGCGCCTCTGCCTGCTATTCCGCTACGTCGCCGGTTCTTACTGCGTCCTTGCTGCGCTGTAACGACTGGAGCACTTTTGTGTAGAGCTATGTATGCTTTTCTCGTGCCTGTCAACTTTTTGCACCCTTGTTGCATAAGACTGCGGGCCCTGTAGTATGACTTCCCTCCAAGCTTGCTGCCAGAGCTCCTGGCCATGCCACCACCAAGCTGGCGCCGGCGCAGCCAAGCTCTGCGCACAGCCCTGTTTTCTACATGTTCATTTTCCGTTCTTCATTATGGTATTGCAGTCTGCCCAACTTTGGCCGGTGCGAACGGAACACAAGCACTCGTGTGTTTTCAAAAGTTTTTCAATAACTCCACACTTATCTCGCATTTATATAGCTGTGTTTCAGAGCAAGTCATGAAGTGAACTAAATTGGAACTGGAGAGGAGAAGAATTGGTGGTCGGCGACCGGGCCACCTCCGTGCCGACCGTAGCGCCGCAGTCATCCCCACCCCCGGCCGTCGCCAGCGCCGGTGCCTCCGTCGCTTCTCCGATCGTAGGCTTCCGTCGTCCTTTGGCTGGCGCAGAGTGGCCCACACGGGCATGTTTACATGGCGCACACCCCAGGGGGTCCGCATTTTTTTGCTTTCGGACGGTCGAGTGGGGCAGGGGGGGGGGGGGGGGGGGGGGGGCGCGGGGGGGTGGGCGGGGGGGGGGCGCGCCCTCATTGCCCCGTCTGCCTGTGGCGGTGGGGTGGGGCGCTCATA
>Ga0114953_1001146_pt1 | contig 18979 bp, 19 predicted proteins | sample SidtaG_FD_87298 | JGI IMG/M metagenome (GOLD analysis project Ga0114953, IMG submission 87298) | Marine algal microbial communities from Sidmouth, United Kingdom - Sidmouth_Male2 metaG | ecosystem: Host-associated > Algae > Red algae > Unclassified | place: Sidmouth, United Kingdom | collected...
GAGGCGGCCTCGACGTTGTAGTGCCGCTCCCCGGTACCCGAGCCGGAAAAGGCCACAATGGCCGAAGTGATGGGCTGGTTGGAGCCCGACGTGAGCACGGCGCCGTACAGGAACTCGTTCCAGATGCCGGTGAACTGCCAGATCACGCACACGATGAGGATGGGTGGCGAAAGCGGCAGCATGATACGCCGGAAGATCCGCCAGAATCCCGCGCCATCGATGCGAGCCGCCTTGATCAGGTCATCCGGGACTGCAACGAAGTAGTTGCGGCAGAACAGGGTGGTGAAGCTGACCCCCTGGACCGTGTGCACCAGGACCAGACCCGCGAGCGAGTTGGACAGGCCGATCTTTCCCAGGACGAACGCCCAGGGCAGTAGCGTCATCTGTGCCGGGAGAAACACGCCCAGAGTGATCAGACCGAACACCCAGGTGTCGTGACGGAAGCGCCACTTCGACAGCGCATACCCGTTCACCACTCCGAACGCCGTCGACAGAATCGTGGCCGGAACCGTCATTATCAGCGTGTTGTTGAAGTACCGGGATACGCCTTCGCAACTTCCAGCGAGGCAGAACGATCCCCAGGCCTCTCCCCAGTACCGCCAGCTCAACGCCTCGGGGCCCGAGATGAACCCCTCCCGCACGATCTCCGCCAGCGGCCGGTAGCTGTTCATCAGGATGATGAGCAGCGGGGACAGGTAGAGCAGCGCGAAGAAACAGAGCAGCGCGTAGACGATGGATCTGGAGCGAAGCTGCCGCGAGCGGCTGCCCGTCGCCAGGGGATCGAAGGCCTGCTGAGCGTTCTCAGCCATGAGCGGCCCCCTGCTTCCTGTCGCGCCAACTCGTCCAGACGACGTAGGGCACAAGGACAATCGCGAGCGCCGCGAGAATCATCACGGCGGCCGCCGCACCCTGAGCGATTTGACCGCGTTCGAACATCAAGTCGTAGACGACGATGGCCGGGACGGTGGTCGCGACGCCAGGGCCGCCCTGGGTCAATGCCACGACCAGGTCATACGTCTTGATCGCGAACTGCAGCAACACCACCGTCACCGCGACGAAGATCGGCCATATCGTCGGCAACACGACCTTGCGATAGATGCGCGGCATCGAAGCGCCATCGATCTGCGCCGCCTTGATCAGATCGCCGTCGACGGAGCGCAGTCCGGCGAGGATCAGGGCCATTGCGAAGCCGGATGCATGCCATATCCCTGTGAACACCACGACGTAGAGGGCCATGTCCCGATCGGTGATCCAGTCGAAGTTCGCGCTCAGCCACCCCATATCGTTCAGTGCACGCTCCACCCCGGTCTGTGGATGGAAGATCCAACGCCAGACCGTGCCGGTCACGATGAAGGAGATCGCGAGGGGATACAGAAAGATCGTGCGCCAGACGGACTCGAAGCGAACGCGCTGGTCGATCAGAATCGCCAGCAACGTGCCGACGAAGAGCGACCCGAGCACGTAGAGCGCACCGAACAGGAACAGGTTCTGATAGGAGACGATCCAGCGCTTGCTCTTCCACAACGCCGCGTACTCCCCGAAGCCGCCATAGGCCATATTCGGTAACAGCGTCGATTGCGACACCGAGATCCAGAGCGTCCACACCGAGAAGATGACCACGTACACGAAGGCGGCCGCCAAGGTGGGTACCAGGACCAGCTGCGGCGTCCAGCGCGAGATGCGCTCACCGAGCGAGGGCTGCATCGCTTTCTGCATAGTGGGTCCTCGGTTGGAGAAGTTGCGACCGGCCCCGTGTCGATGGAAGCCCACCGGCACGAGGCCTGTCGTGAAGTGGACCTAGTCCTGCAGCTCGACGGCCTCGGCAAGCTGTTCGGCGGCGTCTTCGGGCGTGATCGAATCGTCCGCGACGAACTCGGTAATCACCTCCATCATCGCGCCGCGATACTTCTGGGGCACGGTCATGTTGTGCGCCATCGATCGCACCAACGTGCCCTCCGAGGCCGAGGCCTTCAGATTGGCCAGACCCTGCTGCTGGCATCCGGTGAAGCCGCCCTCCGAGAGGTCCACGTCCGTACGCGAAGGAATCGACCCCTTGGCGACGTTGAATGTCACCTGGAACTCGGGCGACATGATCGTGCTGGCGAGCAGCTTCTGACCTTCCACATAGTCGGCATCCTCCTGACCGAAGAACACCACAGAGTCCGCGTTCAGGATGAAGCCGGTGCCGCCCCAATCGACCGGCGTCTGGTTGCAGAGATAGTCCTCACCTTCCTTGAATCCGGCCAGGTTCGCCGATGCGACGGTCCAGTCGCCCATCAGGAAGAACGCCGCCTCGCCGGTCATGGTCATCGTCATGGATTGCTCCCATGAGCGACCGTTGATGCCGTCGTCCATGTAGCCGACCATCTTGCGCAGCTGCGCGAAGGCATCGATCATGCCCTGCCCGCGCATGGCCTCGACGTCCCCGTTCTGGAAGGCCTCGCGGTACAGATCGATGTCCATGCCGTAGACCACGCTGTCGAAGGTCGTGGTGTCCGACCAATCCGCGGCGCCGTGCGCAATGCAGGTGTGGCCCGCGGCCATGATCTCGTCGCAGGCGGCATTGAACTCGTCCCAGGACGTCGGAACCTCGAGGCCCAGCTCGTCAAGGATCGCCGCGGAGCTGTACAACCAGTTGACCCGGTGGATGTTCATCGGGGCGGCCACCCAGTTGCCGTCCGGCTTCATGACTGACACCAGCTCGGGCGCCACGACATCGTCCCAGCCTTGCTCGGCTGCGACGTCGTCGAGATTGGCCATCGTGCCGACGGCGCTCCACTCCGCTATCTCGGGTCCCTTCAGCTGTACCGCGGCCGGAGCGTTGCCCGCCACGATGTCGGAACTCAGCTTGGCGAGCATGTCTGAGGTGTGGCCCGAGATCGCGGTCTGTTCCCAGGAGCCGCCCGCGGCCTCGAACATCTCCCCGAGCTTGGCAATCGCCTCCGCCTCCGAGCCCTGGGCCCACTGGTGCATCATGTTGATCTTCGGCTCGGCCTGCGCAGTGGTTGCTACTGCGAGAACGGCAAAGGCCGATAGGCTCGACATCCGGGCTGCTTCATGTGTCTTCATTGAAAGTCTTCTCCTCTGGTTTCGATAGTTTCGTTTGCGGACGTGGCACGACGCCCCGTGCTTCGGGACGGGTCGGTCGGTGGATCGGGCGCGGGTTCAACAGCCGACCCACCGCAGCTCAAGACGCTCCCAGCCGACCTGGCGCTCGAAGGAGGACTCGGTCTCCAGACGCGGCTGGCTCGAGAGCAGCGTGAGCCGGTCCACCTTCCAAGCCAATGTCGTGAGCAAGGTCCGGAGGATCAGCCGCGCCTGGTGCTGACCCAGACAGTTGTGCGCACCGAAGCCGAACCCCACGTGCGGGTTCGGCGCCCGGTCCAGCACTACGTCGTCGGCCCGCTCGAACACGTCCCCGTCGCGGTTGGCGCTGGGCCAGCACAGGCCCACGCGGCCGCCGGGCGGCACTGCCACATCCAGGTCTCCAGGCAGGTCCGCGCCGGCTGGGCACCGGCGGGCGATGGCGGTCAGCGGGCTGACCCAGCGAACGTACTCCTCGGCGGCGGGGATCACGCGGGCGGGATCTTCCCGCAGGAAGGCTAGCGCCTCGGGGTGCTCCGCCAAGTGGGCGAGGATGCTCGAGACGGTGGAAATGACGGTGTCGCGCCCCCCGGCGAAAGCCATGTGAGCGAAACCCCGCTTCTCGTCTGCGGTTAGCGGACGGCCGTCGAGCTGCACGCTGTTGAGCTCGTTGAAGAAGTCCGTGGCGTCCGGATCGGCGGCGGCGGCGAAGGCCTCGGTGAAGTAGTCGTCGACCTGCCGGGCCTGGGCCCGGGCCGCCTCGCCGTCCTCGCTGTCGTGGTACACGTGAACGCCCCAGCCGATCCATCGGTCGGCTTCCTCCGGCGGCAAATGCAGCAGCAGCGCCAGGGCACGAGACTGCAGTGGAAGCGCGAAGCCGCGGACCGCATCGCCCTCACCCTGCGCCAGCGCGGCGTCCACCGCCCGTTCGACCAGGGTCTCCATGCGCCGGATGTACGCCGGGTCCTGTGGGCGGCGGAAGGTGGGTTCGATCAGAGCCCGGTAGGCGGTGTGCTGTGGTGGATCGGTCTCGATCGGCAATTGACGCACGTCGCGCACGTCCGCCTCGCTGTGCGGCACGATCATCAGTGGATCATCGTTGCTGAACCGCCTCCAGTCTTTTGCCACGCGTCGCAGGTCCTGCAGCCGGAGCACCAGCGGCATGGCCTCTCCCTCGGCCTGGATGCGCTGGACGCCCGCTCCTTCCCGGGCCGCCTTGAACGGGTCGCGGGAGTGCGCACGGACGACGGTCGAACCGGTCGCCGGGTCAGGGGCTGGAAATTCGTTCATGCTACGTTCTCCTCGGCCGATCGGAGCAGGTCCCGGGGCGCCACTGCCGTGTCGGCCACCAGCGCGGGATCGGGGCTGAGCCGGCGTGGAATCAGCTTGCCGGCAAGGGCGTAGGCCCGCGGATCGTTGACGGCGTCCACCGCCAGCAGCCGCCTGTCGCGGAAGTACCAGACGGAGAACGCGGTGCCCGGCTCCGGCCGGCCCCGCAGCACGCAGCGGTCGTACCCGGCGGACAGGCCGGCGATCTGCAGTTTGACGTCGTACTGGTCTGACCAAAACCACGGCATGACGGCGGCCGGCCGAGGAAGACCGGCGATGGTTGCGGCGGCCACCTTGGCCTGGTCATTGGCGTTCTGCACGCTCTCGAGCCGCATGCGGTGCCCGCCGTAGAGCTCGTTCGCCCGATTGCAACAGTCCCCGATGGCGAGAACGTGCGGGTCATCGGTCCGCTGGCACGCGTCCACGAGCACGCCGCCCGACGGTGGATCACTTACGGCCAAGCCCGCGGCCCGAGCCAGGGCGTCGTTGGCGATCCCACCCGCACCCAACACCACAAGATCGGCGTCCAGAGGTGCGGAGTCGGCCAGCTCCACCCGCACACCGTCGGGTCGATCATGGATGGCCGTGACGCCAGCGCCGAATCGCAACTCCACGCCATGGCCGCGGTGCAGCCCGGTGAAGAACTCCGACACCACCGGCGAGGTCACTCGCGCCAAGGGACGCTCACCACGTTCGAGCACCGTGACCTCCAGCCCCGCTTGCCGCAGCGAGGCCGACGCCTCCAGACCGATGAAGCCGGCTCCGATCACCGCGACGGATCTCGCCCCGCTCAGCCGCCGGCGCACGGACGCCGCCTCGGCCGCGGTTCGCAGAGTGTGGACCCGCTCGTGGTCGATTCCCGGAAGCGGCGGACGGAGGTGTAGAGACCCGGTGGCCAGTACCAGAGTGTCGTAGTCCAGAATTCGAGGCTCTCCCGACAGGATAAGTTGGCGGGCGGCCCGGTCGATGGCGGTCACCTTGACTCCAGCGAGGTGCCGCACCCCGTGCTCGCGGTAGAAAGTCTCGGGACGAATCAACTGCTCGGTCGGTTCACCGTCGCTTGTCACACATTGCAGTCGTGCCTTGGACAAAGGAGGACGGTGGTAGGGCAAGATGGGCTCGTCGCCGATCATGGTCAGGTGGTTGGTCCAGGAACTGGCCACCAGCGAGGCGCACAACTGCGCGGCCGCGTGTCCCGCCCCTACCACAACCACGCGTTCGGCGGTGGCAGCCACGCTCAGCGACCGACGACGCGGACCACGAGGCCGTCGAGCGCATCGGTCAGCTGTACCTGGCAGCCCAGGCGACTGGCGTCGGTGGCCTCGTCTTCGAGTTCGAGCATCGCTTCCTCGGTGGGAGTGGCCGGGCCGACCTTGTCCCTCCACGCCGGATCGACGTGCACATGGCAGGTGGCGCAGCTGCACACCCCGCCGCAGTCGCCATCGATGCCCTCGACTCCGTTGGCAACCGCGGCGCTCATCAGCGTGCCGCTGGCGTTCTCGACGATGCGGGTGTCGCCCGAAGGCGTGAGGTAGGTGACAGTCGGCATCGGCACTCCGAAGCTTGAGCAGATCAGGTTGGCGGATCTTCAAGGGAGCTACGCGCCGTGCATCGCTGCCGCGTCGGTTTCGCCCTCTCCGATGAATTGGAACTAAAAATATACCAATCATGATCGAAGCGCAATCGTGCCGAGCTCATTCGCCTGAGCTTCCTTCAACTGCCGGGGCCTCGGACCGGCTAAGGTAGGCAGCATGCCCTTGAACGCCCTCACGCCGCGCAAGCTCCACGACCGCATCGAGGCGCGCCTCGTCGAGCTCCTGCTCTCGGACGGGTACCGGCCGGGGGATCGGCTACCCTCGGAGCGCGAGCTTGCCTCGCTCCTGAGCGTTAGTCGCGGATCGCTGCGGCAGGCGCTCGTGGCACTCGAGATTGACCGCGTCGTGGAGATCCGCAGCAACAGCGGGGCATACGTCGCGCCCGATGGCCTGTCGCAGGCGTGGCGCCGTCCATCCGGGGACACGCTCGAAGTGCCGCCGATAGATATCGTACTCGCGCGCCGCACGCTCGAGCCGCAGGTCGCGCGACTTGCTGCGACTTCCGCCACGGACGCCGCGCTCGCAACGATCGCGGCGTCGGTCGCGCGCTTCGCCGCTGGGGACCGGCGCTACGACCTGCGCCACCCGGAGGATCGCGGCTTCCACGTCGCCATCGCCGAGGCGTGCGGTAATGCGGCGATGGCGCGGCTCGTCGTCGCGTTGTGGGACATGCAGCGCGGCGCACTCTACGAGCGGCTGGAAGATCACTTCTCCACATCGGCGATGCGCGATCTCGCCATCGAGGACCATCGACGCATCAGCTCCGCACTGGTGCAGCGCGACCCCGAGGCGTCGCACGACGCGATGCACGCCCACCTCGACCGCATCCATCTGAATCTGTCGACCAGTGAACTCGGACCGGCGCATTCGGGCGCCCGTCCCCGGCACCGCGGCTGAGCTGCCGCGCGTGACCGATCGCTCGGCAATCGATGACCGGGGCCCACGGCGAACTTCACTCACAGGTACCGCCCTCGAGGGAACGGACGCCGAGCAGCTTGCCGCCGATTACGAGCCGGGCGAGGAGTCGCTTGCAGCGATCGTCCAGCTCACCTCCCGCTCGCTGGTTTTGATCGCCAAACCTGTTTTCCCCGATTTGTTCAAGTGTTCAGTGACGGGCTCAACTGCTTCCCCGGCGTGATCGAAGCCGGTTGCAGCCACAGCGTTCTGATCAATGGCGGAGGCCGGAAATCGGCTGAGGCGCCGACCTTCAAGTGGGTGAACACCGCGCTGGGGAACATCAAGTCGGCCCTATCTGGCACGTATCGCCATCACGACGCCAAGCACGCGCCACGCTACCTTGCCGAGTTTCAGTACCGAATCAACCGACGCTTCAATCTTGCCGGCATGCTCGGCCGCCTCGCCCACGCGTCCGTGCGAACGGCACCGGCTCCCTACAAGCAGCTCAAGCTCGCTGAATCACATGCGTAATCAAGTATCAGGATATGTGCACAGCTTTTCGCTATCCATATCAGGCACTTGCGTTGGCCTACATCAAATTTCGAATGTGTGCGAAAATTGTGCATGAATAGTGCACGGTAGGTACCCCTCATGGCCACTCCACAACTCACCGACGACCCCTTCCCGAGCCCGTCGTTCGACGCGTTCCTCGCTTCATTACAAGATCCGGATCACCCTGGCCCCAGCGTCTCGCCGAAACGATTCGGGCAAGCGTTGCAGATGGACATGCAGACGCTCGCCGAGCTGGCCGGCGTACATCGAAACACCGTCTCGCGCGCACCTAACTCGCCGGGCGTGCAGTACTTCCTTAGAGAAGCGGTGCGCGTTATCCGCGCCGCGGCCGATGTGAGCGGCGACGTCGACAAAGCGCTGTTCTGGTACCGCAACGAACCGCTGCAGCCGTTCGGTTACAAGACGCCCGAACGGCTCGTCGCAGAAGCGCGGAGCGAGGATGTCCTGCGCTACGTGATTTCGCTCGAGGCGGGACCTGCCGGGTGATCTACACCGACCTTGTCGAACAGGTCGCCTATCGGATGCATGTTCCACGTTGGGCGTCACTGCCACTCAGTGGAGAAGGGGCGGCGAAGCACGGTGGCCGGGCAAACCGCCCGGGCGTAGCAGCGCTCTATCTCGCGCTCGAGGCGGAGACTGCACTCGCAGAGTATCGGCAACTTTCGCCGCTATTACCGCCCGGCACTCTCGTGACCTACTTGGTCACAGTCTCGCGCGTGGTCGACTTCAGGAGCGGCTACGAGGGCGAGCCGTGGGATCCGCTCTGGTAGTCATTCGGGGAGGACTGGCGGACACTGTGGTTTGACCGTCGAATCGAGCCGCCGAGCTGGGTGCTCGGTGACAACGTAGTAGCACAGCACGGCCAAGGTATCCTCTTCCGCTCGATCCTGACCGAGTGCGGCACCAACTTGGTCTTGTACCCAAACCAATTCGGAGCCGATGACGAAATCGTTGTTCACGATCCGCAAGGGCAACTGCCGCGCAACCAGGAGTCGTGGCAATGAGGCGGCGCGTACCCGGATTGTATTATCCAATGATCATTTCGAACGTAGTGCTTGCTTCCCTGCCGGTCGATCAATCACGTGAAGATGTCGTCCACCGTCTTGCGGCGACTTGTTCATGTACATTGCTGATGCCGCCTCTCTAGCCTCTCTTCACTGCGCCCGATGTCTCGAAAGGCAATTGAATGAAGCTGACCAGTACGGTCGAGAGCGACGCCGCCCACCTGTTCTACTTTGCGCTTCGATGTGAACGGGCGCAGCGGCAATCTGAGTGAACAGTTTGTCACTAAAGTGTTCACTTGTAAGGTAGAAAATTGATGTCAAAGCGACGTGAAGAAGAGCTGACAAAGTGGAGGAACAAGATCGCTGAACAAGGGATCACGTCTACTCGTGCCGAGGTTGAAAGCATGACACCGGCAAACCGTAAGATCCCTCTAACTGCCATTGTAGAAGACGACGGCTACAGCTACGCGCACTTCTGCCATCTCTTCGCCGAGTGGCAGGGCAAGCAGAAGCGTTCGATGCGTCAGGTACACGTTGCTGGCGAGAAGTGTTTTGTCGACTACGCCGGAACCACGGTGCCGATCGTCAACAGGGCAACAGGCGAGTATGACGACGCGCAGATCTTCTTCGCCGTGCTCGGTGCGTCCGGGTACACGTTCGCGCACGCCTCGCTCTCTCAGACCGAAGCGGACTGGATCCACAGTCAGAACGCGGCGTTCGCATTCTTCGGCGGCGTGAGCGAGATCGTCGTGCCCGATAGTCTGAAGTCGGCAGTCACCAAAGCACGCCCGTGGGTGTCGAAGATCAACGCTGCCTATCAAAGCCGGGCGGACTACACCGGCACGGTCGTCATCCCCGCGCGTGTCCGAAAACCCAAGGACAAGGACCCTGCGGTCACGCCCGTCAACAAGGGCGGTTGGCCCTGTGTCACTCGCGACCGGGTGGCGAACGCCATCGACCTTTCGACTACCCGCATCGTGCGGGCGCCGACGGCACGGGAGCTTCGTACTGCACTGGGCGACGCTGACACGAACCACGAAAGTGCCCAGGGTCATGTCGTTGAAAAACCCTCGTCCCTAGAATCGCGACACATCAAACACCCGAGGCGCTAACTCATATCCATCATCGAACGACACCGCAACACTGTCACTGACGATGTCTGCCTGGACCATCGGCTCGCGATCGGGTACCGACTAGACCACCATCGTGGAACGATCGCCTAAATTCGCTGCCAGGGTAGCCTCACCCCAGAAACCTTCCGGTCCGATCGAACCGTCAGCTTGCGCGGTGATCATCGCGATGCCAGGCATGAAGCGAGTGGATACCGCCGTCGCCGTGCCCTCAAACTCGAGGGTCTGAACGGTACGGCAAGGGCCCTCTCGGCCCGGCTCACCGAAGTCCTGTTGTCGATTGGTCTGCGTATAGGTCGCGTCGCTGATGTCGGTGATGGCGCCATCCCGTTCCAGGCGCACGCTACCTGCCCCGGTCGGAAACCGGTTCAACGACCGCTCGAGCCGCCCCGACAGCATGCGCTCCTCGATAATGCAGTCGTCAAGTTCGAGATCGGCAAAGCGAAAGGGCAGTATTGCCCACGGGCGCTATCGTCGTGGTACCCGACGGGTCGGGTGTGGCGAACGGATTGGTTGGTGGTGCGGCCCGGGCGTGCTCGAGCGCTCCCAGGCAATAGCACCTGCCGTGCCCGAGTAGACGACTGCGCGCAAACCGCCCGGTGCAGCGGGCCCTGCCGTTGGGGGCGGGCCTGTATCACTCGACGTCTGGACGAACAGCCACGCCGCCGTCGAGGGTTCGCCCTGACGATAGATCGCGATGGACTTCGAACAGGTCGGCCGACGCCCCGTCAGGCTCGTGTCGACGTAACTCGTGGGATTCATTTTCGGCACGTTGCCGCTATCGAATACCGCCTCACCCTGTGCAGTCAGACTTGACTCTCGAGAGTGTCCAGCTTTGCAGACTCTCGATACGTGTCTCGCCGATCACCTCGAAACCGAGTCTGGCATAGAGCGCGAGATTCTCCACCGACTCGGTCGAGAGGCAGACCGATCGCGAGTCCGGATCGTCGATGGCCTGTTGCGCTATGTCGTCGACAAGGCGCCGCGCGAGCCCTTCGCCACGATACCGATCTCGCACGCCGAGCATGCCGATGTAGTGATGCGGCTCGTCCGGTTCGAGGCCGGCCACGGCGTTCTCGAAGGCTTCGATGCGGCGCCACGTCGCCTCGCCGAGCCTGTCGCGGACGGCGACACTGGCCCGCTCGACGATATTGGGTTGTGACGCTGGAACGGGCTCGTCGACCAGGGCGATGGCGGCAAGCTCACCGCCCCGCTCGATTCCAAGCACCGGCCCACCACGCGCGAGACGGCCGTCGACATACGAGCCGATCAGGATCGAAAGCCGTTCGGGCCCTGTGGATTCCGGACCGAGCATGAAGCGCATTGCGGGGTAGTCCCGAAAGGCCTCGACCAGCACGTCGACGGCTTCGTCGCGTCGCTCGCTACCGAGTCGCAGGATCACGTGAGGTCGCCGGGTACGCATTCAAGCTCACACTTGCGGGTGCTTAAACGGGCAGTCATCCGGGTATCGCACCGCGGTACAGTTCCGTATCACTGACAAACCGGAGACGTCATGCCATTCGTTCACGTGGTCGCCATGCTCGCGATCGTGCAATTCCTGATGTTCGGCATCCTGGTAGGCCAGGCACGGGAGAAATACGGCGTCAAGGCGCCTGCCACCAGTGGCAACGAGGACTTCGAGCGCGCGCTACGCGTGCAGATGAACACACTCGAGCAGCTGGTGTGTTTTCTGCCTGCGCTGTTCGTGGCGGCCCTGTACTGGTCGCCGACGCTCGTCGCGATACTCGGTGTGGTGTATCTCGCTGGTCGGTTCGTCTACTGGCGCGCTTATGTGGCGAGTCCGTCGACACGCACCGTCGGCTTTCTGCTCACCGTCGTACCCACGTTCGTGCTTGTCTTGCTGGCTTTGTTCGGCGCCTTGTTTCGCTGATCGGACATCGAGCACAACGTCACGGGCATCGCCGGCACGCGCCGCGGCGCGATGCAGCACGGCTATGCCGCGCGACGAGACGCTGTCTCCATTCGTCGAATCGACGACGGCGTACAGATTACCTTTGCCATCGAACTGAATATTCTCGATCATCTGCTGAACCGACGGGCTCCGTGCAACCGCAACGCTCGCGACATCTGTCTCGGTATCAAGGTCGGACACATCGGCCGCCAGCGCGGCGCCCACGATCAGTGCGATCGATTCGGGCTTCGTGAACGCCATCTCTGCGTCCGGCAATACGAAAAGGAAATTCACCCCGCAACGTCGAGTTCTGCGCTACCGTTACCTGTCCGGCTCGTTGGCGGGTTCAAGCGGTACCTGCGAGCCTTCAAGGCAGTTCTATCCGCGCATCGCGACGTCAGCTGTTCGCGAGTCGGTATATCTGCAAATGGCAGCCGGGTAGAAAACGTAAACGGTCCGCCCGAAATCCGGATTTCGGCAGTGCCCCTTGTGAGCATCCCATCATTTCCGCCATCGCCCGCCGTTTCAAAATGACGCTGTGGTATCTCCAGCGACCCAGGCTCTATCCGCGCCTCGCCAGCGAGATAAGGCGTCAGCTCGGCCACGAAAGATCTCCGCTCGACGACACAAGCCGCGAAGCTGCGTCATGGTGCGATGCGCGAGCGATCGGTACTGCGGAGGCCTTGCAGAAATTCGACGCACCGCTGAACGATGAGGCACGCTTCTCGGTCCGTTTCGCGTCGGAGCTGGAAGACGCCGAACAGATCGTCAGAAATTGTCCGGTAGAAATGGGCGGCCCGGGTGATCTTGATCTGCTTTACAGCCTGGCGGAGCGAGTTCAGGCTCGCAAGATCATCGAGACCGGCGTCGCCTACGGATGGTCATCGCTGGCGATCCTGTGCTCGCTCGCAACGAGAGACGGCGCTCGTCTGATCAGCTCGGATATGCCCTATCCCGGCCGCAACAACGATCGTCATGTGGGCTGCGTCGTGCCGAAACGCCTGCTCGAACACTGGCAGTTGCTGCGCTCGGCCGACAGACAATCCCTGCCCAAGGCTATTCGACTGTTGGGCACGATCGACATGTGCCATTACGACAGCGACAAGAGCCGAGCCGGTCGCCTTTGGGCCTATCCTCTGCTCTGGAATACCCTTCGCCCAGGAGGCGTATTCGTATCTGACGACGTTTCCGATAACCTCGCCTTCCGTGACTTTGCCAGCACGACATCGGTCGAGCCCTTGATCGTCAGGCATCAGGACAAGTTTGTCGGGATTCTGAGGAAACCCGGCAACCTGTAGCGAAGTTCCTCGGAAGTTCAGCGCCCCGCTTTCGGACGACACACACGCGGCCATGAATCATGAAGGCAACAAGCAACACGTGTATTCCTGATCGCCCGTCAAAGCGGCGAGCGGTAGATCGAACACTGCCCGCCGCTGCACGGCAAACTCGTTACACTGTCCCATCCTGATTCGATGATGGGTTGTGAAAGACTGGAAGGTTTACGCGCATCACGTGCTGGATGCTTGCGACAAGCTGCGGCGCATACGCGCGCGCGAAGATCCCGAGATCGACGACTTCAAGTCTTGAGGGCGCTCCTTCGGGCTCTCATGCCGATGACCATTGTCGCGATACCTTCAGTTGCAGTAGAAGAAGGCAGAGCATCACCAGGGTTACCCAAACCAACGGACGTGCGGTCCCGTCATTGGCCAGGCTGATCGCCAGTGCGGCCAAGCCTGCCGTGATCTGTTCGATGCCGGTCAGCAGCGCAGCCGCGATCCCTGCCTGACCCTTGATCGACCGCAGTGCGCGACTTGGCGCCACGGCAAACAAGGGCCCCATGCCGAACGTCATGATTGAATAGGCACCCGCAAAGCGCCAGGGCGACAACACGTCCGTCAGCACGATGATCGTCAGCGCGATGGCACCTATCGTGATCACGGCGACACCGAAGTGAAGAAGCCGGCCGCCAGGCCAGTGATCGGCCAGGCGCGAGGCCAGTACGCTGCCGAAGAAGAATGCCGCAACGATACTCGCCTGGTAATAGCCGAAGTGATCGATCGGCACACCGAGGTAGTCGATGAGCACGAACGGGGCACCGGTCACGAACACGAAGATCAGGCCCATGCCGACACCGAGCATGCTCGAATGCACGAGGAAATCGCCATTCGCCAGCAAGCGACCATAGCCCTGCAGCACCCGCCTTGCCCTCAGACCCTGCTTGTCGATGACAGCCGACTCCGGCAGCATCGCGGCGACGATACCGGCCGAGAGCAAGGCCATTGCACTGATGACGTAGAAGTTGCTTTGCCACCCGAAAGCCACGTGTAGGTAGCCACCCGCAATCGGTGCGACAGCCGGCGTCACGGCGATGACCATACCGAGCAATGCGAGCGCCTTGACCTGCTGTTGCTCGTCGTAGAGATCCTTCAGGATGGCGAGCCCGACGACGGCCTCGGCGGCCGCGGCAATACCGAGCAGGATGCGCATGGCGATCAGTTGCTCGATGGTTTGCGCCAGTGCACAGCCGACGCACAAGATCGCCACGGACACCAGTGAACACAGAATGACCGGGCGACGGCCGAAGCGGTCCGACAAGGGCCCGTGCAGCAGTTGTGCAAGCCCGAACGCCAGCATGTTCAGGCTGATCGTCAGCTTGACGTTCGACGGCGTCGTGTCGAACCACTTGGCCAGGTCCGGCAGGCTCGGGGAGTACATGTCCGTGGACATGATGCTGGTGCTCGAGGCCAACACCAGGATGCCGACCACCAGTCCGATGCGCGGTACTGCTGCGCGGCCGTTCGGCGACTCCGGGACAGACATGTTCACAGCTTCAACGCCAAGGAGTGCGTCAACGTGTCATTGACGGATTCAGGAAGCCGCAGAGTTGCTCCGGCAAGGTAGAGCGAGGGCGACCAAGCCTATCAGGACATCACGTCACAGGGTGAGAGTCGGGACATCGAGTCGCAGAGTGAACGGCGAGAACATCGAGCGACCGGCCAAACAGCCAGGCCATCGGCCGGACGGTCAGTCTCACCCCACAGGCAGTGCGTCAAACTCCTTGCGCCGCTCGGCGAACCACTCCTCCATCGCGCCAGGTTTCTCCATCAGGGACTTCATGGCCGCGACCGCTTCGAGGTGAGGCGCATCACTCTTCTCCATCATTTCCATCACGTGCTTGCGGCTGAGCTCGCCCATTTCCTCGAACGTCTCAGCCTTGAAGGTTTCGTCGCAGGGACCACCCAATTGCCTGCAGGTCATCATTTTCATGTCGATCTTCCGTTTGTGATTGCACTCTACTCCACCCGATCGAATTGAACAGGGCGACGCCGCAGAAGGGAAATGCCCAGCCGCTTCAAAGGCTGGCGGCCAGCCCTGACGCCCTGACGGCTTGACGCCCTGACGGCTTGACGGCTCGACGCCATGACGCCGACGCCTGAACGCCAGCCGCCAAGCCGCCACACAGAAACTACATCGCCGACATCTTGTCCGTCACGACCGTCGTCCAGGCTCCCTCGGGCGCCGCGCTGATGACCGGATCAGAGCCGCCACCAAGCAGGGTTTCGACCGTGCGCTCATAGTCCGCTTCGTCGAGCGTGCCATCGGAGCCTTCCGTTAGCTTGTTGATCTCGCTGACCATGCGCACCTGATGCTTCTCGGTCTGCGCACCGGTGGCATCGTTATCGAGCACGATGCCGGCCGCCTCTTCCGGATTCTCGCGCGCGTAGTCCCACCCTTTCATCGAGGCCGCGACGAAGCGTGCCATCCGTTCGACGAAGGCCTCGTCGGCCAGATTCTCCTCGAGCACATAGAGTCCGTCTTCCATCGTCGAGACACCTTGATCCTCATACTTGAAGACAACGAGATCATCTTCGGCAATCCCGGCATCGATGACTTGCCAGTACTCGTTGTAAGTCATCGTCGAGATGCAGTCCGCCTGCTTCTGCAACAGCGGATCGACATTGAAGCCCTGCTTCAGAACGGTAATGCCCTCCTCACCACCTTCTGTGGGAATGCCGAGCTTGCTCATCCAGGATAGGAAGGGATACTCGTTGCCGAAGAACCAGACGCCGAGCGTGCGGCCCTTGAAGTCGTCCGGCGAGGTGATGCCACTTTCCTTGAGGCAGGTCAGCATCATTCCGGAGCGCTTGAACGGCTGAGCGATATTTACCAGCGGCACTCCTTTCTCCCGACTGGCAAGTGCCGATGGCATCCAGTCGACGATGACGTCGGCACCGCCACCGGCGATGACTTGTGGCGGAGCGATGTCCGGGCCACCCGGCTTGATCGTGACATCGAGGTCTGCCTCTTCGTAGAAGCCCTTGTCCTGGGCGACGTAGTAGCCGGCGAACTGCCCCTGTGTGACCCATTTCAGCTGCAAGGTCACTTCGTCGGCGGCGTGAGCCGGATTCGACGCCATCGCCAGCAACAACGCGCCAACGGCGCCGAGACCGGCTGTCGTGTTGCCGACTTTCCTGTTAATGCTCATGGTCAGAATTCCCTCTTGAGTTGACGCGACCGATCGGTCGCGTTTGAATCGAATCACAGCGTCGCACACCATCGATATTCCGCTGCATGCCGCCATGCTCGCCACGCACTGGTTCACATTTCGGCTCGCATGTCCGCTCGCATCTCGGTTCTTATGCAGACGCACATGCATCATCGACGTCGCATCGACGGGTGCCAGAAGGTGCAGGCACGTTCCACCATGACGACGACGGCGTAGAACGCCGAGCCTGCCACCGCGGCCACAGCGATCTCGGCCCAGACCATGTCGACATTCATGCGACCGACTTCGGTGGAGATGCGAAAACCCATACCGACGGTTGGCGTGCCGAAGAACTCGGCGACGATCGCACCGATCAGTGCCAGGGTTGAATTGATCTTCAGCGCATTGAAGATGAACGGCAGCGCTTCGGGCAAGCGCAACTTGATGAGGTCCTGCCAGTAGCTGGCCGCGTAGGTGTGCATCAGATCGCGTTGCATCGCCCCGGCAGCGGCCAGACCCGATATCGTGTTGACGAGCATCGGGAAGAAGGTCATCACGACCACGACCGCCGCCTTCGAGGGCCAGTCGAAACCGAACCACATGACCATGATCGGCGCTACACCGACGATCGGCAAGGCCGACACAAGGTTGCCGATGGGCAACAACCCCCGCTGCAGGAACGGGGATCGATCGATCAGTATCGCCACGATGAAGCCAGCCAGGCACCCGAGCGCATAGCCGATCAACACCGCCTTGAGGAAGGTCTGCCGGAAGTCGGCCCAGAGGATGCTCGTCGACGCGGCGAATCGCTCGGCAATTGCCGAAGGTGACGGCAACAGCACCTGCGGCACGCCGAGCCCGCGGGTCAGGCATTCCCAGAGCAATAGCAACCAGGTGCCGAACAGGATCGGAATCAGCACGCTGAGCACGGCCTGCATCGATCGATGTCGCGGCTCGATCGTGGCGAGTCGCTCGACTGCCGCCCAGGCCAGCAGCCAGGCCCCGATGAGTGCGAACCAGAAGTTGCCCTGTATCGGATCGGCCACGTCGAGCAAGGCCAGCAGCTGCCAGGCGATCAGCGACGAGACGATGGTGAGCGCAACCCCGCTGAACACTTTCGACAGGCCAGGCCCTCGCCGTTGCCAGACAAGCACGCCGACCGCAGTCAAAACCAGCAGCAGGCCGATGATCAGCCCGCGCAGGGCATGCGTACCTGGTGCGTCGAGTGCCACCACCGAGAGCAGCAAGGCAAAGGCTCCGCAGACGGCGCTTGCCAGCAGCAACAGCCATGGTTGCGCCCCGGCAACAGGCGGCTTTGCGCTAGCCATGGGCAAGCCCCAACCGCCGATCGACCAGACGTCCCAATACCCCGATCAACAGGACCAGAGAGGCCGCCAGGACCGAGGCGACCACCAATGCCGACCAGATCTGGATGGTCTGCCCGTAGTAGGAACCTGCCAGCAGACGGGCGCCGAGGCCGGCCACCGCACCTGTCGGCAGCTCGGCGACGATGGCGCCGACCAGCGCGATGGCAACGGCTATCTTCATGCTCGTGAAGAGATACGGCAGCGACGCCGGCAGGCGCAACTTCCAGAGTGTCTGCAGTCGCGACGCATTGTAGGTACGCATCAGGTCCAGATGCATCGGCTCGGGGGAGGTCAGGCCCTTGACCATGCCGACGGCCACGGGAAAGAAACTCAGATACATCGAGATGAACGCCTTCGGCAGCAGGCCCTGGACGCCAACCGCATTCAGGACCACGATGATCATCGGCGCGATGGCAAGAATCGGAATGGTCTGCGACGCAACGATCCAGGGCATCAGGCTCATGTCGAGGGCGCGGCTGTGCACGATGGCGATCGCGAGCACTATGCCAAGCAGAGTACCGAGAGCGAAGCCAAGAGCCGCCGAAGAGAGCGTGACGCCCGCGTGATAAACCAGACTGCGCTTCGACGTGATCTTCTTGCCGAAGGTGGTCTCGATGACTTCGACGGCAACCTGATGAGGGGCCGGCAACACAGGTCGCTCTTGCGACATCGTTCCTGCAACACTCTCGATCAGACCCGCCTCACGTCCTTCACGGGCGGCACTGTCGCGCTCCCAGGCAAGGTTCAATGCCACGGCGCCGACGTACCACAGAATGACGATGACGCATAGGATCGTCAGGACCGGCAACACGGCGACGAATCGACCCTTGCCATATGCAGACCCAGCGTTTTCCTTGCGGGACGCCGTTGCATTATCGGGTGCTACCGTCACGGCGGTCGGGTCTGCCATCGTATCAGGCGATCTCTTCAACCGCACCATGGCCGGCGCGAAGGCCCTCGCGAACACGGTGCGCCAGTGCCAGAAACGCGGGGGATTCACGAATGCCGAGATCGCGCTCACGCGGCAGATCACTCTCGATGACATCGTGAATACGTCCGGGGCGAGGCGACATGACGACAATGCGACTCGAGAGATAGACGGCCTCCGGAATCGAATGCGTCACGAAGACGATCGTCTTGCCCGTGCGGTTCCAGAGCGCGAGCAGCTGCTCGTTGAGATGGTCACGCACGATCTCGTCGAGTGCGCCGAAGGGTTCGTCCATCAGCAGGAGCGCAGGCTCGACAGCCAGTGCGCGGGCGATCGAAGCACGCTGCTGCATGCCACCGGAGAGCTGCCACGGGTATTTCTTCTCGAACCCGCCAAGATCGACAAGTGCGAGATTGTCCGCGATGCGTCGTTCACGTTCACCGCGCTCGAGCCCCATGATCTCTAGCGGCAGGGCAACATTGCGAGCAATCGTTCGCCACGGATACAGTGATGCCGCCTGAAAGACGTAGCCATAAGCTCTTGCCAGTCTTGCCTCCGCAGGCGTCGTGCCATTGACCTCGATACGCCCGCTGGTGGCTCGCTCCAGATCGGCGATCACCCTGAGCAATGTTGTCTTGCCACAGCCCGACGGGCCGATGAACGAGACGAAATCA
>Ga0114953_1001155_pt1 | contig 18887 bp, 24 predicted proteins | sample SidtaG_FD_87298 | JGI IMG/M metagenome (GOLD analysis project Ga0114953, IMG submission 87298) | Marine algal microbial communities from Sidmouth, United Kingdom - Sidmouth_Male2 metaG | ecosystem: Host-associated > Algae > Red algae > Unclassified | place: Sidmouth, United Kingdom | collected...
CGGCGTGTCCGTAGCTTCCACTAAAAAGATGGAGGCCGTTGTAGCAGATGTTGGACGCGTACAGCGAGTCACGAAGGAAGCGTGCCACGTGGAAAGTGACGTTTGAAAGTGATGAAATGGTGAGAGTAGGGTTCCACGTGGCGTGAAAGGCCAGAGGTCTTACAGGTACCGCCCGTAGAAAGGGAAAATATGCGGATAGCCTTCAACTCTTCCGTCACGTACGCGGTCGGGCACCCTTGTCGGTGGAGCGGCACAAGAGGACAAGCCCGGGCCATGTCTCGTTTCCCAAGAAAGTACCGGTACACCAGGGCCGACGTTGTTCCCTGGAAGACGTGACGAACACGAGCCAGGCTCATCTCCGGGGCGCTCACAGCGCCCCTGACGAGCACTGCGTGCTCGCTCGTGTCGTTGGTGCGGCTGTGGGGACATGGTGGCATCGTCGTGCGGTCCGTACCAACCTCTCCCAAGTTGGCGACAGAAAAAAACACTTGGTCGTCGCCTCCGCAGAGAGTAGGGGGCACCTGGTCAGGTCCTTGGCCTGATGACGCGCCCAGAGCGACAGGAGTGCTGGCCAGCATGGAAAAGAGAAATGTGCCGCGACAGGTTGGCATCAAAAGGAAATGTGGCCGTACAAAAAGGACAAGGCAACGCGACAGCCGCCACTGGAAGAACATGCATGGATGGAGGCGTGAAAGACATCTAAGAGTAATAGGAGGTCGACAAGGATGAATCAGACTCGGATGGTGAGTCTCCCAAGACGACCAGCAAATGCGACTTACGAAGAGAACTGGAAGCGTCCAGACAGGACACCCGTCACGACGATCGCCACGAGCCTCGGTGCGTGCACGACGTCGTACCGCAGATGAATGGGTCCGAAAAGGGCGCTCGTCATAACCGTCTTCCCCCTAGAGACCGTGGCCAGCCCCACAGGCAGCAGCCGCCAGCTACCTCGTCTGTCACTAACGATTGCACGTCGCGACGGGGGGCAGTGTGGCCAGAGACATGTGCGTGCCGGCCGGCCGCCAGCCAGCGCGCGTCACATCCACCCCCCCTCCCTCCCGAGCCCACACTCGTGCCGACGAGCAAAATTCGCCGCCGCGCTTCTCACCGACTGACGGGGTGCCCAACGACGCGTGGCTGTACAACAACCGGGTTCAAAAGCCATTGCAGCCGCCCGAACCGCCCGTCGTCCGCGCCCTCGACCACCTCTGGAAGCTCAACCAGCACATCGCCACAGAAGGCAAGGCGGCCACCGGCGTGCGCGTGCCGGCCGTCCTGGAGCTCACAAACCGTGCGGGCCAAACCCCCCCTGGAACCCCGGGCCGAAAACTGCGGCCAACAGACACGGCTGGCCGCGAACCCGACAGCTGCGGCGCTGGACGACCGACCAGTCGAGCCGCCCCACCCGCCAGTCGTACTAGCCGCCGAAAACCGCTCGCAGCACCGCCACCGTCCCACAACAGCGGGCAAGGCGACAAGCGGCGTGCGCGTGCCGACGCCCCCTTAGGACGCGCTGGTGACGTCCACCCCCTCCCCCCCCCCCCTCTGGAATCCCGCGCCAGCGAGGACAGCCAGCAGCTCCCACCGGGCGTGGCACCGACAAAAAGGGCACCCAACCGCACCACACCCGTGCGCATACGCTAGTCGAGCCAGCCCCCCAAGAAGCAGCACCTGCGCCTCCCCCCAGCGGAACTGTGTCCAACGACGTTTGGGTGTCGAGCGCCCGTGCGTCACCGCTGGGAGAGGGACCCCTCCCCATGTCCCGCTGCGCCCGCGACCGCGGCAAGCGGCCGCGGTTGTCCGCCGCCCCTGCCAGTGCGCGCGGGCCAAAGGTGTGCTGACGCTCGATACCCAAGCGTTAAAGCTCGTCGAGCTATCATTCCCTTTCGGCGCTGCAGACCGGCGTTGGCGCGCCGTGTGCCGTGCCGACTCGTATTCTCCTTGCGCCCGTTCGAACGGTCCTAATTTGATTCCACGTTGCCGTGATCGGCTTGCAGTCCGAGCAGTGTGCAATTCGTCTTGCCCAATTTGACATGCCTGGAATCTGTTGGACCTAATTAGACATGTTGGGGGGTGTCTTGCAGTGTCCCAACTGCTCAGGGCGGAAGCGTCGCAGGCCGAGACAGTGTGAGGTACAAGAAGTGACCGGAACGCGGCGCACGCACGGCAGACCGTGTGCACACGCACGCGCCCGCACGGAGCGTACCTCGGCGAAGCTATCGATCCCATGAACGGGGGCTGCAGGGAGCGGTACCTAGATTCGGAAACATTTGCGCCGCCGCAGTGGCCGTCGGAGCGGCCTGTCAGGGCAGGCTCGAAAGCGTGTCACGAGACGCCGATGACGTCTCATAAGGAGGGCACATAATCCAAGCTCCTCGCCGGCTGCCCAAGGTCCAGCTTGCGACGCGTCTCTCCTATCAGACCTGCTGAGAACAACGCGGCACCCACCCGCCCCCACGCTGCATTTTGACCCCTCCGTCCCGATTGCTCAAACGGTCAATGTCTTATTGAGGGCTTCTCGACGCACTCAATAAGACATTGACCGTTGTCGGTGCGGGCGCTGAGAGGGCTGTTGGGGTCGGCGCGGTGCAGGTAGCGGGCGCTAATGGCAACCCGCTCCCAGACTTCTTCTCTGGTCAGCGGCAGATGGCCATTTGGGTGAAGTCAATGGTGGCATGCTTCCAATGCTGCAGAGTGTCCATGTTGCATCACGCCGGGAACGATATTGCACATGGGACGGTAAGCGAGGTGTGGTCGCCCCTCTACGTCCGCATTACGAACGCCCCGCGCTTTGTGTTCTTTCCGATTCTCTGCTGTTCTATTTTGCGGCACTCCTCGTCGCTTGCAGAAAAATATTCGTGAGGAGCATGTTACCAACTGTCTCGCCCCGCTGTACATGTCCGACTTCATGCCCAATCCTGTAGAGAAGCGCCTGACGTGCGCGACGAACCTCCACAAGCGCTTGAACTTTGCGGGCGGCGTCAATGAGGCCAAGACGAAGCTCGACACTGTGTTCTTGGTTCCGAAGCTGCGCAAGACGGACGCGTGCGGCGGTTGGGACCCTCGGGTGGCCGGCCGGCCCGGGCGGTGGTGTACGTGGCGGGCGTATCGGCCGTGCCGGTGGTTGGACGGCCTTCGTGGGCCCTACGTTGGCCTCGTCCCGCGGACGGATCGTGGCTGTAATGTCGCCGTCTGATTGGCCCACGTGCGCCTGGATATCTTGTCCGCTGCTGGTGGCGGTTGTCGGACTTGATTTTCTTTGATTGTATTTCGCATTGTTTGGAGGGACTTGATTTTCGCATTACGGGTGGCCTGCATTGGACTGCTCCGATTGGAGGCCGATCCACGAGCTCCCGAGGGTCGCGTGCTTCCACATATTTCCACGGGTTGGGACCGAATAGCGGCTATCCAGCGAAGGCGCCTCGTTTGCCCACTAGGGGCCGGGGTGCTGGCGTGTGTTGGACCGCTGTGGCCCAGCTAGAGGGCCGCCGTTGGGGCTCTTAAGAGGAGGTGTCGGCCTCCCCCTCGTGTCCAGAAGAAAAACCATCCGTGCCTTGGGTCTCTTGCTCCCTCGGGTCTCTGCCGTAATATCTTTGTCCCCCTCTTTGGGACGGGCGTGGCTTGCACTTTTTCCTTTTCGGTTTCTTCCGGGCCTCCCTCCTTTGGGCCCCAGGGGTTGTTGATTTCCTTTTCGGACAGAAGAGAGAAAACCGCTACATTAATGGTGGAGCAGCGGGGGAGGGACATACTCTTCTCCCGTATCGGAACGCCCCTCCTATATCTTTGGCCGAGCTCCTCTTCTCTTTTGTCCGTTTGGGTTATCTTCCCTCTGGTATCCTGAGGGGACCAGTAGAGTGCCGTGGGGCCAATATGCCGGACCCTCCCGCTGGTGGACGGGGTCGGGGTGCGCCCCCGGACGTGTCTTTAGTCACTCCTGCTGGCCGAGGGGGAGGGGCAGGTCTCCGTCGGACTACATCAGACATGAAGCACTCCTTCGTCGGGGTCCCACCGTTTTCTGGAAAGGACCCCCTCACGGTCTTCTCCTGGCTGGGCAAGTTGTTCAAAGCCTGTAACAACAACGACCTGTCCGAAGGGATGGCCCTCTACGCGATCCCCCACTTCCTGTCGGGCGATGCGGAACTACACTACACCCGAAAGCTACCGGACTCTGGGACCGCCCTGGGTGTCTCGAGCATCACGTCCTACCCGGTAGAGGTGAATTGGTTCCTTCAGACCTACGCGGAGCCACACACGCTGGCTCTCGCGCAGGACACCTGTAGCCGGGTGATCATCGAGCTCGACGAGACCATCGAGTCCTTCTCGGCCCGCTTGCGGGGCCTGTCGGACCGGTGTGGGAACATCCATACAGAAGCGACCATGAAGCAGCAACTCATTCAACGACTACCGGCCTACATCCGGACGGACGCGTTTGTCTACAACACACCGGCCTGTTCCTTCCAGCAATTGTTGACCTACACGTCGGGCAATAAGGCGGCAGAGGAGGTCATAACTCTGGCCCGTGATGGACATGGGCCTTCGACACCGTCTTCCTCTCGTGGTCCCCGTCGTCTCTCGGTGTCCCGCGGGCGCGTCCTACACGGGCGTACTTTCCGGTGATGGCCCTCCTTGAGACGGAGCCCCATGTGGCCCCTCGTCCGGCGGCCTACCCGGGGCAAGCCCAACTCATTTGGGGATGGCAGGACAACCTCCCTCGGTTCTTGACCGGGCGTCCTGAAGACCCACGGCGCCCCCGCATTTGTTTCCTATGTTGGACACCGGGACACCTGTCCTACACATGTCCGATCCTGACGGACCAGCAGAAGGCGCTCGTAAACAAGGCCCGAGATTCCTTCCTCCAAGCCACGCACAGTCGTAGGGCCGGGCAGGACGAGACGGTGCGGGTCACGCGGACCTACAACCGACAGATCCGGATCGCCATGGTCCAGGCCCTCTTTGACGGCATCGACAAGTCGGAAGCAGAGGAAAAGCAAGATGGGGACCCTGGGAAACAGTCGGAGAACGATCAGGACAGGCCTGGCTCGGGGAACGTTTAGTGGGGGGCGGAAAGCTTTCCGACCCCCCTGTGTGGGCTAGTCCATGCGCGGGCCCTGCTGCAAACTGCGTACCCAAGTTGTTTACAAGACCGGCGGCAAAGCCTCCTCGACGGCGCGGTCTCACTGGTCCCTGTGCGTTTAAGGGGACCTTGCTCGTTTTGCGTAAGCGGGAATTCGTGGTCTCGGCGGCCCTGCGTTTGTCGTCGGACCATCCTTTGCACCAGACCCCATGCGTGTTGGACACTGGGGCGGGACAAAGTGTCCTACGGGAGGATGTCCTCCCCTCTGGCTGGCAACAGCAAGCTCGGCGGGCCCCTCGGTCGACCCACATATGTGATGCGTCCGGAAAACTCCTGAAGGTCAAGTCCCAAGTGGGGTTGTCCTTCGTTGTGGACGGCGCCTCGATACCCTTCCAGTTCTTGGTGGTCATGGCTCTCTCGGTCTCTGTCATCCTGGGAATGGACTTCCAGAAAGAGCACGTGAAGGCCATCTATCCGGTCTGTGAGACCGTCGCATGGAACCACGGTAGCCTGAATAAGGCGGAGAACGCGTAGGACGGCAAGAAGAAGGAGCCCAACCCGGTCAAGGGAAACCCAACCCGTCGAGACATGGGGGCCATCTACCTACGAAAGGGCGTGACGGTAGCCGCTCGCACCGTCCAAGCGGTCCCCGTGGTGTGTGGGACCACGGGGCTGTGTCGTCTTGTGGAACGACCTCAGGTGCTGGCCCAGAACGGATTCCGCCTACAGGATGCCCTTGCCATCCTCACGCCCCGCCGGGAACTCATCCTCCACCTTATCAGCATTTCGGACAGGCCCGTCAACCTACCGAAGAACTACGCGATCAGCGTGACGGAGCCCTACGCGGGCCCGACGTACGAGATCACGGAGGAGGACCAACCCGCTGATGTCGGGGCGGACCCGCTCTGTACGGCTGGGCCGACGGCAGATCACCCGCCCACGGAAGCGCCGTCGGTCCCAGTGGAAGCGCAGGCCCCGAAAACCAAGGGGTCTCTGCAAGATCGGGTCCCGCCGGATCAAGAGCCGCCGGAACCATCACCTTCTCCATGGGTGGCGTATGTACTGATCCCGCCGGATTTACATCCCGCGGTACATCAGCTGATGGATCGATATAAGGGCCTATGGAGTGGCAGGTTGGGCGAGATTGACGTGGCACCCCACCGGATTGCTCTCCACCCTGGGACTTGTCCTATTCGGTCCCAACCTTACCGGACGGGTTTCCACCACCGTGGTCTCCTGGCGGACCAAGTGGCGAAGCAACTCCAGATGGGGGTCATCGATCCGTCTCAGTCCGAGAGCTCCTTCCCGTTCTTGATGGTGCCCAAGCCGGACGGTTTCCTATGGTTCTGCGTGGACTACCGCCGCTTGAACGACTTGACGGTGAAGTACACGTACCAGCTGCCCCGCATGGACGATTGCATTGACTTCCTGGGCGACGCTTCCGTCTTCTCCATGCTGGATTGCAACTTCGATTACTGGCAGATCCCGATGGCCGTCGAGGAGCAGGACAAGACGACCTTCACGTGCCACGAGGGAACCTACAAGTACATCCGGCTCCAGTTTGGTTTGACCAACGCGCCGGCCACCTTCCAGAGGGCCATTGATATGCTCCTGTCCAGCGTCAAGTGGAAGACCTGCCTGGTCTATTTGGACGACGTGATTGTCTTCTCCCGGACGGTCGAGGAACACATCACGCACTTGGACGAGGTCTTGGTCTTTTGTCCCGCGCTGGAGTGTCCCTCAAGGTGTCCAAGTGCTTCCTTTTCCAGGAGGAAGTCGAATACTTGGGACACATCGTGGGCCGCGGACACATCCGGGTGAACGAGAAGAACCTGGTGGGCCTACGTCATGCCGAACCGCCTTGGACCAAGAAGGACCGACGGAGCTTCCTCGGGATGTGCAACGTATACCGCCGGTTCGTGAAGGACTACGCACAAGTGACCCGACCCCTGACGGCCCTAACAAGTACTAAGGTGTCGGACCTATTTCCCCCGTTCTCGCAAGACCAGTGGGACGCCTTTGAGGAGCTCAAGAGGCGGCTCACAAGCACTCCGATCCTGGCACTCCCGCGGTCTACAGGGGCCTACGTGTTGGAAACGGACGCCAGCGATTACCAAGTGGGCTGCGTCCTGACGCAAGAACAGCCGGACGAGACCTACAAGCCGGTTGGGTACTGGAGTCTTCCTATCACGGGGGCCGACAAGAACTGCTGCACAACGGAGAAAGAGTGCCTCGCGGTCGTTTGGGCCCTCTTTATGCTGCGTCCGTAAGTCCTAGGGACCCGGTTCATCGTCCGGACGGACCATTCGGCCCTCCGATAGATGCTCCACATGGACGGGGCCGACGGTCGCTTGGCCCGTTGGCGGTTAAGACTCTCCGATCTTGACTACTCGGTCGAGACCCGCGCGGGGGCCGCTCACCACGCAGCGAACACGATGTCCCGGCTCGCAACACCCGCGGTGGACGCAAGGCCAATCCCGGAGGAGATCCCCTGCCTCACCCGGGCCAACTCCTCGCGGGCCTGGACCATGCCATCTTACAAGGACAGACGGGAATATCCCCCCGTCACGGCGGACCGTCTGGGCAAGGCCCAAGCGCAGGACAATCGGTGTCATGAGCTCCGACAGGAGTTGTACCGCAACGCCCACTCCCGCTACTCCGAGAACGCGCAGGGCATGCTGTTACGGCGCGCACCATTGGAGCGGGCCACGCAGGTGTACGTCTCCAGGTCCCTACGGATAGAGATCCTCACCCTGGAGCACGCGCCGGCCCATGCGGGACACCCTGGCGCCAACAAGACGTACGTTTCCATGCGGCGCTTCTTTTATTGGGAGTCCATGGTGGCCGACGTGTACAACTACATGGAAAACTGTGGAACCTGTGCCAAGGGACACGTGGCCGGACACCGACGGACCAGCCCGCTAAGGCTCTCTCCCCCGATGGAATCGCTGTCCGCTGTATGCCTCGACCTCTGAGGACCACTTCCCAAGACCGCCATGGGCAACTGGTACCTCCTCGTGGTGGTGGACCGCGTCTCCAAGTTCACCCGCGTGGTGTAAATCCCTCGGGAAGACGCGGAAGCCGTGGCCTCGGCCTTCTGCGACACCTGGGTGGCGTCCTACGGTCCCCCGGACACCCTCCTGACGAACAATGGGCCCCAATTGACCTCCACGCTCTTCCACGGTGTCTGCCGCCTCATGGGAATTACCAACCTGAACTCCACGACCTACCATTCCCAGACGCAAGGACAAGTCGAGTGGTGCAACAGATCCTTCGTGGCCCAACTCAAGGCGTACGTAGAGGACCATCAAGACACGTGGGACGAGCTGGTCTCTGTCCTAACTTTGGCCTACAACTCACGGCCACAACAGAGCGCCGGGGTAGCCCCACTTGAGTTCTTTGTACCAGAACGAAATCGGACGTTGGCCCTCGAGCGCCTTCCCAAGGACCCGTACCCGCAGACAGTCCCAAGGATGGCCCTCGAGGCGAGGGAAAAACAGCGAGACCACCTACGGAACCTCATCACGCAGATACGAGCCGCCCTCGCCACTCCCTAACGACGGTACAAGCGGAACTTCAATAAGCGGGTCCGGCCGGTCAACAGGGCCCTCAAGATCGGTGATTGGGTCTTCGTAGACGCAAACGACACGGAAAGACGCGAGTTGGACCACAAGGTGGTCGGCCCTTTTGAGATTGTCCGCACGGACGGGCACACCTACACGGTCCTCGCGGACGGGCTGCCGGACACGGTGAGTAGCGACCATGTTACGTGGGTGCCTCCCCCGACGGGACAAGAGCCGAAAGTGTACGGATGGACGGTCCCGGATGCAGTCGTCCCGGACGGACATGAGCCAGAAGGTCCAGCATTCGTGTGGGACAGCTTCCTAACCCATGAGGTGGACGACGACGGGGATCTATGGATGAAGGTCCGTTGGTGGGGCGATGGGTCCGAGGAGGACACCTGGGAGCGCGCGCGCAAGTTCGTTCCACGCAAGCTCCGCCAGTACCGCCGACGCAAGCGTCTCCCTGACCCGAGTGGACTGGCGGCCTTCCTGAGTTGGTGACCCGTCCGATGCCCCTGCGGCAAAGTCCTAGAACGGCCCCTTCGCGCCCAAGATCGGCCATCTTCGTTTGATCCGCCGGGCTTCTCCCTGCGGCCCCTCCGTTTGTCTCCCCTGCCCGGCTGGCGGCGGTCGGACCCGGTCAATTCCATCCGGGACGGCGCACATCGGCTCGACACACGCGAGTCTCGTGACCGACGGAACGGGCGTAACGGTCGGCCGTTTCCTGTACCGGCCTCTCGAGACTCACGTATTTGAATCTCGAGACCACGCTGAGTTTTGGGACCGATATCCTCAACGAGAGCGGATTTGCAGTGCATGAGCAAGACGTCTTTGTGTCCACACGCAAAGGCACAAAAGCAAGACGATCCCTCGCTCTCCACGGCGGACGGGACGGACCCCACTACGGACGGTCTACCACCAAGACGAAGGCCCGGACCGGTAGCGCTGTGCTGGCCCTGCCTTGTCCCCCTTCGCCGAGTTCTCCCTCGCGCGTATCTTCCCACGACCGGACGACTCCCCCGCATGTCCTCGGCGGGAGTGCCCGGCCCCCGCCGTGTCGACCTTCCGAAGGACCACCTCGCGAAGGGCATCCCGGCCAAAGCGGTCAAGCAGCTCGGCGGCCCCGTCAGTACTCATCCCAACTTGCCCGTCTGTCCTCGTCCGGACCTCCCCCCCCTGGCGGACCAACGTGTGCAAGAGCGCGGCCAACAAGGGACCCGTATGCAGCCGGTCGACCGCCCGCTAGTCCAAGCCGAAGAAGGGAACCAACATGTCACGCAGGGCCGACGGGGGTGCATGCCACAACAAGTCCAACGTGTGGTCCTGGATGTCCTGATGGGTTGGCAGGCTTTCCATGATGATGCGCGGTCCCGTGGCGGACGGGGGGGGGGCCTCGTTGGCCATCACGTGCGAGACGGACGGGATGCTCGACCCCGCTTGGTCAGCCCCACTTGGTCCCATGTCCGTCGGACGTGACGCCCGAACCGCCTGGCCCCATTCGTTCTCCTCCGCGGCGAGGGCCCGACCCTCGAGGACTTCCGCCGAGTAGGGCAAGTGAAGCGGAAGAAGGTCCTCATCTACCTTGGCCTCCATCACGGACCCGTCGGACGTCATGACGACGGACAGCCAGGAGGAGCGGTCCCGACGCTCGGAGGCCACGCGGCCAAGACGGTGGGTCAAGGTTGGTCCCACGGGTAGCTAGTCCAACAAGGCCAACGGGGCACCCAACTCCTCGGCAGCCCGCTCTTCCGGCCCCGTCGGACTGTGACAGATGGCCTGCAAGCCAACACGGAGGATCCACGAGCGGAGGGACTTCGGGTACAACCACATGATGCCCCGCGTCCGGAAACTGTCGACTAGGTAAGCAGCCGCCAAGACCGCCCACTCGGTACGTGGGACCTTGACGGCAAAGTAGTCGAGGTCCAACACGGCCCCCGACATGTACGCCTGGACCGGTGGCAGCTCAACCATGGCCCCATACGGGACCTCCACCGATGAACACCACGACGGGACCCGCGCGTAGTACTGGGCGCGCCGAGGCTGCGGGCAGCTGGTCAACGCTGCCATGTGCCACCCGACAAGGAAGGGAAACGACGCGGTCCGGTGGTTGCTGCTCGCCGTGATGGACGTGTGGGTCGGGTAGTCCAACGGGAGCCCAAGGAAGGGGGGGGACATCACGACAAACTCCCAAGCCGGCGCCGTGTAGGACGAGCCGACCATCTGCGTCCGACGTTGGCCGTAGGCCCGCACGTACCCAACATCGGACGGACGACGGACCACCGGTATGACTGTCGACGGATCGTCCGCCGTGGGAACCAACGCGCCCGGCAAGAGGCGCATCTGCTTGAGAAAGACGTTCCCGGGGGTCCCCCCGTCAAGGTCCCGGAAGAGGGCGTGGGCCCGCGTGTGTTGGGTCCACTCACGCTCCTCCTCCCGCGTCCATGCCGCCGCCCATCCCGCCACGTCGGAAACATCCAGGATCTCCCCGAAGATGGTCGTGTACCGCTGGTTCCCGACGCGATCGGTCGCCATCGTGGTGGAAAAGACGACAACGCGCGGCCGGCAGGCCCACCCCACGCCAAGGTCGACGGACAAACAACCGACGCGGGGGGGGCAGCCGACGAAGTCCAGCAAGCGGCGGGTGCGGGCGAGGGAAGGTGGACGATGGACACCGAGGCGGACAACACCCGCCGGGATTCCGATGATGTACTCGTGATCACGTCCCATCCGGTGGACCGACCATGAGACGGCCCGCTCTGGACCCGCGTACCGAGGACCTGCAGGAAGCGCCCCGCACAACCTGGTGGCGCCTACACACTCGGTCCAACGGCCCCGCCTCTTAACCGCGCTGACACTGTGCGTATGGGCCCGCGGGGACGCTCGGCCTTGATGTGGGGACAGTGTGACGGTTGGGACACTTGGGTGGCGGGCCAGCCCGGGCGGTGGTGTACGTGGCCGGCGGATCGGCCGTGCCGGTGGTTGGACGGCTTTTGTGGGCCCTACGCCGGCCTCGCCCCGCCGACGGATCTTGGCTGTAATGTCGCCGTCTGATTGGCCCACGTGCGCCTGGACATCTTGTCCGCTGCTGGTGGCGGTTGTCGGACTTGATTTTCTTTGATTGTATTTCGCATTGTTTGGAGGGACTTGATTTTCGCATTACGGGTGGCCAGCATTCGCCGGCTCCGATGGGAGGCCGAGCCACGGGCTCCCGAGGGTCGCGTGCTTCCACATACTTCCACGGGTTGGGACCGAATAGCGGCTATCCAGCGAAGGCGTCTCGTTTGCCCACTAGGGGCCGGGGTGCTGGCGTGTGTTGGCCCGCTGTGGCCCCGCTAGGGGGCCGCCGTGGGGGCTCTTAAGGGGGGGTCTCGGCCTCCTCCTCGTGTCCAGAAGAAAAACCATCCGTGCCTTGGGTCTCTTGCTCCCTCGGGTCTCTGCCGCAAGACCTTTGTCACCCTCTTCGGGACGGGCGTGGCTTGCACTTTCTCCTTTCTGGTTCCTTCTGGGCCTCCTTCCTTTGGGCCCCAGGGGTTGCTGATATTCTTTTCGCACAGAAGAGAGAAGACCGCTACAACGAAGAGCATCAGGATCGGCCACAGAAGCTTTACAAGGTCTTGCGCCAGTCGTGGCCGCGCTTTCAGCGCGACCTGGAGCAGTTTATGGTACCTGCTTTTATGATGAAGGTGGGAGAGTGGCTGAACATTGGCTCCCGTGGGCGGGTCAATGGGCGAAACAACATTCCGATCTTCTCTCTTGATGAGGCCAAGAAGACTATTCGCGCCTACTGGATGATCAACATGGCGATGGGCCGCAACTCGCTGCTGGTCGGCCTGCATGCCGGCGTCCAGCGGCTGAAAGGGATTGGCGTTGTCATGGTGGACGCGACAGCCACAACAGATCGGCACTACAAGGTCACTCTAGAGACATACGCCGCTCTGCTTGCAATGGTACGTTCGGTTGCGGCTTTCCTCACCATTCCTGGTCTCTCCTGCTCGGTTGTGTACGCGCTTTCCCCTTGGAACCTGTTGCCTATCCTTTAAGATGGCACACCAACTCTGACGTTTCCTGTATCTTGCGCTGTCGTGGACTTTAGTTGCAGGCCGTTCGCTGTACCGCCCCACCCGGTCGACCTCCCACAGATGCATACCGCGATGCATAAGAAAGCCGAGTGACAGAGCTTCACTCAGCGCGGCGGCAGCGTCGACCAGGCGTTCCGCAAGGTGTGTGCATCTTGGATGCTCCTGCTGGACGACCAGCTGCCCAAGGACACGGGCATCCATGACGGGCTTCTACTGACCGACGGGGACAACCTGACGCGTTCGGTATTCCCGGGGCTCCTGCCATCGCGTTTGGTGCGGACAATGGAACTCCTTTCCAAGGCTGCTCGCCCCCCGCTTCCTCCGCCAAGCCCTGCGGCGGAAGCTTCTGCAGCAGCACTTGCGGCCGCCGCCAATGATATGGAAGACAACAGCAGCGATGACGACAGCGACGACGACGACGGTGATGCCGACGACGACGAAGGTGGGGAGGGTGTGAAGGGACAGTGAGTTGTGGCTCGCTGGCTGTTTCGTACCGCGTCATATTGAGCGGGGGCGAGATTTGGTCTGTCGGAGGGTTGCATGCGTTTGGTCTTTTGTGGAAGGATAGCGAACGAATGTAGCTGTGCTGCTGTGTCTGCTTCTGTACATGCACTGGTGCTTTTTCGCTGCTTTCCGCTGGTCACTGGACGACGTGGTCGAGTGGCGCCTCCACCGGAAACTCATACAGCCACGTTGGGAGCGCGCGCCGTATCAGTAGAATTGCCGCCGCACCGCGGTGGGGCCGATGACTGTCGTGATCCGTCGCAGTAAGGCTTCTTAAGCAGCGTTCATTTATACAGCATAGCATTTACATTGGCCATCCCACATTGTCATACTTGCTGTTGGTAGATGTAAGCGTTCATGACAGCAGAGTGGGAGCTGTCATTCTATCCCATCCGAAACAATATTTACGGGCGCGCCCCACAGGTCGCTCTGAGAGCACACCCAACAACGTCTTCCCCAAGTCCGAATGTGCGTACGTGTCAGAAACGTGTCTCCCGAATGCTCCACGTGGCTCAATTTAGGCTCTTGGGGTTGGGGGCGGCTCCACAGCAACGTCGGGCACCCCAAACCGAAGAGAAACAACCCGAATCTGGTTGATCGGAATCACATAAGTACACACAGATTCAGCGGGCAGAAAATGGGGGGTGAGGCACTTGTACCCCTTCTCTGCACGATTTGGGGAGTCGGAGCTCTCCTCCCCATGTTGATCAGCTCTCTGATTGGCTGGCGCTGCTTTGTCCGGCGTTCGAAATGCTTGTGTCGTGGCATCCGGCTTTTTTGAAAACGTCAGTGACAAGCAATGCACTTCGTGTCGCGGGAGAGTGCTCCAGCGATCACTGTTTGCATCGGTATCGCGACTGCTATGGACCGTCGCATCGAGCACGCGGCCACAGGTGACCGTGCCTCCACTCCGGGATGCGACCGTTTCGGGGCACCAGCGGGGGGCATTGAAACGGTCTGCCGGCGGGGCGGGCGAAAGGGAATCTGCTCTGTCCGTGCGCTGTGTTCTCAGTGGGGTGCTGGGGAGATTCCAGTGCAGGTGGCACCATCAGCGCAGCGTCTTCGTCGTCCACTGCCATCCGCCGCCACCGTCGTCGCGACCGTCTTCTTCGCGCCATGGACGACGCCTTTGATTTGTCCCCAGACGCGATGCTGGAGGATACGGAGGACCTACAAATTGCTTCGGCGGTTGCGGCACACCTCCAGGCGTGGCGTCATTGGCGGAAGCGTTCCAGTGGGTCTCGGGTGCACCGGCGGCCGTGCTATGTTCGATCTGTGCCGGGCCGCTGGCCGAATAAGCGGCGTAGCTTTCGGTCAGGTTTGCGTGCTATTTTGAGAGATTATTTTGGTCTCAGTGGGGATCCGCCTCTTTACAACGAGGGGGACTTTGAGCGTCGGTTCTGCGTGCCGCGCAGCGTGTTTCTTCGTATATATAACGCCGTGAAGCACCGACCATTTTTTGCGCAGCGCATCAATGCGACCGGCCGGCTCCAGGCTCACCCCTTGCAAAAGGTGGTTGCGGCTTTCCGAGTCATTGCGTATCGGGAGGCGCCGGACAGGACTGATGAATATGTGCGACTGTCCGCTTCATCTATTGCGATGTCGGTGCGAGAGTTGATGCGCTTTATTGTGGATGAGTTTGGACCCTCATAGTTGCGTCCCCCCACCACTAAAGAACTGCAGCGAATTATGACGCGCAATGCTGAGCGCGGGATGCCCGGTTGCATGGGCTCCCTTGACTGCAGCCACTGGGAGTAGCGCAACTTCCCTGAGGCGTTCGCTAGCATGTACCAGAATCGCCATGGGAAGCACTCCGTGGTGATGGAGACCGTTTGTGATGAGGACCTCTGGATTTGGCATTTATTTGTGGGGTGTCCTGGATCTCACAACGACCTCAACGTTATACATGTTTCCCCCCTCTATTTATCCGTTACGAACGGAGAATGGCCGCCCCGTACATTTTCATACACTGCTGACAGCGCGACCCGCACGCTCCTGTATTATCTTGTGGCTGGTATTTATCCTCGTTTCGCGTTTTTCGTTTCTCCGTTTCCTGACCCCACAACAGAAGTAGAGGTTACATTTAACCGACTTCAAGAAGCCCTGCGGAAAGATGTCGAGCGACTCTATGCCGCGCTTACGGCGCGTTTCCACATGGCTTTGCACCCTGACAAGTACTCCACCGTCGAGGAGATGGTCACCGTCACTAAGGCGGTGGCCATCCTGCACAACATGGTCACCGAGAAGCGACGCGACGGGTATGTGCCCCGCAGCCGTATGGCCGCCGGCGGTCAGGCAGCCGGCGGCGGCGGGGCGGCGGGGCCTGAGGGTGGGCACAGCGGCGCCGCCGGCAACGCCGGCGGCGGCAATGGAAGAGCGGCTGCCGCCGGCAGTGCTGCATCCGCGGGCGGTGGTCTGGTTTCAGGTAGGGGGGCTGGTGGAGTTGGGGCGGCGGCCGGCGCCGCCGGCTGTCAGGCAGCCGGCGGTGGCGGCGCGGCGGGAAACGTGGGCGCGCACGGCGCCGCCGGCGGACACGCCGGCGGCGGCTATGGAGTAGTGGCCGCCGCCGGCGGTGGTGGATGCGCCGGCGGCGATTTTGTTCTTGGTGGGGGTGCTCGGGGAGTTGGGGCGGCAGCCGCTGCGGCCGGCGGTCAGGCGGCCGGCGGCGGCGGGGCGGCGGGCCATGTGGGTGCACACGGCGCCGCCGGCGGAAATTCCGGCGGCGGCAATGGAAGAGCGGCTGCCGCAGGCGGTGCTGCATCCGCCAGCGGCGATTCTGTTCTTGGTGGGGGGGCTCGGGGAGTTGGGGCGGCGGCCGCGGCCGCCGGCGGTCAGGCGGCCGGCGGCGGCGCCGCGGCGGGCAACGTGGGCGCGCACCGCGCCGCCGGCGGAAACGCCGGCGGCGGAAATGGTGGAGCGGCCGCCGCCGGTGGTGCTGCATCCGCCGGCGGCGCTTCTGTTCTTGGTGGGAAGGTTCGGGGAGTTGGGGCGGCGGCCGCCGCCGCCGGCGGTCAGGCGGCCGTCGGCGGCGACGCTTGGGCAATGTTGGCGCGCACCGCGCCGCCGGCGGAACGTCCGGCGACGGCACTGCAGGAGTGGCCGCCGCCGGTGGTGGTGGATGCGCTGGCGGCAGCTTGGCCATCGGTGGCGGGGTTGGGGGAGTTGCGGCGGCTGCCGCTGCCGCCGGCCTCGGTCAGGCGGCCGGCGGTGGTGCTGAAGGAATGCATGACGATGGGGACGGGCTTGTGTGGGGCTGTAATCCCCCCTCCCCCATTGAACCCGCCATGGCGCCCGTAGCGTTTTCACATGTAGGCAATTGTGGACAAGCTCTAGGCGCTTGGGCAGAGACGCGGACCGAAGAGGAGCACCTGGAGCTGAGGCATGACCTTGCGGAGCACGTATGGGCGGACAGAGAAACGCTTTTGGAGCCGTACCTGTAACTAGAGACGAACAAAGGTTTTTTTCCCGCCTCGCGGTTTTTTTATCGTAACATCTGTGTGTTCGAGGGCGTGTCTCGTGGAGCCTGCCTTGCCAGCCTTTCGAGAGGGAGACCTCCCAAAAAGCCGCCGCCGCCAAGCACGCACAGTTGTTACTGACGCGCAGACGGCGGCGGAGTGCGAAAGGCACAGCACGGCAGCTCAGCATGAACCAAAGCGAGAGGGATACTGTGTTTCAGCCGCAAAGACAAAGTAAGTAGAAAAAAAAAACCTGCCCAACAAGGAAAAAAAAACATTTGAAATCGCTGCCCAATACGCACTCTAACAAACTACTGATACTCCGCGTTGCTGTCGTCATCACTCGAGTCTTCACCCAAAGGGATGGCGTTAGGTTTAGGGTTAGGGTTAGGATTAGGGTTAGGGTTTAGGGTTGAGATTAGGGTTGGGGTTACGTCGCCCCAACGAGCCGCGGATGGCAGCCCACGAGGCGGCCCCTCGTGCGCGTGCGTGGATGGGGGGGCGCAGGGTGCTGCGAGAGGGACGTGTGCCCGCGACCGCCCGGGGAGGTGCTTTTAAGGCTGCCCGAACGGCCTCCTCTGCGACACGGCCCCACGCAGCGTCGCCCACGAGGCGGGCCACACTGACACTGGCACGGGGCTTCGTGCGTGCCCCCGTGTCGGCAAGATCCCCGCCTCGAGGAAGCGGCTGAGGCACCAGCCGGCCCACGCTTGATGTGAGGCTGCCGCACGACCTATTTGAGGGGGGGTGCGGGCCTAGCGCCAACAGGGACCAAAGCAATCTGAAGCCAATCATATGGTTTCGACCAGGTTGGAAACATTCAAAGATTTCTGATGGCATTCAAACGGAGCAGGCGATTGCTTGCGCGACCGCGCCGATATTCCCGCGCGGGCCCACCGATACTTTTGTGGCACCACAGACAGGCCGACCCGACTCGGGCGGCCTTCCCGACCGGGCACCCGGTAGTCTCGTCAAAGGTTCCGGAAGCAAGCGCCAAGACGCCCACACACAACTGGTGTGGGCGGCAAAGACAAGCCGCGAACACGACACAGCGTTGTGAGGCACAACGTTTAGTTGCCTCCCTCGGGGGGTCCGGGACTGCTCTGCTGTCCCGCTCAGATATACCCACCTGTCCCCTTCCCTCAACCCTCAGAAGGACCTTCGCAAGTGGGCCAAAAACAGGGGTCAAACGCGGGCCACACCCGCCGCCGGGGGTGTACCCAAGACCCAATCAAAACATGCCATCAAAATCCCCGAGGCGAGGGTGAGATACACTGAGAACATGAGATAGGAATCCTCACAACGAAAAGAACAAATCAAGGATACGGTCAGAACTCAGAAGACCGTACAGTGGCATCTCCGGGAATCACAAGTGGATCATCCCAACCACGATCCGATCGCACCGAGTGGGTCTCGAGATCGGTAGGATTTTGCATAGTCTAGCTAATCCAGGTAACCATGAATCTCAGCCTTACTTAGGCGAGCTCCGGGCAAGACCCGCCCCAACGGCGTGTCCGCCTGTGGGCCTTCCACTTATTGGCCCCATCAGCTGTCAAGTCCAGATGGCGTCCGTGTGGCAATGCTGCCACATTTCCCCCTCCTCAAGGGTCAGCCGTCTCGGCTGACCGGGAACGGACGAGTGGTCCGCACGAAGTGGGCGTGACGCGACCCCCTTTGATTTTATGGGGTCGCCTCAGGCGCACGCAAGTCGAGTGGCGCCGGGATATGATGCAGTGTCATGCCCCCCCTACGTTGAGGGGGTTGAGAGATTGGGGTCGTTGCCCGCCCAGTGGACGCTGGCGGCGCAGGGAGCAATCTTCCCGTGTGCTTGCTGCGTGGTGGCGGCTACGCCGGCGTGTGGCGCAGGGGACACTCTTCCCCTGTGCCGTCTTCTGGGACGTGAGAAGGGGTGGGGGCGGGTGTGCGGACCGTCCATGCCCCCGCCCAGCGACCCTATTTAGTGGTCGCCTCGCGGCGTCGGCCTCAGTTGGGCTTCCGCACATCGACTACCACGCATAGTGCGCGTGCGTGCGCGCGGCGTTCTTCGTACCCCCGCTCCCCGTACTCGGGTGCGCTTCCCCCTCTCCTTCTCCTCCTCACTTAGGTGCGCTTCCCCCTCTCCTTCTCCGCCTCACTTGGGTGCGCTTCCCCCTTACTCGGGTGCGCTTCCCCTTTGCCCCCCCCTTACTCGGGCGAGACGGGTGATGTCGGC
>Ga0114953_1001173_pt1 | contig 18669 bp, 23 predicted proteins | sample SidtaG_FD_87298 | JGI IMG/M metagenome (GOLD analysis project Ga0114953, IMG submission 87298) | Marine algal microbial communities from Sidmouth, United Kingdom - Sidmouth_Male2 metaG | ecosystem: Host-associated > Algae > Red algae > Unclassified | place: Sidmouth, United Kingdom | collected...
CCCCCCCCTGTGGACCACGTGCCGCTGGTAGGGAGGCGGGACCGGGTGCCCGCCGGAGTACAAGTGGACGGGGGGGGCTGTACTTCGGCGGACATCGTCCTCTGCCACCGCCGAGCAACACCCTTCAACTCATCAGCATCTACAAGGACGCGCAGCAGCAGCTGACAGAAGCAGACCGTCGCCGCCAGCGCAGGCGGGTGGCTTTTTCCATAGAAAAGATCATCAAGTCTACGGCGCCATTTTTCTCTCAACCGGTCGACACGCTGCGTACTGCTGTCGTTTACCTGAAGGACGGTGTCCCTCGCCTGGCTTTGTGTGAGTCAAGCCGTGGGGCGTGCGCTGTAATTTCACGCGGTCTTCATGACCGGCGGTCGCGGCGCCAGCGTGCTCCCACGCCAGGCACCCCTTCCGCCGCCACAGAGGCCCCCGTGGCTCCCGCTGCTGCCACCGCGGCCGCCGCCCCTGCCGCCGCCGCCGCCGCCCCTGCCGTCGCCGCCGCTCCTGCCGCCGCCGCGTCGGCGGGCGACCATGACAGCACCCCGATGGAGGCGACACAGGAGCGGCGGCTAGCACAGGAACAAGTCAATTTTTTTAGCCGGGTGCAGACGTAGTAAAAATGATATGAAGAAAAAGCAGCAAAGTGCATAACCAAAAAGAAGAAACAACGGGGGAGATAACAGGCATTATTCTTACCGCTTGGAAAAATGTAGCCTGCTCCATAGACCACTGCAAGTTGCTGCATGATGCTTCTTCGGCACTGGCGGCTCGCCTCTGAGGGCGATTGTGAGCCAATCAAACTGCCACCGATTGCGGTTCTATTGTGGTTCTGACCTCGGCCTGCTTCTCCTGCGCTGGGATCACGGATTGCGGTTTCATTGTGGTTCTGCTCCCCTGGAGGGGGAGGAAGGACGGGCGCGGCGCGACTGCGCCACCGCAGCGCCGAGTGCCGGCGGCGGGCCTGTCCGGGGTGCCCCTGCGCCGCGCCGTGCGGCGCGACACGCGGCGCCACCGCGACAGCCCCGCGACGCCCGCGGTCGCAGTGGAGGGCCGCACGGCGCCACCACCGCGCCGTGCGCGCGCGCCGCGCAGCTTCGCGCCTCGCCCCGTGGCGGCGGCGCCGGCCAGTGCCCGCGCGCTCCGCCGGCGCCGCATGTGGCCGCCCAGGAGGCTGCGCTCGGCTCTTCCTGTACGCGCCTTTGCACTGCGTCGTGCTCATTCAAGAGAGTACATAGCGTGCCCGCCGCCGGGCGTTGGCGGCGTGCGACGTCACGCCCGAACGGTATTGTTCTCAGTATTCTCTTGTCATTTAGTTCACAACTACTTTCTCTGTTTACAACACAATGTTTTTCTCCTTTGCGTGGTAGCCCCCCATGCTCTACAGTTTTTTTAGCGGCACCGACGACTCAGCCGCTTAGATGAAGCGACGCGACTCACGGCCGAGGACCTGAACGCAAATCGGAAGTCCGCGCAAGAGACAACCGATCAGAATGCCTGAATGTTTCCTGATGGCGGCTGACAGCGCTCCACGATGACGAGGAAACAATGCCCATCAGCTCGCGGTCCATCACTTTGCGGCAGGCAGAAAGGAAGCAAAGGGGACGTTGACAGGACGACCACGACGAGATGCGGACCGACTGGATGGCCCAGAGCACCCGTTGAACGATTCAGGGTAGACCATGTGGGTCAGAGAATACGGTGCCCCAGGTATCCTGGAGTATGGGATTTTTCCTGCGGTCCACAGGCGATGTTCAGAGCCTTCTGATGAAGACATTCCGAACAGTTTCGGGTCATTTTCAATTATTTGGCCGGATGCGGCCGGATACTGAGCACGTGTCTTCTTTACATTTTACTCTCCTATGTGTATTCAAAAAAAAAGCTTGATGGTGCATGGCACCCGGGCCCGTCGGCACGCCGCGGGAAGGGTGTGCGGGGGGGCCATATACCATGCACACACGTGGTTTCGACTTTGATTTCGCGCCCCAAGACAGCGAGCGGGCTACTGTTTTAACAGGTCAAATATCTCGAAAATGGATATCAGAGCTCTGGAGGTGCTGTGAGGAGGAGAGTGCGGCAGTTCTTTGGTTTCTTCTTTTCACGGCTTCCGTACTCCGGGGCACATTCAAAATGCAATATCTCGGCCTTGGACAGCATTGACTGCTATGATGCTGCACTGTGAACACCAGGAATCCTTATTCCTTTCCAGCGGAAGAGGCACGCAAAGGGATGGAAAAAGATTTTAATCTCTTTTCAGTGATAGTTCCTGCTTCGGAAATGTTTAGTAAGAGTCATTGGAGATGGCTCATCTTCCAGGTAGAAGCGGGTCCAGATATTGGGGGGGGGGGCGCTACATTGGAGTGTGTCTGTTCTAACTGTTCTCAGTAATTATATTAACTGACTGAGTTACTTTCAATGACATCGATGGACCCATGGAAATCTGGGCGAGTGGCTGTTTGTCCGGGAAGGACATTTGGGTAAGAGTTGGCGAGTGGGGAACTGGATTCGAGACTCTAGCAGGGGACCGTAATGCACTCGCGCGGGCAACAGAGGTGACAGCTGCGCTGGGGGTCTGGGAACCCACGTGCCAGGCACTGTAGTGCTGGAGGCATGAGGAGGCTGGGCAACTGCCCCCTTCCTCCGTCCACTTCTGTCTTCCGCTTGTGCGGTGCCGTCGCGCATTTCATATTTGGTATTCGCTTTCTGTCTCGTGTCACTTCATCCATTTTTGTTGTGTTTTCCTCTGTTTTCTGTCGTTCGGTTCTGTTAATGCTCGGTTTTTTGCTCACTCATCATTTGTTGTTTCTCGTGGAGGTACGCGCCAGCACCGCCGACCGCTCACCTTCCTCGAAAGCCCCCGGTTAAAAATTTTGAGCCCTACGCGCTGTGCTTGGAGTACCCTCAGAACCGCCACCGCTTCCAGCAGTATCAGACGGTTGCGCGTCTGCATGCCGATCTCTGAGTTGCGCAGCAGTCCTACAACCATGGTGACACTTTCGGGCCAATTTTTATCTCTGGCGCCCCAGAAATGTTTGCAATACCTCGCCTGGAAGTAGTGACCGAGCACAATGTTTCTTCAAGTCAGTGTTCGGCGGTGATGCATATCAACTTCACAAGTCTCTTTTCGCTGAAAAAAGAGCTCCTTGAGAGGAGAATTACTGCAGACGACGAGTGTCTATGAAAATGATGCGCCCAGCGCCTTACAAGAGAAACCGGGGCAAAAGATCCTTAAGTGTCACTATGGCTTTGGGAATGCTGCGCCGGAGCAAAAGCCCCATGCTCTCGTGCGTGGGGCCTGTCGAAGTCTCCACAGCAGCAGCCATCGTGAAGAAATTCAGCCACGGAGGGCCGTTTAATCTACTGGTTTTCGGTCGACAACGTGTCACCAGACAGTCAACTTGAATTGCCTGTGCGAAGCAGAGCCGAGGTTCCCCACATCGATCCCCGTATGAGTGCAATCATACCAAGTCTACCTCTTGCAATACATTATTCAAAGGTAGTCCCTTCACCCGACAGCATAGAGAATAGTATCAATTTGGATGATGACTAATGCGACGACTACGCAAGAGCAAGCTGAACATACGTGTCGTCTGAGTGCGGAGCGACAACAGCGTCGTGCAGCCGCTTGGCTTGGACGTGGATCACAGAGTGGGCCTAGGCGCAGAAAAAGTAGAATCGTACAGCTACAAGTGATTCTGAGCGTTGAACGGCACCGGCTTCACTTTCTGTTGAAAACATGCAAAAGATCCAGCCCGCTTTCTGGAAACAAGAGCGAGAATCTGATGACGACACTGTCAACTTTCAAATGGCACGCGATACAAAGAGCTGTGAAGGGGTACAGCTGGATGCCGCCGTCTAAAACAGGACATGAATCCAGGGCCCCCCCGCGGCCGATGTATTCATGCCATGGTCGGCGATTCTTAGCATATCAATCTCCTCCGACGAGGTGATTGATAGGCTGTGATCGCTTGGCGAGGAGATTAATAGGCTGTGGTCGCTTCCCGGGAATGAGCGGCAGCCATTAACTGCCCATCATCTTCTTTTTCAGAGGAGATGCTTGGCCCAGAACTTGCGCAGGTATCCGTTCTCACGTGTGTGCATGGTAAAGGAGCCGTGCGGGCACCCCCCATCGGACAATGCACCAACCGGCGCAGGGCAGCGCGGCCACCTTTCGAAATGGCACCGTCCTCTGTGCGTTCTCAGTGTAAGATTGTTGGCCAACAACAAGCTCGCTTTGCCAACATGGGACCGCATCTGAGGGGTCAAAAGGGGGGCTACACAACGACATTTACTACATCATATGGAACTCTATCGAAATGTCATGAGACTTTTTTGTTGAGTATTGGCCGAGCCATCGGTGTATCGTGCTTCCTTGATCATTTGGATCCGCTTCATCCCCGTCGTCGGCATGGACCGCCCGCTGAGCCAATCAAACTGCGGTTTTGTACCGGCTGCTGATGCCTCGAGGGTCCGTTTTTGCGCAAAGCACAGCATCATCTGTATGCCGACATGATCTGGTCGCGATCGAGCCGACATCACAATGGCCCGATTCAGGCTCGGTCCACTCACACACAGTGGGTTTGAGTTGCGTTTGTGATGTCGCAAACACGGTGCGACGAGTGGACACCTGAAGAAAAAAGGAATGAGATCTGGAGCTGATACTGATAAACTTTCATTGGAAATATCAGGGTGAGTCCGTCTGCCAGCTCCCGTGCCTGCCACCTGGTCTTCATCTCGCTGCACAGACGGCACCGGCCCAGCCCTCGCCTGCGTCGCGCACGGTGGGGGACTGTACCCAGCGACTGCACTTGTGGCTGTTAGTCACCAGCACGCTGTCTACACCCCCGCCGTCTGTGGCAGTTGACGCTTCTGCGCCACAGAAACTATGGTTGCGGGTACTTCTTGCTCGTGGCGCCCGCCCTGACGACGGGGGGTGGCGCGTGTCGGTTGGTGGTGGTGCGGCTTCGTACAGTGGGGGCTGGTAACGCCAACCTGTGCTGTAGAAGTGCTGTTTGGTTTGGCCGCAAGGCGGCGGCCGCCTTTCCCTCCACCACGGCCACCATTGTGCGTGATGCTCTGAATGCATGCACAGGTTCTTATTTTCAGGTCGCGAGCGTTGTCACGAGATCAGATTTGTGGATCACATTGGTAAAACTCGGCGGCATACATTAAGTATAACGCCTGCTGGCCCTTGTGACGCAGGTGACGTTGTGACGTGCGTCTGGCTTGAGAAAAAGCTCCTCGAGCCACGCCGTCGCATGTGACGTCACATGTGACGAAATGCAGGGCTGCGACTGGTCACACGATCACAGCAATCACAAACTCGGGAAGCACCCAGGCCAGTGGACCGAACCTCAGAGCATCACCACCAATGGCTCCAACCGTCCAAACAGCCAAATGTGGCACCGTTTGGCCGTTTGGACGGTTGGAGGACTGGTGGCTGGGATCTTCTCCAAAACTAAGGCGTGACGGGGGTGTGACGACCCATAAATGAACCTTTTCACATTTATTAATCCTCTAACGCATCTCGTGGACGTCTCGCGGGATCGCCCTTGCTTTGGAGCTTGAACGGCAGCGCGACTCCAAGCAGGCTGGTTCGGAGACGCACGCAGTCGTTTGGCCAACCCCTGGTTCCTTGTCCGAACCACGATCACCAATGAAATGCGTGACCCGTGGCGCTCAGACATTCGCGTGACGATCTGCCATCATGGAGATTCTCTGTCGGGCATTTTTGGATAGTTGGCCCGCCACAAAACAGGCCCACCCGCAGAGAGCGCCCAGGTGAGCGAAATATTGAGACGTGACCTTCTTAGTTTTGGCTTTCCGTTTGGAGAGCCAGTGCTATCAATACGCGTTGCGCACACGTGGCCGTTGGGTTCGACGGTTGGCTCCATTGGTGAAGATGCTCTCATGCTGCATCCGAGACGCGTGGGAGCTCGAGGCTCCAGCCGTTTCTTTCCGTGGCCGCCACAGCCGCTTGACGGCTGCGGGGTCCTCCCCCGCGGCACCCTCCAAGCGGGAGGACCGTGCAGTGTCAAACAAACACGTAACCTTCTTCGTCAGCTTTGACTAAATTGCCCATCGGATGCACTTTTAGTTGGGCTTCCGTTGGAGGTGTGGGCCTAACGGTTCTGCTGTTAGTTGGGCGTTTTTGGGCCCTGTGGGGCTTCCGTGGGGCTCTTTAGGGAGTGTCCAGCAATGGAGCCAACCGCCCAGAACTCCAAACGTGGCTTCACGTGGCACCGTTTGGCCAACCGGGCATTGTTGGCCAGGTTGAGCTCCAAAACTAGGGTGTGACGGTCCAAAAATATCCCTTCCTCACATATTGTAGTCTTCTAATCGGTCTCGTGTGGGGCCCGCGTGATCGCTTATTTTAGGAGCTTTAACAGCAGCGAAACGGCACGGAGGTCCAAACAGGCCCTTTTGGCGGCGCTCTAAAGCGCTCCGCCAAAACATGGTTCCGAACATGGCGATCCAGCGCCAATAGGATGCCTGATTCGAGGCATGCAGACACTATGGAGTGAAACACCTTCAGCAGATTATTCGGCGCGGACGACCGGCCGGCAACAACACTAACGCCGATGTCCGATATCCCGGGGGTAGCCTTGCCCGAGCCCAAACTTGAGATATGACGCGCCAATTTTTGGCTTGGAGGTTGGAGAGCCAGTAGGAGGGCCACAGGCTTCCCACACGTGGCCGTTGGGTTGGGCGGTTGGCTCCATTGCTGGATACGCCCTTGCCTTCGTTGGGGAGCTTTGGGATCCGCTGGGTGATTCCCCAACGGAACCGAAGACGTGATTCTGAAGAGATTAAGTGAAAGGACACAGCTTCCTGGCCACATACCAGCAATCCGTGATGAGAAAGTCTCTATATATTGCAGTCTCCCCACTTTTGGCCGATCCCGACGAGAACAACTGCGCTGAACAGATGCACGGCAGCCATCCATTGGGCCGGATACAAGCTCTCGGCCAATCAGCAGTTGTGCGGACTGCAGGTTGTTCTTGCTGCGATCGGCAAGAATTGGGAAGACTGCAATACAAGGGGTGTGCCGCGAATGTGCAAGGTCGTTCTGCATTTGCAAAGATCAGATGCCGTAATTACTGAGAATGGTTCACAGTTGCCTGACAAGCTCCTCACGAACGGTCAGGACAGGACGGAGGTGATATTGCCTTTTGCTCTGGTTCTGTCACTTTCGCGCAGTCCGCGGAGCTCAGAGCCAAGCTACAGGCGTTAAGCGGCCCTTTTTCTTGTCGACTTGCACTGGTACAGTGCGTATTCACATATTGCTGACCTCCAAAAAATGGCGGTTTCAGAGTGGTTGCAACCATTCAACAGCGTACGTGGACCAATCGAAAGGCTAGGAATCAAAGATAAGTGTCTTACAGAGTCTCCCCATGCAGCTCTGCGCACTGGAAACGCGCATCAGGATCTCAAGAAATCTGAAGAAATTTGTTGATCTCATAAGAAATCAAAGGTCCGGCCCAGAATCCTCCCCATGCCCTCTCCAGGCCCAAGCAAAAATCTCAGGAAATCTCATTGTGGGTTGCAATGGCTCTGCATGACTCCTGCAAGACACGGTGATTGGCTTGCAGGACTACTGGCGGCAACTCTCAGCCGATAGTTCAATCGTGGCTTGTCGAACAGCCAATCCGACTTCATTTCTACGCCCTGTCGTCGGCTCTGTCTCCCTTCTCTCTGCAACCGCCATATTTTGGAGGATAGCACTACATGTCGTTCGCTTATGACTTTGGAGCATGCTCTACGAGAAAACTTCCCTGACAGTCTCTGGAGTCCGATCTCCCGCTTTCGGTGGAGGCTACTTTCGTTTCGTACCCCTGTCATGTAAGCGCACACTGACTTTGCAGTCATTGCGCACTTTTATGTGTCCCGCTTATAAGGTATCCAGCTTTATAACTGAGCGCAACTCGATCGCTCAAGTGCGGGGCCCGTCGCACTTGATAGCACTTGAAGTGATCATCCACAACTGATTTGCGATCGAGTAATCTGTGGTCTCAAGTCTTCCAGATTCTGCCTGCCTACCCCCCAGAAACACCTCATTAAGAACGGGATTTAAGTTGTACATCGTCCTTCTGTGCCTCATCGTACCAGATGTGACCCAACTCCACGATCGAGAACAGATTGCCCAATCATTTGTAAATTATCACGTGGGCTACAAAGCTCCGCCCTGCTTTACAAGCACGGCTTTACAAGCGCGGCATCCCCAGGACGGCGAGAACTCTTTTTGAAAACTTGTCACACGAGCGCTATACCCCACCAGTTTTGGTGCATGAGTGACGGGAGAGCCCACCACATGGCTGTAGCACCAACTGCTGCGCCTTTCGCCGTCCTCTCAGTGGGTAAGTGCCGTCAATGAGAGTGTAAATCCCCTTCGTATTGAGCACTCAATCGTGGATTGTAAGAGTTCTTTTCTCTGTCAGATATACTTTGTTGTCCTTAAGGTTGTCCTGACGCGACTTGATAGATGTGGACATGTGACCACTGCCAGCAAACTGCCTGTCAAAGCCCAACGACCATGGCGTTCGTCGGGGCTCCGTTGCCCGTTGGGCCCCAACGGAGCCCAACGGTTTCTCGTTTAGTTTAAGGTTGAGCCCAACGGGCCGTCCGTTGGGGCTCCATTGGGCAGCGTTGGAAAGTTTTAGTCAAAGCTGACATTGTATGCTTGTGGCTGGGCGCCGCGCGCCTACCAACATATCTCGCCCTGTCCCCGCCGGGCGTGCGCCCGTCAGACATTTCTCGCGCCAGCAATCTCCGCAGGCGCTGACACTCAGATTCTCCCCCAAAACTACACGAACTACTATCCCGAAAGTCTCCTCCCCCGCCGTCTGCAATCTTGCCGGGAGCAATCCCGCCGTGCTTGGCAGCGGCCGGCACGGCGTCTCTCGACACGCAGCCGCCCCGCCGTAGGTTTTTTCAAAAATGGCAAGATCGCCGGCAGCTTTTTAGGAAGGTTGAAGATTTTTCCCATCAGTCGGTGAGCGTTCTGAGCTACTATGACCTACTTATCATGGTACCCGCAGAAATATGACAGCCGCGGCGGACCCGCCCCTGTCAAGACCCCCCGTGGTTCACCAAAAGAAAACCGCACACCACTCTGTTCCGCACCGGCAGGGCAATCCCCCTGCGCAATGTGCGGAACGGGCAGGATCCTCGCCCGAGGCTACCGCATCCCCCTTCTGAATGATAAAAATCTAATGTTCACAAGCGACGCATGTCATGCGCTGTGAGTCTAGCAGATTTTCCCAGTGCGCAACAAGCGACGCCTGTCATGTGTTGAGGATGGGCAGCACCGCCCCCGCGCGACCCCTCATTCACGGCCAAGAATGCACACCCCCGTTCCGACCGGCGCACATGAGGTAGTGACGGGGGCCTCTCAATAGCAGCACTGCAACCTGGTTGCATCATCCCCTGATCCTCTCACCCGTTCTCCCACAGAGTGCGTTTCCTTCTTTCGTCGTCCTTGAAGTCCTGGAGCCACCCCTGCACCTGTGCGGGCCTCTCTCGTCCCCTTTCTCTGCGACTCCTCACGCTCATTAAGCATGGACCGGGGTTTGCGAAAGCCTATGCTTGCTCGAATGCGCACGCGTCTGGTTTTTTTCACTTTGCTGCTGTCACTGAGCGAGGTAAACGTTTTTCCTCCCACTTTTCTGCCCTCCCTCCGTAGTTTTCGGGCGAACGATGGTCTCCGTATGTTGTGGTTGCTTTCGTATCAATCTTGTGCTGTCGTCGCTTCCAGTCTCTATCTGGGTAGTCGAGAACACCGACAGAAGTGCTCCGACTGATACCGCAACGTGTTGCAGCGGTCCGAAGAGGAGAGGTACCGAGGATACGTGCGCATGATTCGAGTTTTTTTCCAGAATGTGCTCGGTTTGTTGCATGTGCGTGCTTTGGATGTGTTTTTCGCTCGCCGTGGTGCTCCACATGTGCCGCTGGAGATTCAGCTGGCTATTTATCTCTTTAGATTCGGACATTACAGTAGCGCAGCCAGTCTTCTGTTGTCGCAGACCTACTCGGGGTGTCTTCGGGCACGGTGGTGAAGTGTACCAGGCGCGTCATCAAGGGGCTACAGCGTCTTGCCCCGCTCCATATTCATTGGCCGAATTCACAGCACCGTGTGGAGCTTGGTGTGTGGACGGGTAACCAGTATGGGTTCTATGGATGCATCGGCGCCACTGACGGGACCACATTCCTTCTGGCATACCAGCCTGCTTTGCATCCGTGGACCCACTATGACAGGAAGGGAAGGTACAGCCTCAACGCTGTGGTTACGTGCGACTGGAGCGGCCGTATATTCAGCATCGTCCAGGGGTGTACGGGGGCGGCGCTCGACTGCTTCGTTCAGACGCTCGCCAATTGGCACCGACATCCTGGAATCGTCTTCTCCGCCGGTCAAAACTTGCTGGGAGACAAGGGTAAGAAATATTCGGCTCAGGAAGTTGGACCGTATCTGCGCCCGGAGTGCACATCGTCTAAACGCCGAAATTTCAACGTTCAGATGTCTCGGTTGCATGTGCGATCCGAGCATGTGATCCGTGCCCTGAAGGGGCGCTGGGCGATTCTTAAGGAGCTCCGGCTTGGCCTATCCCAGGAGAAGGACTTCGCGCACGCAACGACCTGGATCTTGGCGTGCTGCGTGCTTCATAACATTTTCTTTGGTGAGCCTAAAATGGAGACGCTGAGCGCAGACCCTGCCGAGCCGGGTGAGTGGTAGACCCCTCATGCGTCAGCGGCCGAGGGAGCCCGGGTCACAGTGGTAGAGGGCGTGATCGACTTTATGCGCGCCTCTGGTTTGTATCGTGGCAGCGTGTAGGCCAGGTGCGTTACTGTGTGAGTAAGAGACGTCAATAGAACAGAGGCCACAGAACCGCTTTTCTACCATTGCCTACAGGGTTCCACTTCAGCTGTAGAAACAGTTGGGGGACCGGCGCTACCATCAGAAAGGGGTACGGGGGCCAAAAAACGGCGTAGTCTGTCACACGTTGCGTTGTGGTGTGCCGTTCGAAGTTAGATAGCGCTGGTGGTGTGGCCGGTGCAACGCCAAGACAGGCGGGCGCCCGAAGGGACAAGTGGTGGCGAAAGCAAAGCTTTGTTGAGGCCGCAGGTGACGCAGAGCGAGAGACGGACCATACGTGGGCTTGCAGCACGGGCATCCAGGGAGTGCACGGCACTGAGTTGATGAGGCCGAAGTCGAAATTGAAAGTCACTAGTACTACAGTGAAGATGAAACATTCACGAACTACAGTGAGATGTTACGTCAATGAATTTATCTTCGTACGCTCCGAATGCTCAATGTGGATTTTCTCGCGCATGGACGGGTGGAAATGATCCTCCACAAGCTCTCGATCAGTTGCGGCCAAGCACAGCGACACGTAGGGGCACCCAGCGTCGCGCCGCACTCGCAGTGCTGGGACGACGACGCGTTCATCTCGGCTCGGAGAACTCCAAGTGCGGCGCCGACACGTATGCGATGATACACACAATGGTGCAAAACCGTGGCAACACGAGAACCACCACTAGAAGCAAATGCAGAACTTCGACTGCGCTACTCCGTCGCCTCACCTGCGCCCACGCCGGTACCCGTACCAAAGCCCGAGCTCTCCCCCGCGCCCTGACCGCGCCCCGTCTCATCCCCGTGCTCCTCATCATCCGCCAGCCCCCGTTTGATGAGATCAGCGGCGCCGGGAAAGTCGGGGTGCTTGTTCAGGAACTTCATCAGCTGCTTGAACGTCTGGGCCTTGAACTCTTTCCTACGTCGATCGCCGCTCTCGTTCAACGCCTTGGCAACCGATGAAAAAAGCTCCGCACCTCCGGGAAGCAGCGCATTCTCCGTCTGCGACGCACGCACCGAGCGCCCGCTGGACCCGCCTACCAGCTGCGCTGGGCCTCCAGGAGCGCGTGCTCCGAGAGCGCCAGCACGATCACCAGCGGATGCTGCGCCTGTGCCACCACTCTCACCAGCCCCACCTACAGCACCAGAACCGTCCCCTCCCGACGCACTCCTAGCGCCGCCAGATGGTTGCTCGATGAGCGCTTGTGGAGGTTGGCGGCCCTCATCTCCCTATGTGTCCGCAGTGTAACCAGACCCCATCCCCCCCCCTCCTCGAGAGAGCCAAGGCCCGCATCCTCGCAGCTACCACCCTCACTGCCGTCCAAACCGTCCATGATGAGGTTGATAAAGTCCAGCGGGGCTTCGTCAGGGAGGGCCCCCTCAAAAGTAGGGCCACCGCGCTGCACGCCACCGACCAGGGTGCTGGCTACGGCCGTAGTTTCAAGGATTATTTTCACGTCCGTCTCCATGGATCTCAAAAACAGTGCCTGCGCCGCGACATTGCGTGCGACCTTTCCGGCCGGTCCGTCCGAGACTGAGCCAGTGCAGTCTTTGGCTTTGTCCCGGAACTTTTTGGCGAAGTTTACGGCGCTGTTTATCAGACGAGCGACCGCCCACATCGAGAGACCCCGCCGCTTGATGTAATTGCTCTTGTCGGCTAGATGATTGGCGACGTTGTTGAGCTGGAGCTGAGCCGACGCGCCCCGCCGGCTGTGACGTTCGGAGCGCTCGAAAATGACCATAATCCACCGCTTGATAACACTGTTCCGCACATCCACGAGGAAGATGCTGTCGGCGTCCTTGCACGGAAGCGTCTCCCCAGCGCCTGTCGCTGACGCGTACGAGGCGTCGTCTTTCTGATCTTTCTCGTTGCCGCCAGTATCAGAGTCAGCGACATGGAGCTGAGGGGGAGACGGAGGCGGGGGCGATCCCACAGCAGCCGCAGAGGCACCAGCGCCGTGATGAGCGCCACCGCCGCGACCAGCGGCACCGCCACAACGAGTGGCACCACTACGACCACCGCCACCGCCGCGACCACCGCAACCGCCCCGACCACCGCCACCGCTGCGACCAGCGCCACCGCCACGACCAGCGCCACCGCCGTGACGAGCACCCCCGCGCGAAGAATTTCCCCTATTCAGAGCACCAGCACGCCCAACACAGGTTGCCGTGACGCCACTGGGAGCAGTGACTCAAATAACAGACGTGCCCGGAATGGGGGTACTGTCATGGCAGGGTTGGGTTCTCACTAGTTTGAGAGGTGTTGGTCGTCTGTCTTTACGCCGAGCACGTGCGTGCTGACTGTGTGGTGCCTGTATGAGAGGTGGCGGTCGACTGTCCTTCCGTCATGACCCCGCCGCCCACCGCCACCCGCAAGGAGCGTAACCGTGAGGCACGGGTGCGCTCCGAGGTACGCGCTACCTGGAAGCGCGCCCGCCCAGGGCAGCCGCTGCCAGCTGCTCTGGAAAAACGGCCGCTTGGCGCCCCGCGGCTCGCGGTAGCGTCACCCAAACAGGCCGAGTCGCGGCGCCTCGCTCGGGGCCGTGCGACTAAGTCGCGTGCTCGTCGCCGCGCGGAACGTCTGCCGGGGCCGGAGACACCCGGCGCGGCGGCGCCGGCATCTGGGGCGGCGTCAGCACCCGGAGTGGCGGCGTCGGCACCTGGGGCGGCGTCGGCGACCGGCGCGAGGTCGGCGCTCGGCGCGGCGCCGGCGCCCGGCGCGGCCTCGTCGCCACATGGCGTGGCGTCGGCATATGGCGCGGCTTCGGCGCATGGCACGGAATCGGCACATGACTCTTCGTTGGCACCAGGGGCGGCGGCGTCGGCACCTGCTGCAGCGTCGGAGCATCGCGCGGCGTCGGCGCCCGGCGCGGCGCCGGCGCCCGGCGCGGCGTCGGAGCCCGGCGCGTCCGCGTCGGCAAACGGCGTGGCGTCGGCAAATGGCGCGATGTCGGCATTGGGGCGGCCGCGTCGGCACCTGCCCCAGCGTCGGCACATCGCGCGGCGTCGGCGCCCGGCGCCGTGTCGGAGCATGGTGCGGCGCATGCTGCCCCGATGGACAGCTTTGTGGACTGGCCGGCCGTGTGGCGATACGGGGAGACGTCCAGCGCAGCGGACGAGCAGTTTTACGGCAGCCTGAGGCGACTGATGGCGTCGTTCGAGTAATCCGCAAGGGTTGTGTGTGGGTCGGCAGCTAAGCCAGACTCAAGGCGGGAGCTGCCCTCCGACGGACCGCGAGTGAACTTTGCCGCCGTCGTGTACCTGTGGAATTTTCGTTTCGACGGGCATGCAGATGACGGGCGAGTCTATGTCGGGCGCGTTGCCCGTTCCGGGTCTGTGGCGGACATTTTCCACGATCGCTGCGTGCATCACGTCACAAGTCAAGATGGCACCCGACTCCACCGCAAGGTGCAAGCGGGCCCTCCCGGCGCACTCACGTGCGGCGTTGTCGCCGAGAGATCGTCAGTCTGGTCGGCCGCTGACGGGGGGTCCTGGGCCGCATTCGTCGAGGAGATTGTCCTGCGCTATTATGGGGGCCCTCAGGCCCCTGAGTCAGACCCCACGACGTCTCTCAACCCCGCGACGGTGGTCTCCCCCGTCTCTGCGGCTGTGCGCGAGCGGCTGGACGCCGTGGCGCTGACACGCATGGAGGAGTTCGCACGGGACGTGCAAGACTTTTACTTACGCCACCGTCATACCAACATCCCGATGGGGACACGTGGCCGACAGTGCGGGACGGGTTTGTACAAGATGGTGACGAAGGTGCGTGCAAGGCGTCTATTTGTTGGCAGCTCCGGTTGGCCGGCATTGGTCGAGAGCCTCACAGCCTTTGACTGGAGCTAAGAGGCCAACAAATCGCAGCAAGACAGACTGAACAGCATGGAGGTCGCGACTCTGCCTTTCCTGCAGCAGTACTGGCCGACAGCGGTAGACCTCTGGCCACTCTCTCCCACGACGGACACTGGGCCGCTGCACCGGCTGTGCGCGATACTCCTTGCGTGGGATGATGGCTTCATGCCCCCGCGCCTGCTGGACCACATCCGGCGCATGGGCCTCGACCGTGAAGATCTACGCGCTCGTGTTGGCAGAACGCCTACCTACGCGCGTCTCCGCGTGCGTTCTGCGCGACGCTCCACACAGGTAGCCTCTGAGCAGGCGGACTTGTAGGGGGACGCCATGAGGACGGCGGTGGCGGTGTCGGGGACACCCATGGTTGATTGGGTGCGGGGGGGGTAGGGGAGAAGTGACGGGAGGGGAGGGGACACAGGTGGAGGGAGGGGGGGTGGGTCGTTGATCGGAGTACTGTGATCGGCGGGGTGGCGGTACAGCATCCATGGGGGGCATCATTGCCTGGCCGCCGCCGCGGTGGCGGTGGCGGTGCCCCGGTTGATGGCTGTTGCCACCGAGGGGGGTGGCGGCGCTGCGCGCGTCGGCCGTGAAGCCGCCGTCCCAGTCCTAGTAGGTGACCTGGCGAGCGGCGGCTGGCCGACGTGTGGGGGTGCTTGTCGAATGTGCCCGGCGGGGCCAACACGGGATTGGAGGTGGGCTTGCCCCCGTGGGTCTCGCCTTCCGCGGCGGTGCTAGCCGCGTACCTGGCGGCGGGAAAAATGCTTACGGTCGCCGGAGGGGCGGGCGACGGGGCCCCACCGACGCTGTCGGCTCTGCCGCCGGGGGCGGGGCCCCCCTTGACACTTCGCCCCTTGATGGGCTGCGGCGTGCGCGCGCGAGCTCTCCCCGCCGCCACCGCCGCAGCCTTGAATGGCGTCCTGCCCGACGCGTCGCCCCCCCCCCACGCGGCCCTCGCGGGGTTTGCACCCCCCCCACATCCCTTGACGGTTGCCGTCCACCCCCTCCCACCGACGGGCACGGCCGGCGACGTGCCGTTGATCGACGACGCGGCGACGCTGCACGACACCGTGGCGGCCGCCGGCGCGCCCCTTGCCGCCGCGCGAGCCCCCTGTGGCCGCTTCCGGTGCCTCTACCCTGGCTGCGGCTCCACGTCGCCCTTCCTCCCAAACGCGCGCGCGCACGTGCGGGTGCGCACCAACGAGCTGCCGTTTGTGCGTCGGGTGGGCGGGTGTGGGAAGCGCCTCAAGTGGGCCTCCTCCGTGAGCTACCACCGCAAGCGGCATGAGCGGCTCGCGCGGCGGGGCGCGCGGCCATGAGGGCGGCGGTCGAGGGGGGGGTGGGGGCTGCGTCGGCCGCGTTGCCCACACCCCATGCATCGCGGCACCATACCAAAAAAAAAGAAAAGGACGGGGGGCACCCCCGCGTGCCGCCCCAGAGACCACGTTGCGGCTGCCGCCGAGCGCGGCGGCGGCGGCGGCGGCGCGCTGCGCGCGCGGCGGCGGCGCGCTGCGCGCCGCCGCCGACGCCACTCGCCCAAAACGTCCGTCCAAAAAATATATATATAAAAAGGAGCCCGTCGGGCGGGGTGGCCCACCGCCGCCCGTAGGGCTGGCGGCGGCGTCGGACTTCGGCACGGCCGACACTGGGCATACCTTTCGTTTTTTCGCGCACTCTTTCCAGAAGAAGCCTAGAGTACCTACGTTCTTCACGCTGCGCCTCGGGTTCTGTCGTTCAGCGCACTGGTATTAATGAAAAACGTATCGACGTGATTTTGTAGGGACCAGATCGCCCCTTTACCCACTCAGATGGCCTGGAATCGACGATTCCGGAATAGGATCAAATGATCCTCACGCGAGGATCATTTGATCCTCTTTTGAGCTACCCAGTAGACACTAAAGGTATATCTCAGGCACTACAACCGATCCCAAAATCGATGTGGGAGCGTCAGAAATGGAACACCAAGAGCCAAAGTCTCGCAGATGATGGATATGGGAGTTCCGACGGTACTCCGAAAAAATGGGGCTTTGAATGCGAGAAGCGCCTGAATGCGCGTGGGTCTCGCGACACAGGTGAAGCGCTGCGTCCGGTTTCCAGAGCAGCAACGACCATTGCAACATTGATCCAGCTGATAATGACAGTCCACTCAGATTGGCAGGGTGCTACCTTCGGATCACGGCTTGAATTTGGGAACCACATCGAAGGACCTGTCGCATCCATCGTTCATCGCACATCCGTGCCAGACAGACAAGAAGACACCGAACAGATGCTGTGCGGCGTACAATGCGCCTGCTCAGACATGTCACCCACCTCGCCCGCGCTATCCCCCCCCAGATCACACCCCTCCACCTCGTCATCGTCACGGTCATCAGCAAACGCGGCCTCTACCTCGGCACACACAGAGTCGACGGCCCTGTAGTAGGTCTCGGCCTTGATCGAGTGGTCCTCGTACCGGGCCCATACCTCCCCGGTGATTTTCACAAACTCGACCTCGGCCATGCTCCGAGGGGTCGCAACGGAGAACGTGACGTTGGTCCGCTTCAGCGACATCTTAACCGTTCCCCACACCATCTCTATGGGGTTGAGTTCTGGGTGAGCGACCGGTGAGATCAGGATCGCGACCCCAAACCGAGCGGCAAGGTCCTGCACGAGGTAGCGCGGGGTGGGTCGGTTCTCGTCCGCTCGCTGCTTCAGCACCGCCCGCGTACAAGTAGTGCGCCAGTTCTGCACCCACTCGGGCAAAACGAGGTTGTTCTTCTAGAGCCAATCCGCAAACTCCGCCTTGTGGAGCTTACTTGCCGCTGGCCGAGTAGCTTTGGTACGTACGAGGTGGTAAGGAGCCCGATCGATGCCAAGGACACCGTCCCGGATCTTTGGTAGAACCGAATCCTCGAGCCACTGCAGCCAGGAGATAGAATTCATTTCGGAGTGGTAGTCAGACGACTTCTTGCTGCCAATGAACACCCATGAAGCGCCGTCGACAAGTCCGTCCTTACGCGATCCAACGTGCGCGACGCCCTTGCCAGATGGCACCTCGAGTGAAGCGTCCGTACTGCCGTCATTCCAGCAGCGGTAAGCCAACATGTTCTTGTTGAGCCAAGTTTCGTCCGTGTAGTAGATCGTCCGCCCCGCCTCTCGATATTTGCGTAACGTGTCAATGAAATTGTTCCGCTGCTTCCGCACAGACGGCTTTTTGCGAGCCGTGTCATAATGGTTGGGTCCCCGACTGAAAGAAAAGCCGATATCTTGCATCGCACGGTGCACGGTTGCACGCGACCACACATATCGAGCCCTTCTCCCATAGGCCGACTCACCCGCGCCGTCCCCACCCCCCCCCCACCGCCGGTTCCAGCCGAGGCCCCACCCCCGCCTGGGGACCCTCCACTGGCAGGCAACGAAGACCGGCCCCCCGACTGACGTGGCAACCGTCTTTGGGAACTGACACGAGATCCCGAGTCACTACCAATCTCCCCGCGATCGGGCCCCACGTTCCCAGCAGAGCCCGCCCCGGCAGAGCTGCCATCTGCACTCTCACCCTCGGGACCACCGGCTCCACCTTCAGCAGCGCCACCAGCGCCACCAGCAGCGTCCTCCGGAACGTTGAGAAGCTCGAGGGTGCTATCCACAGTAGGCAGCATTGGAATTCGATATTGTTGGTAGATCGCGGGCCGCACCCGCGCCAGCTCCTCGGGGGGGACCCGCCAATTTGAGTGGCAGGTCTCGGGAGCGCCATCAGCAGGCAGCTCACCACACCCGCTCGCAGTAAGGTGCGCAATGACGGTCAGACTCAACCCCGTAGCCTCCGCAGTGCGCTCTGCCACCTGGCGACGCTTCGTGGCGCGGCCGGTGACAAACTCATCCTGGAACAAAGCACGAACACACAGTAACATGGAGGCTCCACCAGTGTGGAGAATGCGGGGCCCACGGGTGCGCTTGGCGCTCGGGCCCGCGGGCGGGGCCACACCAGGAGTACGGGGAGCACG
>Ga0114953_1001196_pt1 | contig 18497 bp, 37 predicted proteins | sample SidtaG_FD_87298 | JGI IMG/M metagenome (GOLD analysis project Ga0114953, IMG submission 87298) | Marine algal microbial communities from Sidmouth, United Kingdom - Sidmouth_Male2 metaG | ecosystem: Host-associated > Algae > Red algae > Unclassified | place: Sidmouth, United Kingdom | collected...
CAAGTCTTTGAGGATCGCGCCGCCGCCGGTGTTCGAGAGTCGGCCAAAGGCAGCGAACCCCATCTCGATCATCGCGCCGACGTCGGACGCGCCTTCGACTATATATAGTGGGCCTTCGATGTCCTTGAACCCTTGAGGGACGCAGATGCCGCGTGTTGCACCGGAGACTTCTTTTTTTGAGCCTCCTTTGCGTCCGTCTGCAGCGCGAAAGATCCACCCGCAAATTTTCTTGTCGGCACCGTATTCCGGCGTCGTCCACATCCATTTCGGTGCCTTCGACTTTGTCCACTTTCCCCAGACGCCGAGTTCCTTTAGATCTTCCGCCAACGCGAGACCAGGTCGGAGTCGCTTCACGGTTTCCGGTTTCAGGCCGATGGTTCCAGCGAATGCGACAAGACGCTGGGCGGGGTCGGTGGCGCGGTCCAACTGGGCCGCGAACTTCTTCTGCCACTTCTTGCCGTCGAGTTCGGGGATCTCGATATCCTCGACGGGGACGTACTTCCTCTTGGCCTTCCGCATCTCTTCGAGGTCGGACTCGAAGCCGAGGATCATGGCTCCTTCGTCGTCTTCTCGGATCTCGTGCATTCCATCGGGTAGCTTGCCGTAGCGCATACAGCGGAGGCGTTTTCCGTCGGGAGACCAAGCGCACCAGTCAGGACTTTCGCAGGCAGGGCAGGGGGTTGTTTTAGAGACTTCTTTCATAAATAAACGGTGTTTAACTGGTGATTGGTTTTCGGCAGTACTCGCCGCATTCTGAGTATTCGTATTCGTCTTCCTGCATTGGACCCGGACATTCGCAGTCCGCCCAGTGGCACTTGCAATCAGGACACCACGATTCTTCGAGGCAGACCGAGCAAAGCGGGAGGTCTGCGGCGAACTTGACCTTGATCCAGCCATCGTTGGCGGGATAGCTCACTGCTTGGACTCCAGATAGGACTCGATGAAGGCGACGGCGGCGGGAATCACGATAGCGTTTCCGTAGCCTTTGATATTGATTTTGCGGCACGAAGAATGGCCAGCAACGACCGGCTTCGATTCCCGGAAAAGCGACGCAATATCTTTTGCACGGTGACCCAGTGACCGTAGCTTGGAGCGCACTCGGCCCACTCGCCAGGGTAGCCCATGAGCCAGCGGGAATGTTCCGGGCTCAACTGGCCTGAACTTCCCATCCCGGCATCCGAGCCAGTCAGCACTTCCCCAGAAGCCGTTAGTCGGGCCGGGCTGTTGACTGTCAAATTCGCGACCCTCGCTAGCTGGTCCAGCCTCGTCCGCGTACTGCCGTCCGGGTTGACGCCCGTCTCCGACATGCCGGGCGTGTCCTTCCAATCCCTCGCCGCCGCCTTCGGCCACGCTGCTAGCGTCACCTGTTCGCTGTACGCGATCCCACCCGAGTGCTCCCGACTCAGTTGCTTCGCGGCCTGTTCCACCGATTCGTTGTTCGTTCGCGTGGTCGGAGTGAACCAACCGGCCAAGTTCGCGTCCACGGCCAACTGCTTGGATGAGTTCGCCCCGTCGTGGTGTCGGTCCAGAGCTCCGGGCGACCGCCTCGCCATGTTGACATCCGAGACTTTCGGCGTGGTCCAACTGGCTAGCTGCGTGAAGTCGTTCAGGTCGTTCGACTTCATTGGGTTGGTTGCCCGTTGTTCCGATGCGTTCTTCCAGTCTCGCTTCTGAGTCGTCGGCCATGGTGCTAAGTCGGAAATCCTCAGCGAACCAATAAAGTCGGTCACGCTTATGCGGTGCCCCGACGCTGCAAGCTGGGAATGAGACCATCCCGCTGGCGTATTCTGAGTCTTCCAGGTTAGCGTGTACATCGTCGAACCAGCCCTTGCCGTTTTTTCGGCCAACTTGCTCACCAAAGACGACTGGCGGGCGGCACTGTACGATGAGATCGCGGAAGACGGGCCAGAGGTGGCGGGGGTCCGCTTTGCCGAGTCCTTTGCCTGCGGGGCTGAACGGTTGGCACGGGCAGCTTCCGGTGAAAACTGGTCGGTCGTCAGCCCAGTTTGCTTTCCGTAGAGCGAGGGACCATCCGCCGATCCCCGCGAAGAAGTGGCATTGAGTAAATCCTTGAAGGTCATCTGGTCGTACATCGTTTATGCTCCTGTTGTCGATCTTGCCTGCGGCAATGTGGCCTGCGTCCATGAGGTTTTGCATCCAGTCGCAAGCGGCGGTTTCGATCTCGTTGTAGTAGGCGAGGGGCTTGCTCATTCACACGCCTCCTCAAATTTCTTCCGAAGGTTTTCGTATCTCGCCATCCACTCTGGATTGGATAAAACCTTGTCCTCTCGATTCAGGATCGTGGCGTGATGGACCCCCATGATCTCGGCGATGGCTGTCGAGGAATGGCCGAAGATTTCTGAAAGTCCAAAGGCGACGATGCAGTTCACCTGAAGATTCTTCCGGCTGAATTTTTGCGGTGTGACCCCGAAGAACCTGAAGACGAATGCCTGCCAGCTTTTCGCCGATCCATCTTCCTGCGGCGTATCCACCCGTGCCTCCAGTTTCTTCAGTCGCTCGTCCAGTGCCCGAAGCATTTCGACGACTGTCTCCATGTTCTGCTCGGCGGCTTGCCGGATATTCAGGGTGATCGCCTCCATGCGTTCGAGTTCGGGCGGCCCAACATGAATGGGCCGGCTCGGGTCGAGCGGCGGAGGCGTGTCGAAAGACTTCGTCGGGTCCCATTTGATTGGATCTGCCATCAGTTATCCTCCTCGAAGTCCTCGGGCCAAAGTTCGCGCAACCGCTCAAGCAGAACATCGGCGTGGCAGGGCGAATCGAGGGGGCACCAGCAGGCCAGGTCTTTGCCTCTCAAGAGAGTCAATCCCGATGCCTCGTACGCCGGCGGTTCCATCCAGCGAAAAAGATCGACGGCCAACTGCGCTGTGACAAAGCCAGCGGGCGCGTCACCGACCTGAATCCAAGAGCCGACCTTGAAAGGATTGCCCCACATGGTTCGCCGACCGACGTACACCGCATTCGATGGCATCCGCCAGCCCTTGGTGCGCTTGCGCTGGATTCGTTTTGGAATGCTCATCGATCCATCTCCAAGAACGATTTTCCGCGCTCTCCTTCGCCGGGATAGTACTCGAAGTCACCGGCCTCCTCATTCGCTGTCCGTTTGATTGCCTCCTCGCACTCGCAGTGGAACTTTGACGTATGCGGTTCTCCATCAAAGACAGACCTGATGCGGACGTATCGATCACCCTTTTTGATCGCCTCATCACACCATGTGCAACGATGCGCTTTTCGGGCGGACGACACAGTGATCCTACTGATTTCACGGTAGCTCATCGGCGGTCCTCCGGCTCGAGGAAGGGAAGCTCGACCAACTCGAACAGGTGCTGCTCGTTCTCAATCGGGATCAGATTTCCGTCCGCCGCGATGATCCCCTCGTAGGGCTTCCACTTCATGCCGAGGCGTTCCGCCGCCTGACAGATCTTGATGTTGTGTTCCCGTGATCCGGTTCGGCACACGACGAGCGTCCACCAGTTGCTCGGGAAGGTTTCGAACAGATCAGCCGACTCGCGCTTGGCCACGAAGATGTCGATGCCGGTTCCGCTCCTCTTAGAGGTCATGTGGATGTTCTGCTTGCCGCTTGCATGGACGGTGCAGAATTTTCTGAACGGTGCTACCAAGTCTTTGGAAGTGAGTCCCAGAGTTGGCAGGACGACGAAGTCGAGGTCTCCGCAGTCAGGGGTTTTGCGGCGGACGCTCCCCACCGTCATAAATTTTTCACAAAAAGGCAGCAGACGGTCTCTCACACTGATGGCGTTGACCTCGGCAGTCTCCAGTGGAATTCTTGGCCCGTTCACGATACACATCCCCACGTCTTGGCCATGAACTTATGCCGACGCCACGGTGCCGTGCAGCCGATGAAGTTGCCGAGAAAGATGGTCCCCGTAATCACGAGGGCTGTAAATTGGAATTCGTTCACGATGCCACCGCCCCGAGCGCGTGCGCCAAGATGGTCCGCTTTTCCTGGACCGTCCGAATTGCTTTGTGGAACGCGCCCATCTGCCCAACAACTTGGACCGCTTTCTGCGCTCGCGTCACGCCGGTGTAGAGCAGGTTCCGTTTCAGCAGCAGGCTCTGGTTGTCGAGGCAGACGACCATCGCCTTCCGGTACTCGCTTCCCTGCGACTTGTGGATCGTGACGGCGTAGGCCAACTGGGCTTTGTTGACGTGCTTGCGAGTGAGGTGGATCGATCCCTCGATCGTGCTCCCGTCGATCTCGACGTAGGGCCGGAACCCGTGATCGACTGCGGTGACCGTTCCGACGTCGCCGTTCCAGATCCCGACCTTCGAATCGTTCTCGGTGATCATGATCCGGTCCCCGACGTCGAAGCGATTCTTCATCGGCTTCCCGTGGTGCTTCTGATGGTACTCCCAACTTACCATCGTGTCTTTGTCCGAAGGATTCACGATGCATTTGATTTGCCTGTTGAGGTTGTGGACCCCGCCATCGACTTTGTTCGCGTCTCCGTTCCGTCCAGTCAGGATGATGTCCTTCTCGGGATCGTAGGATTCCTTCCGAACCCATTCGAGAACCTTCTCGGTGGTGGGGTGAGGTCCGCCGGTCTCCAGCATCTCCCAATACTCGCCGCCGCTGCTGAGTTTTCGCGGAACGTCTTTTCCCTCGCGAACGGCTTGAGACGCGATGTGGATTGCCCCGCTGGCTCGGTAGCAGGTCTTGAGTTCGACTCGACGTTGTGGAAAATGGTCGCACAAATTATGGAAAGGAGCACCACGTCCGACTGCGGTTAACTGCGCCACGTCCCCCACCAGAATTACCTTCGTCGGTTCGGCTTCGAGGATCGAGGCAAGGAGCCATGAGCAGACCATAGAGGCCTCGTCGATGATGACCGGGCAGCGAAGCTTTCTATTGAATCGGGTCCCGTTGAATCCGAGTCCGCTGTGGATCGTGGTTGCGGGAAGTCCGGTGTGTTGGCGGATGCGGGCCGCTGCCTTTCCCGCCATTGCCATGACGGCTGGGTAGTTGTTCCCGCTAGATTCCTTGAGGGCTTCGACGATGCCTTTGATGACGGTCGTCTTGCCCGTTCCGGCTGATCCGGTGATGTAGAGTGCTTTGTCGGAGGTGGCGCGGCGGATGGCCTCCAACTGGTCTTCGTTGTAGTCGGTCATGCCGGTCCTCCGACTTTCGCTTCATCAACAAGATTGCTGATGTGCTTTCGAATGACCGAATCCTCGGCACGTAGAGCCGGAACATATCCGTCTAAAATATTTATTATCCCGAGTGGATCGCGGTTCTCGGTGATAATATTGTCCGCAATGGCCTGATGGACCCAGTAACTGTAGTCGTAAAAAATAGGCTCGAATACCATGAGGGCATCAGTGATGGTGGTGACGTCATCATCCAATGCATCGTCAAGAATTATTCGACAGAACGCTTGTCGAACCAACTTCAAATAGTTGTCGTAAAGGCCCATGGGGAGCGTGATTTCTTTTTCGTCGGTCATGCTAACACATTCTCTGATCGGGATTAGGGAACAGCATGAGCCAGAACTTACGATTCACTCCAGTTCGGAGGATTGTGAAGCTCTGTCGGCTATCAAGTTCGATCTCAGCAATAGCCGACTCGTAAACAGCCGCAGTTCGGCTGGGACACTGCGGCTTCACTTGGATGCTTAAAGAAATGCAGTTGTCGTACCGGCTTTCCCGCGACTGCTTCTTCAACTCCATGTCTGTAAGGTTTTTGGCCGCGTCTCTGATCTGCTTTCTAACGATCTTAGGCCAATCCGCTTCTTCCTTCTTGTGCTTCTTTAGAGAAGCCGCGTCGTTCAAATTTGCCTCTGCGAGTCTTTCTCTTAGCTTTTCGAGCAGTACTTCTTTTTTGATTTTCATGCGGTTTCCTTTTGTTGGATTTCGTTGATTGCTTCATCCCGAGCTGTCACCAGCCCGCGTATTGAGTCGGTGTCACCGCCGACGTCCGTGTGAAATTGCTTGGCCAATTCGCGGAACTTGGCGCGGACTTCATCAACCGTTCCGACGTCGTCGCCGAAGATCTCGCGCCAAGGCTGGCGGTTCGCCTTGTTCGGAAGTGCCGCAAATCCCGAGAAAGTATCGGTCGTGAAAAACTCAAAGATGGCCATCTCGTTCCGTAGGTCGCGGGTCGAACAGACGTCATCTCCATTGATGATGATCATCTCCTGCTCCGTCAGCGACTCGACGACTTGGTCGTGCGCCGAATACTCGATGCCCACGAAGTTGATGCAGGCCCGCATGACATGGTCTGCGTTGATCAGAGTCGAGCCGTCCGACTGTTCTTGATGAAGAGCATAGAGATACGCGGCTTCAATCCGGCGAAGATCACCGTCTTCGATTCCAAAGTGATGCCGAACTTTTTTATCAACGTCTCCGAAACCGAAGTTCGGAAGGTAGGCTAGCTTGTAGCAGTTTTTCTCGACGACCACAGGGGCGGCGGACTCCCACTCCCGCCAAGCGGCTTCGGCCATGCCTGGGGTTACTCCAACGGAGCGAAGGTAGGCGATGGCATCTGTATGCTTCCGTGTTTCTTCCAGTCGTTCTTTGGCGTAGGCCCAGTTCGCGACTACCGCGGCCGAGACGCCTCGGATCTTACGAATGTCTTCGTCCCACCAGCCTGATCCGAACCGTACCCAGATCTTGGTTTCCAGTGACGGTCCGGCCCCTTTGCAAACATCCACGCAGTACGCGAGCAGCGCACGAGGGTCGCGAGGGATGTCACTGCTGATGTCGTGGAACTCGAACTGCCGTCCGTATTCGTTTTTGGTCCACTTGCCAGAGACGCGGACTATGTCGTCTGGTTCGACTTCCCACGGGATGTCGCCGGTGTACTTCTCCCCTGTTGTGGACAGGAGGATGGTCCACTCGTTCGGCAGTTTCCGATAAGCGACCTTGCGGACTTTGATGGTCAGTTCCACTATGCGTCCTCCTGCTGCATTCTTCTTTCGATGAAGGATAGATGGCGAGGGGTATTTTCCCTGACAAGACGCTCCCATGCAGGAGATGCTGTGAGTCCATCGGTCCACCCAAGCCAATCCTTCATCATCTCATTATAATGAGTCAAGGATTCAGTAACGCCTCCAAGGTAGTTCATACAGTGAATCATTTCGACAGGTATCATTAGAGTGGGCAGGCCGGTTTCTTGTCCAACCGCAATAGGTATTAACAGGTCCCCTGATATCCCGTATAAAATGCAATCAAGACCCTCTGGATTGTCACTTGATCTGGCTAGATGTGATGACATTTCCATGGCGGACTGAATCTCTTTGTAGTTCATGCTTCCTCCTTCGGAAGTGAGTGCCGCCGCTGGCGGAAAAGTGTGTATGCGGTCGCACCGGCGACTGCAGCGGAATCCGCCCATAGCAAGGGGAATCCCCGTTCGATGATCTGTGCTTGGCGCTTCCAGATTAATTGAGGACTGACCCCGCTTTGGTATTGTCCCCTGCTGACCTGAGTCAGATTCCCTTCGACGATGATCGGCATCTGCGCCCCGGCCTCGTCAGCCCGGTCGAGTTCACGCTGAAACCGATCCCAACCACCGACAACCGTACCGACAAAGTCGGCCAAGGTCTTCCGCTCGACAGAAAATTGCGTGTCCCCTTCAAGGGCGTAGTCGCCGAAGTCCAACTTGCGGAACTTCGTAGACACGTACTCTTGAGGGAAACTCCACGGGCGCTGCTCGCGGGTGTCGATGATCAGGTTCAGAATTTCAGACATGGATTGATCCTAGAAGGGGTCGTCGTCGTCCTTCTCGGAGTCGTCCGGGTTGGCCGGGGTCTTGGCTGCGGCAGCGGGTTTGCCCTTGACGGTGGTTTCCGCTGCCGGTTCTGGATCTGGCTTCTCGGTTTCGGTCTCCGGCGCGGCCTCGACCTTCTGGCCGGTGATCTTCTCGAAGAGGCTGGCCGCTTTCGCGTTTGAGATTTTCTGTTGGGCCTTGTTTACCCACGCGACTTCGATGGTTGGTACGTCGTTGAACTCGCCCTCTTTCACCACGATGCTGGCAGTCATTCCATCCATCTTGATAAGAGAATCAGGGACAAATGGTGCAGGTGCCCCGACCTCGACAAGGTTTTCGGAATAAGCCTGGAACTGGGTCTTTCCCTTGTTATTGCCGGACTGGATGATGGCCTCCGTGAGGTAGAACTTCTTGGAGATGGAGTGGCCGCATTCGGTAATGAATGGCAGGTTGGCAACGATCCGCGTTGCCCCGGTTTTCTTATGCGGTTCTTCGGTCCAGAACGGCTTGTGAATAGTTGCTCGGAAGGTCCCCGTAACTTTCAGCGGGGTAATTTCAGTTTCGGTACTCATAGTTAGTACTCCTGTTTGTTTGTGGTTGATTTAGAAAAGGGTTTCGTTGGGGAGGCAGGCCGGAACCAAGGAGGAGAAGGACCAGCCCGCCTGCAACCCAACGAAATTTAGAATGAATCCGCTGGGAGGCAGTCTGGGCCAAGGAGGGAGGGAACACAGACTGCCATCACCAGCGAAATTGAAATTGTTGTTCATAATGATTAAGTGCCGAGCCACGGGCCGTACGGGCAAAAAAAGGCAAAAACCCTAACCCGCGACTCGGCATGATTGAAATTTAGTTGATGAGTTCCAGCCCCTCTAAGGTCATTTGACTGGCACGGTTTTCGCAGTCGCTGCACAGTGGCATCCCGACACGAACTTTCTTGGTCTTCAGTTTGGGCGGACGCTGCTCCCAGCCCCAGTCGTGTCCGGCTGCTCTAACGTCGGCTTCGAGAGCCTTGATGAGATCGTAGGTCTCCGGCGACGCGAGACGAATTTCGGCCAACTCGCCGGGGTGCGCGAATGCACCGCAAAGGCACTCGCCGCTCATGCAGAGTTTGTCGCTGATCGGATTACGTGGAAGCCCGTTATCGATGAGGTACTTATCCTTGTCTTCGCTCGTCATGTTCCAGATCGGGCTAACCCAGACTTGGCTTCCGACTTTGTCGATTTTGTTGGTCTGCCGCATCCGTCGAGCCGACTCGTGAACCCGCTTTCCTGATGCCATGATGATGGGTTCGAGGCGGTGCTCCTTGACGTCCCTCAGCATCATGCGGATGGGGCGCTCCTTCAGGCGCCGGTACATTTTGAAGTGCATCGGGGGACCCGGAAATCCGTTTTCCAAAACCATCTCACGATAGTTCTGCGGGTCTGGGTCTCCGTTGCCTCTGAGGTAATCCATTGCTTTGTATTCGAGGAACTTCCACCCCTGTGCTTTTGAGACGTCACGGGCAAATTGCCGCGTCTCCTCGATGCCGATCCCTGTGTTAATGTGACAGACCCCATAAAAGTTCGGGTGCCGGGATGCAACATGGCAAGCGGCGAGAGAGTCGTGGCCGCCACTGATCATTCCGATGAGCTTCGATGCACGGGGGAACTTGGCGAATGCCAGGTCGAGGATGTCCAAGCCCTGATCCAAGGTCCACTGAGGGACCTCATCGGCAGTCATGTCCGGTCTCAGTCCCTCAATCTGTTGAAGGCTTTTGGACTTGGGCTCGTCTTTTGGCTCGTGGCCGTCGAGATACATCTGGCTTTCATAGGGGGAGGCTGATGCCGGTTTGCTGAAACCTTCAATCTGCTTCAGGTACTGGGATGCTTTCAGTTCGTTATCCACGGCTCACCACCTTGATGGAACGGGTGAACTTAATTCCGCCGACAACGAGTTCATCGCCTCCGGCTTCGTGCATCTTGGCCTTCAGCCAGCCGGACTGTTCCTTGACCATCTTGCGGATTTTCGATTCGTCCACGGACAGGAACTTCTGCTTTACAGCGGAGGGGTCCACCACCACGAAGTCTATCACTTCTTTCTGCCGGACGTGTGCCGACTTGGCCGGAGCCGCAACGGTAGCGGGCAGAAGCGACTCGTCGATCTCGACTTTCTCGTCAGCGCTAGTCTCGTGGACCTGCTTGAGGATCGCATCCTGCTTGGCCTTCTCGGCTGCTCGCTTCTCGGCGGCTTTCTTGTTGGCGAATCCGCTGGCGAGCCGCTGCAACCTGGACTTCTGGTCTTCGAGCGGCTGCCGAGCTTCCTTGGCGACCGCGTTGATGTTTTTGTGGACCTGAAAATAGGGCGTGGACATCTGCTTCCGCATTGTCTCGGCCCCGTTCGAGGTGGACGTAAGTTCGCGGATGAGGGCACCCGCAGCCTTGAATTCTGCTTCGGTTTCGACGGTGTCGATTTCGGATGACCGGGCTACGAGTTCGTTGCGGGACTCGACCCACTGGGACGAGATTTCGAGTTCGGTCGAGATGTCAGCGGGGAGCCGGATCTGGATGGCGAGTGATTTGGTTTCTTCGCTCATAGTTCTGCGAACTCCTTTTCCAGCTTCGCCTTTAGGTCTTTGACGTGCTGCCAAATCGCGTCATGAATGTGCTGCGGGATCTGAAGGTCGGGCTTGTGCGTTTTATGGTATTCCCCAATCTCAAATCCGTCGCGGTCACCGCTTTTAGAGAACCGGATTATTGATAGATCCCTGTCCTCAATTTCTTCTAGATAATCTAGTATTGATTCGATTTTTATGGCGCGTGCAAGTTGATCTTCGGTCATGCGTCACCTCCGATGGCTCCGGTGGCGGTCCCGCTGTAGATCAGCATGACGGCTCCGTCTTTCAGTTCGGGCGACGGAAATTTGGCTCCGGCGTCATCAAGGATCTTGGCAATGGCTTTCTTGCCGGATTCCATTTTTTCACTGTAGTCCGATGCCTCTTTGAGCACGGCCTCTTGGTTGTGAATGCGGATCGTGTAGAGGCTCCCGCCAGATTCGACGACGGTTGACTCGGCGCAGAATTTGTTGACCATCGTGATGAGCCCAGATTGGAAGATTTTGGAGTCGCCTGATATCAGCGCGATGCCACCTCCGATCTCAATATCACCGGACAGTTCTCCTGTCCACTCTCCGCCGCGTCGGCGTGTTACTGTGGCTTTCATTCTTCACCTCCGGTTCCGCTTCCGATCTGCTCGTCAGTCTCGTTCTTCTTGTCCTGATACCACGGGAGCCAGTGCATCCTTTCACGGGTTCGTTGTGTCTTGGCCTTCTGTTCGATTTGCGTCCGCTCGATGTCTTTCTGAGCGTTGATGTCCGCATCGATTTGATGCTTCTTGATGCTCGTGATTCCGATGATCACGGCAAAGACCAAGACGGTGATGAGGGCGAAAGCGCCCAGCTTGTATTGGTTGTGGGTCATGTTTCACCTTCCATGTCGAGAGGCATCGGAGCCTGTAAGCAGTCAGCGAATGCCGTGAGTAGGCCCGCCATGCAGGAGACCAGCAGAATTGCGAAAATGATGAAGGTACTCATGATTCCTCCGATTCAAGCATCTCTTTACAGGCACTACAGGTGATGTCGGTCTCGCCCGTATTGACCATCTCGCCGTCCGGTTCCGAGTGTTCGATCATGCACCACGAATCGCCGAAGTGATCGACGCCGTGGCGCTCGTTGTCGCCGGTGTAGAGGCGGACTTTGTCGGTTGTTTCCTCGCTCACGATGCACCTCCAGCGAAAGTTTCGGCTCTGGCATCGACCCGGTCCTGAAAAACTGCGTCGGCTTCCGCTTCGGATTCAGGATTGTCGAACGACAGCATGACCTGAAAGACGGCACGGATGCCTTTGAGCAGTTCCGGCCGATACGAGGCACGAAGTCCTGAAATAGATCGTTCGAACGCACCCTCAATTAGCATTAGTTCATGCGCGGTGAATTCAGTCGCGTTGATACAGTGAGCTTCACTCTCGCACAAATCCAGCTTAACGAATTTGGTACTGTACGACCATGCACTAACCCAGTTGCCTGCATTTTGATGTTCGACTCCTCCAGCTTTAACCAATGTTGCCACGGCGCAGGACCAGCAGTCTCTGGCGATCAGTTCGCCCGAATTCAGTGCGTCCAGCAGGTTGTCGATGGCCCGCAATACTCTTCCTGAGATCGGAGTCATGATGCACCTCGAACAGTCTTGTTGATGATCATGTGCAGCAGGCTTTTTGCCGAGTGCAATCGTTCTTGTTCGATCCCAGCGAGTGTGAGGACATTATTGAATTCCTTGTCTAGCTGATCGAAGTTGTCGGGCCTATCTGTTGCCGGTTTGCCCCTTTCGCCGCTTTCAAGGCTCTTGAGTTTGGCGTCGATCTTGCCGCGGAATGGTTCCCATGTGGATCGGTTGAGGTAGATCGTGGATCGGTTGAGGTAGATCGCGCCACTTTCTCCAACAAGCTCAATCTGGAAAGTGCCAGAAGCGCCAAAATCACTGGCTACAATATGGTCCCCGTCGCCGTTCGTGCATTCGAGTCTAATTTCGCTCACGATGCACCGCCTTCGGACTTCTTGCTGCCAATCGTCAGCACGATGGCCTGCATGTGGTCAGGGGTCAAACCATACTCTTTGGCTTTGGACGCTGGCAGTTTGAGAAAGCCTTTGAGCTTGGCGACATCGTACTCCGCCCATCTTTTCCCTTTCGGGCTGAACAGCGCCTCCTCGGGGATATTGCCGCCCTCGCTCGGAACCATCGGCTCGTCTGTCGAGACCTCGGTCATCGCCGCGAATTTCTCATAGGCAGCGGAAGCGTCCAAGACTACCGGCTCCAGGAATTCGACCTCGTCATCTTGGACGATTGAATCCGTTCCGGCCACGTTCTCGATCTTGTGCGGATCGTCGAAGACGTAGGTCTCCTCGGGGGTGTATACGCCGTGGACGATGCTCGGAGCCATTGCCCGAACCATGTCCGAAATCAGCCGCGCCCAGATCATTGCAGTCCGGCCACGAGGGGTTGCCCATGTTTCCTTGAAGATTTTCCCGCCTTTTTTCTTTGTATAGGGTTCGTCTTTGAGGTCGTCCCACGAGATCCTGAAATTGACGTCCTTGTTGCTGCCGAAGCTCGCGATCAGTTCAGCACCTTCAGCGTTGCGCTGGACAATCTGGTACTCGCCGCCGCCAGCCTGAAAGGCTCCGAGCATCGCGCCGGACTTCATGGCCGGTTTGCCTTGAATGATGTCGTAGGTCCTTTGAAACTGAAGAAAACTGAGGCCTTCTTGCTTGCAGGTGGCGACGATGATCATTCCGGCTTGAGTCGTCTCGGCCCCGAACATGCAGGACTTGGCAAGTGCTTCGCCCATCTTTTCGAGGTCCGCCATCGAGTTGATGGGAATCCCATCCATCTTGGCTAGTTCTGTTTTGCTCATGATGCTCCTTCGGTATTCTTCTCCATGACAACAGCACCGTTTCTTGATGTCCCGACTCGGCGCATTCCATCAGGCACACTTCCGTTGAAACGTGTGCAGTGGATGTGTTTGCCATCGGGCGATGTGGAGCACCAGTCGGGCTTCCCGCAGGACGGGCAGGGGGGGGGTGTTTTCATGTGGTTCCTTATTTGGTTTGATTAAAAAGTGACCCGGTCGCGGCGTCGGGGGGTCAGTCCATCTTAACTCGCTCTAGTTCTTGGATCTCCCGCACTAGTGGGCGGTCAATGAGGCCTTAACAAAAGCCTTGCCCGGTCGTCCCTGTGTGGGAAATTTGTTTAGCCATTGTTCGCCGGATCGCGCAGTTATGCCGGATCGCCTCGGCTCGCGGCGTCATCCCCACCGGCATATCAGGGCTGCCGGGATGCGAACAACTGGTCGAGAAGCGGGGTGGGGGACCTTCCCGCAGCAAATACTGATCATCGACGACTGCGATGTAGTGCCCGTTTTCAGCGAAGTGGTGCTGGGCTCGGATCTTCTGCCACTGTCCGACCGCAGACTTGGCCACGGGACCCGCGAGCAGGGCGTCGATCAACTGGGGAGTAGTTAGGCACGGCATCAGACTTCCTCCTTGCCGCCGAGCAGGCTGCTTTCGACCGAGGCAATCTCGGTCGAGCAAATGCAGGTGCCAGTCGGCGCGAAGCAGTCCGAGCACCATGGGTCCGGCTGGGGCTCCGGCTTGCAGGCTGGATGGTCTTCGTCGGCAACGGCCATCGCGATAAAAATTAGGGTTGCGATGATTAGAATGGCTCCAGCTATCATGATTTCTCCTGTTCATTTTTTTTCTGGCGACTGATTTCCTTTGTCGCGCAGTTGAAAACGTGTTCCTTGATGGCATCGCAGATAAAGTGCTTGCCTCGACCGATGTAGATCCCCGCCTCGGCGACGGTGAGGTAGGGACCGCTGCAAGTGATTGGCTTGGGGGTACTCACTCGCTTCCGGCTCCCATCGGTGCCGATGCCGAAACTTTGCGGCGGCGGATGCGGCGGATCTCGTTGGTGAATTCCTTGGCCCTTGCCTCATATAACTCAGCTACGGTGTCCCATCCGTTCTCCAAGGCGTCCTTGGCTCCTTCCCGACATGCAGTTCTTACGGTTTTGAGTACGATTATCTCGGTTTCAACTTCGCTCATGGCGCAGAACTACGCTATTACAGAAGGTAGGTGCAAGTTATAATTCGATTTAATTTGCAAGCTGGCAAATAAGTACGGTAGTACCGTAGGCATGAAGACCATAAAAACCCCAAGATTTGCCAAGGCCCTGAGGGTAAAGCTGACCTCCTTGGGCATTTCCGATACCGAACTAGCCGACTCAGTCGGCATCTCAAATACCGTCCTCGGACAGTACAAGAAGAACAAGACCCAGGTCGGGCCAGAAGCGGCGAATAAGATCATCCGCTTTCGAAAGTTCAGCAAGGAGACACGCAACGCACTTCGCGTAGCCTACCACGAAGACGTCGAGATCGCGCTGGGGTACGAACTCGGCAAGATGCTATTCTCGGCCAGCCCAAGCAGAGGTCATGGAAGGTTCGAGCGAAATCTCGACCTCATCCGCCGATCCCGCTCGCTGCCGGGAATCGAACGCGGCATCGACCTACTGACAGAAGTCATCCGTGAGGTAACCGGAACGAAGGAGGAGATCACATGAGCGACCTGACCATCACTGAACCAGTGTTTGAACAGATCACCTGCGAGCAGATGGAGGAGTACGCGAACCTCTACCGTCAAGATTGGATGACGGACAAGCAGTACTTTGCAGCGTCCGCCGTCTGCATCGCAACCAAAGGAGCACACCACGTCGGGGGAGACTTCAAACCGTGGGGAACTGGGGTGGCCGTCTCGAAGTTCGTCGGGAAGGGCGGGGTCTCTACTTGCGACGGGGATCTGCTGACGCGGATTGTTCTAGTCGCCCACAAGTTCGGAGTTCGGATCTCCATCGGTCCAAGCGGGCCGGGAATGATTCGGATGATCGCGTTCACCCGTGACCGTTCGAGGTGCGGGATGACGGGTCACCGAACGATGCAAGAGGTCACTGAAAAATGGAACAAGATCTGGCCGCTCGAACTCGAATTTGGAGGAAGTCATTTTCACCTGCAGTAAGCAATCCATGCCAGTCCAACCGTACCATGCCCGTATCCCACAAGCCGGAATCAAGAGGCTTTGGCCCCACTTTATCAAAAGGAAACCACACCATGAAAACCGAATCATTCATCGCACCGCTGCTGCGGCCCATCTGCACCTACAAGGGCGACCGCGACACCGACGCCGATTGGCATCGATCTGCGATATCCAGACCCGATCCGTTCAAACTCGTTCACATCCGAAAGATAGGCAGGGGGAGAAGGAATTTCCAACAGTATGTAGCCGTCTTCACCGAAGAGGGAGAGGCTTGGCAAGTTGACAGCACCCCCTTGCCTGATGACTGGCTGCAGGATACAGAGTGGCAATACCAGCCGGTTCACCTTTCCCTCTTCAAGAGCCACTCCGTCAAGACCGTGAAGAACGATGACAACTGGACCGGGTTCAAGACCGTGAAGAACGATGACAACTGGACCGGGTTCAAGAAGGATGATCGTGGTATTATCTCCACTTGCCCCAAGTGCCGGACCAAGTTGGACCTAGATCATTCCCATGTATCGAAATTGGCTGACACGATCCAGCAAGCCAACGAAGAAGTCACCAAAGGCTTCATGGCCCGCATGGATCAGATCGACAAAGAAGAACATGGCGACATAGAGAACCACCATATCCAATACGATGAACTTCTTTGCGACCTTCTCACCCAATTAGGCTTCGGAGAAATCGTCTCCAGATTCAACGAAAGTGATAAATGGTATGCGTAACCAATCACCGCCGACAACCGGCAACATCATCCAAGAACAGAAATCTCCAAGGAGGCATCGGCATGAACGGATCTGAAACCAAAACAGTAAACCTAAATCTAGTCGGCCTGAGCGGAAACGCTTTTGCACTGATGGGCGCATTTTCGCAACAGGCCAAGCGCGAGGGCTGGGACCAAGCCGAGATCGACGCAGTGTTGAAGGAAGCCAAGTCTGGCGACTACGATCACCTGCTAGCAACCATTTTAGACCATTGCGAGGAATCCGAAGCATCATGAAAGAAATCACCCAGTACCAAGCCGACGATGGCAGCGTGTGGTCCACCTCCGCCGAAGCCATCTTCGTTGACGAACTCATCCGGGAGGTGGACGCCGCGATGGCACCTCTGTACCCGATCCCCGAAACCCGATACGGTTCATTCGAGGGCTACTACCAGCAGGACCTTGAAGTCGTGGCCAAGTGCCGTGCAGCCCTCTATCGAATTGCCGACCGCGATGAGATATTGAAATATTACTTCAACATCGAAAGAGACAAAGGAAAGACCGAGGCCGAGATCCTTGAAATTCCTCCATCGTGGTGGAATAGAATTCTGGATGGCTCCCATAAACCCTTGTCTTCAGCCTTGTATCGACTATGCCGAATCGACGATACGGGCCGCGAGTGGGAGCAACAGTTCTTTGCCATGAATCCCGAACAAGGCCGCAGGTCTGCCTCAATCTGCCTCAATCCAGCGGGAGGCGTGACGGCATGAGCAACGATACCGACGACGAGGCCGAACAACACGACTGGTCCGCCGCAAGACGGATCGACGAGTCCGGGACCCTAACTCCCGAAGAGATGGAAGAGAGAGACAAACTCATGGATGAGAGATTCGTTACCCAGTTAATGGCTGACCCTCCTTTGATGTTCATCGACATGAAGCGGCTGAAACTGCAACTGAATTACGTTCATGGTGACACTCGGGAAACCGGCTGGAGCGGCTACAAGGGAAAGCTTGTCCACGACGAACTATTCGACTGGGCCTACTCATTTGCGGAACAGATCCCGACCACGATCCTCGCTCCTTCGGTCAAGCCGTACCCATCGGGCAACCTGGCACTGACTTGGTTCGAGTCACCAGACTTCCTGTTCTCGGTCACGTTTTCACTCCGAGGAATCATTGGGGTGGGGACGCTGCATGGGGTCAAGGTCCATATCGCTTCGGACTACTCGACTTTCGCGACTAGTCAGATCTTGCACCAGTTGGAGATCTTCACCGAAGCCGTTGTCGGAGAAAAATCAGACGGCGAGTTTCGATACCCGACTGGCAAGTGCGGCAACTGCGGCGGAACCGTGTTCAACGGCGACATGTGCTGCTCGCCTGAATGCGACAAGGCGTTCGCGGAATCCATCAGGGCATGAAGGATCAAAGAATGGAGAGGGTGAAGGAGTTTGGAAGCAGTGTCTACGATGACCGCGACGGTATTGATCACTACTTTGAATACAACAGGGCAAGACCGGACGAATCCACGCTGTCCAAAGAAGGTATCCTTGATCAGTATTGCCGGATAGACTCGACGGAGGATAATGATGACCGATGACAAGCCAATCACTTCCTTTGAGGAAGCCATGCAGCGCGACGTGATCCTGCACCGAGGCCTGAAATGCGGGCTTTCGCTTGAGGAGATCATTGTTCAGTTTTGTGAAGCTCGTCGGCTCGAAACGAACAGGCAAGTCCAGCGAGCCGTACTACCCCACATGCTACTTCTCTCGGAAGCAGCCTTTCAAGGAAATGCTGGGGGCAAATTAGACAGCATGGACGAGTCAGAAAAGCTGGTTTTGCTTGCCAAACTAAACGAGAAATTTGGCATCAAATCGCTGAAGGAGATAGGCGACCGATGATCCCGACAACTGACATCGGACGCCGCAAGTTGAACGCGCACCGAATTGCCGTTGCGCGGTGGTCAGCAAATTCGAACTAATCACCACGCCGGAGTAGCTCAGTTGGTAGAGCGCCTGATTTGTACTCAGGATGTCGCGGGTTCGAATCCTGTCTCCGGCTTTTTTTCTATCTAACCAAGGCAACCACATGAGCACCAAACCTACATTTCTTACCATACACGTCAGCGGCGATAATTTGTCGAGTCTAATCAAAGGGGCGATCCGATCAGTGATAAATGACCACCCTGAATATTTTACGGACATTGGACGAGCATCTGTCACAGGGAGTCTGGAAAAAAGAATGTTCGGGCAAATATCGAGGGCAGGGGATTCCCCGAATCAGTGCGCGGGCCACCGTGGCGGCGGAATGCCCATCGGTCCCGCGCTCGCGGAAGGCGGTGATGCGTGAGCAATCAACTAAACAAATCCGCCTGCATGGTAGTCTTCGACCCAGATATGGGGACATATTATTGGCAGTTCTGCGCCGACCCTGATTGCGATGG
>Ga0114953_1001199_pt1 | contig 18471 bp, 19 predicted proteins | sample SidtaG_FD_87298 | JGI IMG/M metagenome (GOLD analysis project Ga0114953, IMG submission 87298) | Marine algal microbial communities from Sidmouth, United Kingdom - Sidmouth_Male2 metaG | ecosystem: Host-associated > Algae > Red algae > Unclassified | place: Sidmouth, United Kingdom | collected...
ACACAGCATCACTTGACTATGCGGTAAGCAAGACGCTCAGGCTGCTAGAGTTTGAACGCGAGAAAGTCCTCAATAGCAAATCTGACGATGGAAGTTCTACTGACAGCGGCCAATCCAGTTCATCGAACGACAGAGATGACACTGCGGATCTGTCGGGTAAACTCTGTGACGCAGCCAAAGGCAAGGGCAACTTCGGTATCGGCGTAGGTACCCAAGAACAGTCCGATGCAATGGGAGACGCTTGGATCGGGGACAACCCGACAGTGGCAAGTGACCGTCGAACGTTGGTTAGTGAAGACAAACTACGACAGTACCGGGCCACCGTCTGACAAGCGGAATAGCAATCATTAATCAACCGGCGTTCAGTCGAATTTCGAGCAACGCCACGAATCTGGCGGCCAGTGGCATTCTTGCTCGCAGGCGGCGGCTGCAGACTTGAAAGTCTACTTCCGTGCCACAGCAGGCTTACCCCGCCTCGACCACCCGCAACTTCGCTTGCATGAAATCACGATGCTTCAGATACAGCAGGTCTGCGAGCTTGCGGATCATGTGCTCCTCGTAGCGATCAATGTCGCCGTCTGCCAGCGCCACCCGCCACATCTGCTCGATCAGGCCCACTTTTCCCGCCTTGTCGAGCGCGTCGTTGAGCTGCTTGACATGGGCATGGAGTGACACAGTGCCTTCCGCCTCTTTCAGGGCGAGGTCGATCAGATCATCCAGTTCGGCATCGGACAACTGCGACGAATCCGAGAGAGCCTGACGAATGGCATCGCGTTCTTGCTGCTCGACCGTATGATCAGCTCTCGCGATCTCGACAAGCAGGACGGCGGTCAGCCGTTCCCGATCGGCAGCCAGATCTTTCGTCGAACTGTCATCCGATTTCAGACCGGTCGCCAGATTGCCCAACCAGCGTTCGAAGTTCATTCAGCGTAGTCGAAGTTCGGTTCGGCGGTTCAGGGCTCGGCCCTCCTTGGTCGTATCGCTGGTGGCCGGCCGCGATTCGCCGAACCCGCGGGCGTCGATCCGCGTTCTCGACAGACCGCGTGACACGAGGTAGTCCGCGACCACGTCAGCTCGCCGATCGGACAGACCCTCATTGTAGCGCTCAGTACCCAGCCAGTCGGTATGACCACCGATGCTGATCATGAATTCGTTCTCTGTCATGGCCTCGGCAAATCGATCGAGATCGCTCATCGCACGCGCCGACAAGTCAGCCTTGTCGAAGGCGAAGTAGACGGCCGATGGAAGATCAACGCTCCTGATCGGCTCGGGCGGTTCTGGCTCAGGCGCCGGCAAGGCGGCAGCAGGCTCAGGTGTTGTTTCGACTGGCGGTACGGGCAGGACAGCCTTTGCCTGCTCGTCTTGACCAAAGCGCTTGAGTACACCAATGCCAAGGTATCGCGCATCAGTGTCGAACCCTTGAGCCTCGGCACGCAGCGCGAATCCGTTCCGGAAGCCGTATTCGACACCCACACCGAACACGGCATGCGAAGCATGATCACGCTCATAGGACAATGAACTGTCGTTGCTCATGCCGCCAACTCCGAACCGCGTGAAAAGTGAAAGACCTAGCCGACGGAAGGCACCGTCGCCGCCTCGCGCCAATGGAATGAAGCCGTCCCGACTTCCCAACAGGTAGGTGACCGCGGTCGCACCATAAACAAGATAGCCGACATCGCCGACATCAGCGCCCAGGAAGGCGATGCCTGCTTCACCGAGATCGGCGATGTGCAATTCGGCGCTTAGCCAGCGATTGATGTCATAGCCGAGACCAAATTCATAGCCGAAGGAAGTTTCATCGGCGATTGTAAGCGCGCGCGTGGGGGACTCGGGCTCGAGCCGTGTGAGACCCAGGCCGAATGCGACATACGGGCGTCGCACGAACGAGCGTGATTTCTGCACCTTCGCCTTCGCATCCGGATCATCGATGGTCTCGACGGCCGCATCGGCGGACTCGTCCGCAAGTTCGGCTTCGACCGAATGATCGTCGGCGACGCCCATCGATGCGCTGCCAAGCAGCATGCCGCAGACAAGGTACGGCAGGCCCGTACGCAAGTTGCAGAACGCGACTCCCGCCAGGCTCATCAATTCGACTCCCGCTGGACTGCCAGCCGACTGCGAACCGCACGGCGGCCCAATGTGGCCACACCAAGCAACGACAGAAGCCAGAGGGAGAACCTGCCAACACCAGAGCCGTGAACACCGGTTTCCAGAGTCAGGTCGGTGCAGTCGCACTCGGCAAAATCATTCTCCCCGTTGTTGTTGATATCGGAAAAGCGAAGAACCGTGGCAACGGCACTACCCGTGGCTTCCGTACCCTCGGCATCCCGAATCTCGTACACGAAGGCGTCGGTGCCGTAGAAATTCGGATCTGGCGTGTAGACGACCTGATTGCCGATGATCTCGATCGTGGCGTTTGGCGTCTCGCCAACACGTATGACTGTCAGGCCGGTTCCGACCGCATCGCCATCATTTGCAATGACGTTGACGGTTGCCGACTCTCCCTGCCGCACGAAGAACGAGTCGGGCTCGGCTCGCGTCTCGGAGTCGTCCCTACTGGCGTCGGGATCGGGATCGCTGATTCCGGTCGTACCACCATCGGCAGCGCCGGTGTCCGCGCCACCCGCATCTGCTCCACCTGCATCGGTACCTCCTGCATCAGCACCACCCGCATCGGCGTCACCGGCGTCAGTCCCACCTGAGTCGGCTCCGCCAGCATCTGCTCCGCCCGCGTCTACTCCGCCTGCATCAGCACCACCGGCGTCAGCTCCGCCTGCGTCAGCGCCACCTGCGTCAGCCCCTCCAGCATCTACGCCACCGGCATCGGCTCCACCGGCATCAGCTCCGCCCGCATCAGCATCACCCGCATCAGCACCGCCTGCATCAGCTCCGCCTGCATCAGCTCCGCCTGCATCAGCGCCACCGGCATCGGCTCCACCGGCATCTGCACTGCCTGCATCAGCACTGCCCGCATCAGCGCCGCCCGCATCGGCTCCGCCCGCATCAGCTCCACCTGCGTCTGCCGTGCCTGCATCAGCTCCGCCTGCATCAGCGCCGCCCGAATCGGCTCCACCTGCATCGGCTCCACCTGCATCGGCCGAGCCTGCATCGGCTCCACCTGCGTCAGCCCCGCCCGCATCAGCTCCACCGGCATCGGCTCCACCTGCGTCAGCTCCGCCGGCATCAGCGCCACCGGCGTCAGCTCCGCCCGCATCAGCTCCACCTGCATCAGCTCCGCCTGCATCAGCTCCACCGGCATCAGCTCCACCCGCATCAGCTCCGCCTGCGTCAGCTCCGCCTGCATCAGCCCCACCGGCATCGGCTCCGCCCGCATCAGCGCCACCTGCGTCAGCTCCGCCCGCATCGGCTCCACCTGCGTCAACCCCACCCGCATCAGCTCCACCTGCGTCAGCTCCACCGGCATCTACTCCACCTGCGTCAGCTCCACCGGCATCAGCTCCGCCTGCGTCCGCTCCACCCGCATCAGCGCCGCCTGCATCAACTCCGCCCGGAGGACCCGAGCCGCCGTTGGTGAACGGGAAGTCAAGATTGTCGACGTCATTGCCCGCAACAGAAAACGGCAGGGGATTGCGCCCGTTACCCAGTACAAGCCCGGCTGGCATCTCGGGATCGTTCTCGCGCACCACGGCAAAATAGTCCCCGTCCGGAAGCCCGGGCAGGACGAAACCGCCATTCAAGTCGGTGTCGGTTGCATTGCACACCGGATCGTCACGGGTCGGATCGAATACACCATCGCCGTCGGTGTCGCGATACAACTGGATCTGGATGTCGGCAATGCCCGCTTCGGTCTCACCCGGCAAGCCATCGCCATCTTCATCGAGGAAGACACGGCCACTGCCATTGCTGAAGGTCTCGTCAATGAAGAAACCCGACAGACCGCCATAGACGTCGGCGGCATCGCCCGGCGCAATGTGCGCGTTCTGGGTGTCATCGGGGAAGGTCGACGGATCGAGCAGATCGTGATCATCAGTATCCACATCGTCCGCGAACAGGGAAAAGCCGAAGTAGCGTTGCCCGGCCTTGAGCCCGAGGCGGCGGGTCGACACGAACGCCATCGCCACCGATTCGGTCGCTTGTCGCCCGTCGGTCGGCAGACCCTGAGGTGCTTGGGAAGCATTCCTGAAGAAGGCGTAGTCGTGAGTGATGTCGGTGGTCCCGTAACACAGCTCCGGATCAATGCAACCGACCTCGCGAACGAGAATCGTGCGCCCGTAGCTAGCCGGTTGACCCAACATGTCGACCGAGAGCACGGCGGCAATCTTCAAGCGATTGTTGCCGCCTTTCTCGGCAACCACATGACCTGCACCGGCAAGCCCCTCCGGCGTGACGGGGGCAAGGATTCCGCTGTCGAACAGATAATCCACGCGTTCGATGTTCTTGGCGTCAGGCGGCTTATTCGAGAACAGATCCAGCGTGCCGCGGTTCAGTACGCGGCTGACGAGCACCTCGGTCATGTCGCAGTCGCCTGCATCGCCATCCGTATCTTGCGGATAGTCTGCTGCCAGCCGGGTCGACGTCGCATCGAGTCTCTCGACGAACACACCGCAGGGCTCACCGTCTGCCATGCCTGGCACATCATCGCGTTGTAGCTCGACCCGATCCGCCATCTGTGCGTAACCGAAGGCGCGGTCTTCGGCCACGAAGCCTTCGAGGAGCTGGTTCATGCCCAGGCCCCAGGTATATTCGGTGCCACCGCTTTCGTAGCGGAATGGCGTGGGTTCTCTTTCGCTGGTGATCAGGCTCGAGACTTCGCCCGCTGCGAACACGGGAATCGCGGTCAGCAAGCCGACAGTCAGACCCAGCGCCGCGCCGCACGACAACGATTTGTTCAGATCACTCATCTTGGCTCCGGTCGTTGACCGCAATCGGGGTAGCTGCCGCACCAACAGCGGGTCTGGAACCAGCCCTGTGAACTCGTTCTCACAAGCAAGCTTCCCGCCAAGGAAACTAGCATGCGTTCCAGCTATTTGCGCGGAAATACCTGCAACGCAGCATGCTGCAACAACAGAATCGTTTTCATGTCCTCGACTTGCCCGTTGGTAATGCAGCTGATCGCCGCCTCCATCGTCATTTCAACGACTTCGATGTCCTCTCCCTCTGCTGCAAGGCCTCCGCCGGCGCTGACACGCTGATCGACCGCATAAGGTGCGGTAAAGAAATGCAACCGCTCGGTGACCGATCCCGGGCTCACGTAAGCCGAGAACAGGAACGTCGGCTTGCCGATACGGTAGCCGGTTTCCTGCTCGGTCTCGGCGATGACCGTGGCAGCGGGATCGTTCTCTTCCACCATGCCCGCCGGCACTTCCAGCAAGAATCCGCGCCCGGTCGTCGCATGAGCCGGATAACGGAACTGCCGAACCAGCACCACGCATCGCCGCTCGAGGTTGTAGAGCAGAATCGCGGCGCCGTGACCACGGTGGTAGACCTCGCGCGTCTGGCTCTCCCACTGGCCATTCCGATGCAGGTAGTCGAAGCGCACCGATTCGAGTCGTGACCAGCCATCGGACAGTACCTGCACACGCTCTGTCCTGATTCGACGGTGGCTCTCACGAGCGGACTCGGCGAGAGGATCGTCGGGGGTGCGGTGCTTTCCTTCTTCATCACTGTCGATCATCGATCCAGCGATTCCCGGTGGCGATTGTCCGGCCATTCTGTCCTGTTACATGTCGTTACCAACCGTCACTGCGGTGCAAGGTACGACGCCTGCCGTCTGCCGATACTGCCTGCACTCCGAAAGGCGAGCCGAAGATTTCTCATCGCTCGTCGAACCCACGAGGAATCATCCCATGAAAGGCAAGACACGAACCATCGTCGCATCGGTCGTCGCTACCACCATCGTCATCGCTTCAGGCTCGGCACTGGCCTGGCGCCACGGCGGCCCATCGTCCGAACGCATGCTCGAACGCGTGAGCGAACGACTTGAACTCGATCAGAGCCAGCAGGCTGCCTTGACCGTACTGGTCGAGGAAATCTCCGAGACGCGTGAATTGATGCGCGGCGACGTCGACAATCTGCGCACAAGCATCGGCTCGATGATTACCGCAGACACCTTAGATCAGGGTACGGCCCTGTCGATGATCGAGCAACGGACGTCGGCCCTGCAGGCTCAGGCACCGGAGCTTGTATCTTCGGCGGCGACCTTCATCGATGGTCTTTCCATCGATGGTTTTTCCAGTGAGCACAAAGATGACATCGCGTCGTTTCTCGAGCGCCATGAAGGCAAGCGCGGGCGCCACTGAGCAAGACCGGTACAGCGCGCGCCCGGATTGAATCCGGGCGCGTTGCTCCACATTTCCGAGCTAACCTTTCGTGGTGAACGACATCCTGCTCATCGATGACGACGAGCGCCTCGGTGAGTTGCTCATCGAATACGCGGCGCGCTTCGACATGAAGATCACCGCCGCGACGACGCCGTCGGCCGCGTTTGTCCTGCTTGAAGAAGTCGATCACGACGCCGTGATTCTCGATGTGATGTTGCCGGAGATGGACGGCTTCGAAGTCTGCCGTCGAATACGCGAGTCGAGCGATATCCCGATCATCATGCTGACGGCACGTGGCGAGACGACGGACCGGGTCGTTGGGCTCGAGATCGGCGCTGACGACTATCTGCCCAAGCCGTTCGAACCGCGCGAACTCGGCGCCCGACTGCAAAGCAACATCAGGCGCTATCGGGGCACATCAGCGCGTCTCAAGCGCGAGCGGACACCGTCTGTACGCCGTTTCGAAGGCCTGTCGCTGCATCCCGAAACCCAGGAGGTTCGGGTTGACGACCGCGTCGTCGATCTGACCACGATGGAGTACGACTTCCTGATGTTGCTGGCCGAGGCGTGCGCTACGTGCAGGACGATCTCGGCAACCCTCCGGATCCAGCCCGTGCTAGCGGGCTTGCCGCCGCCGCCATCGATGACATGACGGAGCGCCCGCGAGCCATGCTCGACGCGAAACGACAGCTCCTGCTCGCCCTCAGTCATGAACTCCGCTCACCGCTGGCAAGAGCGCGGATCGCGACCGAATTGTTGACGGACGATCGACAGCGCGCCCCCCTGCAGGAAGATCTCGCCGAGATGGCCCGTCTGATCGAAGATCTGACGGAATCCGAACGATTGCGCACACCGCATGCCACACTGTTGCGCGAATCGCTCGACTTCGCGGAACTCGTCATGACTGAACTCACCCCGCTCGGCCTGTCGCCAAGTGCGCCCGGGCCGACACCGATCATCGGCGACGCTACGCGCCTGCGGGTCATGGTGCGCAATCTCGTCAGCAATGCACTGCACCACGGCAAGGATTCGAACGGCGTGGCAACCGTCGACGTCAGCATCGAGAGTGATCCTGCCAACAGGCCAGGCACCCGCGTGCGCGCAGAGTTGCCGCGATGAATCTCGACCGCACCGCCGCCCGCTTGCACGCTGCGCGACGCGATGGCCATGCCATCGACCCCGCTTCGGTAACGCTTGCATCCATTGATCAGGCTTACGCATTGCAGCAGGCCATCGCATCGCATGCCGAGTCCCCGCGCATCGGCATGAAGATCGGTGCCACCCTTGCCAGCGCCATCGAGCTCGTGGCTCTCGACGAACCCTTTCACGCCCCGCTGTTCGGCGAAAACCACTTTGCGAACGGGGCGAACGTACCGGTACACGCTGATCGCCCGGTTTTCATCGAAGCTGAATTCGTCATCGAACTCGGACGCGACCTGATCGCGACAGCAAAGCCCATGACAACGTCAAGAGTGCGCGACGCCACGGCATCGGTTCGCGGCGGCCTGGAGCTCGTCGGCACGCGCTTCGACATGCCGTTCGCCGCCAACGGCATACGCCTCATCGCGGATTCGGGAAGTACCACAGCAACCGTGGTTGGTGACGTGATCGAGCGGAATACCTGGGAGTCTCTCGATTTCACATCACACCCGGTATCGCTTTACATCGACGACGAACGCGCGGCGATCGGTCACAGCGGCATGTCGCTCGGTGGCAATCCATTCGCGATGGCTGCGTGGCTCATCGACCATCCAGCCTGTGCGCACCGAGGCTTGCACGCGGGTGATTTCATCTATTGTGGCAGCGCCACGGGCGTGCAACCGGTCAACCGTGGCAACCGCTTGCGAGCTGACTTCGGCGTGCTGGGCGAGCTGACCGCAACGCTTGTCTGAGTCGCGAACGGCTCAGCCGGCATCCCGGGCTCGGGCGGTGCCTGCCCGCCCTCCGGTCAGCAGCGCGGCCACCGACGGTGCGATGCGCGCAAGCACTTCGACGATAACCATCGCGGCGAACATGGCGATGAACGGCGCGAGCACGAACCAGATCGCATAGCCGGTCGTCACATGACCACCGACCAGACGTCGCACGACACCCTCCCACAGGAAGACCAACACGAGGTAGTGGCTGCAGAACGCCACGAACACGTAGGGTGAGATGCGCGTCAATCGTTGCGTCCAGCCAGTGCCGACCAGTTTCGCTGCCAGTGACCAGATGGCGAGTGCGCCGAAGACACGCGACAGTGGATAAACGACGGTTTCCCGAAAATCCAGGCCCTGTGACAAAAACCACTGTGCTGGCGGCCACGCAAGGCCTTGTTCGGTACCCGACAGGATGACCAGGGTCGTGGCGACGAGCGACAGGACAACCCATAGTGGCCAGTAACGATCTGCCGCTTCGAGATTCCGCCCCGTCTGCATGAGCCAGAGGCCGATGGAAAAGGCCAGCAGGATGAGCGGACGCAGGATGAAGACCGACTCGAGATCCAGCAGATAGATGATGAGCAGCACGATCAGCAATGCAATTCCTGTGCGTTTCAGGATGGCAACCAGGATCGGCGACAACAACAAGCACACGAACAGATCACGCAGGAAGCCGAGATGCAGGGTTGGCCCCAGTGGCTGCTCTGTCAGGAAGAAGATCGTGTTCACATAGAACAGGAGCGCCTGGAGGGGCGGGACATCGCCGAGTGTCAGAAAGGTCGGCCTGAGCAGAGACAGGACCGCATAGACGATGACGGTCACGGTACTCCAGATGATCATCGGCAGGACGATTGATCGAAATCGACGGCGATACAGTGACGACGGCGGCGAGCGGGTGAGCGCTACCGCTGTCAGGATTCCCGAGACGAGACTAAGCAAAGCTGCGCTCGCGCGCCCCAGTCCTTCGACCAGCACCCCTTGGGTGAGCCAGGAGGCCGGTGGAACACCGACACTGAACTCTGCCGCGGAAAAGGCATTGTCGGGGACGTGAACGAAAATCATGAAGCCAATGCACAGCACCCGCACCATGGCGATACGATCGCGTATGCCCTGGGCCACTGGGCCGATGGGATCAGCCATAGAGTTCACGATTCCTTTGCGGCCAGACGACTGCGGCGATAGTGGGTGTACTGAGGGTAGAGCTCTACCAATAGCATGGCACACAGAATGAGCGCGCAGCCGATCAGGCCGATCTGCGCAATCTGCTCACCCATGAGGAGATAACCGAACAGCGCGGCGAACGGGGCTTCCGAGGACAGGAAAATGGCTGCCTGTGGCGCTGTGGTGTAACGCTGTCCGATCACCTGTAGCGTGAAGGCGATACCGCTCGCGAAAATACCCGCATAGAGCACACTCGGCAGCGCCGCCCGAACGTCCGTCAGCACAAAGGGCTCGGTGATCAGCGCGACCAGGCCGGCCAGCAAGGCAGTAACCGCGAACTGCACGAGCGAGAGCACGAGCGGTCGGCCTGACGAGCGGACGAAGCGCCCGATCAGCACCACCTGCAAGGCCCAGAAGACCGCACTGCACACAGTCAGAAGATCTCCTGCGAGAGCCCCACCGTGGCCGACACCCGACAGCAGTGCAATGCCGATCAGCGCGAGGGCTGATGCCGGCCAGATCACGCGGTGCGGCCAGTCCCGATAGAGCGCAACCGCGACGAGCGGCGTGAACACCACGTACAGACCGGTCAGGAAACCCGAATGGGTCACCGAAGTTGTCAACAAGCCGACTTGTTGTGTGCCCATGCCGGCAAAGAGGACCAGTCCGATCAAGGCAAAGCGGCGCAGCTCCAGTGGCGACAGTGGCGGGCTGTCACGGCGCTGCTCGCGTCGCGACTCGAGCCACGCGAACGGTGCGACGAAGAGGCTGGCCACGGTGAATCGCAACGCGACGAACAGAAAGGGCCCGATGTCCTGCATCGCAGTTGCTTGCGCGACGAACCCCATGCCCCACATGGCGCCTGCCAGCAACAGCAGCACATTTGCACTCGATCGTGACAAGACTGATCCTCGGTCATCCCGGGCGACGCCTGTCGGAACGACGAACTGACGGTAGTGGGGCCGTGCTCGCGCTCAGACCGGGTGGGTCTGCCGGAGACACTGCAGCATGGCGCCGTCTTGTCGGACGGCGGTAAAGGCGTCATCGAGCGGAAAGACGATTTCACGCAAGGCGATGATATCCGCGAGACCACCACGGGGTTGTCCGTCGGCGTTTTCCGGGGTCAGGATGACGCTCGTGCCATCGATTGCCCGCCAGCCAAAGATCGGGCGCGCAGGGTCGAGCGTTGCGGAAATTCCACCGGCCAGCACCACGGCACGTGGGCGCGTGGCCATGACCCCCATCGAAGACAACAGGTACGCCGTCGGCTCGCCGTCGTCGAAGGCGCAGTACCAGTAGTCGTACCGGCTCGGGCCCCGATACGAGGTCGCGATGCGCTGCTCGAGCGCCAGCGCTTCCGCCGACTCACGATCCGTGTCGATCGGTTCAGCGCCAGTGGTATCGCGGGTCGGCAGTCCGTCGATGTAGATCTGACGCCGGCAGTCGAGCGTCCTGCCGGTGCCGATGCTAGTACGAAAAGCGTCGGGTCCGTCGAAACGAATGGACGCCAGTTCGACCCGTTGTCCACTGATCGGGAAATCAAAGGCAACTGTGTCGATCGCCGTGACCACCCACTCGAAACGGCTCGATGTCCCGTCGGCGGCAGTCGCCTGTCCATCGCGCCGACCGGCATCGACGGGATACAGGCGGTAGTCGGTTCTGACGTCGGCCTCGAGGCAGACCCACGATTCGAAATGGTTGCCACTCGAACGGGGCGTGGCGATGATTGATTCGAGACGGCGCATCGCAGCGTCGGCGTCGAGCGGATCTGTCTGCCCATCGTTGACAACCGCAGGCTGCGGCAGCTCAGCCGATTCGATTGCAGATTCCACACCGTCGCCGCCGCAGCTGCCCGCCAGGGCAGCAATCGCCAGGCAGGCGATGGAGCGACCGGACTTCATGACTTGTGCGAACGCCACGACGCCGCGGTACCTCTTCACCGTCCTTTCCTCCAGCTATCGAGCCGCCCCGGCATTCGAGCGTAGCACGACGAAGACGGCCTGCCGTCAGGCTCCATCCGCGATTCTTCGTTGCAAGAATTCAGGCCGGCGACCTGCTCTCGATCAGTCGCGCGACCGCCATGCGCGCGAGATCGTCGACGGCTTTCGACACGGTGAGGAAATAGGACTCGAAAGAGGTCGACTCGCTGGTGCGCACCAGCCGAAACGGTCGCACGGACAAGACGCTCCGGCCATCGCCGGCCAGCAGCGTTATCTGACCCGCCAGGTCCACGCCGCCTTTCGGCGTGCGCAGCAGCCGATCGAAATTCACCTCGACCCGGGCATCCGGCGCATACCCGCGCGGGAAGGGTTCGACCAGGACCGTCGCATCGGCGTGGTAGCGCAGTCGCTCGGCAAATACGCGGGTAATTGCATCCTCCGGAGATTCGGCCCAACGCTGCTGATCCTCCATGTACAGGCGATTGAGATCGCTTCGTGTCGCGACTCGCGGGTCGCGTGCATACCCCGGCAGAGTGACGGCGGCGACACCGAGCGCATCGAAGTCACCGACCGGTACCACGCCGGCGGTGCCCGCTACGGGCTCGAGCACGTACAAGCGTGCGGCAGGACCACTGGTGCAGGCACTGAGCAAGAGCGCGCCAAGCAGCACGAGAGGTGTCTGTCGTCGGCTCGTGCGGGTACGACCACGCCGTCTGCAGGCGTTGCTCCGAAAGGGCTCAGCGACCGGTGAATACGGCATTCGGATTCTCCTCGAGCAATTCGGCAAAGGCTGCGATCGAACGCGCGGCCGTGCGCAGTTCACGCACCGCACCGCTGAGTTCGATATAGATTTCTGAATCCGGCGAGAGGCCGGCAAGCACATCATCGGCATGTTGCGAGGCACTGGTCAGAGAGCTGACCATGCCCGGCAGATCGGTCGTCGCCTGTTCGACCTGCGCGGCGGCCGCAGAGATCGATCCCAGTGATCGGGAGAGCTGCGCGGGCAGGCGTCCGATCTCGGGGCTCGCAACGAGCTTGCGGGTATCCTGCAGCAGCGTCGTCGCACTCGTCACCAGCGCGGCAAGCGGCAATTCCGAGAGGTTGCGGATCAAGGTCTCGACATCAGCGGTTACCGCCTCGACATTCGACGGTACGACCGGCAGTGTCGGGTAAGGCTCATGGTCGAAGTCGATCGACTCAGGGGCGGCACCCGCAACGTCGACCAGCTTGACGATCAGCGATCCGGTCAAGAGGTTCCCGCTTGCCAGTTGCACGCGGAGTCCCTTCGAGACGAACTCCGACAGTTGCGCCTGCAACTCTTCCGGCGTGACGTCGGCGAGGCCCAGACGGGCGGGCTGAAGTTGCAGGACGGCGACCGAACGACTGGCTTCGCCCGGCATCGATGGCAAGCGCGTGGAGACGCTGACGACCCGTCCGACGCGTAGTCCGTTGTACTCCATCGGTGCATCGCTTCTAAGGCCTTTTACGGAGCCTTCGAACAAAGCGACGAAGCGGTTCCTGACATCTTCGCTTTCGTCGAACAGGCTGTCGCGAGCGGCCTTGCGGGAATCATGCAGGCGGTAAGTCGAGCCGTCCTCGCGTACCCGGTTTTCCTCGAGAACGCCGGCAGGATTGTCGAAGGCGATGCCGCCCGTGAACAGAGCGGCGATGGATTCCACGCGCACCGTGGCACCGTCAGCATCCAGTGTTGCCTCGACACCCGATACGCCATAGAAGCGTGTATCGGGAAACACGTGCAGGTGATAGGGCGCTTCGACGAAGATATCGAAGAGCACCTGCCGTGCGTCGGGCGAGAGCGTCCGTCGTTCGACGCGACCGACCTCGATCTGTCGATGAAATACCGGCGAGCCGACGTAGATGTAACCGGCCTCGTCAGCATTGAGTGTCAGGCGCAAGCCCGGTGTGCTGCGTCGAGTGAGTGGCGGTTCCTCAAGCCCCTCGAAGCTTTCGCGACGCTCACCCCGCTCGGTATCCCAGTCGACCTCGACGTACGCTCCGGAGAGCAAGGTTCCAAGCCCGGAAATCTCGGTTGTGTTGATGCGTGCATTGACGATCCAGAAGCTGGTGCCGTCATCCAGGAACGGGGCTACCTTCGGATCCAGCCTTGCCTCGAGAACGACAGAGTCGAGGTCTTCGGCGAGTCGCACCGCTTCGACACGACCGACATCCACGTCATTCCGGCGCACGCGCGTCTCACCGGCAATGACGCCGCCGGCCTCGGGAAAGCGAATCTCCACCAGTACCCCGCGATCCCGGTAGTGCTGCCACACCAGCCAGGCGGCGAAGAGCACGGCGGCCAGTGGCAGTAACCACGCGAGCGAGAAACGCCTCGACAGATCAGTGCCGCGTTCGACGCGTTCGGGGGGGACACGGTCGCCGGGCATGGGCCGGTCGCCTGGCTCGTTAGTTGACATGGCGCAACATCATGTAGCGTTACCGTCCCAGATCAGGCGCGCATCGAGCGAGAGCGCTGAAAACATGGTGAAGACAACAGACAGGGCGAAGGCATTGATGCCGACACCCGGTTCGATCGTGATGATCGCACCGAGCTGGATCAATGCCGCGAGAACAGCGACCACAAACACGTCGATCATCGACCAGCGACCGATGAATTCGGTCACCGCATGCAGGCGATGGCGCTTGTGTCCGGACAACGGCAAGTCGAGGTGCAGACTGAGTGCCAGCCCGCCAATGATGAAGAACTTGGTCACCGGAATGCAGATACTGGCGACAAAGATGATGATCGCCACGCCGGGACTTCCCTGATCGGCGAGTGTCATGACCCCGCTCAGGATGGTATCGCTGGTAGCACCCGTATACCCTGTCGATGACATGATTGGCAAGGTATTCGCGGGAACGTACGCCATCAGGCCGACGATCAGGAATGCCCAGGTACGCTGCAGACTGAACGGGATTCGCGCGTGCACCACGCCGCCGCAGCCTCGACAATGCAGCTTAGGCGAGGCCTGCCCGAGCGTACCGCAAGCCGGGCATCTGGCAAGACCCGCCACCTTGGCAGTGCGTCCTGTCACTGAATAAGGTAGCGCCATACCGTGTCCTTGCACAAGACGATGGTGACAATGACGGTCAGTGCGATCAGCGCACAGAGGGACCAGAAGGCCAGGCCGATCTCGAGTCGAGCGACGCTGCCGAGCTTGACCAGCGATATCGCGACTCCCACCATGAAGACATCTGCCATTGCCCAGGGTTCGAGTCGCGTCGCCCAGCGGAAAGCGCTGCGAAGTGCCCTGTTCGCGGGTCGCCTGAGACGAATGGCAGCGAGCACCCACGCAAGCAGGACCAATCGGCCCAGCGGCAGCAGCACGATCAGGGCGAGCGTGACCAGGCCAAGCCAGCGAAGATCGCTTTCCCAAAGCGATGCGACGGCATCGAGTATGGAAATTTGGCTTTCGATGCCGGCACGGGAAAGGCTCAGAAACGGCAGCATGAGGCTTATTAGCAGCAACACGATACTGGCCAGCACGGCTGCCAGCGAACGATCGATCGTTGCGGGCTTGCGCGTCGACATGATGCTGCTGCATCGCCTGCAGCGCGTCTGCTCACCGAGCGCCAATGGCTTTCTCAGGTGCAGCAGGTCACAGCTCCGGCAGGCGACCAGATCATCCAGCGTGATGGCTAGCGTGCGACTCATGTGAGGAGATTGTTCACACCGATACTGTAGAACAAGCTGCGCAAGGCGCGTACCGAGCAGCCGCAGACTGCGGAAAACGGCCTGCAGGAATGAAGTTCACTCGAGCGGCTCGACAGGCGCCGTTTCGTCCACATTGAAGACCTCGTCGAAACGCCTTAATACGTGTTCCCAATCGGGATTCCAGGTCATCCTGGCAACCGGCACGCCGTCGGGTGACGGCGTGTGTTGTGCACCGAACCAGTGTTCGCGCGCCCGCATGCAGGCCATGAAGACCGAATATTCGTCACCGTTGCAGACCAGCAATCGACCGCCCTTGCCAAAAAGTGGATTGGCAGGAGCGTTGCTCAGCGACAGATGCGACTGGCCGAGTACGCGCATGTCGAGGTATCGGGAATCTCGTACTTCCTCGCGCGCGGCGATCGCTTGCTGAACGATCGCGTAGGTGTCGCCCACAGCTGGCGAATCGCCCTCACCCACGTCAGGAGCGTAAGTGAGCATGAGACGTTCCGGGTTGGTGAAGCGATTGCGAAACAGACGCCGTGTGTAGCGGGTATCGACAACCGAATCTTCTGATGACATGACCAGTAACGCAGGTTGCTCGATTCGCCCATCATCGCGCCAGCGGCGCGCGAGCGCGCGTGTCAGTTGATAGAACTGCCATCCTGAGTTGACGGGAATGGAGTTGTACTTGATGGGATTGTCCTCGAGAATCATCCCGCCGAAGACCCAGGGTCGAATCAGCTTGTAGACACCCGAGAAGCGAAGCCACCGATTCAGGCTGCTCCTGTAGGCGGGTGACACGAGCAGGAGCCCGTCGACGTCGGGCTCGTCCAGTGCCAGCAAGGTCGCGATGACCCCGCCCATGGAAAAACCGCCAAGGTAGACCGCTGCATCGTTACCGGGTTCCAGCCAGTCGTCGAGCCACAATCGCGCCGACGCCAACCAGGACTCCCACTCGACATCGAGCATTTCGGCAGGCGTGGAGCCGTGACCGTCGAAGAGAATGGCTCGTACGTCGAACCCTCGTGCCACCAGTGCATCGGCTAGATCATGCCAGACGGCTGGCGAATCGTTCAGTCCATGTAACAACAGAAACCGGCCGCGGTACACAACCCCCGGGGCGGCAGCGCGCTCGAACGGCAGATTCTGATCGATATCCATCGGAGAGCGTGATGACATCGCCCGCTCGGTGATGTACGTCCGTGCCTGTTCCCGATAGGCCGGGAAACGTTCATTGTGCAGTGGAAACCCGCGCGCCGAGGCCGACGCGCTCGAATCGACGACTGCCGACACGTCGCTCGCCACCACGCGACATGCAACCGGATTGAACATCACCATCGCAGTGATGAGCAACAGTCGCCAGACGCGACGAACGATGACCTCGAATTCCGTCATCAAGCCGATCCAGTTCGAGACGATCCAGATCAGGCCGGGCCGAATCGGTTGTATCCGATTCAAGCCGGCTCTATTCAAGTATGACCAAATCAGCCAGGGCCGAATCAGCTATGGCCGAATCAGGAATACAGGGTCGGAACCCCGAGTTTCTGATGCAGATCGTTGCAGATCTGCTCGGACAGCTCGAGCTTCTGACGCAGGCCATCGAGGTAACGCGCTTCTTCCTGTGAGTCCAGATCGATACCCATCAGAGACATCATGTAGACCTGAGCTTCGGAACCTCGCGGAACGGACTTGACCAGACCATCGACATCCAGCGGCGACTGCATTTCTGACAAGACGAACTGACGTTCCTCCTCGGAGACTTCATCACCGAGGTGCGACACGATCTTCTTCTGTTCTTCCTGATCGATCGATCCATCCGACTTGGCTGCACTGATCATCGCGACAATCATGACCTTGGCAAGGGCTTCCTGACCCGCATCGGGTTCTGGCACCTTGTCACCCTGCAGCGCAGAGTTCAGAAGATCGCCCAGGCTTCCGCCGGCTGGCGGAGCAGGATTCGCAGCGGACGCATTGCCGCCGCCACCGATACCTTCAAGCAAGCCGCCCAATCCACCGGCCATTCCACCACCTGCCCCGCCACTCTTGCCGCCCAGCAACGCACCGAGATCGCCAAGACCGCCACCACCACCCGGTGCCTGACGCGAGCTGCCACCGAGCGCACCACCAAGGCCGCCTCCGGCACCACCGCCGAGCAATCCACCCAACAGGCCACCAAGCCCGCCTGCACCGCCACCAGTGGAGGGGGCCGCACCACCGCGGCCTCCGCCCATCATCTTGCCCACACCCTTCGCGACCAAGACGCCCACTGCCATACGACCCAACGTTCCGACAAGACTCACAGGTCTGTCCTCCAATTCAGAATAGGTACCTACCCATCAATTGTACGCTGGACTGGCGATGTACTCCGCCATCTGTTCACGTTCGACTTCAGCCTGGCGCAATCGGGCGTTGACAAGGTCACCGATGCTCAGGATACCAACGAGAACCGCGTCCTCGAGCACCGGAACATGCCGTATCCGACGTTCGATCATCAAGGCCATGACCTCCTGCAGAGTAGCGTCGAGGGCGCAGGTGTACACCGGGGTTGTCATCAACTCGTGCACCGGCTTGGCGCGGACGTCAGTATCGTCAGTCGACAGTGCGGTGATGACATCCCGTTCGCTGACAATGCCGTCGATCGATTTGCCGTCGCTACTGACCGGAAGTGCGCCGATACGTTTCGCGGCAAGAATGCGGATGGCTTCGCGCATGGTGGCGGACGAGGAGATCGTCGTGACCTCGCTCCCCTTCTCTTTCAGGATGTCCGAAATCTTCATCGTCATCGTCATCGTCTCCGTGGTCGTCAACGCCATGGGTCCCGGACAGGAACCATGAAAAGCGGGTATGACAAGGCGGATTTGTCCACAGGGTACGCCTGATTCCGGAATCCAGAAAGCAAAAAGGGCCACCTTGCGGTGACCCTCTCTGTACAAATAAAACCCGGCGGTGACCTACTTTCACATGGGGAGGCCCCACACTATCATCGGCGCTGAATGGTTTCACTTCCGAGTTCGAGATGGGATCGGGTGGTGCCCAAACGCTTTGGCCGCCGGGATAACCGGTCGGATGGCACGCTGACCCGAGAACGGATCGAGCACGCCTTCCTGATTCTGGAGAGTCATCGAAAAACGACTTTCAATCGTCATCCAGGCGGGTCGCGGGGCCAGGCATTTCTGCTCGGCACCCGGGGCGACAACCGCTTGGGTGTTATATGGTCAAGCCTCACGGGCAATTAGTACTGGTTAGCTTCACACATTACTGTGCTTCCACACCCAGCCTATCAACCTTGTAGTCTTCAAGGGCCCTTCAGGAATCTCAAGGATTCAGTGAGAACTCATCTTGGGAGGGGCTTCACGCTTAGATGCTTTCAGCGTTTATCCTGTCCGATCGTAGCTACCCGGCAGTGCCACTGGCGTGACAACCGGAACACCAGGGGATCGTCCACTCCGGTCCTCTCGTACTAGGAGCAGCTTCCCTCAATTCTCAAACGCCCACGG
>Ga0114953_1001201_pt1 | contig 18465 bp, 8 predicted proteins | sample SidtaG_FD_87298 | JGI IMG/M metagenome (GOLD analysis project Ga0114953, IMG submission 87298) | Marine algal microbial communities from Sidmouth, United Kingdom - Sidmouth_Male2 metaG | ecosystem: Host-associated > Algae > Red algae > Unclassified | place: Sidmouth, United Kingdom | collected...
CCCCGCCCCCCCCGGGGGGGGGGGGGGGGGCCCCCCCCCCCCCACCAGCCGCGCCGCCGCCGCCCGCAGCGCCGCCACAGCGGCGGCGTCCCCCCCCGCGGCGGCCGACACGCCGAGCACCGCCTCCCGCCGCACGTCCAAGCCGCCGAGCCCCGCGTTGCCGTCGAGCACCACGCGCACGCCACCGCCGCTTCCGCCGCCGCCGCCGCCGCCGCCGCCGCCGCCGCCGCCGCCGCCGCCGCCGCCGCCGCCCCGCCGCCGCGCGGCGAGCGCAAAGACGAGGGCAGAGGCCCCCCCCCACGCCAGCCGGTTGCGCGCCACGTCCACGGTGCCGACGGCGGCGAGTTCGGGCGCGCCCGCGGGCGCCGCCGCAATCGCGGCGGCGAGCGCGCGCGCGTCCTCGTTGGTCAAGCCGACGCCGGCGAGGCGCCAGATGAGGGGCGGCGGTCGCCGGGGGGGGGGGAGCCGTGGACGATGCGGGGTGGGGTGAGTCCGTGTGGGGACGGCTGGAGGCGACGTTTTTGGGGGGGGGGCGGCGGGCGGGGGGGTGAGATGGGGGGGCGGGGGGGCGACGCCCGCGGCCCCCGGTTGGGTTGCTGCCGTGGTTTTGGTGTGACCGCGTTTGGAGCCGACGCGCGAGGCGGCCACGCGGTGGCGGCTGCCCCTCGACGGTGCGATGCGCGGCCGTGGCACCGTTTCCGCCACGGGGTGGTGGCCGCCGGCTGTCTGCACGGGTGGCATGGACGCTGCCGCTGCCCGCGGTGGCGCCGCCACTGCGGCAAGGCGGCGCGGCGTGACAGCGCCGGATGTGGTGTTTGCGCTCCTCCCCCCGTTCTTTGGGCAGGTTTGGCGCCTCTCGCCGGCTCTCCCGCAGGCGTCGCCCGCTCGTTTCTCGGCCTCGGTACTTGGGACACGACTGGATGCGCATGATGCCCGCCTCTCACCAGGCGACTCCGTGTCACTACAGTATCACCGTGGTCTGAGGGCGTGTCCAGCAATGGAGCCAACCGCCCAAAACTCCAAACGTGGCTAAACGTGGCACCGTTTGGCCTGCAGAAGACCATGGATTTCAGCTGCGATGGTTACAGACTTCAGTTGGTGGGTGCCGTTGGCCGGCAATGCGGAGGAGACGCCCTTACTTGTAGCCCCCCTTCCACCCGGTGAGGGAACGAAATTATGAGAATTTGACCATCTAGTTGCTGTCAAGTAGATGCCACGGGAGGGATCAAGCTCCATGATCCTCCAATCTAAGCCCCAAAACGGCAGGGCCGCCGACGGCCTCCACCCCCCCCTGCTGAGCGCGCGATCGACCCCTCTTGCGATCGTCCGGCTACGTTCTCCCCTCCCCTGCCTGAGGTGCGTACGACCGCCACCATGGGGGACCCTCCTGCTGTGACCGAGCGCGTCGACGCGCCCGTCAACGGTGCTCCTGGCTCCACTGCTGCCGCGGCGACGGACCCGCTGCCGCCCGCCAAGCGGACGCGCCCCGACGATGACGGCGACGGTGCCTCCACCGCCGCCGCCGCCGCCGCCGCCACTGGCGGCGCCGGCGCTTCCCAAGACGCGCCTGCGGAAAAGGTAGATGGCACTGTGGTTGCCGATGCGCCCGATGGCGCGGCGTCCGCGGCGGGCGCCGACGCCGCCGCCGCCACCACCCCCGGCCCGTTTGTCGCCCACCTGCCGATGCGGCGGAACAAGCGCACCCGCTTGCGCATGCGGGAGCCGGCGGCGGGCACTGACGGCGGCGGCGGCGACGCGTCGGCGGCGGCGGGAGCGGCGGCGGCGGGCGGCGGCCGCGACGGCGCGGCGGCGGCGGTCAACAACCGGCAGTCGACCTACGTGTCCGTGACGGACCGACGCAACGCGGCCTTTGAAGACTACTACAAGGCGCAGGGCATTGTGGCAGACGACGAGTGGGACACCTTCCTCAAGACGCTCTCCGTGCCCCTCCCGACGGCCTTTCGGCTGACCACGTCTGGGCGGCTGCGCGCCGAAATTGAGGGCCGCCTCGACTCGGAGTTTGTGCCGATGTGCCGCGACTTTCGCACCGACGACGGGGCGACGGTGGACCCCCCCCACCGCCTCGCGTGGTACCCCCAAGCGCTCGCGTGGCAGCTGTCCATCCCCCGCACGATGCTGCGGCGCAACGCGGCGCTCGGCAACCTCCACCGCTTCCTCATTGGCATGAACGACTTGGGGGCGATCAACCGGCAGGAGGCGGTGAGTATGATCCCGCCGCTGCTGCTGCAGGTGCGCCCGGGGATGCACGCGATTGACTTGTGCGCGGCGCCGGGCTCCAAAACCGCGCAGCTGCTGGATATGCTTGTGGGGGGGCGGGGCGTGCCGTCGACGGCGGCCGCCGCCGCGGATGCGGCCGACGGCGACGCGGCAGTGGCGGCCGAGGCGCCGGCGGCAGAGGCGCCGCGGACGGCCGCGCCAGCAGCCGGGGCGGTGGCGCGGGCGCCGGCGGGCCCCCCGTCCTACGGCCTGGTCGTTGCCAACGACTCGGACTTGAAGCGGTGTTGGATGCTCGCCCACCAGCTCAAGCGCTTTGCCTCCTCCGACGTGGTCGTCACCTCCCACGAGGCGCAGCGCTTTCCCGGCGTTGCGTCCTTTGACCGCGTCCTCGCCGACGTGCCCTGCTCGGGCGACGGCACCCTCCGCAAGGCGCCCGACCTGTGGCGCAAGTGGAACCCCAACAATGGGCACGGCCTGCACCGCCTGCAGTTGACCATTGCGACGCGCGGCACGCAGCTGCTGCGCCCCGGCGGCGTCATGGTCTACTCCACGTGCTCCCTCAACCCCGTGGAAAACGAGGCGGTGGTCGCGGCGTTGCTCCGAGCCACCCCGTCCATCCACTTGCTCGACGTGTCGGCGGAGCTGCCGGGCCTCCGCCGCCGCCCGGGCTTGACGACGTGGCGCATCAAGAATCACAGCAACGGGGAGGACAAGGGCTGGTTCGCGTCGGTGGAGGAGGTGTCGGAGCGCCGCCGCCGGCGGATGGTGCCGACGCTTTTCCCGCCGACGGCGGACGAGGCCGAGGCCCTCGGCCTTTCTCGCTGCGTGCGGGTGGTGCCGCACGACGCGGATACGGGCGGGTTCTTTGTCGCAGTGCTCAAGAAGGATGCGGCGCCGTCAAACGAGGTTGCGGCGCCAGCAAAAGAGGTGGTGCCTGCAAAGGAGGCGGCGCCGACAAAGGAGGCGGCGCCAACAAAAGGGGCGGGGCCAACAAAAGACGCGGCGCCAGCAAAAGAGGCGTCGCCGGCCAAGGAGGCTGCGCCGACAAACGAGGCCGACGCGCCGACAAAGGAGGCCGCGCCGACAAACGAGGCAGCGCCGGCAACGGAGGCCGCGCCCTTAAAGCAGGCCACGCTTAAAAAGGAGGCTGCGCCGGCCGTGGAAACCGCGCCGGCCGCCGCGGCGCCGCCAGCAACAGAAGCCGCCCCAAACTCGCCTGCCGCGGCCGACGTTCTCGCCGCCGGTGGCGAGAAGGCCTCTGTGCCGCCAGCCGCTGACAGTAAAGCACCGGCTCCCGGCGTCGTGGCCGCCAGTGATGTAAAGGCCACGGCGCCGCCAACCGCCTCTGCCACCACGGCGCCGCCAACCGCTGCCGCCGCGGCGGCGGCCGCCGACGCTACCCCCGCCGACAGCTCTGCGGTGCCGCCCGTGGCGGCGACGCCCAAAGACACGGCCGCCGACCAAAAGAAGTACGTGCCCGCCCGCGGCGGCAAGCGCGGGCGGGATGGTAAGCAGGCGACGCGGCTGGTCACCGACGACCCCTTCACGCGCCTCCACGACATTGACCCCGCGTCGGTCGTCAGCGTCGCTGACTTTTATGGCATTGATGAGGGCGCGTGCCGCGACGGCCTCCTGACCCGCTCCTCAGATGCGGCAACGATGAAGCGGGTCTACTACATTTCCGCCCCCGCGCGGGCGCTGCTCGCGCACGCCATCACGGGGGAGCCCGTGCCCGGCGTCGGCGCCGCGCCGGTGGCCAAGGGCAAGGGCGCCGCGGCGGCCGGCGGCCGCCTGCGCGTCGTCAATTGTGGGGTGCGGGTGTTTGAACGCAACTCGCGCGCCGGCTCGGGCTGCCTCTTCCGCCTGACCTATGACGGCGTGCACCTGATGCTGCCGAGCATGACCAAGCGCGTCGTTGACGCGCCTCGGACCGACTTTCTCAAGCTCCTCGAGTCCGAGTCGACGTCGGTCGGCGACTTGACCGACGCCGACGTGCGGTCCGTGGTTGGGGCGCTGTCCAAGGGCTCTTTTGTCGTCCGCATGGCCGGCTCGGCCGAGGACGATGTGATTGTCGCGTGGAAGGGGGGGGACACCTTGACCACGTTTATCCCCAAGGAGATGCTGGCGGTGCTCCGCAAACGGTATGGGGTCGTGGCTGTGGTCAAGCCCAAGACAGACACAGCCGACAAGGCCGACAAGTCCGACAAGGAGGAGGGGGCGGACGACCCGAACGGGGACAGTGCGGGGGCGCCAGAGACGCCCGCGGTGGCGCAAGCCAAGGCGGCGAAGGAGGAATCAACAGCGATGGACACGGAGGTTGCAGGGGCGGCCAAGGCCGAGTAAGAGTCGGGTGGCGGTGGTCTGATGTAAACCGCGGAATGCGCCCCACGCGGCCGTGCTCATTGATTGGCTGGGCGTGTACCTGTACCTCGCCAGCGCCCACACAGCCGAGCCTCTATATGTCTCTAACAAACCGTTGTCGCGGGCAGTTTCGTACACAACTGTCTCGCATGACCACGTTTAGGTTTGCAATGCCCCTGCCGCACAAACACGATACGGACTCGTTACCGCTAGACCCGCCAATCACCCGTCTGCCCCGCGCAGCGCCGCCGGGTGCACCACCCACGGCAGTGCCGCCTTGGCCGCCCGCGTCTGCAGCCGGTCCGCCCGCGCCCGCACCGTGAAGCGCCCGTAGAGGCTGTCGACGGCCGTCCCGCCAACCTCCCGCAACCACCCGCCCCCATGCGGGGCAACGACCAGCGGCAGCCGCCGCCGCTGCGCGAGCACCCCAAACCACACGTCGGCCATGTTGGGTTCGGGAAAGTCCGCGACCGCATCCAGCGGGCCGACCGCCGCCACACGGTAGGCGAGCGTGCCCGTGCCGAGAATGTGCACGCCGACCGCGTCCGACACCTCGTCAACGCCCATCCACACCTCCCGGGAGCCATAGTAGCCCGCACCGCGGCGGCCGCCCGGCGGCGACAGCTTCTCGGGGATAACCTTGATGCCGTGCGCGCCGACCGCAACGGGCTGCGCGTGTGCGTCAGCAAACGCCGTCAGCGTCGCCACATAGTCGGGCGGGTAGACGATATCGTCGTCGACCGTAAAGTGAAAGTCGGTCGTCAAGTTGGCCGCCCAGAAAAACTTGCCCCGGTCGCCGAGGTCCCCAACGCCGCCACCGTCGCCAAAATCCCCCGCCCACACGACCGTCAGCCCCGGCACGTCGACCAGGAAGCGGGGCATCGCGTCGTAGTCGTTGAGGTACACGTTGAGGGCGTCGACTTGGGGGAGCAGGCTGCCGACCGCCGCGTGGAGCGCCGCCTCCCGTCTGTACGTCGACGCCATGGACGCGGTAACGGACGGCGTCCCCCGCAACAGCGCGTCGTACGCCGCCTCTCCGTCAGCAAAGCGCAGCGTGCGGTGGGTGGCGTCGGCCGAGCCCGACCGGAACGGCCCGTTCATCTGCGAGACGGCCGGTGACACGTGCGCGAGCAACGACCCGTGGGTGCGGTACAGCCGCCAGCGGCGGCGGTGGAGGAACGTGGACAGCTCTGCGCCGACGCCGCTGCTAATGGGCGGGTTGCGCACCCACCGCGACGGGTCGATGCGGCGGAAGGACCAGCGGAACTCGTCGAGGAAGCGAGCCGTGGTCATAAAGTTGCCCGACTCGACCCACCCGATGTCGACAATGGCCCCGCCGGTGGCCTCCACGGGCTTGGGCGTTACGTCTGTCCACACGGGGACGGCCTCGCGGGACGCTTCAATGTGCAGGAGCAGGGTCATCTTGCGGGAGGACGGGATGGACGTCCACGCGGCGGTGGCCTTTGAGAAAAAACCGGCCGCCAGCCGGTCGTCGTCGGGGAGGAACACGTAGAAACGAGCGGCGCGCGTCGACGGTGGCCGCAATAGCCGGTGCGCTGTGGCGACGAGGTGCCAATACCGCCGCCGCCCGTGGCGATAGCGGGCGGTGAAGAGGCGCCACGTCGGCTGCGCGCGCACCGCGTCGACGACGCGTGTGTAGCGCATCGACGAGGCGCACGGGCGGCGGAGCTCACGGTTCGCGTCGGACGCATTGCCCGAAGCGACGAGGTGGAGGTACGGGTCACCCGCATAGCCCTCCCCAGGGGGAAAGGCCGCCGCGCCGGGGCGGAGCCGCCCGGCCGTTGCCGCTTCCGCCTCGGCGAATCCGTCCCAGGTGTCAAACACATTGTTGCCGGTCGGCTGGAAGACGCAGCCGAGCGATGCGTCGTCAAGGACGTTAACCGCCACCGTCACGTCCGCGGCGGCCGCCTCCCGTGCAATGTCACCGAGGAGGTTGGCGAGAAGGCGCGGCCGGTTGTACGTGTAGATGGTGACGGCAAAGTCAACCGGTGGGGGGGGGGCCACCTGCCCGGGGGCGGGCGACGGCGGGGAAGGTCTGGCCGTCGCAAGCTCCGTCTCGGGGCGCACAGAGGTGGTAACTTGCGCCGGGGGTGACGACGGCACCGCCGAGGCGGCGGGCCGAAAAAAACCACCCTCGACCAGCGGGGACAGGAAGGTCGGCAGCTCACCGCGGCCGCCAAGGAGCGTCACCACATGTGCGCCGGCGAGCAGAAAAATCAGTAAAGCTTGCAGCAGGATGGCACCACGGAGAGTCGACGGAGGTATTCTGTCCAGGAGATAAGTCGGGGGGCGAGGCTGTCGGGACGAAGAGCCAGTCACGGCAAAGCCGCCATTGGCGTCGCGCCCGTCGGAAACGGATGCCTGAGGGCTGTATAAGCCAGAGTTCTCATCCGCCACACCTCGACGCCGTCGCACTCCGTCCGTAGACGGTGCTCTGCTCTGGGACGCCATGGCGGCAGCATGGCTGTGCACGACGAGAGAGCGTCGAGCACGACGAAGTCGATGCGAGTGGCGAGCGATTCCCCAGCGTCAGCAGTTGGAACAGATGCTGAGCAGTAATACTTAACAAGTCCGACCAGTAAGTTCAGCAAGTTGAACGAATCAAGGTGTTCAACCCGATCGACTGGACCAACCGTATCCAGGCGAATTCGATATGACCGTCGCTGGGATACTCCGTGGACCAACTCTGCGAGCGGGACCTGCTCGTCGACTCTCCCAAGTTGAGCTCGCCGGCAACACACATCCACTGACTGCTGGTGCTCGGCAACCACGGCAGACTGGCGACGGGAGGAGCCCATTACCCAACCACTACGGCTGTTACGGCCGGTCTGCCACTTCTCAAAGCCCTGCCATCACTGTCGCTACTCGTTGCGCCATCGCCGTGACCATGACGGCAGCCTTCCTTGCTCCCTTGGCCGGCGGCTTGCGGCAAGCCGCCGTGCGCCCCTCCGCCAACCCCTCCTCCGTCTCGCAGAGCCGGCCATCGGCGTGGCCGCCAGTCAGCGCTCCCGCTCTACGTCGCCGCACCCTTTGCGCTGCGGCCGCGACGCCTTCCCCTCCCGCCTCCTCGGCCATCGATGACTCGGGCGCCATCACCAAGCCGACCATCCCCGGCACCTTCACATTTACCCCCGACGGCGACGTGTCGGTTGGGGACACTCTCTCCGTCACCTATACCCCCCCCGTCGGCCTCTTCACCGAAGACGACGTGGTGTGCTACGCCGGTGGCTTCAACGGCTGGTCTTCTGAGACCGACACCACCCCACTGCTCTTCCCCGCCCAGTCGCTGTTCAACGGCTCCTACCGGGTGTCCGTGGTCGTCCCCAACTTTGCGCGCGTTTTGGACTTTGCGTTTGTGCAAGACGCGGCGGCGGGCGGCGTGCGGTACGACGACAATAGCGGTGCGCTTTTCCACATCCCAGTCGTCAACCAGCTGCGACTCACGGCCAACGGCGAGGTGCAGTCGTACGTTGCGGGCTCTGAAGATGAGGAAGCCGATGGAACGCGGAGCGGCCTGGAAGTGGACGGCGACCGTGGGGTGGATCTCAGCGGTGGCGGCGGCGTCGGCGGCGTCGGTATGGATCCGGTCCTCGATGAGGGGGAGGAGGCGGCGCTCCACCGCAGCCGTGGCGAGTCGGCGCTCGTCGGGGAGGCGGCCGGCCTCGGCAACATCCAAATCAGCGCTGCGCGCGACGCTTTCGAGCGTCTCGACCCGGAAATGACGGGGGTGCTATCGGTGGAAGCGTCGGTGCGGGCACTGGTGCTCCTCGGTTTTGAGATGACAGAGGGGCGCCTGCGGACGTTGATCTCGGAAGTCGGCGCTAAGGTGGGAGCAGGGGGGGAGCTCGCCATGACCGACTTCATGCTCGTGTACGCGGACTTGGAGAACGCGGACGAGGGGATTGAAATCTTATAGGGGGGTGGCGCTTCTTGTCTCATACCGAAGGGCGTTGTATTTGTGAGGCACCCGTGCCACGAAGCAAGCTGTTGTTGAGCTTAGTGAACGGGGCTGACACGCACTGCTCGAAGTGCTCGTCGGAAAGAGAAGAGCTTTGGGCTGCTGTTCACCGTGAAAGACACGCAAAATACCGCACCTCATCCCCCGGCCACGCGGAGCCCCCGTCTGCTACTCGCGCTCTTCAGCTTGTCCCTTCTTGATGGCGGCATAAAACAGGAACAGGAAACCTGGTACACACACCGTGAGGATGGCCGTGGTCAGCTCCACTCCGTATTGTGGCTTTCCCTGTTGGTGAGATGACCAAGGGTGGACATGGTGAAGCAGAGGGGTTGCAGGCGTTGTCAAGAAAACAATGAAAACACATCCATCAGGGGGTCAGGAAAGACATGGCGAAATGGGAACAATCATGTGAGCCGTACGTCAGGCACCGTCTCTCCGCATGCATTCCGTGCTGGAGGTGTTCAAAGACACACAGTGGCCGCGTGCAGCCCTCTCGCGACTCTCACCGACGCGTCAGCCGCCCAACGTACCGACGATAACTCAAACACACACCCAATAGACGCAATCGCCGCCACTGACGACGTCAGCAGCAGAAGAGACGACGGGATGCCGCCCAGCGGCGGGGGCGACGGCGGCGGCCCACCGTCGCTGCCGCCGCCCAGCGCCACCAGGCCGCCCGCACCGGCTGGAAATGTCCGCCGGGGGTGGGGGAGGGCTGACCGCGACAGCCGCACGGCGCCAGCAAAGGGAGACCGCCCGAGGCGGGCCGCCGGCGGCGGTCGCCCGCCAGAGACAGCCGCGGGCGTCGCGCAGACACCACCACCCGCCGTGGCGGCAGCTGGCGCAAAGGCCATGTGGGGAGATGAGAGAGCGCACATGGTGGAAAGGGGAAGCGTTGGAGGAACGATGGGGTGCGAAGAGGGGAAGAGGCAACGGGAGGAAGGAGGACAATGGGGGGGGTGACGGGGGTGTGGCAGGCGATGACCAAGGCACTGCTCGCGCACCTCGCGCAGAGGGGGGTCTCGGATCAGACACATCGACTTCGGGCCTCCACCTCAATTCACAGAGCAGGATCCCAAATATCTGCTATATCGTCATCAATCTTTTCGAGCGACCGCATCGCGCATTGATCATCCTCCGCATCCCCGTTCTTGATTTTTCGTGCGCGGAACCAGGACGCAAGACGCACCACCGCCAACGGCAGGTCCTGTACGCACACACCTGCTCATCAACACACCCTGCTCCCGCTGTATGCCCCGGGATGGCCACGTAATCCGCTTCCCCGGCCGGCGCTACCCCGGCCTGCCTGCTTGGCAGGCTGTGGTGGGAACGCGCCGGTACGCACCCGCGCACCTGCCGCCGCCGGCGCGGCGTAGCGTCCACCCCCACCGCGGCACGGGGCGTCTTGCCCACCTCCCCCGTCGCGCATCCCCAGGGGGGGGCCCTCCGACCCGCCTGGCGGGGTCACCCGCGTGCGCCACGCCTTGCTGGTGCAGCGGCGATCCGTCATGATGAGCTCACCTGGCGTTTCGAGTCGTCCCGGCAGCGGCTCCTGGCGGCGCGGGCGCTTCTGTCGGCCGGCGGTGGCGGTCGGGACAGGGCCGATTGAGTCGCTGTGCTTGTGTGTTTTGCTCGCTCTGATTGCTGTGGTCTGTGTCTGGGCAGCCTCCCGATGCCTGGCGTGGGGGGCGCGCAACGGCCGGAAAGGAGACTCCCGCGAGTGCGGCGGGTGGGCGGGACGGCAGCGGCCGGGCCTGGTCTTGAGAGCCGCCGCCGGCCCGCGCCCGTTCTGGTGCATCCCACCCCTTCCGCTTTGGTGCTGCACGCCATACTCTCTCGCCCCGCCCCACTCCGCCCGTCGCGGTGCACACCCCCGATCCGCGTCACGCCCAATCCGTGGGAGGGGCCACCCGGGCGTCACGCCGGCCGCGACGTTCCTCCTCGAACGCCCGACCGCGGTGGCGGTGGCGGCGGTCGTCGGCGGTACGAGACGGTTCTCGCGGTCGCTCTTGGGGGAGGCGTCCGGGGGGGGCGTGACGGGGGGGGGTGGTCGGACCCGGTGGGGGGGGCGAGCGTGGTGCCGACGGCCGCCGGCGGTCTGGCCATGTCCTCGCTGGTGCAGCACAGCAGTGGTGGCGGTGGGGCGGCGAAGAGTGCGCGGGAGAGGGCCAAGGTGTCGGGCCGCTGGGCGACTGTCGACGACGGGGCGGCCAGTGGGGTGTCTGGGCAGCGGGCGACCAGCGGGGACGACGAGTCAGCGGGGGGGGGCGGCGCGCTCCGCAAAAAGATCCTCATCCGCCACATTCCGGACGAGCGCAACCGCCAGGTACGTGAGGGGAGGGGGTGGGAATGGTGTGGGTGGAGTTCAGTTCGGTGTGATGGTCCATGGGCGGACCGCGTTGGTGCTCGGCAGGGTTACTTAGGGTGGTCGGAGTGACCAGCGTGTGCGCCGTCGTCTTTGGCGCTGTAGCCCTTGGGGGGTTGGGCATGTGTGGCCAGGTCTGCTCCGTCGTTCGTGGCGCCACCGTGTGACCGAGCGATTCTTTGGTGCTGACATCTGCGTTGCTGCCGCTGCTGTTGCCTCCCCCTGTTCCTCATGTTTGTGATGTGCGCGGCCGGCTGGTGTGGTCTGTTTTCTTTCGCGCTCAGGTGACCTTCACCAAGCGGAAGAATGGGCTCCTGAAAAAGGCCATGGAGCTATCCGTCCTCTGCGGGTGCGACATCAGCGTCGTTGTTTTCAATGGCAAAAGCAAGCTGTTTGAGTATTGCAACACCGACATGGACAAGGTATTCCTGCGGTATGCGAACTACTCGGGGCCTGCCGAGCGGCGTAACCTCAAAAACGTACGTTGTCTTGCTCCCACCTCTGCGTCTTCGTGCCGATGCGTGGGGCGTCGGAGCGCTGCGTGCAAGTGGTTTGTTGCTGAAGCTCCTGCTGTACGGTGTTCTAAACTAGAACGCGCTCCTCCTGGTTGACGCTCCCCTTGCGTGCTTTTGCTTCGTGGCATGTACTCCTTCCCAATCTGACCGAGCTGCCGCTCTGCATTTCCTGTTTCCTCCCGTGCAGTTTCACAATCCCACCGCCGCCAAGGTGGCTATCAACGTGCCCAAAAACCACGCGGCCCTCCGGGACGCGGCGCTCGCGGCGGGCGCGGCGGCGTCCCGCCGACCTGGCTCCGCCTCAAACTCCCCCCTCGGCGCCGACGGGCGGCCGGCGGGCATGCCACCTCCCGGCCTGGGAGGTAGCTGTGACGGCATCGCCGCCGTCGCGGGGGGTGGCGGCGGCGCCGTCACCTCGTCGGGCACCCCCCTGGCGCCGCCCCCCGCCCGCAAACCCCACCCCGTCGGCATCGGGCGACCTGGCGTAGCGCGTCGTGGACCGGGTGCGTACAGTCGGCTGGGCCCGACCGGCGGCCGTGCCGCCTACTACCCGGCGCCGCTCGGCCCCGTAGGGGACCCGACCGGGGGGGGTGGTGCCAGCCAGCTGGAGCGGCCGCGAGAAAACGGCGTGGCGGCGATGCACCACGCCGCCGCTGCTGTGCTCACCGCGCAGGGTGCGGGGGCATCGTCTGCTGCGGGCATTGCCAGTGGCGTCGGGGGGGACGTGCAGGGCGGGCCGCCTGGGGCCGCGGTCGGCCCCCAGCTGGCCGCTGGCGGTGCCGCCAACGGCACCGTCTTTTTCGATGCGTATGGGCGCTCTCGGGCCCCTTTTGCAGGTGCGCCCCTCGCGGCGGGGCCGGGTGGCCACCCCGGCCACCCACACACCACGGCCTGCGCGGGGGTGCCGGACGGCGGTGGTATGGCGGGCCTCGACAACACTCTGGCAGCGACGGTGTCGCCTATGACGCCGAGCACCGCCACAGCACACCTGAGCTCCACGCTCGGGTTGGCGGGCTTTGGCGGCGGGTTCCACCCTTTTGAGATGGGGCCCGCCGCCGTCCAGGCTGCGGCTGCCCCGGCACCAAGTCGCGGCGCCGCCGCGGCGCCAGTTCCCCCCCCCCGGCGACCTGCCGCCCAGCCTGCCACCGCCGTGAGCCGCCCGTCGACCCCGTTGACCGGTGGGCCGTCGCCAGCTGTGACTGTCCCTGACGGCACCTCGACGCCGTGCGGGCCGGGCGTCCGCCGCCTGAGACCCCCACCGGTGTTGCGGTTGCATGAATTGGAAGGCTCTGGGGCTGCAGAGGGGCTGTCTGCGGCCGCCCCCGGCGGGGCCGCTGAGGCGCAGCTGTCGGACGACGGGCCTTCCTCGCTGCAGACTGTTGGCGACGCCGCCAGTGGTGAACACCCGCCTGGAGAGGCCCGCCCAGGAGGCTGGTCCGACGGTGCTGCTGCCAGCGTCTCTCCGACGTCCTCTGCGGCCGCCCGGGATGGCCACGAGCGAGTGGCGGTGGCGGCTGCTGCCGCTGCCGCTGGCGTTGTCGGCGGCTACAAGCGATACCTGACGGCAGCCCTCCCTGAGGCCGTCCCGCCGCTCTCCTTTGTGGCCGCCGCCAGCGGGGACAGTGATGGCACGTACGCGGGGGTGGATGGGGTCCTCGGGTCGGCCACGGGCAGCGGGAACCCGAGCAGCCTCGGCTCGGGGGGCAGCTCCGCCCTCGTCCGCGGGTGGGGCACCGCCCCGTCCGCCGCTGCTGCCCTCGGCGCCGCCGCCGGATGCGGCGGCGGTGGCGGCTTGGGGTCGACCGGCGCCCTCTACCCAGCGGGGGGCGCTGGCGCCGGCACCTTTCGACTGCTCACCCCGCGGGGCGGCGCCGCCCCCCTGGCGAGCCCACTGCCGCTCGGCGGCGGCATTTGTGGTGGGGGCGTTGCCGGTAGTGCCGGCTGGCCGTCCCTCTCGGCCATTGGCGGGGGCGGCACTCCGCTGAGTGCCGTGGGCCCTGGCGTGTCGCCGTTTGACGCCGGCTGCTTTGGCAGTCTCCCCAGCGAGCCGTACGGCTCCGAGTCGCTCATGTCGCCGAGTTTTGGGTCGGCGTTTGGCGGCGGCGGCTCGTTTAACCTGCCGAGCCCCCGGGAGGCGGGGCTGCTGCCGCTGAACTCCCCGCTGGCGTCGGTGCTAGGGCGGCGCTCGTTTGGGACGCTCGACTTGCCGCCGGGGGGGGACCGCCCGGACAAGTTCTACCGCAGCAACTCGTGACGAAGCGCGGGTGGGTAGACGCGGTGGGCCGCGAGGCGCGTTCACTTAACGAGTGGTGGCCGGATGCGTCAGCACACGAGTGCCGTTGGGTGGGAGGAGTCGTGGTCTCGCATTCTACCGCTAGAGGGTCGGGCCAGAGTGGGACATTGCGGCACAAGATGCCCACCCCAGGATAGCGCCATCAAAAACCTTTCCACCACGATCAGAGGTTGGTAGCGTTGGAGTGCGATGCACCAGCCTTTTGTTGAAACTATTTTTCTGTCACTCGCAACGGCTCATTGTCGAGGGCAATGGGCAGCAAGTGTCATGTCGCGCGACCATGACACAGGTGGAGACTACGACTGTAGCAGCCCAACAGAGGCACGATGTACAGCCGTTCTCTGAAGCAGCCCGCACTTGCAACAGTGTTGCAAATTGGCCTTCGTGGGGTCTCGCAGAGGCTGAAATGGAAGAGTCTTGCGACAGCTGCAGTGCAGGATTTTTTTAAGCCAACGGGTGTCGCGACGCGACACACAAGACACCAGCGCGGAGCTGGCCTGGGTTGAGAAACCAGTCCACCTTTGTCATTCCTGTCAGTTGTGCCTGTCTGTCATCGCGATGATACGCAACGATCTGCCAGGTTGGCAAAACAGGATGGCACATACGTGTTGCCGATTGCCGCGGGTCGCCGCGCCCAGAGAAGGGCGCAATACGTGGCTGTGACACAGCAACAGAAATAGGATCAGCGCGGACCAAGGCCTGGAGAAGTGTCCGTGCTGATTCGTCTTGGTCACCAGAAGCTCTACCGTTTGGCAGTCGTGCGGTCGCCTCCTGCACCAGCAAGCAGCGTGACCCAGACCTTGTGTTCGGCTCTACATCCCACCAAGCCACCAGAGGGGTGCACGCCTGGCACCTGTGGAGAGACCCACGGAGCAAGCACATAAAAGTCCCTACGTACGTTTTACAAAGTCGGTCATGCAGTGCTACTATTCAGGCAGCGCTTGCGAGCGCACGTTTCGAAAAAAGCAGGAATGCATGAGCGGTTCCAGAACTCAACCATCCTCAAGTCACCCGTCCCTTTCAGCACTTCCATCAGCAGGTACTCACTTCCAACCGTCCGCAAAGTTGCCAATGGTCACCGGCGGCGGGCCCGGTGGAGGGTGCTGGCCCCCAAAGCCGCCACCCGGCCCCATCCCCGACGGCGTCGGCGTCAAAGGGGACAACTCCGGTACGGCCAGCGCCGCAAATTCCTCCTCGTACATCCACTCGTCGTCCCGCCAGTAGTCCATGGACCACTCGGGGGCGGTGCCGAGCTTGGTGTACGCCGGCTGCTTGATGGCCTCCACGTCCCCTTGGACTTGAGCGGCACCGTCGACGACCGTGGTGCCACCGCCGGGGCCCCCACCGCCGCTGCCGCCGCCGCCGCCGCCCTCTGCGGACGCCGCCGCCGCCGCGGCGACGGTCGGCCCCCAGCTCGACTTGTGGTGCTTGCCAAAGGTGTAACTGACGAGCACGTTGGCGTTTGTCGCAACGCCCTTGGCGCGCTCCAGCGGGGGAAACTCGCCAACCGCCAACGCCGCGAGGGCGGCGGCGACGCACACCGCTGCGCTCAGCGCCATGACATCGCGGAAGCCCTCGTCGCGGCGGCCGCCGAGGTAGCCCGCCACCAAGTTGCCGACGACGTTGCCCGCAATCTGCGACGCGAGCCGCGCCCCAAACGTCGTCGCCCGGAGAGACGGGTGGACCAGCGCGCCCGCGCCGACGAGGGAGAAGAAGGAGTGCCCTGCAATGACAATGGCGTGGGAGCTAAGGAGCGAAATGGCCACCGGCGGCTCCTGCGCCATGACTAGGCCGGTGAAGAGGCCGGCGCCAATGAGCAGAACGGCCGGCCACAACCACCGCGACGCGCGCGGGCCGACGGCTTTGGCGGCCTTTGGCGCGAGCGCGTCTGTCAAGAGGCCGACACCAATGTTGATGAGCGACGCCATGGCAGTCCAGCGGACTGTCTTGGTGCTGCCGGCAGGCTCGGAAAAAATGACCTGCGAGTAGTAGGGCGCGACGATCGCGTTAAACTGCCCATACGCAATACCGTACAGGAAGCAGGTGATGTAGAGCTGGAGTAGGCCCGGTGGCGTCCGCAGCAGCGCCTTCTTCTGGTCCGAAACCATCTTGCCAAAGACCGACGGCTTGGGCGGCGGCGGCTCCGCGCCGGGCGGCGGCGGCCCCTTGGCGGGCGGCCGATGGACGAGCCCGCTGCTCGTGGCGAGCGTCGCGACGCCAATTGACGCGGCGCTGACCAGGAACCACAGCGGCTCCGTGCGGCTCGGCATGAGAAAGGCAACCAGGCTGCCGCCAAAGAGGCCCACCCGCGTCCATATGTAAAAAAAGGACAGTGCGGCGTCGCGGCGGGCGGGAAAGCCGGCGGCGTCGCCGTGGAGGCTCGTCTCAATGAGCGTCGGCACGGATGGGGAGGAGAGTGTCAACGCCCTGTACACGGCGCCCGCAATGGCCACGGCGGCGGCGCGGCCGGGCAGGTCCCGCACCCCGTCCGCCGCTTCGCCCGGCGCCGTGCCGACGATGATGCCCACCGCCGCGGCGAGGAGCAGAGAGCTGAGGTTGAAGAGGAGCGTCAGCGGCTTGCGGCCGCCGAGCTTGAGGTCCGACACCGCGGCGGTCAGCGGCGCGAGGATGAGCGAAACCGCCGCGCCGGCGGCGAGGGCGCCGAGGCCCTGCAACGGCTTGCCGCCGAGGTTGCGAATCGAGTCGATTAGGTAGACGTAAAAGAGGGCGTCGGTGGCGCCCATGCCGAGCGCGAAAAAGGAGGGGAAGACGAGGCGGCCGAGGCGGGGGCGCGCCGCCGCGGGGCCAGGGACCGCCGGGGCGACCATGGTCGGCGGCGCTTGGGAGCGGGGCGACGGCCGCTGCGGTGTCCCGTGGTGGGGGGAGTACGCTCGTCGCATCCGCGACACGTGGCCGTGTGAGCACGGGCGGCGGGGGGGTCCTCGGGGCGGAATGTATGCACCCTACATGCGCGACAAAGGTAAACCGAGGTATCGTGGGGGGGGGGGCGGGTAGCGTTTCCGCAACGCCACCGGTCGGGGAATGGTCGGCACGCACGTGTCACGGTGCAATGGGGCAGGGACGGGGGGAGAGACGCATGCGGGTGTGGGTGGGACACGGTCCTGTGGTCGCCCCATCATGACTCGTGCTTGGCCCTGGCCCTAAATACGGTAGGTGGGCGCGCAACGTCCTGTGTGCAGCAGACACACGTACCACCGCGGGGCTTGTGTCAGGTGGTCCTCTCATCCTGCCGTCGATGTATTCGGGCTCATGACCTCAGACACATCAGCGGCTCCTCCTGTTGCGGGGGACGGCGGGTTTGCGTGGTCGTGTTTATGGGGGGGGCCCTGCACACCAGGCTGGACCTTGCGGGCCCTGCACACCAGGCTGGACCTTGCGATTGCCGCACAGCACGTGTAGTGGCCAATCACCAGGTGGCGAGGCTGGCCCAAGACGAAAATGGATGGCCCGGACCAACGGGGACCGCACAATGGTCCGGTGCCGCATGTTCTGCGGTCGCCACTCAACAGCGTGTCCGGCGCGCCCCGCTGTAGGCACTGGGACTGTGTGGTTTCATTGCGTCCAACCAGAGTTTCGCGCCAGCGTCGGACCTGCTTTGGGGCGTGATCCGCTGTGCATGGCATTGACATTGACAGCGGGACGTCAGCCGCGTCTCCTCCGGGCTGTCAGGAGTCCACCGGGGGTCCTTTCTGTTCTCTGGCGACCTTCTCTCCACAGCGGCTGCAAGAACGGTGACCTGGCCCAATCTTCAGCGCTCGTTGAAGTTGATCCTCCAAGAATGTCACATCCGCATTGGTTGACAGCCTGTTGACACGACGCACATCTGTGAGAGCGCCGCGACAGGGGACAACACCGAAGGAGATGAGGGAATGTGCGGCATCAGCATTGCTGGGCTGCTATGGTAGCTACACAGACGCATATGTTCTTCCTTCCTCTCATGGCCTTTGGACCCCGCTTTGCACGCAGCACCCTGGCTCCTGGATACTGTTGAATCTTCCACAACTTGTGAGACCGCTGGTCAGATGTCCCTTGAGCCGTACTGTGCTTCTCCAGTTGCGCTCCCAGTACGTCTTGGTTAGCGGTTGCCCATCCCTCGGCGAACAATGCAGTCGTTTTCTTTTGTGTTTTCCCATCTTGCGGTTTCTGCACTCTACAGTGAACACGCTTCTTAACAGCTTCAGGAGAGATACGAACACCGCGCGAGAGGTGAACCTCCATAAGACGCGTTTGACTTCTTTATTGATGCGAGTGCACCATCCCGGCGCTTTGAAACCCCTGTGAATCAAGCGCCTCGGATGCAAGCCGCTTCGGTTCACGTTATGCATTGCCTCGTGGGTCTCTCGTAAGAGCCACACGATGCATGAGGCGAAGTGCCTGGTTTGTCGCCTCTCGAGTTGCCGTATGAGCACACTGACGCACGCTGCTAATCCGGACAAGTAGGTATCATGCCAAAAAGTGAAGGTGGACCCCCTCTGTAGGTGTGCCCACATCCATTCCAGTACTTCACTAAGAAAGTACGATGGCATCGGCTCTATTGCGCGTGCTGGTGCCACCACCGACGGTGGCAGTCGCGCTGACCCGAGTGGGCGCCGGCCAGCTCCGATACGACCGCGGTGCCGACGGCGATTGCCGACACGGCGGTGCCGCTGTGGCCGCCGCGGGCCGCGGCCCCAACGTCCCCGCCCCCCCCCCC
>Ga0114953_1001211_pt1 | contig 18397 bp, 15 predicted proteins | sample SidtaG_FD_87298 | JGI IMG/M metagenome (GOLD analysis project Ga0114953, IMG submission 87298) | Marine algal microbial communities from Sidmouth, United Kingdom - Sidmouth_Male2 metaG | ecosystem: Host-associated > Algae > Red algae > Unclassified | place: Sidmouth, United Kingdom | collected...
ATACGGCCGGGGAGGGAAGGGAGCGGGGGGTGCTGAAGGCGGCCGGCGGCGCGCCGCGGCCGGGGGGGGGGGGGGGGGGGGGGGGGGGGGGGCGGGGGGGCGGGGGGGGGGGGGGGGGGGGGGGGGTGGGGGGGGCGGGGGGCGCCGGGGGGGGCGGGCGGCGGCGGGGGGGGGGGGGGGGGGGGGGGGGGGGGGGGGGGGGGGGGGGGGGGGGGGGGGGGGGGGGGGGGGGGGGGGGAGGGGATGAGGGTGGACGTCTTGGGGGCTTTGTGTAGGGGTTCAGGGTCGTGGAGGTTCGTGTGGGTGCTTGAGGCGGGCTGGGATGACGCCTGGCGGCCTCCCACGCGCTCGTTTCGGTAGGTAGATGGTCTCTCGGCGGGCCGGCGTGGGACCGGCTTTTGCATATGGTACGGGTTTGCCGACGTGCATCGTGAGCGAGCGGTGGATGCAGTAGCTTTGGCACTAGTGCATGATAGGGTGGGTCGTGCCGATGCGGTGGGAGGGGGACAGGATGCACGCCTACCTGCCTCAGGAGCCACGCACACAGCAGCAGCCATCGCGCCGCGCGGCGGTCGCGCACCCCTACGCCCTCGCGGCCGCTCAGGTGGCCGCACGGCGCCGCCGGTGCCCCTAGCGTGGGGTCGACCAATATTCACGGCAGCGACATTCGGGGCTGGTCTCCCCCTCATCCCAGGCAGCGCGGCTGCGACGCCGCAGTTTCGGCGGCGCGTCGCCGACCACCCCGGCCCACGAGATCCGAGGGCGTCGGCGGGGGTAGACGTCCATCAAGCACCGCTCGACGCTGCGGGGTGGGGACGGTGGCAGGCATGAGCCGCAATGGCCGCGGGTCGTGGCGCCACTTGCGGCTCCGTACGCAGGCGAGTGGCGGGTTTCTCGATGCATTCGGTGACGGCGTTGACGCCAATGCCACGCCAGCCCAGTAGCGTGCGTCGGAATCCCACATCGCCCGGGGAAGTCGGCGTGCAATGTCACGGCCCTGGAAGTCACTGGCATGAGATGGGCAACTGTGTTCAAGCGGATGCAGGCGGCACTCATTGACGCTGTCGTCGGTTCTGTTGATGCTGACATCGGCGTTAGCATCAGCGGAACCTACCGAAGTGTCAATCCCTAAATCAGCAGTCTCAACAACCACCACCACCGCTACAAGCACAGCTCTCCCGCTACGGGCGTAGCCGCTACGTGGCCGCTTCCGCTGTTGCCGCAGACCTGCGCTTCTGGTCGCCGTAGCTGAAACAACCACGAATTGTTGTGTAATTACTATACGACAAGCCCTGGCTGGCAACGCGACACGTGTGAGCGGGGCCCCAAAAATTTCTGCATTGGTCGCTCCAGCGCTTCCTGGACGACCCGTCCTGCTGCCGCCCACGGCCACTCTCGCCCGCTCCATGCTCTTCCTCGACGTTGTGCGTCAGGCACATTGCTCGGCCCCGCTCGGCTGGGGCGGCTGCCCCTGAGAGCTCCAGCCCCCATGGTGGGGGACGAAGAGCACCTAATTTATCAGGTGCTCTGCATGCCCTCGTCCGCGGCGGAGAACGCAATGACCGCTCGGCCCGTGGCGGCCGCCGCCGCGGCCGGCGTTGCTGGGCGGCGCCTCGGCGCTGCGGTGGTCTCGTGAGGACAGTTTCTCCACCCCTCTCAGACGCCTACCCCCCTCCCACCTTGACGGCTGGCCGCTGGTGCGTGCCGCACATTTTTCCCGGCGTCCTCTCCTGCTCCCTCTCCTTTCCTCTCGTTCCCTCGCCTGGTAGCGCAGGGTGCCCCCCCCCCCCCCCCCCCCCCCCCCCCCCCACCCCCCCCTGCTCCAACATGTGGGACGTGGCTCTTCTGAGCAGAGTGGCTATTGTTTGTCCAGTGGTTGTGACGGCGGCTTGCCGGCTGCGGCGCCGTCGCGTTGACCCTGTCCTTTTGCGGGCGTAGGCGCGGCGTCACGGGCCACGCACGGACGGTCGGCGCTCCCGCTCCGCCGCGTTGCCAGTATCTGCGATTCTTTTTTTCCTCCAGTCAGAGTGGGGGCTGCCATCCGCGCGTGGGTGGAACTGGGGAGGGCGGGGGAGGTGGAGTGCCGGAACGCTGCCGTAGCCGGGAGCGGGGGGCTCCTCTGCTGGGGTCGAGACAGGGAGCTCGACCGCTCCACCCACTGTTTCTTTCCTTTGTGCCGACTGCAACCAGCAGCACCCCCTTTGATACCTGGGTAGTGCCCCTAGTCACGGGGCTCTAGGACGTGGACCGTCTGTTTGTCGGCCACCTCGCACGGCACGGCGTGTGCCCTGTTGGCCTCTGTGGTCGGGGACGGTTGGCAACGAGTGCGGGGGTGGGGGGTAGGGGTGGGAAGGATTTTGTTTGCCCACAGGTTCACCGTGGTGGGAAGCCAGACGTGCGGCCGGTGCCCGCCGTTCGTGCGGCTGTGGGCGGCGCTCTGGGGCTTGCCGCGTACGGCGTGGCTGTTAGCTCCGTCCGCCGTTGGGTGGCGACGTGCGTCACGGTGGGACCGACGCCCGCGCTGAGACGGAGCGGACGGGACGCCCACATCCGCAACCACCGAGCAGGCGCGCCCCCGCCGTTTGTGTCGCAGTGGCGACGGCCGGGGTAGGGCCGGCGGCGGCGGCGGTAGCTTGTGGGCGCCGCCGCCGCCTCGGGGTGTGGCTGCGGCGGCCGCGGGGCGGAGGCGCGTCCGCTCGGTGCGGCTGGCCGACCGACGCAGCAGAGGCGGCGCCCTCGACGCCGTGGGGGGGGGCGAGCACCGCCTTCCACGGTGGACCGATAGCATGTCGGTGGGGGAGGGCGGCGAGAATGTTCCGGGTGGGTTTACGCCCACGACCATCTTGCCGCCCGCTCCACACGCGGCGTTTACGCGCGCCAAAACGCCGGTTCCCGAGTCAAGAGCGTTCTTCACCTTGGTACGTATCTTCGTGTGGTTTTTGGCGGCGCCGTCCGCCTCGCTCTCGTGTGCAGCTCTTGCTTTTGAGCCGGGGCGTTTTGCAGGTGCCCGTCCAGCGCTCCTCCCGCTCTGTGTAGACCTGGTTTTTCATGTGCCGTGGTTAACCCTGTTGTCCATTCCCTCTCTGAACTTTAGCGCTATTGTTCCGATGCTTTTGTTGTCTGTTCTTTCTTTGTAGGATCCGACTGCGGAGGACCATGGCCTCCATCCTGCCTGGGCTGCGGCCCCCATCACTACAACTGCACTGGGGGACGCGTCTGCAACGGCTAGCGCCGACACCGTCGTCGCCGTTGACGGTGGAGACGGGGTGGCAGTGGACGTCGACAACGCGTCCCTGTCGATTGGTATGACCATCGAGTTGATGGAGACCCTCCTGCATTATGGCTCGAACGCGCAACGGTCCGTGGTGCTGATGGAGCTCCGCGCGCTTGTGGAGAGCCATGACGTTATCAAAGCGGTGTTGCTCATCCCCTTAGTGTGTGCCATGGTGCACTTGTGGGACCTGGAGCTGCAAGAGACGGTGGCGGCCATCCTCGTTGAATGCACCCGCCTGGAACCAGACGAGTGGCTGGTCACGGCGGGCGGGGTGTCGGCGATCGAATCGGCTCTTGCCGCCGTGTCGCTTGCGTCCCATGCTGCGGACCCACCCACCGCGCCCCGAGCGGCCGGCGACCCGCCAATACGCCCATCGCCGTCTGTGTCGTCGTCCTTGCCGCCGCTGGACCAGCCAATCTCGTCCGTTCTCTGCGAAGCCGCCTTTCGTGTAGTGGGCTCTGCGACCGACGAGACGATCCTGGAGACGTGGGGTGAGGTGCTGGTGGCGGTCTTGCCACAAGTCAAGTGGTCCCAAGACGGCGACCAGCTTGCTCGGGTGATGGCTACCGTGGACGCACACGTGCGGCCGGGCGTCGAGGCGAGCTCCCGGCGGCTAGCAGCTCGCTTGTACGGCAGCTTGGCCCTGTGTCTCGAAAGCGACGCGGTGGAGGAGCACATTTTGCCGCGGTCATTGACGCTGTGCAACGACTCGGACATCCAGGTGCGGGGCATGCTCGCCGAGTCGCTCGCCTTTGTTGGCGCCGCCGTGTCAGTCGAGACGGTGGAGGAGCGGCTGTGGCCGGCGCTTCTAGAACTGTTGCAATCCCCTGACGCTCGCATTCACGCGGCAACGCTGCGGACCATCGCGCATGTGCTGCAGGCGGTGCACGAGAAGACAGCAACGGCCCCGACTTCCCCTTCATCCGCGACGGTGGCGGCCGACCTGGTGTCCTCACTCCCGTTGACGACGCGCGGCACGGCCACCGCCCTGTCGGCCTCTGCGGGTGCTGTCATTGCTGCCAAGCAGCCGCCCGCAGCCCCAGTGGTGGTCCCTGATTGCAAGTTGCTCCACGACTTGCTGCCGCCAGTCTTTGCCAAGGAGGTGGCATTTGCGAGCTCTTCCGCCTCAGAGGACCAACGCCTCGTCAGCGAAGACGTGTACTTGCTGTTAGAGATTACGGCTGAGGTGTTTGGGCAGCTGGCCTTCTCAGCGCTTCGCGGCGGCGGCGCGGACGACGTGGCTGCCGATGCTTACCGAGCGTTTCTTGCCATGGCCACGAGCAACGGGCCTATTGTGCGTCGGCATTGTGCATACAATCTGCCGGGTGTCTGCGCGTCCTTGGCGCCCCGTTTCCGCACGGAGATGGCCGCCGTCGTCGAATACCTGGCCCGCGACAATGATGCGGAGGTGCGGTGGAACGTAGCCGCTGGCCTGCACGCCACTGCCGCTACCCTGATCCCGACGCCACCTCCAGGCGAAGGCGGGGCCGCCAACGGGGGGGCCAGCATGGCGGGCATCAAATCGTCGTTCGACTCGCTGTGTAAAGCTACGGTTGGGCTTTTGCAAGACGAACACCCGCTGGTGCGGAGCAACACTCTCGACACACTCTTCCCCCTGTTGTCAAGCTTGACCCAAGGAGCCCGCTACGGCTCGGCGGGAGCGCCCGGCAGCAGCGGCGGTGGCGCTGTCGGCATCGCGAGCAGCAGCCTTGGGTCTGCTGTTACGGCACGGCTGTCGAGCATCTTCAGCAACTTGACGCTTCTCTCCGAGGGCTCATGGCGGACCCAGGAGGTCCTGGCGCAGCAGCTGACAGCGTGTGCACCCTTTGCGCCATCGGAAGCGTTGCGCGTCCACGTCCTTCCTCTGCTGTTGCGCATCTCGGAAGAGTCATCCTACTTGGTGCGCGTGTCGGCTATGCAGGCGGTGGCCTCCTCACTGCTCCACATTGCGGACATGGAGCTGCGCACTACCGCCTTTCAGTCCTTTGTGGCTGACTGGGCGCACGGGAACACGTTTTGGAAGCGGATTGCATTCCTGGAGGCTGCCGAAGCCGCCGCTGCATCCTTCTCGCGGATCCTCTTTCGTGACCTCTTTGCGGCGCTCGCGTTGCGGATGGCCTGGGACAGCGTGCCCAATGTGCGCCTGCATCTGGCGCGCACGTTACCGGCGATTGCGCCGGCGTGTCACCAGATGGAGGAGTTCACGAACGCACTGGGCACGCTGCGAGTGGACGAGGACGAGGATGTGGTGGCCCAACTCGCATTGTCGGAGGAAGCAATTGCGGTGCGGTCCAACGACGCTGTGATGGTTGCTGCCGCTGACAAGGACGATGCGCAACGGGAGGACGCGGAGCGGCTGCGCTATGAGTGCTCCCTTGCCAGCCGCCCCGACTCGGTCAAGCGCCGCGTCTTCCGCCGCGCCACCAAGCGGATGGGTAGGGCATCGTCTCAGTCGCCGGCGGCGCACCCCCCCCCAAATCCGATAGCCGGCGGAGGAGCGGGTGCTTTTGTCGCGGACGAGGCACCCTCCCTGGCACCGACCTTGGAGGAGGTCGGCAAGTCGGCCGCCTGCCGAGTGATTGCGGCCGGTGAGCTGACCGTCAACCACAACGCTGGAGACGGTGCAGGCGCTGCCGCGGACGACGGTTTTGATGGTGGTGGCACGGTGGGCACAATCCCAAGTATGGTTGCGCTGCCGTCACCATCGCTCCGGAGGAGGGCAACGACTCGCGCCGACGGCGTTGGCGGTGGAGCGGGAGCACTGACAAAGACCCTCACCGCTTCGGTGTTGTCTTCCGGTGGCGGGGCAACAGATGGGACTGGCGGTGGCGCACTTGCCGCAGCTGCCGCCTTCTTCACGGGCAACGGCGCCGGGGCCGACACGCCGGGCGCTCCTAGCGGCGCGGTGGCCGGCAAGGCCACGGCGACGGCCGGGGGTGGGGTGTTGACGCCCGCGAGCCCGGCTGCGGGCGATGTGGCAGCCAATGCGACGGCGAAGAGAGGCCGCACACCGCGCGGAGGGTCCTTCTTGACGTTGCTGAAGACCGGGCCGCGGCGAAAATTGAAAGACACGGAGGCGACGTGATACCATCTTGATTTATATCCTCTTTTTTGGCAGTTGCTTTACGTTGCCTGAGTGATGTCCTGGTTGGGTGGATCGAGATAGTTGACAGTCTCGGAACGAATGGTGCCGTCCAGGACACTCAGAACGTGTCTGCCAACCATGCCAAGGAGTCCGGGCACGAGCTCAAGTTGAACCCCGACAAATGCAGGGGACACGGACAGCGCCTTCTGTTGAAGGCGTGCCCCGCTCTCCTGAGCCAATCGGTACCCTCATCTGCTCTAGAGGGGAAGGTCGCGAATCATGACTCGGGACCCTCTTCACAACCGCGTGAGCAGTGAGCAGGCACACGGGAAACATCACAGGGAAGCAGTGGTGAGGAGTGTACGCACTGACTGCGGTACTCCATAGCCGTGACACAAAACGCCAGCCGACAAACGAAAAAAAAAGTGAAGCGTTAAATAGCCAATGGAAAAAGGGAAACTCCACACGACCGACAACAAAACCCTCTGGCAACGACAGCCCACCACGTCGATGGAGCATAGCGCCAATACCAGACGCACTCGAAGTGCACGCGCCAATGGAACTGGGCCCTGCCCAGACGCTCGAGAACGGCCGGTACCTGCTCCATCGCGATTGTACGACACGAGCACTGCGAAGGCCCCCACACAAGAAACGAGCGTCATTCGTCGCGGAATGGGCACCTAAAACAGCAGGCAGGGCGACGCCGGCAAGCAAGTGTCAAGGTGACCACGCCGATCAACGAAGAACGCCTCTTGCACGAGCAACCGGGTGTGGCCCACGGAGGCATGGCCCAGGCCCACACGAGGAGCGCCCTCAGCGACCCGCAGTGCGACACGCCGCGTGCCGGCATCAGACAGGCCGCAAAGGGAGCCCAAGGAGCTCAGGGCTCGCGTGCGTCAGTACGCAGGCAGCGACACCGGTGCGGTGGCAAGACGACCGCCGATGGCGCACTTGGTTCTTGGGGTCAACTAGAGGTCGCCTCCGTCAAACAAGTGGCAGTCCCGAGGCCATGGAAAGCGGGGAACTCACACCATGTCACCTCCACCTCGGCCGTCGTATCCACGAGGCGGCAACATCACCCTAGGCGCCTGCCGCGACTGGTAGTTGTGCTGCAAGGGATCTCGGTGCCCATTGTGCCCCATCAGCTCGTCCTCGTCCTCATCCTTGTCCACTGCATACAAGCTGTGACCGCCCGACGACGGCAGCGACGCGACGTAGTCACTCGTACCGACGCCTGGGGGATTCAAACTGTGACCGTTGAGAGCGAGTTTGCGGTGCTGGCGAGCCTCGAGGGACTCCCTACACAACCAGGACAGAGCGCAACCGAAAGGACCAGCGAGGTGGAACGAGCCCGCCAGCCCCCGCCAAAAATGAACGCATGCAGCGCACAAGCGATCGTCAGAAGCTGCATTCCCAAACGAGAACGATGTGATGCTCACGTGAGCACTTGCAAGAGCACCGCGTACACACGCGCACACCATGATTCCAAGTTGGCACTCTGCTGGCTCTCGACGCCGACAAAAGTATTGAATGAACCGGAACTTACTCTTCTCCTCTCAAGTCACCGGCCGCCACAGCTGCAGCGGCCGCGGCAACACTGGCCGCCGTGGCCGCGGAGACAGCGTCGGCAGCGTCCCGGGCGGCAGCCGCTGCGGTCTCGTCGTAGCTTTCTTTGATCTGGCTCGGTGGCTTAGACGTGCACAAAAGCGCCCACATGCTTCGAAGTCCCCGCTCGGAAAAGGGGTTCCCCGTTGCCGCCCACGTACGCTTGAAGCTCTCGGCCGTCGTGACATTCCTCCACATGAGCCACAGGTGGAAGAAGGTCAGCCCGCCCGTGAAGAGGAAGGCGAGGAAGCAAAAGGGGATAACGGCCAGCTGAACCGCGGTAGCGCCGTCCGTGAGAGTGGACTTGAGGGCCGACGTTGCAGAAGTGACTGGGCGAGTCGCGTTCCGGAAGTCGACGGTCTTCATAACCAGATGGATAATGCAGGCTGTAATCACTAGGACGCACAACAGGGCCGTGGACACGACGAAGAGGTAGAAGGACCGATAGCTCCGACGGCCGATGCAGGTGCCCAGGTATGGGCAGTGGTGACTGCAACGAACAGAAAGGCAGGCATGCACGCAGACATGTGGGAACAACAGCGAGGACATGAAAGTTAGCAAGATGACGAGAAAAAGCGCTCACGGAGAGCACTTGACATGCCGTCAGGTTGTTCGAGTAATGAACCCGACCAGTCGCTGGAACGACGAAGCGGTGACCCGGCCTGATGCAATCAGAAAGGATGGGCACACATACTCAAACCGGTCCACGCAGTTGTTGCACGTCGCGCAGTGGCTGGCACGGGGCGGCCGCCAGATACGGCAGGTTTCTACGCCACAGATATCAAGAGAGATAGACAAAACAAACAGTCAGGTAGGAGATGCAATACGGGCGATAGGCCAGTCAGTGAAACGCACACAGGGGTAAGGTCAGAACGCAAGCAGAAAAACTGTCAAGAACCAAGGTATCCAACAGGCACGCCAACATCGAGAGCAATGCACCCCACCAGTTCCACAACGTACCGCAGTACTTGGTGGTGATGGGCGTCTCACCCACATATACAATCCGCTCTCTGGGATGAGCCGGGTTCCGCAGGATCTCATCGGGCACCTCTGGCGAGCGCGGCAGAATGCCTGGATCCCCAGTTGCGGTCAGGTACATGCTCACCAGGACTAGGACCAACAGTACCACCGAGATAGATAGGATGATGGTGCCACCGGGCACCCATCTGGTTATCAAGTACGGCAGACTGTGTACAAACATCACCAGAGCGACAAAAACATGAAGACCAGCCAATAAAACACGACACGAACATATGCGGTCCGGTTAGTCGGCGGCTCACAAAGTCAGAACAGCACCGCGTTGGAAACCGACTGCTCCTCATGCCAGTCGCACGCAGTGCCGCAGCCCAAAAAAAGGCACCAACGCGCCCATGTGCCCACATCTTGAAAGCGCCTCGAGGGCAACACCCGAGGATTCCCTAAACCATCACATGTCGCACCCGCCACATGACTGCGCGTTGCCCGCTACCCACACGGAGCTGCAACAAAGAAGCACAACCCCCACGTACGTGATGGAAAAGTACAGGATTGCCGGCACAATGATGCACACGGCTGTCACGACCGTGCCCTTCCAGTCAGGTCCGACCATCAACCGGCCCCCACACAAAAACTTGTTGCGCCCATAGAAGCGACCGGCGCGGTAGCGACCGCGAGTACCCATTGCACCAGGTCGCTGCGACACGCCCCACAAGAGGCCCCCACTTCCGAACAGGGAGGGAAAGGGCTAGTCGGAGAAGGGGGCCCAGCAGTCCACCACGTGCCGCACACGCAGAGCCTATGAAGCGCGGCGACACGGCACGAAAGCCGGCCCAAACCAAACCCAGTCCAACAACGTTCCCGCACGATGACCGCAATGGCGTGCGGAAAAAGTGAGGGCAGCGTGCCAGATGCAAAGCACCAAGGGTGGATTGCAAGGAGACGAGGCGTGCCCACGAGAGCGGAAAACGCGCCCACTCGCAACACGGCAGCGACCAGCAGAGGTACGGCGGCTGGTGGCCGAGATGGCGTCGCGGTAGCAGTGAGGTGGTGGTGGCAACACGGGTGGGAGCGATGACGGTAGCGTTGGCGGTAGCGGTGGCGGTGGTGGTGGCGACGACGGCGGTGCCGCACCGTCGCGTCTCCACCGGCACACACGAGGCTCCGCGAGCGGAGAGGTGCAGCAGCACCGCGAACGGCCCGGCAATGGGCGTGGAGGCGCGACGGGGACCCGTGACAGGGGATGGCGCCCCGCGGCGGGCGACGCGAGCGCAGCCCGGCGCACCGTCCCCACCGACAGGTGCGTCGCGTAGCGACCGAGAGCGCGCATACAGCACAGGGCGCCCCGTCCACGCGCGCCGCCGGCCCACGTCCACGAACTCAGCGTGACGGTGAGCGCGGGTGGTCCGCGCCGAACCGCCCTGTGCACCTTTCGGCAACCCTCCTCTGGACCAGCGACGTGCGCGGACAGGGAGAAAACTTTGAGCTCACCTTTCTTCCTTCGGTAAGCATATTAAGAAGTTACGACCATGTTCACAGGATGTCGATCAACCACTATTGCTTGAGTATCCGATAGAGCACTTTCAATTGATCTTGGCCCAGAGAGGCTTGGAGAGCGGATCGTATCGAAAAATGATGAAGCTTGTAACCTCATGTCGTTGATCTTTCGAAACGCATCTCCAAAGTTACGTCACACGTTTGAGACTCTCTCTTTTGACGGTGGCGCTTGTCGCTGAGCGAATCGAACACGAGTCCGACAGACGTGGGCAGATTCGTTGACTGGGGCGCGACTGCAGCACTGCTCGCACTGCGGCCACTCGTTGGTTGGCGTTCACAAAGGACATTTTATGTCCATCCAATAAACGTATGCCACGTTTGACAGATGACGCAGAACATCGTCATCAGCTAATTGGACGCGCACGCAGACGACTGCAAACGCCTGTCGTCAATGACTTGGCAGGGGGGTGGTCTCGCTTGCCCTTCCCGCCGTTTTTGTTTTCTCGCTGATCACGGCACCGCGGAGGTGCGACACGCAGTACTGTCGGCTTCCTCCGTCGAACGTAGCGACACCGGGCGGCAGCACCTGTGCGTCCGGAGCGCTTGACCGGCGCACAAGGGAGGGTCCAACCGCTGACGGGAGACTGCTTGACGGGCGACGCAGCCAACAAGCGGCTCACTAGGGGGGGCAATGGCTGTCGTCTCGAGAACACCGCGTCTCCTAGAAAACCTCAGCACTGTTGCGGCGGCCACAGTGCATGTGTGTAAAGAAAAGTCTGTTGAGCCCAGTTTCCCCACCTCGACCAGGAGGTGCGGCTGCTCAACCGCAAATAGACAGACTCACAAGGAGCCGCCACCAACCCCACCGCCCACCCCCGTCCCCTCCCCACAGTCACCCCCGAGGTACTCTCCCCTGCTACACCGCCCAACTCAAGCGTGGAGGATGTGGCCGACTCCCCCTACGCCACCGTCCTCCCCCACGCCACCTCCTGCGCCACCGCCGGGAACACCAGCCGGTCCAAACACGTCGTACAACTCGGCAATGCTCCGCTCCGGCGCCTGGTCGTGGTAGCCGAAATAGAAGTCCGTCCCGGGCGGCGGCGAGGACAACCGCATACCGCCCAGGCCGTCGGCGTCGGTCGCGCCGGCAGGGGAAGCACCTAGTGGCGGAGGTCCTCGCACGCTGCCGCCGCCACCACCAGAAGTGCCCCCCGCCGCCGCCGCACCATCGACAGCGGCGGCCGCAGCGCCGAGGTCAGCGGCATATGCCCCGTCTGCTACGGGCGTGCCGAAGGCGCCAGACGACCCAGCGGCGGGAGTGCCCAAACCCGTTTCCCGCGTCGGGGTGCGGAGCCACCGTGATTGTGCCGCTCCCGGGTCGCCACCAGCAGGTGGCGGTTCGTCCAAGCCGCCCAGCCCGCCGTCCTCCGGCACATAGTCGGTGCCAGCCGCGTCAGCCTCAGCGCCCTCTTCCTCCTCTTCCTCCTCCACGTCCGAGGTGTCGTCGCCACCTCGGGACACGAGCAGACATTCAATCGGCCCGTTGGTCGAGCGGACGCGGATCTCATGGCGGCGCGCCGGTGCGTCGCCGCCAGCACCGGCCTCGGCTTCCCCCTCAACGTCTGGCACCTCCAACTCCGTCCCATGCGGCGCCTTGATGGCAATGAGCGTGTCGCCCCGGAGCTCGCTAATCGACAGGATGTCCGCGTGCGTCACATAGGCGTAGCCCGAGCCGTGGTCCCCCGACGACATGTCGCGCAGCCGGCCCTGCAAGTGCCCAATGCGGCTGTCAATGGCCGCCTCCTCGGCGGCGAGCGACGCCAACTCTGCACGGAGGGCGGCGAGCTCCACCTCTCTGTCCGAATCAGCGCCACCCGCGCCGCCCGACGAGCCGGCACCGCCAGTGCTGGCGCCCCCGCCTTCGCCCGACGCCTCGGAGCTCCACCGGATGTTGTTCTTAGACTTTTTCTCAATGACGCCAATGCCCTCCAACACGTTGGTGATGTCATAGATGCGCCGCTTTTGCACTTGCAAGCTGACGGCGGCGGCATTGAGGTCGAGCGCCCCGTCCGCAGAGGCCTTGAGGAGGTTAACAAACTTGGTCGTCAACAAACCCAGCGACGAGTCATAGCGCCCGCCAGGCACAGCCACCGCCGTCATGTCGGCGGCGACCGCAGCGGCTACGGACCGGGACGCCGCGGGGGCGGGGGGCCCACCAGGGGGGGGAGGGGGGGGCGGGTGCGTGCCCGACGCAGGCGGTCGCCCACCGGTCGTGACGACCGTCGCCGTCGTGCCAGCAGCCGTCGACGCCTTCTTGGGCGGCAGCCGCCCCGACGTTGGCGTGGCCGCTGCTGCCCGGCCTGCCGCCTCCCCCGCCGCCGTTGCCGCCGCTGCCGCCGCCGCCACCCGTGCGGCGGCCGCCGCCGCCGAAGCGGTGCTGCTCGCGCGGCTCCGCTTGGCCGGTACCGCCACGGGCGGCGGCACAAACGGCGCCGACGCCCCCGTTGCGGCCGCCCGAGTCGGCCCCCTGTCGTTGCGTGCGCGCTTCAACCCCGCCAACGCTTCGGCGCCCGCGAGATCCGCGGTGCCGGGCGGTGGGGGTGGAGGCGGCGGCGGAGGTGTGTGTATTGGTCGAGGCGGGGGGGGGGGGGGGGGGGGCACACCACTACCACCGACACGGGAGGCCGGGGGAACACTACCGGGCATGCCGTGGGAGACGCCGCCCTCCGTAGGTGCTCGCCACCAAGCGACCGCCGACCACCGTGCGCATGCACGCCGCCGAGATGCAGTGGGCCACACGGAGTGCGGCGTTCTCTCCAACCCACGGTCACGCGCTGCGCTCCACCCGCCACCCGCCACCGGCTTGGCCCCGCTCAATGCGCCCGTGGGTCCGATAGCGCGGGAAACGATAGTGGCAGGCAGACACAAAAGGACAGCTATGCGGCACGGATGCAAGCCGCAGCGTGTCGGACAGGCACGGAAAAATGGCGGGCAGCGGCACGCACGACGCAGGACAGCCCCCCACTCCCCCCCCCCTCGCTCTGCAAGTGGCGTCGACCCAACGCAGCACCCGCCGGACGCCCGTCACGCTGCGCACCAATGGCCACTAGCACGGGAGACCCCGGGTCTGGGGCACGAACCCCCCTTGCCGACGGCGCCACGGCGACACCACAGGTAGGGGCGCCGAGAGACACAAATTGGGGGGGGGCTGGCGCCGTCGACGGCTCCTGGGGCCGCACTCAGAGGCCCCCCCCCCCTCGCCGTCCCACGCCCCGCGAGTTTTCCCGCCGATTTTCTGGGCCGCCTTTTCTGGTCTTGGTGGGGGGGTTGGCGGCAGTCGCCGGAGAGCCTCTCTGGCACGGATGCACGAGTCGCAGGTGCGTGAGCGTCTCTTGGAGGGGGTCGCTCAGCACACGCTGCGTGGGGGTCTGGTCGACACTCGTGGACGATCACGCCTTACAGTGAGCATGCACGTAGTTGTGCATCGAGCACGAACGGAGTTCCATGTAACTGGTATTTATTTTAAGTCGTGCATACACAAGGAACCAAGTCCACGCTTCCGCACTCCATCAACCCACGCTGCGCGAGTCGCTGGCGTTGTGGCCGCGCCCGCGCGCCGCCCGCGACCCGCGTCGATCATCCCGCTCGCACGTCGTGTTCGCTTCGTTGCGTTGTGCGTCGTCCCCGCGCCCTGCCTGGAGCTCTGCTTGTTCCTCCACTTCTTTTTGCAGCGCGCTCTTCTGTGCCATCCCTTTTACGTTTTTCGTGTCTCCTTGTTTCCCCTTGTTGTTCTGGCCTCTCGCCGCTTGCTCACCACGCTTCACCGACCTCCGTCGCCCACCGCCGGCCAGTCGATGCACCCTCCCCCAGCGTATGCTCCCGTCCCCCCCCTCTCGGCTCCCTGTGGCACGCTATGAGCAGCGTCAAGCGCGGGCGCACGGGGCCTCCACGGTCCCCGTCGACGCCCGCGCGGCCGGCCAAGAGCAGCCGCCTCGCCACGGCTGGCGCCACGCCGTCGCCGTCGACGCCCGGCGGCGGCGCTGGCGGTGGCGCCTCATCGATAGGAGCTGGTGCCGAGACACCGCCGTCGATTCCGTCACCACTACCGTTGGGCGAGGCCACTGGGGCCATGGAGGTCGACGCGTCCGCCGCCAGGGGAGACGGCGACGTGCCCGCCGTGGACCCGGCCGCCGCCTCCCCGGTGATTGCTGCGGCCATGGAGGGGCTGGGGGGCGGGGGGCTCGGTGCTGGAGGAGAAGCAGAAATGTATGTCAGCTTGTGGGTTTCCGTATCTGCCTGGGGGAGCAGGACTGTCCGCTGCCGGGGCGGGCGGCTTGCTGTTCGGTGTGGGCGCCATGTGGGATGCATTTTGCGGGATGAGGCATCTACTCCCCACCTGTCCGCCTTCTGTTATGCCCGATGCTCGTGTTGCCTGAATGCAATTGCTGATGCGTCCGTTGCTATCTTCCGCTTGCGTGGCCCGCATACCCTTTCATTTTGTGTGTACTGCTCGCTTGACGTGCCCTCTGGTCCCCTCCTCGTGGTCCCACTCTTCGCAGAAAAGCGTTGCTAGTTCAACGTGCAGCACTAGCCGCGTCGGCGACCGAGGCTGCCGCCAGGCAAGCGGCCCTGGACGGACAAGCGACCGCCCTAGCCAGCCGCACGACCTCGGCCAACGCCACTGCTGCCGCCTCGGTCTATGCCCTGTCCTCGGCGCGGCAGGACCTGGCCCTCTCCCTCGCACGGGCAGGTGGGGAGCTCGACGCCGCTGCCGGGGACGACGAGGCAACGCCCTTTTCCACCGCCGCCGTCGTCATGCGCGGCGACGCGTCCATGGCGGAAGCCGCCGAGGCGACCGCCGCCGCCGTGCGGCGCCTCCTTGGTGGCGTCGTGGCCGCCATACGGTCGTCGGCGGGGGGCGACCGGCGACGGCCGCCACCATCGCCAACCGCCGTCGCGACGGCGGCCGAGGTGCTCGGGTCGCGGCTGCGCGACGCCGAGGACCACGCAGAGATGCTCACTGGCGCGGATGAGGTGCTTCGCTCCAACGTGGAGGCGGCGGTGGAGGATGCAGACAGCACCGCGTCGGAGCTGGCGCTCCGGCGCAACCAGATTGTCAAGCTGGCGCTCGCCCTGGGGGGTGCTGCTCCGGGTGCCGCGGGGAAGGGGGTGCCTGGGGGGGAGGGGAAGCGCTCCGCGGCCGCAGGAGGCGACGCCGCGCCGGCCGGCGCCGCCAAGGCGGCGGGTAGGGGTACCGCGGACGCGGCCGTCGCCGCGGGGGATGGGGACCCCGGGGGGGGCACCCCCGCCGCCGCCGCGGATGGTGCCGCTGGCGGGTCGGTCGCTGGCGCTTCGGCGGGTACCCCCGCAGGTGCTCAGGCGGACACCGCTGCTGGTGGCGGTGCTGGCGCCCCGCCCACCGCCGACGCGTCCTTAGCTGCCCGGTTGGCCGCCGTCGAGGTGTCCAACAAGGACCTCCGCGCGGCCGCCGCTGCACGGTTGGCGGAACTCGGCGCCGCCTTGGAGGCCACCCGCTCCCTTGCCGTCGCCGCCGAACGCACCGCCGCGAGCCGCGACAAGCTGCAGTCGACCGAGGTCCTGGGTGCGGGCCTGTACCAGGCCATGGAGGAGTCGTTGACGGGCCTGGCGCTTGCCCAACGCGAGTGGGAAACCTCCCGCGAGTCGGCTGTCGCTGCGCGGCGGACGGCGGCAGAGGCGGCGGCGGCAGAGTTGGCGGAACTCCGCTCGTCGACGGCAACGCGGGCGGCGTCGCTGTCCAATGCATTGACGGACGCACTGAAGGGGGCCGAGGCGGCTAAAGCCGCGCGGGATCGGTTGAACTTGACGTATGAAGCGCGCAAGTTGGAGGTGGGCGCTGACCGGGGCGCTGCCGATACGGGAGTGGTGTTGGCACGAGCAACAGAGCGGCAGGTACGTGCGTGCGGCCGGCAGGGCAGGCGGCCCGGCTGAGCGGGTGCGGGGTGATTCTTGCTGGGCGGATGGGGGGTGCACTTGTAGCTCGTGGTATCGTGCGTTGCGAGGCGTCCTCGGGCGCTGGTCGTGTGATGCGGATTAACTGACGTATGTGTCTGTCATTGGCTGCGCCTCTCGCCGCTTCTCGATTGTGTCTTGACGCGCGTCTGTCTCGCCGGCCGTCGCTGCTGTCCCGATTGCGGTCTGCCGCATTTTTGTGCCGGTTTTCCAATAGACGACGCTGCAAGCAGAGGTCACCAAGCTGACCGCCCGTCTGGCAGAACGGCAACAGCTTTGCGAAGCGGCAGAAGCCAATCTTGCTGCGGGAGAATTGGTGCGTGTTGTGTGCTGCTCTGAAGGGGGGCTCTACAGGGTTGGGTGTGGGTCCCCGACGATTCGTGTGCTGCTCCCACACGCCTATTCGCCTCATGCAGTGTGCTCACGCCAAGTCCTTTTTGCCTCGTTCCATGTGGTCGTTCCCGTGCCCAATGACATATTGATTTCCTTCCTTGCCACTCATATCCAGGACACGTCGGAGGAGGTACAAGTGCGCCTGCGCCGTGACCTGGACGCGGCCAAATCGGCATCCGACTCGCTCATCTCTGAAGTTGAGGCCCTCTCCGCCACCCTCTCCACCGTCGAAGCGCACAACGCCACGCTCTCGGAGCGGCTCCTTGTCAAAGAGTCCACCCTCTCCTCGGTCATGTCAGACCGCCTCAAACAGCGCCAGGCGGTCACGGCCATCACCACCGAGCAAGCGTCGCTCGCGGCGGCCGTCGATGCGTCTGCCGCCCGCCTCGCAGGCGTGTCGACGTCCATCTCGACGGCGCGCAAAGCCGCGGACGACGCTGCCGCCGCCGCCGCGCGGTCGTCTGCCGACGGCGCGGCGGCGGCGGCGGCCGGCCGCGCCGCCACCGTCGCCGCCGACGCGGACGTGGCGACCGCCCGCGCGGCGGCGGCGGAACGGGACGAGCTGCGGCGCTCCCGCGACGCGGCAGCGTCGCGCGCCGACGCAGCGTCGGCCGCCGTTGCCGCCGCCGCCTCGTCGCGGCGGCGGGCAGAGGAGGCTCTCGCGGCGGCGACCGCGCGGGTGTCGGCGTTGGAGGCGGCCGCCGCTGGGGGGGGGGGCGCCACGGGGGGGGGGCCGTCCGCCGCCGCGAGTGCCTCGTCCGGGGCGGCGGGCAAGGGCAGCGACTCGGCGGCCGACGCGGCGGGCGGTGCCGTGGGGAGCCCTGCGGCCGGCGGACGGCGGCCTGGTTCCGCCTCCCCGCGGTCGCCGAGCCGGCGGCGGGGCGGTGGCGACGGGTCGGTGTCCCCCGGGCAATCCTCTGCAGGTGCGGCGGCCACGTCTGGCGGCCGCGACCACGACCGCGACCGGCGGGGCGGGCGGGAGCGGGAGCGGGAGCGGGCGCGCGGGCGGGCGGTGTCGCCTCCCCTGTCCCGGACCAAGCGGGAGGAGCTCATTGCCGAACTCCGTCGCAAGCTCCACTGCTCGGTCGTCACGACCGCCCCAAAGTCGGTCGTCCTCCTCCGCTGCGGGCACCTCTTCTCCCAACAGTGCGTGTCGGAGCTCATTGCGGGACGCAACCGCAAGTGCCCGCTGTGCAAGACAAAATTTGGCCACGACGACGTGCGGGGGGTGTCTTTGTAAAGAAAGGGGCGGGGGCTTGCGCCGCTGGACTCGTGCACCGCGTCGAGCACCGGGGTGAGGGACTGGCCAGGGAGGGACGGCGCGGCCGCCCCGTACCGTTGCCGTTGAGCACCCTAGCAGACGGGCAGAGGTGGCACGCCGCAATGCAAAGAAACAAGCGCAAGAACGAGAAAAAAGATATTCACCACCACCCTCGACCACCGACACGGCGACGCACGCACGAAGGGGCCCCGCCGCGCCCCGCGCGCCACCGTGGCCGTGTCCATCCCCCCCCCCACCCCCCCCCCCCCCCCCCCCCCCCCCCCCCCCCCCCCCCCCCCCCCCCGTCCCCCGCGGG